>Ga0315541_1002612_pt1 | contig 14760 bp, 10 predicted proteins | sample SalMarSW160190MG_FD_203095 | JGI IMG/M metagenome (GOLD analysis project Ga0315541, IMG submission 203095) | Salt marsh sediment microbial communities from the Plum Island Ecosystem LTER, Massachusetts, United States - Salt Marsh Sediment SW1601-190 ...
TCAGGAAGTGGAAACTTCAATGCTGGGAAGCGCTATTCATTTACAGGCTATGTCAGTTAATCAAGCCTGTATAATAGGAAGGCCATTTAGCCGCCACAATAGGCTAAGAGCCAGGAACCCGCTGGCAAACTATTACCAATGTGCTGATGGTAAATGGATTCTGTTTTCGGAACTACAGTCTGACAGGTTCTGGACTGACTTCTGCAATGCCATCGGTACTCCGGAACTAACTACGGATTCCCGTTTTGCGACGTCGTCTGCCAGGAGGGAGAATTTTACGGAGTGTATTGAGATATTGGATGGCGTGTTTAAGACAAAACCGCGTAATGAGTGGATGGAGATTTTAAGAGAAAAGGGCGGGGGAGTAGTGTGCTCTGAAGTATATTCATTGACTGACCTTCCCGGACAACCGCAGGTGATGGAAAATGAATACATGGTGGAGTACAATCATCCTGTTTTTGGCAAAGTCAAACTTGTCGGTTTCCCGGTATCGTTTAGCAAAACACCAGCTAGAATAGTCAGCAAAGCCCCGGAGTTCGGTGAGCATACTGAAGAAACACTATTAGAATTGGGTTATACCTGGGAAGATATCGAAGCTCTCAGGGAAGATGAGGTAATTTAATTAACGCAAGTGAGGGGATGGATTATGAACACGCTTGATATTTTAATTGATAATGTAATTGAAACCAATTACGAGAATCTGCCGGCCGATGTGGTTGAAGTAACTAAGAAACAAATTCTGGAAACATTAGCTGCGATTGTTGGCGGTAGCACATGTAGTTTGGCAGGCGAATTGAATAGTCTTGTAGATATGGTAAAGGACTGGGGAGGAAAAGAAGAAAGCTCAATTCTGGCATTCGGTGGACGAGTGCCGGCTCCCAATGCCGCCTTTGTCAATGGCATACTATGTGTACGCTTAGATTTTGATGATACATTTGCTGTGATGGTCAGGAATCATCCATCAAGGTCGATTATTCCCGTTGCCTTTGCAATGGCGGAGCGGCAAGGGAATACAAGTGGCAAAGAACTGATAACCGCAGTCGCTTTAAGCCATGATTTGGAATGCAGGTTGAAGCTGGCGGTTGGTCGTGATGTCGAGTCGCCATTAGGTTTTACCACGAATTTTATGGGTGCCGCAGCTACCGCGGGTAAATTGCTCGGACTTAACAAAGACCAATTAAAGAATGCTCTTGGTATTGCTTTCCACCTGATTAGTGGTGCAAAAGGTGGTATGGGAACTGCAGGTGCAGGTGCTTCCTTGAAAGGAATAAACAATGGAATAGCGGCTAAATCAGGTATTATTAGCGCCCTGCTTGCAGAAAAAGGTTTTACTTCAAGCTGGGATTTCCTGGATACCAATAATAAAAATAATTTCTACGCAGTATTTTACGGTGGATTATATTGGCCTCAAATGCTTACACTGGACTTGGGCAAAGTATTTATGAACACTAAGACTAGTCTAAAGGAATTCCCGTGTTGTCACGGGCAGCACCCGGTTTTGGAAGTTACCTTGAGTTTAGTCCAGCAATACGGTATACAACCCGGTGATGTAGAAAAAGTACAACTCTATCTGAGTCCCGTTGATTTCTTATTGTTAGGTGATCCTTTAGAGAAGAAGCAGAATCCAGAAAATATCATCGAGACACAGTTTAGCCTTTGCTGGGGCGTGGCAAGTGCCATCGTATACGGCAAAGTAGAAATAAGAAATTTTACTAAAGAAGCCCTCCAAAACGCGGAAATTAGAGAGGTCGCCCGTAAAGTATATACCAGACCAGAAATTGCGTTTGCTGGTCCAATTCATAGTCCATCCAAGGTTGAAATACTAACAAAAGACGGCCAAGTCTATACAAAGAAAAGTGAGCATCCTCCATTTGGCAGCCCGGATAACCCAATGAGCTTCTCAGATATCCGGACCAAGTTTAAGCAATGTTGTGAATATTCGGTCAAACCCATATCAAAGAAGAGCCAAGATGCCGTGATAAAGATGACAGCGGAACTAGAAGAAGTTAATGATGTTAGTAAGATTGCCCGATTACTGGGGCCATGTTAACCTCCCTGCTGAAATTACAGGTTGAGGATGATACTAAATAGTAATAAGGAGGTATACGAATGAGTGGCAAAGAGAGGCTTCACAAACTACTCGAACCTTATCACATAGGGCGGGTGCAGACCAAGAACCGGATGGTAAAAACCGGCGCTGGGACAGGCTGGTGTGAGGGCAACTACATAACTGAGAAAACCAAGCACTGCTACGAAGCACTAGCCAGAGGCGGTGTGGGCTTGATTAATACAGAATGCTGTACTGTTGATTACCCTCTGGGATTACTTGAAGAAGAGTATGTACCGGGAAAATCAGGAGGGGGGTTGTTCCGTTTTGACGATGATAGATTTATTCCGGGCTTTCGTGAATTAGCGGAGGTTATCCACAGGCATGGCTGCCCAACATTTATACAGCTCTACCATGCTGGACCGTGGCACCCCCCGGAAACCCCCGAACTCCAACTAGTATCCGCTTCAACCATGAGTGATAGAGACTGGGTTAGTGAATGGAAAGAAGCTGGGGAAGGAGAACCTACTGGTGTGGGGCTTAGGGGATTAACCATTGCCGAAATTGAAGAGTACGTGGACAAGTTCGGCGCAGCGGCAGTGCGGGCTGAGAAAGCCGGGTTTGACGGTGTGGAGATAAACGCCTCCGCCGGTCACCTGATTAATAGCTTCTTATCTCGCGTTATGAACAAACGCCAAGACGCCTATGGCTGCCAAAGCCTGGAAAACAGAAGCCGTTTTCTGGTCGAAATCATACGGGAAATTAAAAAGTGCCTGGGGCAAGACTTTCCGGTCACTGCCCTTATTAACGGCGCCGAGTTGGGAATTGACGAGGGCACAACTATTGAGGAGGCCCAGGGGATTGCTCAAATATTGGAAGCCGCGGGCGCTGATGGCATTCATGTACGAGGCCACGGCTTTGGTGATTATAGATTTACCAACATGCTTTGGCCCGAAAACATTTTTTATCCAGAACCTCCGAAGTCCCTGCCGAAAGTAATTGATGGAAGCCATAATGGAGCAGGCGCTGCGGTGCCCATGGCGGCAGCCCTCAAGGAGGTAGTCTCTATTCCAGTTATCACTGTAGGCCGGATTAATCCGATACTAGGTGAGAAAATCCTGCAGCAGGGTAAAGCAGACTTTATTGGTTTCACCAGAGCCTTGATGGCAGACCCGGACCTTCCCAACAAGGTTGCTGAAGGAAGGTTGGAGGATATTGCCCCATGCATAGCCGGCATGGAAGGCTGTGGAGAACCTAATAATATTCAAACATGCACGGTAAATGTCGCTTGGGGAAGCGACCAGGACTATATCATCAAACCAGCGGAGAAGAAGAAAAAGGTGGTGGTAGTTGGTGGTGGACCGGCCGGGATGGAGGCGGCAAGGGTGGCGGCGATGAGAGGTCACGAAGTAACACTTTACGAAAGAGAGTCTAAATTGGGAGGACTGTTACCCCTGGCCGCCCTGGTAAAGGGATTTGAAATCGAAGACCTGACACCTCTGATCCGCTATCTTAGGACCCAGATTACCAAGCTGGGCGTTAAAATTAACTTGGGTAAAGAAGTCAATCCCTCACTAATCAAGGAGATAAAACCAGATGTCGTCATCCTGGCCACAGGAGGTATGCCTACTACTCCAGAGATAGCTGGAATCAATCGGCGCAATGTTGCCAATGGTTCCGACCTGCACCGCAAGCTGAGGATTTACCTGAGGTTCTTGGAGCCGAAGGTCTTGAGGTGGCTGACGAAATTTTGGTTGCCCGTTGGTAAAAGGGTTATCATAATCGGTGGCACCATGCATGGTTGCGAGCTAGCCGAGTTCCTAGTCAAGCGAGGCAGAAAAGTGACAATCGTTGGCACAGACACAGCTGATACACTAGGTGAGGGATTTATCTCACAGTGGAAACGGGGTAGCCTTATTGATTGGCTGGCTAAAAAGGGAGCGACTATGGTGACTGAGGTTAAATACGAGGAAATAACGGATAAAGGGCTGGTCGTCATTAATAAAGAAGGCAAGAGACAGACCCTTCTAGGCGACACTATAGTGACAGCTACGCCTTTAAAACCCAATACTGAGCTTCTTAAAACCCTGGAAGGGCAAGCCCCTGAAATATATGCTATTGGTGACTGTAGTGAGCCCCGCCTGATAATGTATGCCATTGGTGATGGCTATCGGGTTGCTCGTAATCTTTAGTCAAATATCTACCATCTACAACGGGGCAGCGAGACATCAGGGAGATGGCATACCACTTCCCGACGGAACCCCTCCAGCACGATGCGGGCCTTTTCCTCCGGGGTGTACTTCCGTCTGGATGCTAATCTAACCTGCTGCAAAAAGCCCCTGGTTTGCTGGGTTCTGGCCTCGGCAGCATCAGCTTTATCTTTGTTTCCTTGGGACACAACTCGCTCCTTTCACTCTTTAGTCAGTTTGCTACCTCTCAGGAGCTTGTTCCACCCATCTAGAGTGTACGGTTATAGTGGCCCTATTTGTGCCCCATTATCGCTGGCGGTCTACAACAGGCGTGCTCAATTGAAAATACCTGCCAAAGATGTCGGGCGAAGCTACCTGTAAGTTCAGCAGAGAAGTTGACATGACCTAATCTACCCTTTTCGGTGATTTGAATCATCGACATACATTTGCGAGGCGTTTATAATTAGAGGAATTGACTGAATAACGGTATAGATTAATTAGCGGGGCAAAGGAGAGCTGTAATTTTGCCAGAAAAATCTTTGGTTGGTCTGGAAAACAATCGACCTGTGAACGCAACCGTAGAGCTTGAAGGACTTGACGCATTAGAAGGCAATTTAGTTGCTTAAATCTAGTCCTAGAGAAGTTCAGGGAGCTAGGGGGGTAGAGTTAAAGAAGGGAAGGGTAAACCTATGGCAATAAGTAAGCTAGCAATGCAGGAGATCGACAAGGTAAATGTCCTGACTGAGAGGGTGCAAGAGCGCAGGCAAGAGTGTAGAGAGACGCCGAGTTATTATTCCAGCGTGGCTAGCCGCGCGACAACGGACTCATGGAAGGAGACAGAGGGGCAGCCTTTTCATTTAAGGTTTGCTAAGGCGTTTGCAAAAGTGTTAAAGGATACTCCTGCTACTATCAGAGATGGCGAGCTTATAGTAGGTTCTCAAACGAAATATGTCCGGAGTGCTGCGCCAACGGCGGAGTTTGACCCCTATCCCCTCACCGAAATGTTGGAAAAAGACTCCTTTTGGACCATGAGTAGCAGCGAACCCGCTAGAGTTGAGGAAGAAGATAAACAAATCTTTAGGGAGGATGTCCGTTATTGGGCGGGTAAATCCGCAATAGATGCCGAACATATAGCGTTGCAAGAAGAGCTTGGAGACGATTACTTGGAACTGAACTCCGAAGGGGTAAGACTATTCTTAGCCCATGATGATCAGTCACTTCCACCGGCAAGCTTCAATCCGCGAGTGTTTAAAGAAGGTCTCAATGGCATTATTGCACGAGCAAAGGACGAACTGAAAAAGATCGACAACTTGTCCTGCCAGTTGGCGCAAGTATCATCGGCGGGCTACCACGGAATAATCGTGCTAAGGTCTATAATTATAGCTTGCGAGGCGGTGATCGAATTCGCCAATAAACATGCTGAGCTGGCAAGGAGCTTGGCTAAGACAGAAAGCAACCCAGAGAGGAAAAGGGAGCTAGAGAAGATAGCAGAGCATTGCGAGTGGGTGCCGGCCAATCCCGCTCGAACCTTTGCTGAGGCTTTGCAAAGTCTATGGTTTGTTCACTTGTGCCTGAAGCTAGAGCATTCCGATCATTGTCCCTCTCTAGGTAGGCTAGACCAGTATATGTATCCGTTCTATCAGAAAGACTTGGAGGAGGGTAAGATTACCCACCAGGAAGCGGCAGAGCTCCTCGGCTGTCTGTTCGTAAAACATAACGAGATAGAACAGCTCTATAGCCCGAAGGCTTTGGAAATTGGCCCAGCCTCAAATCTCCAACAAATTGTTATTGGTGGTCTCACTAAAGAGGGCACGGATACCACTAACGAGCTCTCCTACCTTATACTAGAGGTAACCCGCCAGATGAAGTTGCGCGAACCTGGCATTTATATTCGATACCATAATAACATGAGCCGGGAATTTCTGATGAAAGCGGTAGAGACTAACCTAGACTTTGGAGGTGGAAATCCGGCTTATCTCAATGAGCAAGGCGTGGTGCAATTATTCTTAGACGCCGGATGTTCGGCGGATGATGCAGTAGAGTGGATTCCAGAGGGGTGTTTAACCCAGCATATGACCTACGTCCAAAAGTCGTCTTCGGAGGATATGGGTGAATTAAACCTGCCTAAGGTTTTAGAGATAACTCTCCATAATGGTGTTGACCCCAGAACTGGGAAACTAGTAGGGTTACAGACCGGTAACGTTACGAAGTTCACTCGCATAGAAGAGCTTTATGAAGCATGGGTGAAACAAGTTGATTGGTTTACGGACAAGATGTTAAAGTATTGCTTCGTACTTCATAGCGTTAAGATGGAGAACTGCGCTACTCCTTTTGGTAGTGCTATGGTGGAAGATTGCATAACGAAGCGGTTGGATGCGAACGAAGGTGGGGAGCGGTATCCTTCTTTCTCAGTGTGGTTGGGTGACCGGGGGTGTGTAGATATAGCTGATTCGCTAGCAGCCATTAAGAGGCTAGTGTTTGATGACAAAAAGTTGACAATGGCTGAGCTATTAGATGTGTTGGCAGTTAACTTTGAAGGAAAAGAAGACATACGTAGAGCATGTTTAAAAGCACCGAAGTATGGTAATGATGATGATTATGTTGATGACATATTTAACTGGGTTTCACTGAAGGTACAAGAAATAATGTTAAGCAAACCCAATCCATGGACAGGAAAGAAGCCGATGAGAGTAGTAAGGCCGGCTGCTACTGGACACTACCATTTGGGTGAGGTAGTGGGTGCTCTCCCCAACGGTAAGAAGGAGTGGATACCTCTAAATGACGGTGCTTTATCGGCTATGGGTGGGGCAGATGTTAAAGGTCCTACCGCGTTAATAAATTCGGCAACTAAGGCAGCTCATGCACAGCACCTGGATGGTATTGTACTCAACATGAAGTTTTCTCCCTCGTTACTAAAAACTCAAGAGAGTCAAGAAAAGCTCCTCGCGCTGGTGAAGACATTTTTTGACCGTGGTGGGCGACATATTCAGTTTAATATAACGAGTCGGGAAGATTTACTGGAGGCGCAAAAGCACCCTGAGCAATGGAGGTCATTATTGGTAAGAGTAGCAGGGTACAGCGCTTATTTCGTGGAGTTGCCACGTAAAGTTCAGGATGAAATCATAGCTCGAACAGAACACGTAATATAATATTTAGAAAGAGAGGTATACTTCCAATAGTATTCGAAGCAAAGGGGACCGACACGGTGTAAGTGCGGGGTTAGATTCCGACGAGATTAAATTAAGTTGATTTATGGCTGAAGTTAAGCGTGCCTTAAACGTGCCAGGAACAAGTGTGACCACCAAAGGGATGATCTTTAACATTCAACGATATAGCATTCATGATGGACCTGGGATAAGAACCACGGTTTTTCTCAAGGGTTGTCCTTTAAAGTGTTTATGGTGTTCTAACCCAGAGTCACAACTTTTTTGGCCAGAAGTAGCTCATGTGGATTCTTTATGTAACAAATGCGGTCATTGTGTAGAAGTATGCGATACAGAAGCTATTTCCGTTGATGATAAGGGGGTACATATCAACAGGAAACGCTGTACCAATTGCGGTAAATGCGTAGAGGTATGTGGCCCCGAAGCTTTAAAGATTTTCGGAAGTGAGATGTCAGTGGAGGAAGTATTCCAGGAAATACAGAAGGATATTCAGTACTACCTAAATTCGGGTGGGGGAGTAACAGTTTCCGGTGGCGAACCTCTCTGCCAGCCAGACTTCGTGGTTGCGTTATTTAAGAAATGTAGTGATGCGGGTGTTGATACGTGCCTTGACACATGTGGGTATGCGGATGCCACGGCATTGGATAGAGTTTTGACGTATACGTCTCTTGTGCTATTTGACCTCAAGGCCCTGAATCCCATTGTTCACCGTAAATTAACTAAGAGGTCAAACAAAAAAATTATCCGTGCGCTCGAGTTAATTATCCGAAGGGGAACCCCATTGATAGTACGAGTCCCGCTAATCCCTGGTTTTAATAACTCAAATGAGGAGCTGATGGCTATCGCCCGCACTGTGGCATGTATGAATAAGCTAAAAGTTCATCTTTTACCTTACCATATATTCGGAGTGGGCAAGTATAAAATGTTAGATCGACGATACAAACTGAGCAGGTTGGCACCTCCAAAAGACGCGGAGCTCCGAACGGCTGAAAAAATTTTTAAATCTTTCGAGATTGAGTGTGAAGTCAAAGCTTAAAAAGGTAATCATCTACAGCTCTCGAAGAATTGCCCAAGAGGTGAAGACAGATACCCTCTTCACATTCCTCTCAGGCTTGCAATCCCCCGATTTTCGAAAGGAAACTTTTAGAAAGGAGGAGATAAATATACGAAATAGCTTAATGTACATCAGACCAGCAAGAAATCTAAGAAGGAGGCTACAGTGAAAAAGGGACTTTCAAAAATAGTAATTTGTCTAACTCTGGTCTTGTCTATTATGGCCTTGATGTTGACATTCGGCTGTCCGACAACACAAACTGAAACAAAAGAACTGAAAATCGGCGCCATTGTCGGGCTAACCGGGGAGGGTTCGGAGCAAATACACATAACTGGCGACGGAATGACTGCAGCGGCGGATTGGATTAACGATAACGGCGGGCTCACTATCAATGGAGAGAAATACCTGGTTAAACTTATTATAGAGGATAACAAAATGACCGTCGACGGGTCAATAACTGCAGCCACTAAGCTGGTTCACGAAGATGGGGTAAGTTTCGTAATAGGACCGCCCGTACCCCCCTTCTGTGCAGCAACTTTGGAGGTGACTGAGCCTGCCAAGGTGCTGAATATGGTTCTGGACGGCTCGGCGACACCGATGGAGCTAAACCCTGACACTCCCTATTGTTTTCACACTGTAATGCTGGGGGAAGTACTCGAGCGCTTCGGGTTCGAAAATTTCAGTGAGTATTATCCTGAAGTAGAAACGATAGCATTTATATTCCCGGACGACCCGGCTCAATATATTGTCGCAGACATGTCCGCGGCAGTGGCTGCAGAATGTGGCCTAACATCTGTGTCTGCAGAGGCCTACCCCTATGGTACGAACGATTTTTACCCACCGTTGACCAAGATACTAGCTGCCGAACCAGACGCCATAGTGCAACCCTCCGGAATGCCCTCTTGGCAAGGATCTATCTTGAAGCAGTCGCGGGAGCTAGGTTTCACAGGTCCTATGCTCTGTCTTTCGCATCCAGGGTCTGATATATACGTCGCGCGGGATATCGCTGGGCAGTACGGTACGGATTATTATGTTCTTGGTTATGCTCTGGATAGCCCAGAGATGACATCCATGACAAAGGAAATAGCCGAAATTATACCAGATAAGTTCGGGGTAGAGATGACGGTGGACCACCTCCTGGGTTGGGAGTGTCTCTGGACTGTGACACAGGGAATTGAGGAAGCACAAAGCCTTGACCCCACTGTGGTAAGGGATACCTTGGCGCAGATGGACAATATTGAAACCCCATTTGGAACCGGCAAGATGGGAGGACTAGAGACTTTCGGGCTTAACCATGTCCTAGTCAGACCTATTGGTATCGCCTTACTTATGGATGGGGTGGTAGAACACATCAAATGGGTAATGCCAGAGCTACCGTGAGCTTGACTTTGCAATCGATGAGCTGCGAGAAGCGAGGGGACATAAGGGAAAACTGAATAAGGCAAAGAATGAATTGTAAAGTAGTTAAGGTAATACAACCTTAACCAGTTGATGTTGCCCAAAAAACTTAAAAAATGTCCTGGACAAGGTAGGTAAAACTTGGATAGTGCCGTTTTATTGCAAAGTCTAGTCAACGGATTGATGGCGGGGTGTATTTATATATTAGTAGCCGTAGGGTTGGCCTTGCTGTTGAGTGTCATGGGCATTGTGCAGTTGGCGCATGGTGAGATATACATGCTGGGTGGTTACTTAACCTATTACTTTTGTAGCATCGCTGGTCTTCATTACTTGCTGGCACTGCTCATAGCTACGCTGCTGATAGGGGGAGTGGGGATACTCATGGAGAAAGTTTTCTTTCGTCCCTTTCGTCATGGGGATTTATCGCCCACTGTTATCCTGAGCCTAGGGCTTATGCTAATGCTACAAACTACTTCCGTGGTAAGCTTCGGCGCTTCTACTAAGGTTCTTACCACCCCTTTTCCTGGCGTTATAAACGTTGCCGGTATTAGCCTCTCTAATGAGAGGCTAATTTTGATCCTGATTAGCATCGTCTTTGTGGCAGGACTTTTCCTTCAAAAGACCGAAATTGGTCGGACAATGCGCGCTGTTTCCCAAGACATGGATGCCGCGCTCCTGCTAGGAATAAGTGTTGACCGCGTTTCCTCTTTTGCTATGTTCTTAGGCTGCGCCTTGGCTGCGGTAGCTGGGGGATTAATGGGAGCCATATTTTCCCTCAGCCCGTTTATGGGGGGTTTCGCCTTGATGAAAGGAATTGCAGTGATAGTCCTAGGAGGCATGGGGAGCATTATCGGAGCCGTTATTGGTGGCCTTATCATTGGTTTAATAGATGGCATAGTTCCACCTTTACTAAGTGTCGAAATGGCCAGCACGATTGGTTTTATAGTAATTATCCTTATACTGCTGTTCAGACCTCAAGGAATTATGGGGCAGCCGAGTAAATGAGTAGAAAATTGGTCAAACCATTAAGCTACAGCAGCTTGATAATATTCCTATTCCTGATCCCGCTATTTGTTACGTCGCCTTACTATCTTCATATTTTCATTATGGCCGGGATAGGTATTATTCTGGCTTGCAGCCTTCGCCTAATATTCAATTCTGGGCAGTTTTCTATGGCGCACGGGGGCATGATGTCTATCGGTGCCTATACATCAGCTTTGCTGATGATTAAGCTGGGCTTGTCCATTTGGGCGGCTATGGGGGCAGGAGCGGCCGCCGCCGCAGTCCTGGCACTACTGGTTGGTTACCCTTTAGTTAGACTAAAAGGGATATACTTCGCTTTGGGCACCGTCTTCTTAGAGGAGATTATTAAACTCATAGCTCAACAGTGGACGGATTTAACTGGTGGCGTTCTTGGCCTTACCAGTATACCCAAACCCAACCCGATTGTCATTCCCGGGCTATTGAATATAAATTTTGCTTCTAAAGTGGATTTCTATTACCTTGCCCTGGTCCTGGTGCTGTTCACACTTCTCATCCTTTATGCCATCGAGCGTTCCTCTATTAATCAGACTTTTTGTAGTATCAAACAGTCCGATTCTCTGGCACAGAGTGTTGGTGTGAATACGGCCAAGTTCAAAGTCCTTGCCTTTACTGTAGGCTGTTTCTTTGCCGGCCTGGCCGGTGCATTTTATGGCCAGTTCATGACGGTTGTAACCCCTAGCGCTTTTGGTTTCGTTTATACTGTCTATATAATAGTGTACATGGTAGTGGGTGGAGAGCGAAAGTTCTATGGTCCCATTATCGGGGCTGTTATCCTAACCTTTCTTCCCGAATCAGTTCGGGTTTTAAAAGAGTACCAGCCATATGTTTTTGCTGGGGTGTTGATGCTGGTAATCTTCTTCCTTCCTGAGGGTCTAGTCAGTCTGCCCCAGCGACTGAAAATGTTTATCAGGGAAAGGCGGACCCATGCTTGAGATCAAGGGGTTGACCAAGCGCTTCGGTGGGGTGGTTGCAATTGATGGACTGGACATGACCATCAAACAAGGTGAGATAGTTGGCATAATCGGGCCCAACGGCGCCGGGAAGACAACCCTCTTTAATTTGATAACTGGTTTCCTTCGCCCTACCAAGGGAAAGGTACTGTTTGAGGAAAGGGATATAACCGGTCATAAACCGCACCGTATAGCTGCTCAAGGTATAACTCGGACGTTCCAGGCAGCCAACCTCTTCCCTGATTTCACCGTGCAAGAAAATATAGTGGCAGCCTGTCACCTAAAGCCAAAGGTTGGTATCTTGGAAGCCATACTCCATACCCCGGGGAGCCGCAAGAAAAGAGAATATGCTTTGAGTCGCACCAAGGAAATTTTAGAATTTACCGGCTTAGATACCCGTAAAGATCAATTCGCTGAAGGGCTATCGTCTGGTTGGCGAAGGACTCTTTCAGTTGCCATTGCATTAGCTGCCTATCCCCGGTTGTTAATGTTGGACGAACCGGTGACCACCTTAGACCCAGAAAGGGTAGCATTCATAATGAATTTGGTTATTAAGGTGAGGGAATCAGGAGTGACCGTAGTGGTGATTGAGCATAATATGAGGGCAATCATGGATTACTGCGATAGAATCGTGGTGCTGGCCTTCGGCAAAAAGATTGCTGAAGGCCCCCCTGAAGAAATAAGACAAAACAAAGACGTGATTGCTGCCTACCTGGGGGAGTAAGATGTTTCTTAGCGTAAGAGGCGTTTCCATTAATTACGGGAAACTTGAAGCGGTAAAGAGCGTTTCTCTTGAAATACCAAAGGGGTTAGTAGTCTCTCTTCTTGGTGCCAATGGAGCGGGTAAAAGCACCTTGTTTAAAACGATATCTGGCTTAAAAAGACCCATTTCAGGGAGCATCTGGTTTGAAGATGAACGCATAGATACACTTTCCCCTGATGCTATCCTCCGGCGGGGCATTGCTCAAGTACCCGAAGGAAGAAGGATTTTCCCCTATATGACAGTTCTAGAGAACCTCAATTTGGGTGCCCATTCACTGAAGGATAGCAAATTAGAGATAGCCAAGACCCGTGAAGAACTCCTTGAGCGTTTCCCTATATTGAGAGAAAAGGCTAAGGCTAAAGCCGAAAGCCTAAGCGGTGGTCAACAACAGATACTCATTATTGCCCGTGCCTTGATGACCAAGCCAAAGCTACTTTTAGTGGATGAGCCTGCCCAGGGATTGGCCCCTTTGGTGATTAGAGAGATTGGCGATATCATTAGAAAAATAAACAAGTTGGGAATAACCGTTGGGATAATAGAACACAACATTCGTTTTGTTCGTGGTCTTGCTGACAAAGTATTTATAATGGAGAATGGCAGGCTGGCTTTTGAAACGGCCCCGAGTGAGCTATCGGAAGATGAGCTGATAAAGAATATTTACCTAGGGGGGTAATTACTCTGAGACGTTTAGTATAAATGTCCGCTTTACAAGACATAGCTACAATTATAGTTATATAATTTATGGCTAACCGGCAGAATAGAGTTGGGTACAACAAGGACAAAATAAATATAATAGGCAAAGGAGGCAAAGATGGAGACCAAAAACTCAGAATCAGGAAAAATGTTCGCAGATCTAGTTATTGTAAATGGCAAGATAGTCACGGTTGACAGTCACTTCTCCATTGCGGAGGCAGTAGCAGTAAGAGATGGTAGAATCATAGCTGTCGGCACGAATAACGAAATCAAAAAATTAACTGGGGAAAATACAAGGATTTTAGATATTAAAAGAAAAACGATGCTTCCGGGAATCAATGACTCGCATGTTCACCCTTCTGCATATGGGTTAACATTTCCCCCTGTAGCACTTGTTTTGAGTTACCCCACTGTAAAATCGATTGCTGATATCAGAAAAGCAACGGAGGAGAAGGTTAAGGCGATTAAACCCGGTGAATGGATCCAGGGGTTTGGATGGGACGAAGGTTATCTGGAGGAATGTATAAAAGACCCGAAAAGGCACCCTAATAGATGGGATTTAGACCCGGTATCCCCAAATAATCCTGTATGTTTTCATTATGCGGCCGGGATGATTCCGTGGCTAAATAGTAAGGCTCTTGAGCTTGCAGGTATAACCAAGGACACACCAGATCCCAATGTTGGCGTGATTGAAAGAGACCCAACTACGGGGGAGCCTACAGGAATACTAAAGGGTCTTGGATATATGCTTGGAAAAGTTATACCCAACTGGACGAAACAACAGAAGAAAGACGCAATTGTTGCCGGATTGAGGGAGGCTAATGTTGATGGGGTTACTAGTATCACTGAAGGTGCACTCGGTTCCGATGGTATAGGTGCCCCGGGGGGTATGGGTGATGCGGAGACTATCAGTGCCTACAATGATCTTTACAATGAAGGTGAGCTAACGGCAAGAGTTAACATTTTGATGTTTTTTGGAGAGGGTGGAGTACAAACCTTTAAAACATGGAAAAAAGGCATAGATTATATAGGAATACACACTGGCTTTGGCAATGAGTGGTTGAGGATAGCTGGAGCTAAAATCTTTGCTGACGGCGATCATCTAGCCAAGTCAGCCTGGATGCATGATGAATATCCTGGGGGGGGTAACGGACGTCTATCTATTCCTGGAAATACTGATGAGGAACGCTACAATGAGCTAATAAAGATGATTGTTTATGCCCATAAACATGGATTTCAATTAGGCATTCACGCCATTGGTGACAGGACTATTGATACTTGTGTTGATGGCTTTATTAAAGCAATAGATGAATATCCGTGGGATGCTCGTCATTATATTTTACACGGTAATTTTGTAACACCTGAGTGCATCAAACGCATGGCAAAGTACAATATAGGTATGAATCTCCAAACAAATTTGAAATGGGAAAACTCAGATTTGGTAGATAGTGTTTTGGG
>Ga0315541_1002615_pt1 | contig 14748 bp, 11 predicted proteins | sample SalMarSW160190MG_FD_203095 | JGI IMG/M metagenome (GOLD analysis project Ga0315541, IMG submission 203095) | Salt marsh sediment microbial communities from the Plum Island Ecosystem LTER, Massachusetts, United States - Salt Marsh Sediment SW1601-190 ...
GACCCGGATTCAGCACTTGGCCGAGGTGAGCCTGGCTGGCACCGTTGAGGAGCGTCCGCGGTTCCAAGTTGTCGCATGCATTGGAGGACGTGGTTTCGCGGTACGGCGGGAGGACATGAAGAAGCTTCTGGTCGCCGCCAAAGGGAAGGTCTTCACGCCAAAGACGATTGGCCGGATGGTAGACAACACCAGGCTTCGTGATTTCCGCAGCAGATGACGGGCGCCCGCAATCGATGAGCGTTGCTACGGGGGTTCCCAGCGGAGGGAGATAGACAGACCATGGCACAGCTGGCGGTGAACGGCGGGGAGCCGGTCAGGACGGAGCCGTGGCCCGACTGGCCCGTCTACGGCGAGGCCGAAGAGGAGGCGCTGCTCGGCGTGCTGCGCAGCGGGCGGTGGTACTACGCGGAGAAAGTGCGCGAGTTCGAGCAGGCGTTCGCCGCCTTCCAGGGCGCACGGTTCGCCATAACGACGTGCAACGGCACCGCCGCGCTCGAGGCGGCGCTCGTTTGCTGCGATGTGAAGGCGGGCGACGAGGTCATCATCCCGGCCTATACCTTCCAGGCGACGGCCGATGCCGTGCTGCGCGCCAACGCCGTGCCCGTCTTCTGCGACGTCGAGCTGCACACCTTCAACCTGGACGTGGACGCGGCGGCCGCGCTCGTCACGGACAGAACCAGGGCCATCGTGCCCGTCCACTGGGTCGGGCTGCCGTGCGACATGGACCGCATCGGCGAGATGGCCGAGGAGCACGACCTGGTCGTGGTGGAGGACGCCTGCCACAGTTGGGGCAGCCAGTGGAAGGGAAAGGGCACCGGCGCGCTCGGCGACGCCGGCGGGTTCAGCTTCCAGCTATCGAAGAACATGACGGCCGGCGAGGGCGGCATCGTCCTGACCGACGATGAGGAACTGGCCGCGCTGATCCGCTCGTTCACCAACTGCGGGCGCGGGCTGGATAACCCCTGGTATCACCATTATCGCACGGGCAGCAACTACCGCATGACGGAGTTCCAGGCCGCGCTGTTGCTGGCCCAGCTCGGGCGGATGGACGAGCACACGCGCGTGCGCCAGGAGAACGCCCACCGCCTCACCGCCGAGCTCTCGCAGATACCGGGCATTCACACGATCCGCGAGGACGAAAGGGTCACGCGGCGCGCCTATCACGGATACCAGGTGAGGTTCGTGTCCGAGGAGTTCGACGGCGTCAGCCGAGGGCGGTTCATGGCCGCGCTGACCGCGGAGGGCGTCCCCTGCTACGGCGGCTACAAAGAGCCCCTCTACAGGCACTGGCTGTTCAAGCACAGCGGCGACGGGCCGGAGTACTGCCCGCTCTCCTGCCCGTACTATGGCGTGAAGCGCGATTACCTGGACGTGGACTGCCCGAACGCCGAGCGCATCTGCCGGGAGGCGGTCTGGATGCGGCACAGCATGTTGCTCGCCGCGCCCGCGGATATGGACGACATAGTGGCCGCCCTCCGCAAGGTATACGAGAACAGGGCGGAGCTGGCGGAAGGCGAAGGGTGAAGTGTGAAGGACGAAGTGCGAGGCCGACTGGCGCAGCCGGCAGGGGTGGAATCTGAGATCGGCCCCCGGCGACCGGGCGTGCGCGGCCGGCACCTGGGAGAGCCGCTCACGGGCTGATGAAGGGCGGTTCGCCCAGCACGTCCTTGATTGAGGCCTCGGCGCGGGTCACCTCGTCGGGCGTGCCCCAAACGGAGAGCCTGACGCTTCCCTCCGCGCCGGCGATGCCGCCCGCTCCGATCAGCGTGGCGCGCACGCCGGCGACGAGCTGGATCGCCTCGATCTCGGTGAAGATCTCGCCGTCTACCGGCCAGAGCATTGGACCCGATCCGTTCGGCCCGATCCGGGCCAGGTCACGGTAGATCTGGTGGATGTCGCCGGGGATGTTCTTCTCCAGGCCGACCGGGATGAGGAGCGTTGCGCGGCGCGCCACCACGCTGCCGATCGCGGCGCCTATGGTTCCGCCCGTCGGATGCCCTATGAGGATTCCGGCCTGCCGCTTCTCGTAGTTGACGGCGTTGGCGCCCTTGATGAAGATGTCGCCGGGCCCCATCTCGGAGACGATGTCGACTGCGGAGACGCCGTGCTGACGCTCCCCGCGTCGCAGGACCAGATCGGGCAGCTCGTTGGCCGTCTCCGCGTTTTCGGCGCCCTTGGCCGGCTTCGTCACGCCCATGCAGTAATGTGGCTTGTGGATGCCTTCTTCGCCGAGCTCTTCCGCCACGTAGGCGTTCGTGGTGCCTTTGGCAATGGCCACGATGCCCTGGTTAAGGGCGGCGATGACAGCCGGGTGGCGCTTCAGCGCGCGGGCGATGAGGCGCTTCGATTCTGCAACGGTGAGCACGAAGCTCTTCTGATGCACGGGTGGCGGCATGGCAGTCCTCCTGGAAGGGCGGCGCTCGGTGTCCCGCAGGCATCCGAACGTACGGGGGGGCGTGCATTTCACTCCGGCCAGACGCTGTCCATTGCTTCCTTGGTGACCCGGACGGCTTCGTCGGTCGGCATCTGCCGCACGCGGTCGCTGAACGGTTCGACGATGACCGGGCCGGTGTAGCCGATCTCCTTGAGGCGTTGCAGGAAACGCGGCACGCCGATCACGCCCGTCTCCCCGGGCAGCCCGCGAACGTTGTCTTTGTGCTCCTCGAGCGCGACGCCCTTGGGGGCGTCGTTGATGTGGACGGTCACCACGTCGTGGTCCGTGAGGTCCAGGACGTCGTCGACCTGCCCGCCGCTGGTGTAGAGGTGCCAGCAGTCGAGCAGGAGGCCGATGTTGCCCGTTCCGGCCGCCTCGCACAGCTCCAGCATGCCGTCCATCGTGTGGACGAAATCGTGCTTCTTGCTGGCGCGCGAGGTGGCGGGGCCGATGAACTCCAGCCCGAAGCGCACGTCGTAATCGTTGAAGATCTCCCCGATCGCGGCCAGGCGGTCTCGCACAAAGGCAAACATTTCGTCGAACGGCATCTCGTCCGATGCGGGCGGCAGCCAGGTCGCGCAGCGCCGATCGCCGATGCGCGAGCAGAGGTCCGCGATCTTGGGCAGGTCCTTGAGCTTCTCCCTGAACTCCTCTTCGGGCGCCATCAGCCGCATGGGCGGGCCCCATCCTCCCGGTTTGAGATCCCGCTCCTCGAGCATCTGGACGACGGTCTCCGGGCCGTGCTCCATCAGGTAGCCGACGTCCGTGGAGACGCCCTCAAAGCCGTAATGTGCGGCGAGTTGCACCGCTTCCTCGAAGCCTGCCCTCACGCCTATGGGACCGCCTGAAAAGCTCTTGAACATCTGTCCTACCCCTCAACTGCCGCTGGCCGTTCGCCGGCAGGCGGCAGTTATCTCAGCCGGTATTGTTGGTGGTTTGATCTCTGAACATCTTCAGCAGCATCAGCGTGACGGGTCCCGGCTGGCCGTCGCCGATCTCGCGGCTGTCGATGCGCACGACAGGTATGATCTCTGCCGCCGTGCCGGTCAGGAAGCACTCATCGGCCACGTAAAGGTCGAAGCGCGTCATGTCCTGCTCGTGCGTCTCGATGCCCGCCTCCCGGGCAAGCTCCATCACCACCTGGCGCGTGATGCCCTCCAGGATGCCGGCGTGGACCGGCGGCGTGATGAGCGCGCCGTTCCTGACGGTGAAGATGTTGTCGCCGGTGCACTCGGCCACGTAGCCATCCTTGTTGAGCATGATGGCCTCGCCGACGCCGGCCTGGATACATTCGATCTTCGCCAGGATGTTGTTCAGGTAATTGAGCGACTTGATCCGGGGGTTCAGGGCGTTGGGGTGGTTGCGGATGGTCGAGACGGCCACCAGCTCCAGCCCTTGCTCGTAGTATTTCGGCGGGTAGAGAGCGATGTGGTCCGTGATGATGATGACCTGAGGATCGGTGCACTCGTAGGGATCGAGCCCCAGCGTGCCGATGCCGCGCGTCACCAGCAGCCGTATGTAGGCGTCCGTCATGCCGTTGGCGTCCAGCGTCTGGCGGATGGCCTCGATCATCTCGTCCTTGCTCAGGGGGATCTCGAGCGCGATCGCCCGGGCTGAGGCGAACAGGCGGTCAATGTGCTCCCGGCAACGGAATATCTCTCCGTTGTACGCCCGAATCCCCTCGAAGACGCCGTCTCCGTATAGCAGGCCGTGGTCGTAGACGGAGATACGGGCGTTCTCCTTCTCGTATAGCTCGCCGTTGATGTAGACCTTGGGACTCATTTCCCGCTCCTTTGTCTGCGCGTGCAGGCTTCCGGAGGCCGTCAGAATCCCCCAGAATCCGGCCCCGACCCTACCAGGCGCCCGACTCGGATCTTTGCGACGGAGTAGATTATACGGAAACAGCTCCGGTTGCAACCCTCTTTAGGCGCTGCTGCAAAACCCCATCCTGGCTTCGGCCGGCTGCGAGCACCGAAGGGCTGTGTCGGCCTGCATCGGCGATTCTGGCCTTTGAATCGCCTGCTTCGGCCTCCTTGCCCTCGGCGTTGTCGCTCGACCTCGGGCCGACGGAGCGGGTTCTGCAATAGCGCCTTAGCGGAGAGTTCCCGCTCCATTCAGTCCGCGACGCGGCCGTCCACCAGGTGCACGGCGCGCTCTCCGGTGGCGGCCACCCGTTCGTCGTGGGTAACGATGACGAGCGTGCACGCGGTTCGCTCTCGCACCTCGCCCAGCAGGTCCAGTATCTGCCGCCCGGTGTCCGTGTCGAGGTTCCCCGTCGGCTCGTCGCACAGCAGCACTTCCGGCCGGTTGATGAGGGCGCGCGCGATGGCGACGCGCTGTCTCTCGCCGCCCGAGAGCTGGTTGGGGCGGTGGCCGGCCCGCTCCCCCAGCTTCACCAGATCCAGCATGTGGCGGGCCCGGCTGCGTGCCTCCCGCCTGGCCGCTCTCCAGCCCGTCAGCCCCGTGCCGACCAGGGCCGGCATGGCCACGTTCTCCAGGGCCGTGAAGTCCGGCAGGAGATGGTAGAACTGGAACACGAACCCGAACAGGCGGTTGCGCCAGTAGGCCTGCTCCGCAGAGGAAAGCCGGGCCAGGTCCGTTCCATCGTAGAGCACCCTGCCCTCCGTCGGTGTGTCCAGAATGCCCAGCAAGTGGAGCAGCGTGCTCTTGCCGGCTCCGCTCGGCCCCACAATGCTCAGCATCTCCCCCTGCCGCACCTCCATCGACACCCCGTGCAGAACGCGCAGCGAGTAGCGGCCGATGCGGTAGTCCTTCACCAGGTCGTGGGCACGCAAGAGGACCCGGCCGGGCATTGCGCATGCCTCCGGTCTGGCGTCACGTCCCTTCTTCGGGGCGCAACAGGGGAAAGAGGATGACCTCGCGGATGGAGGTGGTGTCGGTCAGGAGCATGGTGAGCCGGTCAATGCCGAGCCCCAGTCCGCCGGCGGGCGGCATTCCGTAGGCCAGGGCGCGCAGGAAGTCCGTGTCGATTCGCTCCTTCTCGTCTTCGTGGCCCACTTGTGCAAGGAAGCGCTTCTCCTGCTCCTGCGGGTCGTTCAGCTCCGTGTAAGCCGGTGCGACCTCCATCCGGCCGACGTACAGTTCGAACCGCTCGGCCAGCCCCGGGTCGTCTTCCCTGGCCTTCGCCAGCGGCGAGATGCTCTTCGGGTAGTCGATGACGAACGTGGGGGCGACCAGGCGCTCGCCCACGGTCTTCTCGAACACCTGGTAGGCCAGATAGTCGGGGTGCTCGGTCTGTGCGCCACGAGTGTTCAGTTGCTCTGCCTTGCGGCGTATGGCGTCCTCGTCGCCCCGGCGCAGGTCGACGTGCTCCCGCAGAAGGTCCCAGAATCTGCGTCGCGGCCAGGGGGGAGCGAAGTCTATCTGAGACCCGTCATAGGGAAGGGACAGCGACCCGCAGACGTCGCCGGCCAGGCGGACGATCAAGTCCTGCGTCAGGTCCATCATCGTCTCGTAGTCGCCGTAGGCCTCGTAGAGCTCCAGCATTGTGAATTCGGGGCTGTGCTCCCTGGAGATTCCCTCGTTGCGGAAGATGCGGCCGATCTCGAACACTTTCTCGATGCCGCCCACCAGCAGCCTCTTGAGGTGCAGCTCGATGGCGATGCGCAGGTAGAGGTCGAGTTCGAGCGCGTTGTGGTGGGTGATGAACGGCAGGGCCACTCCGCCGCCCGCCACGGCCTGCATTATGGGCGTTTCCACCTCGACGTAGCCCCGCTCGTGCAGAAAGGCCCGCATGGCCCGGACGATTTCGCTGCGCTTCAGGAAGCGGGCCATCACGTCGTCGTTGGTGAACAGGTCCACGTAGCGCTGGCGAGCCCTCTTTTCCTGGTCTCGCAGCCCGTGCCATTTCTCCGGCGGGCTCAGAAGCGCCTTGGACAGGATCTCGAATCGGTCCACGAAAACCGTGATCTCGCCGGTGCGCGTCTTGGACAGCTGCCCCTCAACGCCGATCAGGTCGCCGGGTTCGATCTGCTGGCAGACGTGGAAGTGTTCCTCCCCCAGACGGTTGAGCTGAAACAAAAGTTGGACCTTCCCCGTGCGGTCCTTCAGGTCCATGAAGCTCGCCTTGCCCATGCCGCGCAGAGCGGCGATCCTGCCGGCCGCGCGCACGCTGTCTCCCTGCAGCTCGTCGAAGCGGTCGGTCAGCTCGCGGACGGGGACCGCGCCGTCGAATCGGCCGCCGTAGCCGTCGATGCCCAGGCGGCGCAGCTCCTGAAGCTTGCTCAGCCGGAAGTCTTCCGGTTCGATGAGGGCCACGCCCACCTCCGCGTAAGTGCGCTGCTCGGTCCCGAGGGGATTCCTTTGTGCGACACAGAAGCCGGCGGAGCGACCGGGAAGGAACCGGCCCGGGGCCGGATTATAGCTGCGGCAGGGCGCGCGGACAAGTATTGCGCTCCACCGCCGGCTGGCGGCCTTTCACCTGCCCCGGCGCAGGCGGTCGGCCAGCGAGTCGTCGATGCTGCCCGTTGCCCGGATCTTCGCGACCACGCTGTCGATGTCGTACTCGACCCGGTGGAACCGGACGCGGCCGCCTTCCTCAAAGGTCACGAAGCACGCACGCCAGTCCCCGTCCCGCGGCTGGCCGACGCTGCCCACGTTAATGATGGCCTTCTGGCGGGGCTTGGGCTCAAAGACGCCGCGCATCTCGCCGGGCTCAAGGAACCTCATGTCCGGCGTGATCACGCCCGGCCGGTGCGTGTGCCCGATGAAACAGAGCCAGTCGACTTGCTGGAAGTTCTCCGTCAGCTTCTTGTTCATGCCGAGCAGCACGTCGATCTTCCTGAGGTACTCAGTGACGGGGTTCCTGGGGGCCCCGTGCACGAAGAGGAACTCTCCGCGCACGTGGCGGTAGGGCATTTCCTTGAGGAACTGCCACCTTTCGCGCCGGTCGGCGTCATCCTGGTCCGGCCTGGGCATGATGATGCTGCGGTGATACTCGATGCTGGCCCGCGCCACGGGGCTGAATCCGTTCGCCCCGTAGATGAGGGCGAAGTCGTGGTTGCCGCAGACGGTGACCGTGCATCGCTGGCGGACGGCGTCTATGCACTCGATCGGTTCAGGCCCGTAGCCCACGTTGTCGCCGAGGCATATCACAGCGTCGGGCTTGAGCCTGTCCAGCTCCTGAAGCACGGCTTCCAGCGCTTCGCGGTTGCCGTGGACGTCGCTGATGATGGCAATCATGCCCCGCCGATCTCTCCGGTGCTCTTGGGCGAAAGCCGGCCCGCGGCCGCCCGGGGGCCGCCCTTCTATGGTAGAAGGGCTCTGGCCCTTTCGGCCAGCTCAGGAATATGCTCAGCGAGAAGCTCGGCCATCTCTTCGTCGCTCATGATGGCGACCCGGCCGTCCTCGTACTGCTCGGAGATCTTGCTGAACATTGCGGCGACGCCCGGGTGGTTCTTGTCGATCCGATCTTCGCCTTCGATCTCCAGATTCAGGTTGATCCAGTGCGCCACGCCGGCGCGCCCGCTCTTGTCCGTGATGCGGATGTCGGCCGGCACGCCGAGCAGTGCCTCGGTGTCGAATATCGTGTATATCCTGTTGTCCTTGGCCAGCGCGTCGGCGTGGATGCCGGCCAGCGTGGTGTTGAAGCGTGAGCCGACAAACGGCTGTTGCGGAGGGATCTCGTAGCCGATCTCCTTGCGGAAGTAACGGGCAATCTCGCTGATCACGCGGGTGTTGACAGTGGGATCGTCGCCCCGCAGTGCCAGGTATTCGAACACGAGCGCCTCGATCGGCGCGTTGCCGGTGCGTTCGCCCACGCCCAGGAGCGTCGCGTTCACGCCAGCGCAGCCGTAGAGCCAGGCGGTCGCACTGTTGACCAACGCCTTGTGAAAGTCATTATGCCCGTGCCATTCCAGCCATTCGCTGGGAATGCCCGCGTGGTGGTCCAGGCCGTAGATGATGCCGGGCACGCTGCGCGGCAGCGAAGCGCCGGGATACGGCACGCCGTAGCCCATCGTGTCGCAGGCGCGTATCTTGATCGGCATCCCGGTCTCTTCGGCCAGCTTGCGCAGCTCGATGGCAAAGGGCACCACGAACCCGTAGAAATCGGCGCGCGTCAGGTCCTCGAAGTGGCAGCGGCAGCGGATGCCGGCGCTGAGGGCGTCCTTGACGATGGCCAGGTAGCGGTCGATCGCCTGCCGTCTGTTCGAGCCCGGCCACTTGTGAAAAATGTGGTAATCGCTGACGCTCGTCAGGATGCCGGTCTCCTGAAGCCCCATGTCCTTGACCAGTTGGAAGTCCCTGGGGTGGGCTCGGATCCAGGCGGTCACCTCCGGATACCGGTAGCCCAAGGCGAGGCACTCCTCCACGGCCTGCCGGTCGCGCTGCTGGTAGAGGAAGAACTCACTTTGGCGGATCAGCCCCTTCTCGCCGCCCAATTGGTGCATGAGCTCATAGAGGTCGACGATCTGTTTCGGCCTGAGCGGCGGCATTGCCTGCTGGCCGTCGCGGAAAGTCGTGTCCGTTATCCAGACTTCAGGCGCGGGCACCATGGGCACGTGCCGGTGGTTGAACACTATGAGCGGCACGCGGCCCTGCGGGAAGACGTCGTCGTAGTACTCGGGACTTTCCGGCTCGTGAAGCTCGAAGAGGTGCTCGTCCTGCAGCAACGTGCGAGTATGTTCATCGAACTTCAGCATCTTGTCGCCCTCCGCGCTGTGCTCCGGGGCCTGTGTCCGGCTGCTGCACTGTCGTTATGGGTTTCTGTCCGCGCGGTCACCCCGACCTCATTGTCCCATTTCGGCCGCTTCAAGCACGGCCGCAAGCCGTGGCCGCGCCCCGAACTGCTTCATGAAGGCGCGCGCTGCAGCCGCGCGGCCGGGCTCCCGCTCGCCCGTGAGCTCCGCCTGGATCAGCAGGTTCTTCGGCGTGACGTCCGGCGCGGCGAACCGCAGCACCTTCACCCGGTAGCCCAGCGCCTCCAAGACCAAGCAGCGGAACGCGTCGGTCAACACGTCCGCCAGACGCTGCTCCAACAGGCCGTAGCGGGATACCCACTCCAGCGGGTGCGCCCCCCACAAGTGACGAAGCTCGTGCTGACAGCAAGGCGCCGCGAACATAAGGGGGATCCGGGCTTCCCACCCGATCCTCAGGGCCTCGTCGGTGAGCGTGTCGCAGCCGTGGAGAGCCACCATGATATCGTACGTGCCCGGCTCTGTCGAATGGCTGGACAGGTCCGCGGCTTCAAACGTGGTGTTCTGCCACTCGAGGGCGCCGGCGATCTCGCGGCACTTCTGCACGAGGACGGGATCCGAGTCAACGCCGTGAAGCTCCACTCTCCGCCCGCCGACGCTCAGCTCGTGCACCAATACGAATCCCAGGTAGCTGCGTCCGCAAGCCAGGTCCAGCACGCGAAGCGTCTCCTTGCCGCTCTCCGGAAGAGCCGTCGCCACGATCCTGGCGAACTGACGCGCCTGCTTGAGCTTGTGCCTCCTCCTCGATTTCGGTATGCCCAGTGCGTCGGCAACCGCCTTCAGGCCGGCTTCGTCCGATTCGGGGCCGCTGCCCGGCGCCGAAGCCGCAAGACGACGCACCCGGATCGAACTGCCTTCCATTGCGTACTCGACCTTCTCGCCGGCGAGAAAGCAGTCCAGTCCGTCCCAACGCGTGCCGAATCCCCTTCGTATCGCGGAGGCCAGTTCGGCCGTGTGCAGCTCGTCCGACTCCAGGTCATCGGCGACCCAAATATCCTCTCCCTGGCGCAGATACGTGGCCGTCGCGGCGCCTCCGCTGCCGTGCAGCCTGACGCTCTCGCATTCCCCATCCGTCAGGACGGCCATCAAGCCCGGCAACGTTTGCATCATATCCCTGCACCGTTTGCGCGCGCAAGTTTGGGGGTCACACAGGTCGGGCCCGCTTCGGTTCCCCGCCGTGTGACAGGGCGCCAGCGTGCTGACTGTCGCTTGACTTCGGCGGAATCACCGGCGGGCAACGTGCCTGCCGCTTCGGGGTTTGGTGCTGCAGCAGCCGGTGGAGAACGTTCCCCTTGCTCCAGAGCCGCGCTGCAACTCAGGATACAGGCATTGCCGTCGGAATGCAACGCCGCCATGGCGCCGCGTGCCTCGGCCGTCCTCACGCATCCGTTTGATGCGTTTGTGCTTGCGGCCTCGACTCCGCCTCAGTTATAACTGGCAGACGGCCCCGGAAAGGGCTTCCTCTTATCCCGACTCTCTCAGGTGATGGCCCATTCAGGTGAAACGCAGAGAACCCGAACCCCAAGTGGACGACATCCTGCGGTTGCATCGCGGCGGCAAGACGCGCATGACCAGCCGCCTCAGGCTCGACACGGTGCAGCGCCTGCGCCAGATCTACACGCCCGGCGTGGCCGAGGTCAGCCGCATCATCGAGGCCGATCCCGATAAGCTCTACGACTATACGTCCGTGGCGGACACGGTGGCCGTGGTCACCAACGGCACGGCCGTGCTCGGCCTCGGGGACGTCGGCGTCAGGGCCGCCATGCCCGTCATGGAGGGCAAGTGCGTCATCTTGATGGAGATGGTGGACATCGCGGCCGTGCCACTGCTGGTGGATAGTCACGATGCCGCGCAGGTGATCGAGGCCGTGGCGGCCATCGCTCCGACCTTCGGCGCCATTCTGCTGGAGGACATCGCGGCGCCCGTGTGCTTCGAGGTCGAGGACGCGCTCAAGGAGCGCGTGGACGTGCCCGTCTTCCACGACGATCAGCATGGCACGGCGGTGGTGGTCCTGGCCGCCCTCATCAGCGCCCTGAAGATCGCGGGCAAGCGGGCCGGCGACGTGCGCGTGGTGATGAACGGGGCCGGCGCGGCGGGCTCTGCCGTCGCCCGGTTCTTGCTGAATTACGGCATTGCGGACGTCGTCCTGTGCGATCGGGCCGGTGCGATCTACCGCGGGCGCACCGAGAACATGAACCCCGTCAAGGAGCAGATTGCCGCCATCACGAACCGGGCGAACCAGAAGGGAAGCCTGGCCGAGGTGATGCCGGACAAGGACGTTTTCATCGGCGTCAGCATCGCCGGTGCGGTGACGCCGGAGATGGTCCGCTCGATGGCGCCCGGGCCTATCGTATTCGCCATGGCCAACCCGGTGCCCGAGATATGGCCGGACGAAGCCCTGGAGGCCGGCGCCATCGCCGCCGAGGACGGCCGGCACATCAACAACGCGCTCGGCTTCCCCGGCATCTTCCGGGGCGCTCTGGACGCGCGGGCGCGCGACATCAACGAAGAGATGAAGATCGCCGCCTCCTCGGTCCTCGCCGCGCTGGCGCCCGAGGGCCAACTCGTGCCGGACTTCATGGACCGCGCCGTGCATCGCGCCGTCGCCGACGCCGTCGCGGGGGCCGCGCGCCAGACCGGTGTCGCCCGCGCGTGACCCTACGTCGCCGTCGAACCACGACGAACACCACGCGCACGACGAAGGAACCGATCGGTCCGGCGCACGCGCGGTGCTATCGGCAAATCGTGCTCGAGTCCCCCTTTCTTTGCGAGCTTTCTGGTTCATGACGTCCCCTCCGAACGGGCAGACCTATCGCGTCGTGACGCTCGGCTGCAAGGCGAATCTCTATGATTCACGCCGGCTGGCCGAGGCGCTCGAATCCCTCGGCTACCGGGAGGCCAGGGAAGGCGAGCCCCCCGACGTCTGCCTGCTCAATACGTGCACCGTGACCGCGACGGCGGACCGCAAGTCGCGCCAGTGGGCGACGCGGCTGGTCAGGGAGAATCCGGGCGCGCGCGTCTTCGTCACGGGCTGCTACGCCAGCGCTGCGCCGGAGCATCTGCGTGCGGCAGCGGACGTTGCGGGCGTCTACGGGCGCGGGGAGTGGGACGCGCTGCTCCGGGCCGTGCATGGCGGCTCATGCGATGCCGGACCGCAGCTCCTGGACGGGGACTTCGGCATCCGCTCGTTCGGCGGCCGGGCGCGGGCGTTTCTGAAGATCCAGGAGGGATGCGACGCGTTCTGCTCCTACTGCATCTTGCCCTTCGTGCGGGGAGAGCCACGCAGCCACCCGCTGGCGGGTGTCAGGGCCGAGGCCGAGCGGCTGGCGGCTGCCGGCTTCGCGGAGATCGTCCTGACCGGCATCCACCTCGGCCTGTACGGGCGCGATCTTGACGCCTCACCGACCGTTGCCGACGCGGTCCTTGCAGTTGCCGAGACGCCGGGCGTCGAGCGCGTGCGGCTTAGCTCCATCGAGGCGCGCGAGGTGACGGAGGACCTCCTCGACGCGATGCGCCATCCGGCCGTCTGCCCCCACCTGCACCTGCCGCTCCAGAGCGGCGACGCGGACGTGCTCAGGCGCATGAACCGGCCCTACACGCCGGAACAGTTCCTGGGCGTGGTGGACCTGGCCCGCGAGCGTCTGGACCGTCCCGCTATCACCGCTGACGTGATGGTCGGTTTCCCGGGCGAGGCGGAGGAGCAGTTCCAGAACACGCTGGCGGTCTGCCGGCGGGCGCGGTTCAGCCGGATGCACGTCTTCCCGTTCAGCCCGCGCCCGGGGACGGCGGCCGCCGATATGCCGGACCGCGTGGCGCCGGAGGTCGTCCATGACCGCAGCGGGCGGGCCAGGGACCTGGGGCGGGAGATGGCCATCAAGTGGGCCGGGAGCTTCGTCGGGCGGACGGTGCGCGTGCTGTTCGAGCGGCGGACGCGCTCGGGACTGCTCGCCGGCTACACGGACCGCTACGTCCGCCTCACCGCGCCGGGTGGGGACGCACTGATCGGCCACGCGGCGCGCCTTCGCTGCCTTGGGCGGGAAGGGACGATGCTGACGGGTCGGCTGGGGCCGGGGCAGTAGTTTGAACGGGGACAGAAGGTCGGTTATAGATTGGGCTCGACCGCAGTGGTCTTGCCGATTGGGGATTGGCGGGGAGTCGTTCATGCCTGACGGCTATAGACAGGAAGTCCTCAACGTAGCCCTGGCCAGGCTTCTGCAGGACAGGGGCATGGTCACGGCGCCCGAGTACATATTCGATGCCACGCTCGAGCACGGACGCAAGATGGTCGACGTGATCGTCTATTACAGCGGGCTCAGGACCGCTATCGAAGGGGAAGTGGCCGACCAGCCCGATGCTGCGGGGCGCGCACTTGAGTCTGCCAGACGGCGCGTCGAGGACGGCATCGCCCACATCGGAATCGGGGTGGTTTACCCGGCGGAGCTTCGTCGCGCGGAGTTCGCAGAGCTCCCGGATCGCCTGGGGCGCGCTTCCCTTCAGATCGCGCTCGTGACTGAGGCCGGCGAGACCGGTTTCGCCGCAGGGGACGTCGGTTATCTGGAGAGGTCGTTGCACGCGGCTTTCGAGCGGCTGGTCCGTGAGGACGTCGTTGCGAAGGCCGTCGCCATCCTGGACGAGGCGGTCAGCCGATTCGCCTCTGCTCTCGCCCCGCGGCCCGGCGTGATTGGCCGCATCATGGATCGGCTTGGCATCCGGCCCATCGACTTCTCCCCCGGCCCCGCCAATGCCCCCCGCTCGCCGATGCCTGGGGAGGAGACGCCCGAGCGCGCCGCCTGCCGCGTCGGCGGCCTCGTCATCATGAACGCCATGATCTTCCAGGAGGTGCTTTCGGGTTCTGATCCGCGCGTGAAGGCTATCGCAAACCTTCCCAGCGACAGAGACCCCGTGATGAAGTTCGCTGAGCACTGGGGCTATATTCTGCGGGAGATCGACTACTACCCCATCTTCCACCTCGCGGAGGCAGTCCTGCGCAGCTGCACGTCCTTCAGGGAGATACAGGCGGCCGTGGAGGGCCTCTCGGAGGCGGCGCGGGAATTGGTTGACATGCGGGCGCCGATGAGGCATGACCTGATGGGCCGCGTCTACCACCGTCTGCTGTCCCAGGCGAAGTACCTCGGAACCTACTACACCAGCATCCCGGCCGCGGCACTGCTGCTGGAGATGGCCCTGCGGCCCAAGGCGTGGGACGTGCCGTGGCATGACCTGGAGAAGCTCCGGGATTTCCACGTCGTGGACCTGGCCTGCGGAACCGGCACCTTGCTGATGGCCGCCGCCCAGGCCGTCGCCGAGAATTACATCGAGGCCTCCCAGGGCAAGGGCCCGGGGCTGGACCTTCCGGCCCTTCACCGCGTCCTCGCCGAGGACGTTATGTACGGCTACGACGTGCTCGCGTCGGCGGTGCACCTGACGGCCTCCACGCTGGCCCTCCGGGCCCCCGAGGTGGCCTTCCGAGAGATGAATCTCTACAGCCTTCCGTTGGGCGGAGAGAAGCGGCGGCTGGGCAGCATCGAGTTCCTCAATAGCAGAACCGTCAACATGCACGTGGACCTCTTCGCCGCGCCCAGCGCCTCGGGCCGGGTG
>Ga0315541_1002618_pt1 | contig 14713 bp, 13 predicted proteins | sample SalMarSW160190MG_FD_203095 | JGI IMG/M metagenome (GOLD analysis project Ga0315541, IMG submission 203095) | Salt marsh sediment microbial communities from the Plum Island Ecosystem LTER, Massachusetts, United States - Salt Marsh Sediment SW1601-190 ...
CTTTATTCGGCTTGCCCATCATAATTTGGTTCTCCTTAACCAAATAATATTATAATGTGATTTTAGCGCTAAAAATTGATTACGCAAAGTATAAATCAAAATAATAAAATGTTTGGGCAACACGCCCTTAGTCGTAAAGACTATGTGCTTAATACACACTAATCTTATAGATTTCACCTAACAATCACCCACTGTCCTCCTTCGTCCGCCATCTATCATCTATCATCTGTCCTCTGTCGTCTGTTTTCTGTCCCTTCGACTTAGCTCAGGGCAGGCTTCTGTCATCTGTCATCCGTCCTCCGTTGTCTGTCCTCCTTCATCCATCTTCTTTCGTCCCCGCCTACGGCGGGCAAGCCTCATCGCTCGTCTTGCGTATTGCGCATCACATATTTCGTATATTGTATGTAGTTTGTTGCAGTTCGATGTTCGGAAATGGGTAGGTCTCTTCCGCCGTCTGTCTTCCGTCATCCGTCATCCGTCCTCAGTCTCTAATATGCCTGATATCCTGATACGCTGGTGTCCTTCACCCTGATTCTCTGATAACCTGATAGCCTAATGATCTTCTGCCTTCTGATTTCGATCATCGAGTATCGAGCATCGCCACGCACAAACCGACCCATTTGCCAACCCCCAAAATGGCCAAAATCTATTCTATCTGTTGACTACCTACAATATCTACTTATTTTTGCCAAAAAGTGCACCATTTTTGCGAATTTTTGATCAAAATGCGCTCATTTTTGCTACTTTTCTATTTTGCGCCTATGCTCTTATCTCTCATGCACTTATAACTATTTTTCAAAAATGTCCCATAAACTAAATGTCCAATTAGTAGTAAAGACAAGCATTTCTGCCATTAATTCTTTGTAATTATTTTACCCTTATTACCACACTTATACAAAAATGTAATCTCCTATATTCACACTACTACACCTTAAGATCGCGTTTGTAATTGCCTATATTAAACTTGCATAAAAATTATAGGACCAAAGAAAACATAGGTAAATCATAACTTGTATATATGGTTTGCCTATTTTAACTAAAGATTTTTTCCTGCCCTCTCCGATAGTTATATGACAGACAAAATAAGTTGCCTATATTAACATTGTTAGCAAAAACAAAGTCGCTTTTTGAACGAATGGCAAAATAGAAAAGAAACAAAAATTAAGGAATGAAGATTATGGTAAAGCAAGATACTTTGGCGAGATATCTGGAGCCGTTGTTGCGGGGTGATAGAAAAGCCTGTCGTGCTGTTATAGAGGAAATTCTGCAAAGTGGCGTACCCGCCAACTCCGTTTATGTCCATGTGATTTGGCCGATTATGGTGGAAGTCGAGAAACTTCTGCGAGCTGACAGAATACCAACAATACAGGAGCATTTGGCCACGCGAATCAACCGCACAATAGTGGACCAGCTGCAAAATAAGCTGCCACGGCGGCCCGATAAGAATATGAAAATAGTTATATGTTGTGCGGCAACCGAGCTGCAGGAGCTTGGCGCCCAAATGATGGTGGATTTGTTCGAATGTAACGGCTGGGAAGTGCGATTTTTAGGTGGCGGCCTCACTAATGACGATATCCTTGCGTTCGTAAACGATTATGCACCTGATATTCTGCTGATCTACGGTACCGCTCCGAAGCAGGCACCGGATATTCGACGGCTCATCGATACAATAAAAACCGTGAACGCATGGCCGCACTTGCGCATCGTGGTTTCCGGCGGGCTGTTCAATCGAGCAGAAGGACTCTGGGAAGAAATTGGTGCGGATTTGTTTGTCGCCTCCGTTGAAGAAGCCATCCAGGTGGCCACAAATTATAACGAAATCCCACGCTGCGACCGAAGAACCATCAACCGTAGAAAGAAAAAACATCAGGCAATACAACAGCTTCAGCCGAACGAAATACCACAGGAAACAATAGCAGCGGTTACCGACTAAAGCAGAATTGCATTGCATAACACCTCGACAGAGCCATCAAACTGCGCCCAAATACACAGTACGGCACATCAAAATCATATTTTGTTGTTGCTCTTTTAGCGGCTGGCGCCTTTAATAATATTGGCCGTGCTAAGCGGGGTGTTAGCGGTACCCTGTACTCGCAATCCGCTACAGCGAGGCTGAATTCTTTTCAGAGGGTTGATTGAGCTGGGTCACTACCGTCATAAGTAATGTTGACAGCCGGGTCCCATGCAAACGAACGGCGTGAACCTGGTCAGGCCGGGAACGGAGCAGCCATAAGCGTTAGCCCGTTGTGCTGTGGAGCAACCCAGCTCGAGTTGGCTGTGGCAGCAAACCCATCGAAATTAACTCGAAGAAAAGTGCACGGCCATTTTAACAAAATATTCGGCAAAGAGGTCGCAAAGATAGTTATAGAAATGCTGCGATGATCATCAGAAGCATAAATAATTTGGTTGAAAAAAGTTTACGCAGATTAACACAGGGCAAAACTGCAAATATTTGAAATTGTGGGAAATTGCAGTTTTTTCAGATTCATTTCGGAAAAACGCTGTTATATTCGTTATATATTGTCTATTTTAATGGGTTTTTGGGTGGAAGATGCCAATTCTGTGAGGAGATAGACAAGATACATCATTTAGCTAAAATAGAAGACGCGCAAAAAGTGTGCAAAAATGCGCAGAAATTTGCAAAAATTGGTCAGAAATTTCAAAAAACGCGCGCTTTTTAACAGAAATTAGTCAAAAATTTAGCACTTTTTTAAATTAACATTTTGTTGGATTAGGAAAGATAGGAAAGAACATAGTCAGTAGTTCGTAGCTCATGACGAGGTATCCATTAGCTCGAAAGATGAAGTTTTTCGTTTGAACAGAGGGATAATTGGGTCATAATGGAGCGTATTAAAAAGCACGCGGAAAAAATCAATAAAAAAAGCCGCAGGGACGTGGGTTGCACGTGCTACGGCGGTCGCCCGAAGGCAGGTGCCTGCGAATTTTTCGTCTTGTTGTGAAAAACACTCAGGCACAGATCAATTATAATTGATTATAATATAAGCCGAAAAGAAATAATTGTCAAGTAAAAATTTCTTAGTTTTTTGTTCATATCAATAATCGTTTAGATGTAGGGAGAGATAATATGAAGTTGCTTGGGATTGATATCGGGTCAAATTCTGTCGGTTCTGCATGGGTAGATACGGATAAAAAATTGATAGAAATGGGCGTCAGCGTGTTTCCTGCAGGTGTTGAGGAATCTGAGACAAAGAGGGGCGCTCCAAAGAATCAGGCAAGACGTTCACAAAGGCAACAAAGACGCTCAATCGAAAGGCGAGCAAAACTTAAAATGCGTCTTCGCAAATATCTTCTCGAAAAGAACTGGATACCAACAGAAAAAGAAAAGCTTCAAGAATGGGAAAGCAGCCATAAATTCAATCCTTGGCTTCTTAGAAAAAAAGCACTTCACGCAGAACTTGACCCATACGAATTTGGAAGAATACTTTTGCATTTTGCACAAAGACGCGGGGCGTGGTGGTTTGATGAGGAACCAGAGGAAACAGAAAACGACAAAAAGAAGAAAAAAGACCCAGCAGAAACACCTGGGACTGTTGAATATACCAAGGCGGTGATGAAGAAAAAGGGTGCCGAAACATTCGGTGAACTTATCGCAATAGAATATGAAAACAGAAAAACTGTTACAGCAAACAATAAGATGAGAAGTAACAGAGTCAGAAACAGAGCCAATGCCTTTGGAGAAAAAGTATCTGAATTTGTGGCCGACAGGCATATGATACTTGCTGAATTTCTGAAAATCTGGGAAGCACAAAAAAGTTTCGGCGGGAAACTTGCAAAGCAACTAACGGATGAAGTCAAAAAGGAAATTTATAATCCACAAAAGACTAATACGTGGAGATGTCAAGGCGTATTGTTCAGTCAAAGAAAAGCATACTGGGACCTCGGAACACTTGGAAGGTGTGATTTAGAACCAACAGACGAAAAATGCCCTAAGGCAGATATGTACGCACAAGAGTTCTTAGTTCTTACAAGCGTTAATAATATTCGCATAACTCCGCCGGCAGAACCAATAAGGAAACTGAATGATGAAGAAAGGTCAAAAGTTGTAAAAGCAGTCAGAAAACAACAGACGGCTTCTGAAGGCACGATAAGAAAAGCTCTTGGGATAGACAAGGGCGCAAATAAAACGCTTTATACCCTTAACACCGACGGGGACAAATTCACCGTAAATGGTAATTGGTTTTATTCTCAGATAGTTTTTGGTGTTTTCGTTGAGGATGAGTGGTCTGCATTCGACCTCAATATGAAGGAATCTGTAAACAGAGCGATTTTAAAGTATGACCCAAATGAAGAGGATGACGAAAACAAAGCAAGAACAGGTTGCAAAAAATGGTGGGATTTAACTGATGAACAAACTGAAAATTTTATCTCTGCGTGGGAAAAAAGGCCTAAAAAAGACCAAAGGGTAAATCTTTCAAGAAGAGCCATCAAAAATCTTCTACCGTATTTAAGAGACGGCTGGAGCGTAACCGAGGCAAGGAATATGTATGCCGAAGATGCTTCAAACAGAGCTGATGACTTAACGAGAAAAAGATACTCAACAAAAGAAGTTGTTGTCAATAAGCAAATCAGGTACTTCCAACAAAAACATCCCGGCATATTGCCGCCCGTATCGGATGGGATTTCTAATCCTGTTGTCAGAAAAAGTATTCACGAGGTTAGAAGACATTTGATGGAATACACCAGAAAGTACGGTAGACCGGATAGAGTTATAATAGAACTCGCAAGAAAAGCAAGGCAGAGTGAAAAGGTTATTGCAAAAAAAATGCAGAAAAATAAAGCTGTCGATTCTCTTAAAAAAGAAATAATCGAAACGCATAATCTCGATGCTCCAGGAATAACAAGCACACAAAGAGAAGCAGCAGTACAACGTGTGAGGTTATGCAGACAGCAAAGAAAAATGTGTGCTTATTCTGGGGTGACGATAACCGATAAAACAGCAGCCGATGGAAGCGGGCTTGAAATTGACCATATCGTACCGAGAGGTAAAGGCGGTGATAATAGCTTTAGCAATCTAGTTTTATGTTTTTCCACGGCTAATCAGGGTAAGGGAAACAGAACGCCAATCGACTGGCTAAGCGAAGACAAATTTGGAAATGTAGAGAAAATATTTAAGCATCTACATCCCCAAAAGAGTGAAAAGGGTGGTCGTTTCATAACGAAAGATAATGTTGATATGATTGACGAGGCAAAATGGAAAAATCTTCACCGAAGGACACCTAAGGAGGGTTTCACAGAAGAACAACTTCATTCAACTGCATATGCCGCAACACAGACAACTGACTGGATAAACAAAGTTTTATATGGCAGTGAGGACAGAGTCAAAAGATACGTTTTTGCATCGAACGGTGAATACACAGGAATACTAAGAAGGGACTGGGGATTGTTTTTTGACGAAAATGGCGAGCGTAGTGAAAAGGGAGTCAAACTCAGAGGTGACCACAGACATCACGCAGTTGACGCGGTGGTAATTGCAATGACAACACAGTTCTTGCCGAAAATTAAAGAGTCATTCATTGATTTTGAAAAACAGGAAGAAAATAAGAATATAAAACCCCAGTGGAAAACCATTGAGCAACCTTGGGAGGGATTTAGTGAACAGCTTGAAGAGAAATACAAAAATTTAAAAGTTTCCCACAGGGCTTATAACAGAAGAATTGCAGGACATCTGCATAAAGATACTATTTATGGTCCAGCAATAATTTATGACAGGCACAAAAAGGATGACGAGAAAAAAGGTATCAAAAAAGGCGACGTAAGAATAGACAAAGATGGGAATCCTGTACTGAAAAAGGGGATGTATATAAAAAGTATTGCGGCAATCGGAATAAAACAAAACCATCTGCGTATGCCGGATGGCTGGGATAAGTTGAAAGAGGAATACAAAAATGCAGCGACAAAACCGCAAAGAAAAGCTATAAGAAAAAGGATGCTTGCTCTTGAAAACGTACCACCAGCAAAATCCGGTATTATTAGAGATATTGAGTTGAGAGATAAAATCCGTGATTGGCTTAAGGAGCATAATTTTGAAGACATGGGGCAAGCAAAAGCATATATAAAAGAAAATGGGCTTATCATAAACGGCACACCAATTCGAAAAGTAAGAGTGCTTTGGAAACTGAACGAAGTTATAGAAATTAATCGTAAAGGATTTGATTATAAAAACAGCCCCCAAGAAAAACTAAGAAAATCACTTAGGTCTTATCAGACACAAAACAATCACCACATAGAAGTCAGAGAGAACGAAAAAGGTAAGTGGATTGGTGAAGTGATTACAAATTTTGATGCAGCTAAACGCGTTAGGGTCAAGCAGCCAAAACAAAAACCTCAAGGATGGACTCCGCCTCCGGCAGTGAACCGTGAGGACACCAAAAAGGGACGATTTGTAATGTCGCTTTCAAGGGGTGAAGTTGTTCACATGAGGCACCCTGAAACACAAAAAGCAGGTTATTTTGTTGTATTTAAAATAGACCCCAGTAAAAGCATTCATTTTACGCCGCATACGGATGCAAATCCTGCAAGCAGCAAGAAAAAAGGCATAAAACTTCGCGAAGATATTCCTTTAGTACCAGATGCTTTACGGCAGAGTATTATATTTAACGAGAATGGTGTGCCGGAAAAAGTAAAAATTTCACCGCTTGGTGATGTGAAGTTACTAGTACGAGATTAGATAATAGGATCTGTCCAAGGAATGACAGATTTTTGAGCTGCGATTATTACGAAAGTGACCTCACTATTTTGTCGATAATAATTACTGGCGAGGTCACATAATGATTAAGCGGATTATCGAGATATCGCAGGCTAAAACTCATCTGGCAATACGTTACGGCCAGTTAATTATCAAAAAAGATGGTGATGAAGTCTCAACCATTCCCTGCGAAGATATAGGCGTTCTTATAGTTGACCATCAGGGAACAAGCTATACACACTGCGTCTTTACCGAACTTTTACAATGCGGGGCAGCAGTTGTACTCTGCGGTGGTGACCACCATCCGGCTGGTATGCTGCTGCCTATCGAAAGCAATAGTATGCAGACAGAGAGATTTCGCCGGCAAATCGAGGCGAAAGAGTCGGTCAAAAAGAGATTGTGGAAACAAATTATAAGAGCAAAGATTAAACATCAGGCAAAATTAATCGGTAGAGATAGTGACGTTTATAAATCATTGATGGCCTTACGAGACAGGGTTCGTTCCGGTGACCCGGAGAATATTGAGGCGCAGGCAAGTAAGAAATTTTGGCCTGCATATCTTCAAGATATACAGGACATAGATTTCCATAGAAATATAGATGGACTACCACCAAACAACATGCTCAATTACGGCTATATGGTCATGCGCGCTGCTGTAGCAAGAGCGCTTTGTTCGGCAGGACTTTTGCCAAGTCTGGGCATTCATCATAGAAATCGTTACAACGCGTTCTGTTTGGCCGATGATATATTGGAACCTTTTAGGGGATTTGTAGAAGCAAAGGTACGGGACGTGTGCCGTGAAATTGGTGTACCAGATAATCTTGACCAAACAGTTAAAGCCAAACTTTTAGAAGTTCTGTATGAATCTGTCAACATAGGTGGATTTAACGGACCTCTTATGGTTGGCCTCCATCGAACGATGGCGTCACTTCAGCGATGTTTTGCCGGTGAGCAGAAAGAATTGGATTTGCCAGAAATATGATTTTTAGTGGGTACAGAGCCATGTGGATTTTTGCTATGTTCGATCTGCCGACCGATACAAAAAAGGCACGGAAAGATTATACATATTTTCGAAAAAATCTTTTAAAAGACGGCTTTAGTATGTTACAATATTCTGTGTATGTAAGGCACTGCGCGAGCGAGGAAAATGCCGATGTTCATTACAAAAGGATTAAGAGTTTTTTGCCTCCTGATGGTGAGGTTCGCATTATTACCATTACCGATAAACAGTTTGGACGGATGGAAACTTTTTGGGGAAAAATGCGAAAACCTGCCCCTGTTCAGCCTCGACAACTCGAATTATTTTAGCAAATTTAGCCTGCAAGTCCTTTTACAAAAAGGACTTGCAGGCCATCTATTATAACTGATCCGTGCCTGAGAGCAAGTCACAACCTATGGCCAGCAGGATACGCAACTGGTGGCATTATAACTGATCCGTGCCTGAGAGCAAGTCACAACACATCGTTGATATCGACCTTGACATGGATCATTATAACTGATCCGTGCCTGAGAGCAAGTCACAACGCCACCTGCGAACTCTGCTCAAGAAGATTATGTGATAGAAAGAAACGCTGATGTAAAAAAATGGAGAAAAGAATTACAACCGGATGCAGAATTTAATATTCCAGCATATGTAGATTGTTTTTTATCGGAAAATCTTATTAGAAAGTATATCCAAGAAAAAAAAGTGCCATTAACACCACGAACAACAAACGAAATAACAGATTGCAAGGGAATAGAGCAGAAGCGAAAAGCGAATGCTAATATTAGTTTTGATATTAGCAGAAGTGGCGATTTAAGTTATGTAGGAATGGATACTTTAGCTGAAGTAGTTGATGGAGTAGCAAAGCAAAATGTTGCATCTTTAGCGCGAGATGCAATTGAATATAAGCCAATGAGGAATGCGGTTGGACATACAGCGTTATTAACACAAGTTGCAAAACATAGACTAAGGCTTGTGTACGAGAATATAAAAGGAAGAATAAGGACGCTATTGTCTGGCAATAAATAGAAAACCATGGCGGATATTTATGACAAAGTCAAACGTAGCGAAATAATGTCCCTTGTCAAGCATCACCGGACTGCTCTGGAGGAAAAGGTAGCCGGTCTTTTAAAAAAACTCGGAATAAAATATCGTCGCAATGTAAAATCCCTGCCCGGCCAGCCAGATTTCGTAATAAAATCGGCAAAAACAGTTATATTCGTTCACGGCTGTTTCTGGCATGCCCACAGCAATTGTAAGTTAGCGAGACGCCCCAGAACGAATAAGGCGTTTTGGGTTTGGAAGGCGATTGATAACAAACGTAGGGACCAACGTAAAAATCGGCTATTACGAAAGCAAGGATGGCATATATTGACAATCTGGCAATGCAATCTTCGACAGCCGGAGAAAGTTTCACGCCGAATAGAAAAGATGTTGCTTGGTTCTTAAGCCACTGGCGGACTCACCACATGGCTTGCGCGAGGACAAGTTATCAGGAGCCCCTTGCAATGCAAGGGGCTAACAAAAAAAGAAAAACCCTCTTGTGATGCACATTATTGAAAACCCCTTGCGGTGCAAGGGGCTAACAGATATATTTCTTGATATGGCGAGAATGATTGGCTTTATGACGACCTGGACCACCTACGGAACATGGTTGCAAGGCAGTAAAAAAGGTTATGTTAAAAACGGAATCACCTTAAAAGCAAACCCTGAATTAGAGAAATCCAACAAAGAATTGCTCAAGCACGACAAAATAACTATTCCCAAAAGTTTTCGCTTAATAGTCAAAAACGCAATCCTTCAAGAAGCAGAAGAAATCGGCCAAAAAGTTTATGCGATAGCAGTATGTAGTAACCATGTACATATTGTTATTGAAAGTATCGGTGAAAGATGCGGTTATTCGGTTGGCCGATTCAAAAAAGCAGCGACAAAAGCACTTAGAAAATACGGTTTTAACGACAAGGTGTGGACAAAAGGATTTGACAAAAGATATTGTTATAATGAGCAGGAATTAGAAAAGAAAATCAAATACGTTCAACGACACGAAGATTAAAATTTTAGCCCTCTGCATTGCGGAGGGTCATTTAATTGCTCGGCGATACTTCTCACAAGCAGAGGACAGAAGCCGGAGAACGGGCGTGGTTTTCTGCGAAGGCGGGTAAAATGCGTGGAATTAGCCTTGCTTTGTTTAACTGTCCGTGTCAAGCACGGACTGACCCTCCGCCGCACTACATGCTTTGGAGGGCAGGCGACAGATAACGGAGGACGGAAGACAGATGACAGAGGGCAGAAGTTTACCCGCCTGACTTCGGCGAGCTCAGTCGAGCCGTGGCGGAACAGAAGACGGAGGACGGACGAGGCTTGCACGCCGAAGGCGGGGGTAATGTGAGATAGACAGACGACGTTATCTCACGGGATGAATTGCGGTGGGGTTGAAAAAAATATAGTGTTTTTAGGAGAAAGGCTGATAAAATATAAGCTCTTAGCCCTTTTTAAAAGGATCGATTTATGGCTTTCGATAATAGCAAATCATCGCAGCGCCAAAGAGACGAAGCATCTGTTGAGATTCTCAGAAAGCTCAGGGAGAAGCTGCTCTCTAACAATATTTCAACTGCGAGACTGGCAGCCTTGAATCTGTCATGGAAACAAGAGGATGGCTTAGCAATACTGACGGAGGCATTATTCGGCAACTATCCAAGGACAGCTAAAAAGGCAGCAGCCTACGGACTGAGGAGTATGAATGGCAGAATGCAGAAATTGGCTTTGGAAGTTCTTGAGCAAGGGCTAAGACATCGTGACCGTACTACCAAAGCTGCATGTGTTAAGTCTATATCCCTGATGAAAGGTCAGGTTTCGGGGACAGGTTAAGAAATACAAGTCACTTTCAAGCAAGGAGAAACATATATGGGCGATAAGGGAAAAAGAGATATAGGCAGAAGAGAACAACAGAAAAAGGCAAAGCTTAATCCGAAGGAAAAACGAAAATTAAAAAAAGAAAAGAAGAATAAATAATTGCTCAGTGGTGTAAGCAGAAGACGGATGACGGACGAGGCTTGCACGCCATAGGCGGGGATAGATGAAGGAGGACAGACGACAGACGACGGACGACAGAAATCGGAATACAGAGGATGGTTAGCCGGCACACCCGTTGTGCCGGTTGAGGCAGTAGGCAATACTCAATACGCGCGACGAGAAAAATACCAACTATCGGGTATGAATTTGAATTCCTAGATAAAGGAGATTCTATGAAAGTCCTATTTATCTGTTTCTTGACGTTCTTGCTCGTTTCCGTTGGATTCGACAGGCTCACCACCGAGGCCTCGGCGGCAGAGACGCTGGACATCTACGTTATCGACACCTGCGGAGGTAAGGCAGTGATTCTGCTGACGCCCGCCGGCGAGACGATGCTCATTGATGCCGGCTATCCAAGACAAGATGACCGAGATACAAACCGGATCGTCGAGACGGCCCAGGCTCTTGGAATCAAGCAGTTCGATTACATCGTAGCTACCCACTACGACGCCGACCACGTCGGCAACATCCCACAAGTGGACGCGAAAATCCCGGGGCGAATCTTCGTGGACCATGGCGATGTCCTGCCCACGGCAAATGAAAGGGATAAAAAGAGATATTACGAGCCATATCTAAAGGCTATCGGCGACCGGAAACGCATGTCGGTCAAGCCCGGCGACGTAATTCCGATGAAAGAGCTGAAGGTCACGGTGGTTGCCTCAGGTGGTGACGTGCTCTCCGAACCTCTGCCGGGAGCCGGTCTACCCAATGAATTTTGCGACGCAGCCACAAAGCCAGACTATAAAGATGAATATGACAATGCTGGGTCCGTTGGACTGCTGTTTGAGTTCGGCGGATTCTGCATGTTGGACCTGGCGGACCTGCTAAATACAATCGAGTACAAGCTCATGTGTCCAAATAATCCGATCGGAACGGTGGACCTGTTCATGGTGAGCCATCACGGCTTTAAGGTGTCAAACTCCAAATTTTTGGTTCATGCCATCCGGCCGAAAGTAGCCATAATGAACAATGGAGCCCGCAAGGGCGGCGAGCCGGAGGTGCTGGACATCCTCAAAAGCTCACCCGGCCTGCGGGACATCTGGCAGCTGCATTACTCAATCGCCGGCAAAGACAAAAACGCACCCGAGGACTTCATTGCAAATCTGGAGGAAAAGTGCGAAGGCAAACTAATAAAGGTGTCCGCGAAGCGCGACGGCACCTTTACCGTGACGAATAGCAGAAATAATTTCTCAAAAACGTACAAACCGAAGAAGATAATCTACAAGCCAATTGATATGGATTTTGAGGTCCCCATTTCAATAGATATGAACGAACCTAACCAATGAGAAATTCGATTATGCGCGGCCCAAGAATGAGCAAGGCAATCACAACAGAGCCTATAGCCGAGATGAGCACCGCGCCGGCCGCGACGTCTTTCGCTCTTCCCACCACGGGATGAAATTCATGGGATGCCACGTCAGCCAAAAACTCCAACGCTGTATTTAATGCCTCCGCCGTCCAAACGGACATGATTGCTATGACCAACCAGCACCATTCTCCGGGGGTGAGGTGCAATATGGCGCCGGCGATAAGGACGAGAACGGACGCCGTGGCGTGTATCCAGGCGTTGTGCTGCGATTTGAGCATTAAACCAACGCCATAGAATGCGTTCCTAAAGCTTCGTATTCGGCCTGTAAATGAAAACTTTTGGCCCATTCATAATTCTCCAAGTCGTAGTCGTAGCGGGCATTGCTAAATACTATATCGGAATAAATTGTGTCCGGATTTAATGAAAAACCCTGTGGCAAGCCAGAGGGAATTATCAAGTTAAAGATTTGCAGGAAAAAGGATTTTAATGACTCAATGCTCTGTTGAAAAGGCCATTTGTCATTTCGACCGAAGTGAGCGTAGCGAACGGAGTGGAGAAATCTGCTAAAGCAAATATCACTTCAATTTTTTCTCCAGCGCCTCTGCAATCTGGTACGCCACGAAGTATCCGTTTTCGATTCGCTCCTTGTCCGTCATCCCCCGTTTGAGCATCCGGTATCCTTCAATACCATCATAGAAATGCGGGTCCGTGGATTTGTATAAGTCATCAAATGTTGATGCATCCTTCGCATAAACTTTGGCCTTTTCTAAATGCTCTTTGGCCGAAAGACCAAGCAGCCTTTCTTGCCCCGTCTCTATCAAAACCTGCCCGCATAATAAATGAATATCCGCCAGCGTCAGCCGATACCCCGCTCGTTCCGCGATCTGGTGCGCTTCTTTAAGCGTTTCTTCAATTTGTCTTAGCTTACCTGCATCCAGCTCCCCCGCTGGATTCTTCACCCACTCTAATCTCGCGCAGGCTAAGAGGATGTCCGCCTCCATTTCTACCATATTCACCGTCCGGCACCGCCGAAGCGCCTCGTTCAAGCAACGCTCCGCTGCCTCTAATTCATTGCCCGCCTTGATAATAAATTTCTCTTTTAGTACCATAAATATTTCCTCATCCGGCACCGCCCCCTAAAAGGCTGATATACGTCAAATTTCAGTAGGTGGCAATGCCATCTAGTGGACTGCTGCAAAACCTCTTTTTTAGCTATATGGCATTGAAAGGTAGTATAGTAACCGACCTCATGAATGAGAAGATAAACGGAGAGAGTCGTTAAAAGGCTTCCCTAGATTTCCTCACCCAGTGCCACCGGTAACGGGATGCTTCAACCAATGGGTTGGAGTGGAGCGGAGGTTCAAGCTGCTGCACACAGTGTTGGGAGTTCTTTTTGATTTAAATGATTCACATTGACTATATGCGGCCCTCACTATGTTCAAGTTGTTAGTTCTCTTACCCTGATTTCTCTTCATAAGTGCGGATGCGTTCTAACTCATCCTTTGACTCGAAGAACTGCCATAGAACCTGATTTACTAGGCTCGACTTGGTCCGCTTTGAACCCATATTAAGTTTCAGTTGCTTGCAAAGTTGGATTAGTTGTCGTTGTCCCAATTCATTGAGACGCAACGTCACCTCCTCTTTGCTCAGTTGTGGTAATCTTGTTGCAAGTTCCACAATATCTACCGTCGGGTTCACCTTACTTGTAGCTCTAGGTTTGAGTTCGGACAAAGGCTTATCTGGCATTTGGCGGAGGGCATCAGCTACCTCCACAAGCAGCGCAGCGAGTTCGTGAGTAGTACGCTTCGAAGCCATAACCGATTATTCCTCGATGCGGCTGATGAACTCAGCAGCACATTCCTTCATCTGATTCTCGTACACGCGGTCGGCTGCGTATCCTGAGATAGCAATGGGTGATTTCGAGGGCTCAGAACTCTGGGCAACTTTATCACTGTGCGAAACGAAGTGTGTAAACACCAGCCCAGGCCACTTTTCCCGAACTCTGTCCATTACACGCTCTTGATATACAGTACCGCCTGTTTGAGTTCGAACTCGATTGAAAATTATACCCTTCATCAATGGACTTGTCACTTCACCAAATCCCTGTATGCTACGATTAACCTCCTCTACTACACGCCTTACAGCTTTCTCAATCTCGCTAATGCCAAGAGTAGATAGATACTCTGGCATAGCTACGATTATTAAGGCATCGCTAGCAAGAATCGCATTCTGAGTGATTAGATTCAGATTTGGTGGGCAATCACAGATGATGTAATCGTACTCGTCTTTAATTGTCCCAAAGGCAGCCCTTAGGATTCGGCGCCCTTCAAACCCTCTAGCACCAAAGCGCATGGCTAAATCCATATCAGCCGTCATGAGTTCCAAGTGTGAAGGAAGAAGGTCTAAAGATACAATTTCTCCGTTCCTCGGGTGAGTGAGAAATTTGCTACGGATAGCATTGTGTAAGTCAAAATCCTGTGGTGTCTCCGATGTGGCAGCAGTAAACACATTCTTTAGGAAGTTGTCCCGCTTGTCGTTGGAATTCATACGGTCGGGAACGGTTTCATAGTTTAAGCTACGGCCTCCTTAGTGTCAATATTTCGCTTTAATATTGCAGCCAGCATCGGCATTTCACGATGTCCTC
>Ga0315541_1002620_pt1 | contig 14699 bp, 14 predicted proteins | sample SalMarSW160190MG_FD_203095 | JGI IMG/M metagenome (GOLD analysis project Ga0315541, IMG submission 203095) | Salt marsh sediment microbial communities from the Plum Island Ecosystem LTER, Massachusetts, United States - Salt Marsh Sediment SW1601-190 ...
TGGACAAAAATTTTGGAAGTTCATTTCTGGAAACACCGATCTTTATACAGAAATCATAGAGCCATTAGGGCACAAGGCAAAGGAGAAAAACGAAGATTTTATGAAATCTTATTCTCAAATGATTAACAAATTCACACTCGAATTTGGAAAAGAATTTTGCGATTCTAACGGTGCAATTGACTGGGAAAAACTGGTGAAATTCAATTCTTCAGTAAAACCTCCGGTCAAGAAAAAGAAAAAATAATTGTTGGTGTAATCCTAATGAATACTATATCAAAACATAACAAATCGCTGTCTGTCTGGCGCTTCGCGCCGCCCATCAGGCGGCTGAAGTGGATAGTCGCTTCTCCGAGCAAGCTCGCATCCGCTCCTACCACTTATCCGCAGGCCCGTTAAGCACATACAAAAGTCTTGCCTTGCGTGAACTAGAAAACTGGTGCTGCAATATTGATGAAGAAAAAAAGGTTATCTCTGATATCGAAGTACCATTTCCATCAAGTGTTGATGATGCAATTGACCTTGTAAACGCCCACAAAACTATCCCCCCAGAAGGTCAAACACAACCGTTAACAGAGAAATAGGTTGCCTTAAACATATCTTTACCAAAGCTATCGAATGGGGAATAGTGAAGAAGAATCCGGGAGGAAAAGTTAAACTTCTACATGAAAGAAATGCACGACTTAGATATCTAAATGAGAAAGAAATAAGAAGACTTCACGATGCCTGTGCCGAGCATCTAAAACCAATAGTAATAGTAGCATTAAATACAGGGATGCGGAAGGAAGAAATATTGAGCCTAAAGTGGAAGGATTTGAACTTTCCAAGTAGGATGATCTACATATTGGATACGAAGAATAGCGAAAGACGAGAAATTGCAATGAATGCTATTGTTTATAGAACTTTACTGACTGTAAAAAGAACTCTTGATAGTTCCTGGGTTTTCTGTAAGAAAAATGGCGAGCGATATGGTAATGTGAGAAAAGCTTTTGAGGGGGCAAAAAAGAGAGCCGGAATAGTTGACTTTAGATTCCATAATTTAAGGCATACTTTTGCTTCTCATCTCGTAATGGCGGGAATAGATTTAAAGACTGTTCAAGAACTTCTGGGCCACAAGAGCTTCGAGATGACTCTAAGATATGCTCATCTTTCTCCAGAACACAAAAAAGCAGCTCTGGATATTTTGTATAAGAGACTAGCGAGAAACCCAAAGGGCCAATATGGTGAGGTTTGAGAAAAATATCCGGGTCAGTTAACTACCCTTGAGTGACGCTGTTGCACCTACAAACTTAGTCCACCAAAATTCCTGGTTCAACATCCACAAGCTATATTCTATTATTTATCTCTCAAATTGGTAACAGACGAACACGATGTCTTGCTTCTTCCACAATTATAATTGCACCTTTTTCTAAAGCATCAGAGGATTCCTTTAGTACTTGTTCCAATCTTCTATTTACATTTGCTGGTCTTTCATTTTGAAGCCTGAAAACTATTATACTTGGACATATTTCACCAGAGGTAGCCATTAAATCTCCAAAATCAAGGTCGCATGTTAATATAGTTCTTCTCTCTTTGGTTGCCTTTTTAACGATTTCTGCATCAGTTGTCCTTTGTAGTCCTTCTTCCCTTAAATGGACAACATCATATCCATTCTGCCTTAGCCAGTTAACTGAAGATTGAGATAGACCCATGTCAGCAAGAAATTTCATTTTCTATCTCACTGCCGGATGTAATTCCTCTGTAGTTAACCAGGAGGCATATTGCAAAGCTTCTTTGATATCTTCTGGCTCAAGATCAGGATATTCCTTGATTATTTCATCTATTGTCATTTCATTAGCAACAAGGTTTACAACCAAAGATACCGGAATTCTCATTCCTCTGATGCATGCCTGCCCCCCCATCATATTTGAGTTAAAGGTAATTCTTTTAAAACCCTTCATAATCTTTACCTCCTAAATTTATAGAACTGGAAAAAAATACCCAATTAATATTCATTAATCTGAAAAATAATCTCATCCGGATTTGCCCTTGTTGAATTGATAATAGTGTCATTTGGCAGAAAGTCAAGACTCACGGACACAACCAAAGAGATTGCTTCACTTCGTTCGCAATGACAATACGAGAGACTTTATTCGCATGGCAAGCGAGGGATATTACCCGCGACAGGCCAGGGATCTTGTTTGCATGACAGGTGAAGGGCTTTGCTCACAATGATAAGGATGGTCACAAATTGGTCACAAAAGAGGAAAATTCAAAAAATGACTAAAAGGTGTGAATGGTGAAAGCCTTTATAGTAAAGCGATTAGCTGGTGCACCTGGCAGGACGTTGTTAGAACTTTTTCCGAAAACTTTGAAGAATTTGAAGAAGAAATAGAGAATGTTGAAATCCCCTCATACCCTATCCCAGCCTCGTTAGCGATGAAAGACGCTTGTGCATAGCAGGCTGTTGAGAAAAGAGAAGTAAACTCATTTGCACTGAGACTAGTAATAAGAAGACAAAATACTGTTGCGTTCTCTACCAGCGCACTCAGACATCTGGATAGAAGACCTCTCCACCACATCGTGGACGAAACCTCAGTAGCGTCGGAAAGATCAGAAAATTAGACAATTCCAGAGATACCGCCTGTAGCCCGTTCCATTAAAGTACGGACCACCTGCTCGGGAGGCTATTATTCCGTTGACTCTAACTTAACAAGTGGTACAGTTAATGGGGGCAGGTCAGATTAGCTAAACCTTGTCTTTTACGATACTACCCCCAGTTACTTTGAAGGAAAAGGATACTTTCTGGTAGTCCATTCCTATTGTTTTCTTTTGGGTTTGTCGAGTTCTCGAGATACTCTTGCCAGATGTTCTAGCTATCTGCGATTTTATCTGTCCCGCTGTTTTAGCGGAAAATCTGCAAAGAACTACAAGGAAATACAGCCACTCGAGAATCTGATTGATAGGATTTGGCTAGCTCCTTGATCACCTTTTCCCACTTTTCAAAGAGCAACGTATTCTCTGGAAAGTAATCTAGAACGTCGGCGTAGGTAATATTAGGGGAAAAAATAATTTGCCTTCTATTGCGAAAGATTCTCTTCATTCGGGGATTGACATCTAATTTCTGATAAAGTCGCATACCCTTATCCCCTAAATAATGCACACCTCGACCTTCAGAAGAGGCTGCTATCAGGACCATAGCTCCTTCTTCTCGCACGATATCCTCATATCCCTCGCGCAGTATATTAAAACCTTTCGATGCCTGTATAAACTCAGTATCACAGGGATAGGCATTGAATATACCAATGTCCACATTCTCAGCAGGGGAAGCAGTGGAATATACTTCTTGGGCAAAGTTTATTCCTTCCTGATAGGCCTCAAAAGGATTTCCTACAAATAGACCTGCTATTCCACCTTCAGAGTTGCCTACCGCGTTTACTATGAACTCTAGTCCAGCTTTTTTCGCTATTTCTTCAATATCCGCCCGTATTTGATTTCCTTCTAGAGAGGATATTCTTTTAGAAATACCTAATAAAGCTGGCCTGTGGGTTTGCTCCAATGTTTCTATTCCTGCTATTCCTGGTGCAATGATTTTCGCACCTCCGCCGAAACAAGTCATAGGATGAGGCATTAAGAAGCCAACAGCTATCTTCAGATCGGCCTCCATAAAAACCTTATTAATTTTTATAGGGATACCCCTGGTAGAAGTGCCCAAATCTACAATATTCTCATAGGGAAAGTGATTGTAGACAGCGAAGCTTCGGAGGATTTTCTCTCCTAGCTTTTTGATAAGATCATTCCGAACCATCGCACGGTGAGCGCCTATTGCCATTAAAATAGATATTTTTGTGTTGCCGAGCCCCCCTTCTCTTAGCTGGTTAATAAGGTAAGGCATGATTCTATAGGCTTGAGTTGGCCTCGAGAGATCGTCTACCAAGATAACTGCACTTTTTTTACCTTTAGCTAGCCTGGATAAGCATTCTGTCCCAATAGGCTCAAAAAAAGTCCGCTCGATCTCCTCGTCACTGATGCTCGGCCTATCCTTCATCTTATATATATTAACGTTCCACCTTTCCGGAAAACTCAACTCCAGTTTATCGTTACCGTACCAGCAACGCCAAGGTACTTCTATTTTGTTCATAGATTTCCCTTCTTTGTCCAAACTGACACCACCATATGGGTAGTTTCTGCAGGCATTTCAACAAGAATGTCCCCAGTAATAATCTTTATGATAACGTGCAGAAGATGGAAGATTAAATTCATAGCTCTTTCTTTTTCTATCAATTAGAAAAACTAGAAACTTCTGGAAAAGGGCAAAAGCGCCAATGATGATACCCCACCATTGGCCGCATCCACATTGACCGTGCTCACTGCAACGACAGGGTGAGCGGCTCCCTAGCAATGAGGGGAGGAATCTAATAGGATGCTAATTACTGCAAAACTTTGCTACTTAATTCTTAAACAAGGATATTGGGAGATAATATCTTCGTTAAGCTCGATACCCAGTCCAGGACTGTCAGTCACCTTGAAATAACCGTTCTCTGCCTTGTGTTCTAAAGGTTCAACCACAAAAGCATAATAGCTCTGCGGGCGATAAGGGAGCCACTCTTGGATTATGAAATTTGTAATGGCGGCATCCAACTGTACAGCTGCTGCGGTTGCTATTGGACCTGCACAATTGTGCGGTTGAACGAGCATATTATAGGTCTCTGCATAATCAGCAATTTTTTTTGTTTCCGTGAGCCCGCCTGCCAGCCCAATATCTGGTTGCAAGATATCGAGCGCTTGTCTTTCGATATATTGACGGAATCCGTAGCGGGTGTACAACCGTTCTCCGGCGGCAATAGGAATATTTACATTTTCTGAGACTTTCTTCATGCACTCTACATTCATTGCATCTACTGGTTCCTCATAAAAGAAAGGCCTAAACTCCTCAAAGCATTTTCCCATTTGTATTGCCGAAGTCACCCCCAGGTTTCCATGTACTTCAATTAAAATATCCACATCGGGGCCCACAGCTTCACGTACTGCCTTTACTCTTTCATAGGCGCGTTTAGCCTTCTCAGGCTCAAGATAACGTTTCGGATAATGCCAGGAACCATCTGGCTCGAAACCAAAAGGATCAAACTTCAGAGCAGAATACCCATCAGCGACTACCTTCCGTGCTGCCTCCGCGTAATGCTCCGGTTCAGTACATCCAAGATACCAGCCATTCACATATAACCTTAACCCGCTATTGCAAAGACCGCCGAGAAACTCGTAAACAGGAACCTTGAGAGCTTTACCTTTGATGTCAAGAAGTGCTTCATTGATTGCGCTCATTGCTCCATATACAACTGGTCCACCTCCCTGAGCCCAGAAGGTCTGCCGGTAAATAATATCCCATAGATACTCAACTCGAAACGGGTCGGCACCAATAAGGAATTGCTCAACCACCTCGCGGAGCATTCCCATTCCTGCCGAGCTTCCAGTACCATACGCCAAAGCAACTTCTCCAAGCCCAGTTATCCCCTCATCTGTTCGGACACGCAGAACGACAGGATTCCACTTCCATTCACTCACTTCACTTTTCATATTAACGTCAAAAATTTCAGCCTCGGTTATTTTCATCCCATCCTCCATTTTCTTCTTATCTCTTTTTTCAGACAGTCGTCCCCTTTTAGTACTTAGCCTTTTGAAGTATTTGGACTCCTTAATTCAATATATTTCGTGGAAATATTCCTCGAAGAAATGTGAAAAATCCTCTCCAATGAAGTGAGAATAATGGCAACTTTTGACTTTTTTCAAAAGGGCTGAGAAAAGAAAGGTTAGCCGGAAGAAGATCGTTCTTCTGGCTGGTGAAGGACCAGAGAAATAGAGACCCAGTGCTTTCCTCCACACCATCAACTTGTCTTTGTTCTTAAAAAAGTGGAAGGGGCAGTAGATTTTCACAAATGTCGAACATCTTTTCATCCTTTTACCGCTCCCGCACCTAAACCTCGAACTATATGTTTTCGAACCAAAATAAATAGAGCTACGAAAGGAAGTGTAGCTGAAGTAGTCATGGACATTATACGTCCCCATTTAAACACATCCCCTAACATCAACTCGTTTATTGCTATGGGAAGGAGCCGTTTAGAAGCACTGGAAGTAAAAATCAAGGGATAGAGATATATATTCCAACCATTAACGAGATTAAAAATCATTACCGCCACAATCCCGGGGGCAGCAAGAGGAAGTATGATTTTGAATAGTATTGTAATTCGTCCGCAGCCATCTATTGCAGCTACCTCATCTAGCTCTCTAGGGATGCTGCGAAAGTAACCAGTTAAGATCCATACGGAAAAGGGTATGGCCGTTGTAATATAAGTGAGTACCAACGAAGAAAGAGTATCCATCAAGCCAAGTTTTCCAATAATGATATAGAGAGGAATAACCAACATTGGCCTAGGCACTAGGTAGCTAAAAAGAAGGAGGCTAGAGATAAAAGCAGCACCTCTGTATCTAAACCTTGCAAGACTATAGGCTGCAAAGATACTTACCAAGAGAGAGATTAGGGATGATGTAAAAACTACAATTATACTGTTTAAGTAACTACCTAAGAATAATTTCTCACCCAGTATAGCAACATAGTTTCCAAAAGTAGGAGCACGGGGAAAGAATGTAGGAGGAAACAAATACAGTTCCCCGTAGCCTTTAAATGAGGTAACAATCATCCAGTAAAAGGGGAAAAGAACACCGAATAAGAAAATGAAAATCAAAAAGTAAAAGCATAATTTTGTTACTAGGGTTTTACTGTTGAATCCATGATATTGAAGATTCATTGTCTTTGCTCACCACCAAAAATTACTTTTAATAATATTAACATGCAAACTGCGAAAACAGGGAAAATAAGCATAGGAATGGTTGCCGCTTTCCCTAAATCCAAAGGAGAAATAAAAGCAGTTCTATACATTAGAGTGGAAAATAGCTCGGTAGCGTAAAAAGGTCCTCCTCTCGTTAGTAGGTGAACGATTTGGAAATCATTGAATGTCCAAATAAGAGAGAAACCGATTACAATTGTGGCTACATTTTTGATCGAGGGCAAAGTAATGTGAAAAAATCCTTGCAAGGAAGAAGCTCCGTCAATTTCTGCGGCTTCATATAATCTTATATCAATGTCTTGTAAGCCTGCAAGTAAAATTATAAAGAAGAAACCAAATCCCTTCCAGACATTTACCATTATAACCGAAATCATAGCTAACCGAGGATTCCCTAGCCAAGGTAAACCCGATCGGATTATTCCACTCATCATCAACATGCTGTTTATAACACCCCCTAAATCATTGAACATCCATCGCCATGTTGCACAAGCTACTATCGTAGGAATAAACCAAGGAAGGATAAAACAAATCCTAATTATGTTTCTGCCTGGAAACTGTTTATTAACTAATAAAGCCATAATTAGGCCTACTAAAAACTTGATACCCACAGCGCAGAAGGTATAAGTAGAAGTGTTTCTTGCTGCAGTGCGAAAGAGGAAATTAGTCAAATGATCATAGTAATTCTTTAAGCCGACAAACTGGGTAGGTTGTCCTACTAATTTTTTGGTAAAGCTCGAGAAGATGTTAAGAAAGATAGGATAAAAAACTAGTCCTATTACTATTGCTACAGCAGGTAACACAAGAACATATGCGAAAGTATACTCCTTCTTGAAAAAACTTTCTGTTGTTCGAAGAAAAGTTTTCTTTACCTTCTTTTCTGTTCTTTTTGTATCAAAATCCGTTTCCCGTTTCTTGCTCATATTTTTGGAAATAGTGAGGCTTTTTTGTTACTGGGGACATCTCATCTTGTAGAGATGTCCCCAGTGCAAGATACATTTACCTTCCACACAATCAAAGACTTATTTATTTCTGATCAGGAAACAGCTATTTTCACTCTTGATAAATTTTCTCAAGTTGCTCCAAAAGTGTACTCATTGCTGCATCGTAATCCCATCCTTGCAGAAGGTTTCCGACAAGAAGATTCTCAATATACTTGTCGTTGAATATTCTATGTGCCTTCGGTGTCGGGGCTCCAGGATATCCTACAGTATGTGCGGCAACAACAGTATCCATAAATACCTTATTGATCGGGTCATTCCACATTGGCATTTTAGAAAAGTCCATGAGCACAGGTACGTCCATTGCGCCTCCTGCCTGCAGATATCCTTCATAATTTTCTTTTTCAAAGAAAAATCTCACGAACTCCTTTGCTGCTTCCAGATTTTTAGCATTTTTTGGAATAACAAACGCGTTAGCTCCTGTGTAGCCAGCTGCTTCAACGGGCCCCCTAAGAGGGGGGATCAAAGCGGTTTTCTCTAATAACTCTGGATTGCCTGCGCGCATAGACCAAATAATACTACCTGTGTTAATCACCATAGTAGCGAATCCATTCTCAAAAGCTATATTATTAGAGGAGCCTGTCCAACCTGTTGCTCCAGGAGGTACAACCTTATATTTTCCGTACAAATCAGCCCAGAATTCCATAGCTTCTCGAGTTTCAGGAGAATCAATTGCGAGAGTTCGCCCATCTTTCTCTGTCAAATGTCCTCCAAAAGACCAAAGGCACATCCTAAGACTCTTGTTAACATCATAACTTTCGCCCCCGTATGCTTGACCGAATGCGTAAACAAGTCTACCAGGATCGTTTAACTTCAGGCATACATTCCGGAATTCTTTCCAAGTCTTTGGATAATCTAAACCAGCCGCTTCAAATCTGTCCTTTCTAACATAGAATACTTCCGGAGAAGTTTGGTAAGGAATTCCCCAAGTGTGACCCTCTGCGTTAACGGCTGATTCAGCTATAGGTACCCATCCCCCATATTTTTCCCCTAATTCCTTGTAAAGGTCATTAAGCGAAACAACTGCCCCTATTCCCTGCCACTTAAGAGGAAACATTACATGAGCTAGGTCAGGAGGTGTACCTGCCTCTATTGTGGGTATGAGTTTAGGTCCCATATCATCCCAACTTACTAGCTGGCCCTTGACTTTATAGCCCGTTTTCCTTTCAAATTCCTGCATCAGTTTAGATTGGTACTCATTTGCGGGTGGCACGAAGGTCTTAAACATCCAAATTTCTACTTCGCGTTTTTCTGAGTAACTGCCTGTTGTTGCAAACAGAAACACACCCACTACCAAAACACATGTTCTCAAAACGCAAGAAACTTTCCTTCTCATTTTTTGTCTCCTATGTTGTATACTACCTTCTCAAAGATACTGACTTCCTCACCTCCTCTCTCGTAGGCACCTTCCATGATAACATTCTCATCCACAATAAGATGCCTTCTTGTTTGCTGACACCCAGAACCATCGGAATTGATCTAGTGTTCAATGCTCACTACCCCGATGCCTCCTCTAAATTTGTCATTAATAAGCTTTTGTCTTATTTATCTCCTCTTTTTGGTGCAACATCTGGTATAACAAATGGTTCTTTGCATGGTCAATGTGAAGGTTTACGTTCTTTATGGTTGCCTCTTTACTTCCTTTCAAGAGAGATTCGACAATGATTATGTGTTCCTGAAGCGATTCTCCGTGGCGTTTTATTGAGGTAAACATATTCCTTGTTATCTCAATTATATTCCTCAACTGAGAGATCATTTTAACTAACCACTGATTGTCGGCAGAGGTTACAATAAGATTATGTAAAATAGTGTCTACCTTGTAGAAGTATTCCGGATCGCCTTTTTCAAGATTCTTCTTAGCTTCCTTTAACATTCGAAGATTCTCCTGGACCTTTTCTCGAGGTATATTCTCAAAACCCCACTTCAGAGCAAGTGTCTCCAGAGATGCACGTAGCTCACAGATCTGTGCAATTTCTTTGGAAGAGAGCTTTATCACACTCATCTTACCCTTATCCATATCCACAACCAGCCCTTCTCCCTTCAGTCTACCCAAAGCCTCCCTAATTGGTGTTCTACTGGTATTTAGGCGCTTGGTAAGCTCATTTACTGAAATTTCCTGACCCGGAGTTAATTTACCTTTTATTATGCGGGCTTTCAGTATATCGTAAGCCTGATCTACCATCTTATAGCGACGAACAACTGACAGAACATTGGTGTCAACAAGATCTCTTTTCATTTACTTTAGCAACTCCGTTTATTGGTTTTGATTTTTTATCCAAAATATATTATACTATATCCAAAATATTTGTCAACCCCCCTCAATTGGGTTAGCGGGTTAAATGATTTGACACGCCCCCGCGTTAAGTCACCACTGAAAAATTGAAAGTAAACGGTAATTTTGGGAGTTCAGGGAAAAATAGACTAAAATGAGAGATTCTTAGTAGGAAAACAGAAGGGAGAAAAGTAACTTGAAAGAATTCTATCTTTGCTGATGATTTATAAGCCGTAAAGATGGGAAAAAAGCAATACCTCCCCTATTATGGGCGAGACAATCCCTTAAATTGAGTAGGAGACTATAGAAAAATTATTCTTGTTTTAGTTTTTTTATAAGCTCAGCTATTTTCTTTTTGGAAGCCTTCTCAAATAACATTTTTTCCAGTTCCTTGGCGATTTCTTTATTTCTTTTCTTGGTGGTAGATTTAGCAGTGCGTTCAGCTACTAAATTAGCATAATTAACTCCACTAAAGATGCCGTAATATTTATTTCTTCCATAGACTATCAAAGCACAGCCGGAAAGATAAGATCTTTCCCCTTTCTCTCTCATTTTTTCCTTTAGCTTTTCCATTTTATCTTCGTATTTCATCTCTGAAATCTTTACTGCATTGTAGAGAGTAAGGACGGTCAAGATCCTTGCCTGGATAGAATTTAGACTTCTTCCGGCAAAATCTCTTAAGCTCCATCTTTGCGATAGATACCTTATCCCCTGATTCTCAATTGTCCATCTATCCTTATAGAGCTTGTAGATTTTGAAAGGATCATCTTTGGCATCTAAGGTAGTGACATAGATTCTTCTTCTCATCTTTCCCTTATACTCATCATAGACCACAACAGCATTAACTTTACCTAAGTCCTTTTCTTTTCCCTCTTTAGAGTATCTTCTTAAAGAAAGTCCGTTGGTGCCCGAGAGCCTGATCTTCTTTTTCTCCTTCTTTCCTCTTTTTGTAACCTGGATCCATCTCTCTTTGAAGACGGGTTCTACTCCCCTCAAGTAGTACTCTACATGTTCTACAAAATCAAGATCATCGTCTCTCACTAAGGTGACAAAATCTGTGCCCCATTTATGTTTTAATTTCCATAAGAAGTGAAGTGAAGTGGACCCCATTGTTAGGACACGAAATTGCCTTGTTTAAGATACCGTGACGTCTGATAATTTTTGTTGTCGTAACCAAAATATACCGCAGCTGGTGTTTTATAATCCAGTGATTGGTGTGGCCTTTCCTGATTGTAGAAGTTGATATAGTTGCCGATACCTTCTCTGGCTTCACTGACTGTGGCGTAATCGGTAAGATAGACTTCTTCGTATTTTACTGAGCGCTACAGTCTCTTATTAAAGACATTATCCATAGCTCTCCCTCTTCCATCCATACTGATCTGGATACTCCTCTCTCGGGGACAGGCTGCAGGAGATTCTGGAGTTAAGTTCAAAAAGAAATCAAGACAGCCAGGAGTTGCCTCAAGGAAAGGCTCAATTCTTTTGGGTGTCATACCTTAGCTATGGTTATATGCTGGGCACGATCTTGAAAATTACAAGCTCTCCCGATACCCGTTCAAAGGATTGCCTGAGTGGAGATGAAGATTCGAAAGATGCTTTGTTGAAAGCAAGATTTAATAAGCTCTTTTGAGTTTCGTAAGGGGGGCATATGAGTCAAAGGATGGCGAACGGAGGTGAGAAGATAAAACCATTGATTTTCTTGAAAAAAATGGTAAAAATAATTGTCGTCGGGCGGGAGAAATAATTGTCGCCAATCAGTACACTGCTAAATAAGAATGATACGTAAAATGATACATAATATTACGCAAATAAATGTATCGGAAAGAAAAACTTTGCTAAACAGATTCAGGAAATCTTGAACTGTTTGGAAAAAGAGGAAATCCTACAAAGTTTAGCAATAAGAAAGAGGCATTACAGGCGTTCGATGATAGGCGGGCTCAAGGGGAAAATTTATGATATAAGAAATCATGGGATATCTTAGTGCTTACTAGCAGATGGTCACAAATTGGTCACAAAAGGGTTAGACTAAGAAAGTGGCCAAAGGGGTGGATCTTAAAACCCTTTATAATAAAGAAATTGCTGGCGCGCCTGGCAGGACTCGAACCCGCGACACGCGGTTTAGGAAACCGCTGCTCTATCCTCCTGAGCTACAGGCGCATCTTCTAGAATAGCTTTCCTGTCTACGTTTAGGAAGTCGTAGTTTTTTCCTTCTTTCCCTTGTGACCAGCTGGTATCCATATAGTACCCATTCTTTTTCCCAAAATATCAAGAGCTACCTTCTTATGGTCTGGGGAAAAGATGAGAGTAGCGAAAGGTCATATCGATAATCTTGTGCCCCAGAAGTTCCTGAACAGTCTTTAAATCAATCCCTGCCATAACTAGGTGAGAGACAGACGAACGATTCTCTACCTGAAATCAATATCCCCCAGATCCCGTCAAAGAGGTAAAGTCTGAAGCCTTGCTTTGTCCCTTCTTTGTAGTTATTGCTGCCGACCCGTACCTCAAGTAGAAGGGAGCAGTAGATATCCAAGAAAATAAGATTTAGAATTTAAACCCCAGCAGGAGACCAAGCTGTAAGCCGCTAAGGTCAACTTCAGTATCAAGCCAATCCAGTTCCAGCTTGGCCTTAGTATCGACGACGTACCTGGCCTCTAGATTCAAAGAGATTGGCTTATCTCCAAACTTGAATCCCGCCATCAGCACAAGACCAGTGGCATCATCGTTAACAGATCCGATGACAGAACTGGTATCAACCAAACCTTGGGATGTGTAGAGGTATTTTGTGTGGGTGTACATGAAAATGATAGGAAATGAACCTACTCCAGCTCCGATATAGAAGGGTGAAAATTTATAGATTCCAGAGAGAATCACAGGTGTAATAGTTAATTTGTACACCGCTAAGAAATAACTTGGACCATGATCCATCCACAAACTACCGCTGGTTTGTGATTCAAAGAAGCTATGCTCCAGTCTTAGCTGGAAATGTGGGCTGACCTCATATTCTAGTGCTAAACCGTACATCATTCCTGACTTAAACTTAGGGTCGGTATCACGCCAACCAGCTGTCTCAGCAAAGTAATCGTTTATTTTTCCAAATCCAAGGCTGTAATAACTAACATCCATAATAAATTTAGCCCGGGCTGGTGTTGAAGCAAGGCCAAAAACTAAGACCAGGATCCCAGCAATCACAAACCCCACGATCTTTCTTCTCATTCTTCTCCCTTCTTTAATTTTTGCCCCCTTCCCACCCTCAAGCTATCTCCTCATACTCCTTATCTACCTTCTCTTTATAAATTATTGCTTTCAGAGGTGAAGAGAAGTCAAAGTAAAAACTTATCAATGATATTTTTTTCTTCGTTGAAAAGACTAACGCCCCTTATTATGGCTAATTTCGCGTGTTGTTATTGGTAAGAATAGAAGACTTCTTTCTCTGGCTAAACAAACCCTTGGCCGAGTAACCGAGTGGCTGGAGTCGCTAAGGATGCCCCAGATTGGTCTTGGGCAGCCTGCTGCCCCACGTGGAATCGTCTAGAATTACTGTCTGTACAGCCCCATGGAGATGACCCCGGCCTCCATAGATCCTATGATAAACGCACCGATGAGGGCTCGGGTAAGTGACAGACTGATATGAGATGTAGCTGCCTATTAACTTATCTCTCCAGTCTTTGCCACCAGGTATAATTTATTAACAAGTTCTTCCAGGGATATATCTTTCTTTTCAAATTCTCCCACAGTCCTTCCCCTATCTAAAACGACAAATCTATCTGCAGCCGGGTATACGTGATATATATTATGAGTTATGAAAATACAGGATTTTCCCTGCTCTTTTATCCCTTTTACAAAATTCAGTACTTTTTTGGTCTCCGAAAGCGATAAAGCCATGGTAGGTTCGTCCAAGATAATCAACTCTGCCTTGAAATGCAAAGCCCTGGCTATTGCCACGCCTTGTTTTTCTCCCCCAGATAATCCTTTAACAATTGAGTCAGGTGTAAGTCCTGCTGCTGTGAATCCTATCACCTCTTTTAATATCTTCTCGGTCTCTTTTTTCGCCTTTTTTACCCGGAGGAAACCTAAGCCAGTGGTCATTTCTCTACCCATAAAAATATTTTTCCATAATGCTTGCTGCTCTCCCAGGGCTCTTTCCTGGTAAACAGTTTCAATACCTAATTCACGAGCTCTTTCCACGGAATGGTATGTTATTTCCTCCCCTTTAAAGTATATTCTTCCTTTATCTGGAGTGTGAACTCCGGTGAGGATTTTTATCAATGTTGATTTACCGGCGCCGTTATCACCTATCAAGCCAACAACTTCATTATACCCAACTTCAAAATTTTCTTTTTCTAAGGCAGCAACTTCTCCAAAAGATTTAGAGATATTTACCATCCGTACTAATTTCTCATTCTTTACCTCCATTAAATTCCTCCTCATTATTAGCGGATAGGATAAACGCTATACGCTACCCGCTAAACGCTATTTATAATTTAGGCTTTTCTTCTCAAAATCGAATGAATGGAAACAGAAATAACTATGAGTAAACCATAAATCAGGTTGGTCCAATATCCTGACAGTCCTATGGCGATAATTCCAGTTTCTAAAGATCCTATGATAATA
>Ga0315541_1002622_pt1 | contig 14691 bp, 6 predicted proteins | sample SalMarSW160190MG_FD_203095 | JGI IMG/M metagenome (GOLD analysis project Ga0315541, IMG submission 203095) | Salt marsh sediment microbial communities from the Plum Island Ecosystem LTER, Massachusetts, United States - Salt Marsh Sediment SW1601-190 ...
GTCCAAAGCAATCCTGGTCTCGGTTATTTGCTCGGGCGATATATTATCGCCAAGCTCTTGATTGTGACGATACAATGTAACCGCCAATACTTTTGCTATAGTTCCATCCAGAGGATTCAGAGATACGGCTTTTTGAATATCCTCAATAGATGCGTGCTCATTCCCAAGTTTATCATTGACATTGCCCCGTATCATATAAGCACGTGAAAATATGGGCCTTTGCTTTATACATTCATCGAGTTTTGCTAATGCGTCTTTATAATCCTCTTTAGCTATAGCAAGACGAGCTTCAAAAAGCTGGCCTTGACATCTATCTAAATTTTCACTTTGAGCTGTTTCTACGATTTGCTCTGCCAGTTCCCAATCTTTCAACCTAACTGCTATATCTAAAAGATAGTCTGCAGCAATTGAATGCATATTAGTTTCTTCCACTCGCTTAAAAACTGACCTGACAGTAGTGCTCTTCTGTGGATTTTTTATTTTAAGGGCCTTTTTGAATTCAGTAGCAGCTTTTTCCAGTTCGTTATTGCTTCGATAAAATAGTCCAAGGCTGACAGCCCGGAGAGCAGGGTCAGAGATATTCATTATAACATGCTCTTGTATTTCTTTACGCCTTTGCTGTGAAACCTCTCCAGGCTTTGGTTCCGAAAGTATTTGCTTGAAGACCTTAATTGCGATATTATCAGGATGATACTGCAGAAATCGGTCAACTAAAGCCTTAGCCTCGCTTATCTGACCATGCGTTATATAATATTCGCAAAGACCGTTAACTGTTGTCAGTTGAACATAATTTGGTTCAATTGGCAGCAATTTTAGCACTAATTCTGCCGTAAGGCGCCTATAGTCATCCAGCTCTTTCTCCATTAACTGCACTGATGCCTTCGGCTCACCTGTCTCCTCTTTTCCAGGCATGATTTCTCCGCCCAAAATAGTGCTTGCGCTTTCTTCCACTTGCTTTTGGCCTATGGCAATTCTGAGTTGGTTCATCCTCGCCTCTGCCATCGCCAGATTAAGTTCAATTGTATTCGGGTCATCTGGCCGGAGTTTGGCTAATTCTTCTTCAGCCTCGTCGAATTGTCTCGCGCCGATATAAGCCCTGACACGAAGAATTCGGCTTCTCTCATTAGGTCCAAAAACCTCCTCGAAAGTATTTATGTTATATATGGCCGCCGTCCACGCGTTGAACTTCAAAAGGGTATCAGTGTAATCTAAAGTTGCTTCGGGTTTGAACTGAGAAATATTTTCTTTGAGCGCACTTACCAGAAATTCCATGGCTGCACCAACTTCAGAGGTGTTCATAAAAATCCTTGAAAGAGTATAGGAAAGTTGTGCATCCGTTCTTGCAGATGCTTTAAGTTGCTCGTAGGCTGCATATAGCTTTCTGATGGCGAGGTCTCTATTTCCCTTTGCAAGCTCAAGCATTCCCCGCCATTTAACAACCTGTGGTTCTTCACCACTACCGAGAATCTGTTCAATTTCATGCACCGCCCGTTCGGCATCTCTTAAGCAAACTGCGGTCTCCGACTCTGTTCTCACCACATTATCCTCAAGTATCTGACCGATATAGCACTGTGCAAGAAAGGCATATAATGAAGCTCTATTTATTCTATTTGCCCAGTTACGTGGACCACCTTTCTGCTCTGCGTTTGGCAAAGTAAGCGCGTTCTCTGCTATTTCTATCGCTTTATCGATATCTGATTTTTGTCCGTAACAAGAAAACTTGCGATAGTACAAGTTGGCCACATTCATTGCGTAAACCACCTTGTTTTGGTCCAATTTATGTGCCTCTATAGCTGCCTCAGTAGCTTTATCAAGATACTTGTGGCTTAATTGTAGGACCGAATAGAACCGAGAAAGTGTTGAAAACGCCTCTGCACTCTGGGGGAATTTGTCCACAAGTGATAAAAATTCAGGCTCGAGCTCTTGAATTTGCTCCCTGCCAATTTTCTGTGCAAGTAAAAGTCTCAATGATAAGAGATTAATATGTGTTTTCGGGTCATTACCAACCTTCTTAACCGCTTGCTCTAAAAGCGCCTTGGCTTGTTCTATTGCTTTGTCTCTTCCCTCAAGGTCAGCTCTTGAAGCAAGAATCTCTCCCTTTGCAATAGCTGCCTGCGCCAAATACCAATAGGCATCAACGTTGTCTGGTTCAAATTCCTGGACCTTTTTCAAATCTTCTATTGCTTGAGTAAACAATTCATCAGGATCGGTCACCGCCCCCATACGTGCCAATTCAAAACAGGCTCGACCCTTAATTAAATACAAATATGTACCCAAACGCTGCTCGTCAGCCCATATTTTCGGCATTCCAAATACTTCCCATTTGCTAATATTTTCCATAAATAGGTCTGCATCCTTTGCTACCTCTATGAATTCTGATGCTTGGTCACGCACCTCCTGCCAAACTTGATTTATACCGCTATCAGCCATTACATAGAAGTAGTTCAATTGGCCAAATCGTGCTTTCGCATTCTGTGGGTCTATCCTGATTATCTGGTCCCAGCACCCCAGCACATAACGCCATTGGTTAGCTTCCGTATACATATTCATTTGGATATACGTATCCACAAGTTTGAAAAGGATATCTATTTTGAGTGAGTCAACATTCGCCCGGGTACGCGCCTTATGATAACTGCGCTCAGCCCTCTGGTACTCTTGTATTTTCATATCTTTGTCTGTTGCCTTATTAGCTGCTTTAATTGCTGCATCGCCTTCTCTTATGAACTTTTCCGGGTCCCGTGTCTGATACAGAACTGCCAAAATGAGAATCACTATCACGATGGCAAGAATCGCCGACCCAATAAGTGCTACTTTTTTATTTAATCTCTTCCTAGCCATAAATTTTTCCCTTCCCCGGTCCGCCGGGACAAAAAACCGCAATTATAAAGACCTTTTTTCCCCATATTTTTGCTCATGATTTATATATCCGGGCGTTATTTTGTAACGTATTGTAGGACCCAATTTTTCCGACGTTTTGCCCGGTGAGACCTGACAGAATAAGAAACATCCTAAATGCCCTATATTAGGCTCCCACAGGATAAGGGGGTATTTGGAGGTCATGTTATATGCTCTAAATCCGCCAAAATACATCAATTTATTCACCACCATCCTCTTTTTTCCAGTCAGGCCAATGCTCTGTTTCCAAAATGGGCAAAATCACGCCTAAAAGCTTTTGGCCTGCTGAAATGGCTTCTTCTTTGTCTGGCATAACAATGTTTTGATTAAAAGCCAATTCAACTTTACAGAAATACGAATATTTGCCGAAAAGGTTCTTATTTAAAGCCATTCTGGCTTCCTCTCTGCTGCCCACATACTTACCGTTGATGTTAAAAAAGTACAAAACCGGGAATTTCATCTCGTTCTGCCAGAGACCTGCCTCATTACTGCCAAAAACAATATATTTGCCCTGTATATTTCTTCTGAAACCAGCATTATTGTCTATTTTACATGTTATATTATCCGATGACAAACTTTGATAGCCGCCTCCTGTGTAGCATTCTTCCGGTGCATGTACCACCATACCTGGAAACTCATAATAAGTAATAAACAAAAGAAATTTCCGCACAACACTGTCAACCTTTACATCGGTATCCTCCAAAACCCACTGGATGTAATCCTCTGTACCAAGTTCTTTAATAATCTGTCTGTTTTCGATTCCAATTTTCGATATTACTTTATAATGACTTAAATCCTTTTCATCCAAAAGGTCTAAAGGTTTTTTCAACGGTAAGGGTTCCTTATCTGGAATGACCACGCCTAATATAGGTTTAATAATCTCACCTATGGCAAGTACTGCAATACAAATCAAAAAGGCTGGCTGAAGATAAACTCGCATATTGTATCTTTTACCCCTCATCACTCATTATGCTTACGAACCACAATATCATCTGTAACTATACGGCTCTCTTCAACAAATAAAGCCGACATAAACCACGCAAGAAAACCATATAAGCCAAACGCTAACGGCAACATCGCCAGTCCAAGCAAATCGTGATAAATGCCTTGTGTGTATTTTGGATGTAGCAGTACATAAATGAATCCCGTGGATGTCACTCGTATGATGTTGCATAATATCGCTATTGGTATTGTGCTTGCCAACAAGACAATACGCTGCCATATAGGCCTATAGTGCAGATACGCCATAGCTACACCCAAGGCTAAAAATGCCATCAGCAGTCGCATTCCGCTGCAGGCTTCGGCCACATTAAGTGCGGGCTCCATTTTTTGGCCTTTATAAAAAATGTCTATCACAACACCGCTGACCGTAGCTTCCATCTGAGGAACCAAGTTCAACAATGCAGTTGCTACTGTAGCCGCTTTCGCATCGGCATAGTCAGCGAAACATAAAATCTTTGCGGCAATGGTACAGCAAATACCAGAAAAGCAATCGGAAGCCACGTATATCGGACCAGATGCCAGCCACCCAGAAATAATACAACTGCTCCAAGTGATGCTATCACAAAAATATAGCGAAAGTATCCATACCCGGATGGACTAACCATGTTGAAAAAATAAAACAAAATCCCACAAATCAAAAAAAACAAACCCAGATAATTCGGCTTAAACTCGTTATTCTGAACGGAGTTAAGAAGCTCCTCTTTTCTCTGATTAATGAAGTATAAGCTAAAAAGCGGGATTAGAAAACCATGCGACCAGCTGCTGTCCGTAAGCCATCTGTGGACATTAGCCTCGACCTCATTGCGGAAAAGATAGTAAAATAGCCCCCCTATTATCAAAATCTTAATGTAATTATGCAGTCCAAGCTCACGCCACCTTTGCTTTTGCAAAGGCGCACTTATTTTGGTTCCTTCTGGTATGGGTGAAGAAGTATTGTCCACCATGCTAAGAACAAAAAGCTAAGAATTATGTGCCAAAAACCGTGAAGTTCCACAGTTTTACGTTTTCCGCTTTTACCTCTCTTAGAATCAGCGCAGAGGAAATAATCTTCTGGCCATAAGATGACCATAAGAATTACTGCTTGATTCCCATAAATGTCGTACCATAGTTATAGTCTGCATATGCAAAGTTACGGTCATAAATAAAGCCAAATCCATAGGTAGCCCTAAACGCATTTCGCAAAACAGCTCGCCACACCGACGTTGGGTGCGTTCCGACATTGATTAAATCATTGGGCTTGATAAAGAAGTCCGGCTGCTCACCACTGGCAATTTTATCCAGATCGACCATAACAATTTCTTCTTTATCTTCACCTATCCTCCTGACGACCTCACAGCGCTTTGGCCAAGCCAACGCGTCCAAGCCACCTGCTGCAGCTATAGCCATTTTCAACGTCATTGGTCGGCCTGTAATATTAATATATCCCTGCCGGTTGACATTACCCATTATACAAAATTCTCCGATGATGTCAACAGGAACATGAATGCTGTCACCAGGTTTTATTAAGATATTATATCGTGGGTCTCCAGCGAGGAGCTTATCAGCCGGAATCTTTATAACTCGTGTCGGAGATTGCTCAGCCCATTCGAAACCCGGTACCACCAATTCCCCGGGCACCTCAATTGCTCCTCTCGGTTCAATTTCAACTACCCGACGCGGTTCAGGCTGGACAGGCGGACCAACTTGAATTGGAATCCATTTGCCGTCTTGAAATATCCACTCAATACGCCCCTCTTCTCCTTGCTCCTCTATCCCTTCTGGAACAATTGGCTCGAAGCTTGGTTCCAGCATGTCCACCTTAACATCTATTGGTTCCTCGATTATCCCCGGCATCTCCGGAGCGGCTGGTTCACCAAATGACCTAAGTGCCTCTTCTATATCTATCGGTTCCTCGAAGGTCTCCGGAGTAATCGGCTCAGCATATGATTCCGGTGTTTCATCTACATCTATTTGCTCATCAATCCTTTCCTGGCGAGCCCGACTGGATAATGTTTTCAATATGTCCTGAATACTTACTGGCTTGTCTGTTCTCTCCGAATCAGTAAGCCCTAAGGACGGCTCTGTACTTTCCGTTTCTTTCCATTGGCTCTCGCGACTGCGTGATGGCTCAACAACATCTGGCCAAGCCATATCAGTGCGCTCCCTCTCCGTTGCCAGCTCTGCAGAAGCTATAACTACTTTACTTTCGGGCCATTCATGTTGGGCTAATGGTGTTATAACTTCCAGCAACTCTCTTTCCGGCTCAATCAGGTCCTCCATCCTTGGCTCAATAAATTCTGGCTCACTTAGCCGTGGCAAACGTATCTCTTCTATGCCGGTAATCTCCGGCTCAGTAAGCCTTGGCAGAGTAAACGTTGGTTCAGTCAGGTCTGGCGCAGTAAACCCTGGCTCGATAACTTCAAACTTCATCGGCTCGTCCATTAAGCTCGTCCCTCTGGCATGACGTGAAACATAAATATAGCTTACGTTAAATTGCCGGGGACCACGTGCTGTCGCAAGTGCATCGGTCAACCTGAAATCATATCGCGGAATGACATACCGACCAGGAATTTCCACACCGTCACCCAATATTGAAAAGGTTCGCTGTTGAGAGCCTATCAAAGCTACGGTCACTGATGGATTTCTCAATATGCTCGGTGAAAGGATTTGTCTTATCTCCTCTTCAAGTTGAATCTCTGTGGCTCCTGCTGCCTGAATTACACCTACATCCGCTATGGATATCTTTCCGGTTTCGGTAACGACATACTCGTTTATAACTGCGAATCCTTCTTGATAAAGCTCAAAAATTGATATCCTTATAACGTCACCGGGATTAAATACGTAATCAGTTTCAACTAACCTGGTATCTTCCGGTCTCGGCTCTTTCGCTCCTTCCCAGCCTGTCTGTTCTTCCTCTGCAACACCCAACGTATCCAGTATCACATTAACCGCAGGTGTAGGACGAAACCTGCCGATTTGCGTTGGGTCAAAGAACTTGTTGCTACAACCGGATGAAATAGCCAGAAGTAAAAGGAAGAATGTACTAAATATGATAAAAAATGCTTTGCCTTTTTTTGAAGTATGTATCCTTTTCATGGCATTCAAATCCCAAAAAATCATCGAGCATTCAGAGTAGCTCTAAATAGCTCTAATCTGTCAAAATCACGTGTTCACTCGATGAAATTTATCGGTTCAATATCCTTGCTGCTTAACTTTTTTTAACTGCGATAAAAGCAATATTACAAAGAAATTAAATTCCCCTTTTAATACACCACACAAACAGGTAGTTCCATATAGGACGTAGAAAATCAAACAAGTAATTTAAGGTGAAATTTTTAGATTAAACTCGCCGCAACTATTGATTTAAAAAGTAGTTATGCAAACACCCAGCTTTTACAATATATTTGTTGGGCCGCCTCTTATCACTTAACAAGGACCAATCAATTACTTTATGCTTTTTAGCTAAGGGATTTGCTCGCTTTTGCCGCTTACTTATGCCCGATAATTACCCTGATACCAATACAGGCAAAAAACCGGTTTAGAAGAAAATTTGTATGAAAAACAAATAAAAATTCCTTAATTTAAGACTTCTTCAGTGCCTTTTTTTTGCTCAGAATTGCGAATCCAAGAACTGCAAAAAGCACAACAGCCGCTATGTGTCCAACGATTGTGGTCCCCATTTGGTGCATATAGCTTTTAACGGATATGCCGAGCTCTGGAAACATTGTGTCAAGGAGTAATCCTGCTCCGAGAGCACATACCATCACCGTCAAAATATACACTATTGCCGTTCGCCTGCCTAAAACCTTCCAGATTGTTGTAAAGCCGGCGGCATTCGTAGCAGGCCCGGTTATAAGAAATACCAGTGCAGCGCCCGGAGTTAATCCTTTCAAAATTAACGCCGCCGCTACTGGAACCGAAGCTGTTGCGCAAACATATATTGGTATGCCCAGAAACATCATCACCACCATTGCAAAAATACCGGTGCCCAACAGCTCCTCTGCAAGAAAGTCATCCGGTACAACTGCTGAAATAATCGCAGCTATCACCAGCCCAACAAACATAGCTTTACCTATATCACGAGGAAGCGTAATGAAACCGAATTTTAATCCTCTAATAATTTTCCTCTTGGTGTCTGAATGCTCGCAACACTCATCCGTACATTTGGCCGATGGTCGGTTTTCATCTTTTGAGACTTCACTAAATATATTAACGACGCTTCCACCAACAAAGCCGGTTACCAGAGCAACCACAGGCCTGAAAATCGCAAAGACAGGCCCGAGAAGACTTAAGGTCACGAAGATACTGTCGACGCCGGTTTGAGGTGTAGACAGCAAAAATGATATTGTTGAACCTTTGCTTGCTCCATGCTTATATAATGACATTGACACCGGAATAACACCACACGAACACAAGGGAAGCGGAATACCGAAAAGCGACGCCTTTAACAAAGGCCATACCCCCCCGCCGCCAAGATGCCTTTCTACAAACTTCTGTGAAACCAACACTGAGAGAATCCCGGCTACCAAAAAGCCGAATAAAAGATAAGGGGACATCTCGGCTACCGTATCCCAGAAATCAAACACAGCCTGCTTCAAATATTCAAATATGATATTGTTCGGCATCATTTTTGAACCTGCTTTACGTTCCAGACCTTCAAAATCGTTTCATAAATTATCCAGGCCGTTTTAACAACGGTCTTCAATTGTTGATACGCCTGATGTGTTTGACAGGTTCTACTTGAAATTGATTTCAGCAAGATTCTGCTGAAAAGCTCCGCGTGCATCCGTTCTAAAGACTTCTATCTTGGCGGGAACCAAAACGCCACTTTTCTCAACCTCGGTATAGTCATAACCGCGAACTGCCAGGAATTTTTTCTTACCACCGTCGGCAAACCAAATTGTATCCACCAAAAAACTTTTCCTGTTCTGATAGAAAATAACCTCAGACCAATACGAATTGGCTGGCTCGTGGCTATCGGCAGTATCGATGGATTGGATAGTCCGATGAAACGGATAATACCACAATCCATTCATCTTGACCGGCATATTCACTTTTGTAAAGACAACCGAGTCATCTAAAAAACGCACCGGTGCTGTTGTTATCATAAGTATTGCTTCTGCAAAATCATGATAAAATCCTGCAATCGGTGAGGTGTCATTTCGCTTGTCTCCGGCCAGTATACTAAAGCGACCTTTTGATAATTGCCAGACGAGTTTGCTTAGTGGCTCCCCGGCTGAAATTACAATAGAATCCAACCACGGGTAAATCTCGTAATGATGTTCCGTAAGATAGAAGCCGCCCCCATGTCTTCTTGTCGAAGACAAGAGTGGGGGCTCGTACAATCTTACTACACAATCGAATTCCAGCCTTTTCGCTTTGGCCCAGCTCTGCAGGCCTCCAGCCGCTTCGATGGTCTCAGATGCAAAATCCGGAATAACAAAATTAGGGTCCTTCAACCGCTCGTAAACCGCTACCGGCACCTTCTTCCTATGTAGCGGCTCACAGCCAACAACAACAGCAGTCATAACAATCAACCAGATTATCCTTGAGACTCGATTGCTCATTTCAACTTTCATTGTATTCGGCTCCACACTTTCTTACCGCTCATCACCACACGTCAATTTTGAAAGTTGCTCCATTAAAGCATACCTCCCAGTCGCATCGGCCTTGGCAAGTTTGAGTAATGCAGCCGCCGCTTCCGGCTTTGATTGCTTTAGACTTCGATAACGATTTTCTCCGTAGGCATATTCTTCGAAATCAAATGTGGGTGGTTTCGAATCAAGCTGTAGCGGGTTTTTGCCCTGCTCTTTCAGTCGCGGGTCGAATCTGTACAAAGGCCAGTAGCCGCTGGCGACCGCTTGTTTCTGATGTTCGTAGCCGTTTACAAGGTTGTAACCATGCGCTATACAGTGGGCGTAAGCAATTATAATCGAAGGCCCGGGATATGCCTCTGCCTCGGCAAAGGCCTTGACAGTTTGATTTGTGTTTGCACCCATCGCCACCTTGGCAACATAGATATTGCCGTACGTTATAGCCAGCAGCCCCAGGTCCTTTTTAGGCGCAGGTTTACCTGCTGCTGCAAACTTTGCCACTGCTGCTCTCGGCGTGGCCTTCGACATCTGTCCGCCTGTATTGGAATACACTTCCGTATCTAAAACGAGCATATTGACATCTACTCCGCTGGCAAGCACATGGTCAAGCCCGCCATATCCGATATCGTAAGCCCATCCGTCACCACCGAGGGCCCAGACCGATTTTCGCACAAGATAATCTGCGATGTCCAGTAACTGCCTGCATTCCGGGCAGTTGCTTTTCCTGCACTGCTCCTTGAGTTTGCCAACCCTTACCCGCTGTTTTTCAATAGCGCTTTGCTGCGGCTCATTTGCCAACGTAGCAGTTCTGATTTCTTCTGCCAATTTAGTATCAACACAACCCTGCTCCGCTACCTTGGCCAACAGTTCAAGAGCACGCTCTTTAAATTTATTCACAGTCAGCCGCATACCCATCGCAAACTCGGCGCTATCCTCAAACAAGCTGTTACTCCAGGTCGGCCCCCTGCTATCTTCTCTTTTCGTATAAGGAGTCGTCGGTAAATTGCCGCCGTAAATAGACGAGCAGCCGGTCGCATTTCCAATATAGGCCCTGTCTCCGAACAGTTGTGTCAGCAGTTTTACATAAGGCGTTTCTCCGCAACCTGCACAAGCGCCGGAGTACTCGAATAACGGCTGAATTAACTGACTGCCCTTTACCGTATCGGGCCTGAAAAGTTTCGGGTCTGTATTTGGAATTGAAAGGAAATATTTATAATTCTCACGTTCCTTCTCTCGAAGCGGCTCCTGCAGTGCCATGTTGATTGCCTTTCGGCCTGTCGGCTTTTTGTTTTCGTCCTTCTCTTCTGCCGGGCATTTAGCAACGCAGGCCCCACAGCCGGTGCAGTCCTCCGGCGCCACCTGGACGGTAAATTTCATACCGGCATAATCCTTGCCTTTTGCATCTGCACTTTTGAACGTTTCGGGAGCATCTTTGAGATACTTTTCATCGTACGCCTTTATCCTTATTGCGGCATGCGGACAAACCAAAGAGCACGTACCGCATTGAATACAGATATCCGGCTCCCACTGTGGAATATTTACTGCTATATTTCGTTTCTCGTATTGGGTTGTGCCGGTCGGAAACTTGCCATCGGCCGGCATTTTGCTTACCGGCAGTTTATCACCACGAAATGCAATTAGCTCTCCAGTCACATCCTTCACAAAGTCAGGAGCATCCGCCGGGACCGGCGGACGCATCTTTATTTTACTGGTAACCTTATCGGGAACTTTAACTTCATAAATCCTTTCCAGAGCACCATCAACAGCGGCATTATTCATTGTAACGATTTTCTCTCCTTTTTTACCGTAGGTTTTTTTAACAGCATCCTTGACGGCCTCAACCGCGGTGTCCTGAGAGATAACATTGCTTATCTTGAAAAAGGCGGTTTGCATAATCACATTGATTCTTGGCCCCAGGCCGATTTCCTGTGCAAGCGAGATTGCATCAATGACGTAGAACTTCAGCTTCTTTTCAATTATTTGTTTTTGTACCTCCTGCGGCAAAGTGTCCCACACTTCATCAGGGCCGTGACTGCTGGTTAGTAAGAACGTTCCGCCCGGACGGGCTATCGAAAGCATATCATACTTTTCAAGAAAGCTGGGATTATGGCAGGCAACAAAATCAGCCTTGCCTATCAGGTACGGCCTGCGAATAAGCTCCGGGCCGAAGCGCAGGTGCGATATCGTCATTGCACCGGCTTTTCTCGAATCATAGACAAAGTAACCCTGAGCAAAATTATCCGTCTCTTCTCCAATAATTTTTATGGAGTTTTTATTTGCACCTACGGTCCCGTCAGCGCCGAGGCCGTAGAACATACCGGAGAAAAACCTGCTGCCCTCAATATCGAAGGATTCATCAACCTCCAGGCTGGTATTCGTCACGTCATCAATAATACCCACGGTAAAGCCTCTCTTGGGCCTTGCGGCGTTCAGATTATCAAAGACGGCTTTTACCATAGCCGGCGTGAAATCTTTTGAGCCAAGACCATACCGCCCTCCGATTATCAGCGGATATTTTTTGAAAGGACTTTCACCCAGCTCCATTGCTTCGCCGATTGCGGTGCGAACATCCAGGTACAACGGCTCGCCAAGAGAGCCGGGTTCTTTCGTTCTGTCCAAAACCGCAATTTTCTTTACACTTTTCGGTAGAGCGGCAATAAAATGCTCTCTGCTGAAAGGCCTGTAGAGCCGCACTTTTACTACGCCGACCTTTTCGCCTTTAGACGCCAGATATTCCACTGTCTCGTGGGTGGTATCCGCTGCAGAGCCCATCATAACGATGACCTTCTCCGCATCGTCGGCACCGACATAATCAAACAGATGATAACTGCGCCCCACGAGCTTTGCGAATTTGTCCATCGTTTCCTGAACAATCCGTGGCGTTGCTAAATAGTATTTATTTACCGTCTCTCTCCCCTGGAAATAAACGTCAGGATTCTGTGCGGTACCGCTTATCATAGGCCTGTCCGGTGTCAGTGCCCGGGCTTTATGCCGGGCCACATGCTCATCATCAATCATCGCACGCATATCATCGAACGTCAGCTCCTCGACTTTCTGGACCTCATGACTCGTTCTGAAACCGTCGAAGAAATGTAAAAACGGCACTTGCGAAGCCAGCGTAGCCTGCTGTGCGATTAGCGCAAAATCCATAACCTCCTGAATATTACAGGAGCAAAGCATTCCAAAGCCGGTCTCCCGACAGGTCATCACATCGGAATGGTCTCCGAATATCGACAGTGCCTGACACGCCAGCGAACGCGCCGATATATGAAAAACGGTCGGCAGCAGCTCCCCTGCAATCTTGTACATATTGGGAATCATCAGCAAAAGTCCCTGCGAAGCCGTAAAAGTAGTCGTCAAAGCGCCGGTCGCCAATGCTCCGTGCACAGCCGCCGCTGCACCGGCTTCCGACTGCATCTCTGTTACCGAAGGCAGCGTCCCCCAGATATTTGGCTCACCCTTGGCCGTCCTTTCGTCTGCAATCTCTCCCATAGATGAGCTGGGAGTAATCGGATATATGGCGATAACTTCATTCGTAGCATGGGCCACATACGCAGCAGCAGTATTACCATCGATTGTAACCATTTTGCGTCTCATAACTTAACAACCTTCCATTATTTAAATAAAATCAAATGTTTTTACAGACACCATCAAACTATTGTTGCTTCAGGGAGCTTAACACAATGCCCCCCACATTGCAAAAAAACCCTTATACCCCTTTTTGACGGATTAAGCAACATAAAATTTAGTCAGAATCGAGCACAAAAGAACTGTTGTAGGTACTTCTGTCCTTGACATATCAAGACCAAGGTTCTAAACACTATATACGATATTTTATATGACGATTGATTGGCTCCAATGGTGGAAAAAATTACAGAAATTCGTTGCTTCTTCCGAAATTAGGGTTATACTTTTAATGCGGAAACAGTGTTTTTGCAGGAATTTCCGGTCTCGAATAATCTTATAGGACGCCAAAAAATGAAAAACAAGAGCATATACAGTTATTGTTCGATTTTCTTAGTCATTTTGCTGATTATTTTGGCATTTACTACAAAAACGGTCGCAGAACAGAGGATATTCCATAAGGCGGTAAAAAAGCCGGTACAATGGTATAAACCTGATGAATTAATCATCAAATTCAGGGCAGATACCCCTGAAAAAACTGTAGAAAAAATCAATCTCAGACACGGCGTTAGCCACATATCCAAAAACCGACGTATTGGCTTTAGAAAGCTAAGGGTGGAAAAAGGAAAAAATATATTTGACCTGGCTGCAGCTTACGCAAAAGACCCAAATGTGGAGTATGCCAGGCCCAATTATATCTGCCGAGCATATTTTGTCCCAAACGACCAGTTCTACCCTTACCAGTGGAACTTTCAACTGATTAATATGGAGCGGGCCTGGGATATAGAAACCGCAGACCCCGGTGTTGTAGTGGCCGTCGTTGATACAGGAGTTGCATACGAAAATTACACTGAGAGAATTTTTCGCCGATGGAGAAAACATTATTACCAGGCTCCGGACCTGGCCCAGACCTCTTTTGTCCCCGGATATGATTTTATTAATGACGATGAGCACCCTAACGATGACGAAGGCCACGGAACTCATATCACCGGCACTATCGCCCAGAGCACACACAACCAAATCGGTGTCGCAGGGATAGCTTTTAACTGTTCCATAATGCCGGTAAAAGTTATGGACAGCAGCGGCTCAGGAACTGTAGATTCCTTGGCTAACGGGATTATCTTTGCAGCCGACAATGGCGCAAAGGTAATTAATATGAGCCTGGGATTCTCATCGGACATTACACCGGCGGACATTCCAGCGGTTACCGAAGCAGTCCAATACGCATATAACAAAGGCTGCGTTCTTGTGGCCTCTTCAGGAAACGAAGGAATCAATATTGTCAGTCTGCCGGCCGCTTATCCGGAGGTAATAGCTGTCGGGGCGGTTCACTCCGGCGATGCCAGAGCAGATTATTCACAATACGGCTCGGACCTTGAGTTAGTAGCTCCCGGAGGTGATACAGAAAACCGCAACGGCGATGGATATATGGATGGCGTATTGCAAGAGACCTTTGGCAGTGATACAGACGACTGGGGGTATTGGTTTTATACCGGCACCTCCTGCGCTGCTCCTCATGTGTGTGGAGTAGCGGCACTGCTATTGTCAAATAGCGTAGCAACCACCCCGGACGAAGTCCGCGAGGCCTTACATTCTA
>Ga0315541_1002623_pt1 | contig 14687 bp, 10 predicted proteins | sample SalMarSW160190MG_FD_203095 | JGI IMG/M metagenome (GOLD analysis project Ga0315541, IMG submission 203095) | Salt marsh sediment microbial communities from the Plum Island Ecosystem LTER, Massachusetts, United States - Salt Marsh Sediment SW1601-190 ...
CGCCGACCGCCCCGACCAGGAGAACGTCTACTATCGCCAGGACTACGGCAACTACGTAAGCCTGGACCCGCGCAGGGAGATGCCGTACCTGCTGATCCGCTCGTCCACCGGCGCCCACAACACGGAGATGGGCTGGCCGCCGTTCCCGCGGTTCTTCCGGGCGATGGTTCGGACGAAGCGCGCCTTCGCCGCCAGTTGGGGCAAGCACTCCTGGACCTGGCCGAACACGCCCGTCCTCCGCGCCGTCACCAGCGGAAAGATCGACATCACCCGCGACATGTCGCTGCCGGCCTTCGCCAACTGCACCCTGGACAACAACCCCGGCTGCGGGGACCTGCGCGAGGGCGACTACTCCGGCCAGATCAACGGCTACCTGCTGTGGGAGACCAAGACCATCGCCGACGAGCCCGGCCGCTGGGAGATGACCATCTGGGTGGATAAGTCGGCGCCGCTGCCGGACTGCACGGTGGACCTGACGCCCCGGCGCTGCCGGAAGTTCCGCCTGCCGGCCGGGGCGGACTTCAAGTGGGAAAACGTCAACGAAACCGGCGGTGTCCTGGCCGGCGGGGCGGGCAAGGCGGACAAGTACGGCCTGGCCACGGTTGGCGGGTTGAAGATCACCAAGGCCAAACACCGGATTCGCATCCATCGGTAGTTCGGAAAGGGAAGGTCGAATGTTGACCGGCACAGGACGATGGGCGGCGGTGGCGGCGGTGTCCGTGGCCGCTCTGGCCGCTGCGGCGGGGAAAGCGGACGTGGTGACCGAGCGGTGGGGCATCGCCGGGCGAGTTCAGCACCCCGGAACACTTACCTACGACAGCGCCGAGGCCGGCGGCCGGCTGGCCCGCTTTGACCTGGCGGCGATTCCCCGCTCGGCCAAGGTGTATCGCGCCCGGCTGCTCATGGCCCGAAGCCGGGGGTACGCCGCCGGCTTCGAGGTGTTCGCCACCCGGCCCGGCCCGGACGGAAAGGCCACGCCCGCCAAGGAGCCCCTCCGGCCCGTGCCGCCGTACTGCCGCTGGTTCGACGTTACCGAATCGGTCCGCGCCTGGGTCGGGTCGGGCGCCCGGTCGGCCGTCTTCGGCATCCGTGGCCGCGGGTACGATCGGAAGGCGACGTGTCTGGAGATCGCCTACGCCGGAAAGCTCGCCGACCCGCCCCAGCAGGTGAGCGGCGTCCGCGCCTTCTACCGCGCCGGGCAGGTGTTCATCACCTTCAAGGAGGTCGAGGACCTGACCGAGGGCAATGACCGCTTTGGCTGGGGCAGCCTGATCAAGAAAACCCGCGGCTACACGGCCGACGGCATCGTCCCGCGCGACGAGAAGCGCGAGCTGCGCTACCGCGTGTATCGCCATGATGCGCCGATCACGAAGCAGACCATCGGCGCCGCGGAGCTGCTGGCGGAGGTGCTGCCGGCCAGCGGGGTGAACACGCGGATGGTCCGGCGCATCTGGCAGGGCGAGAACGTCCCCAGCAAGCTGGACGACGCCTTCATCGCCGTGCGGCTGGCGGTGGAGGCCAACAAGCCCGTCCCCTCCGGCACGGGCGTGTACGTCCACACCGTTGCCCGCGACGGCGAGTCCTACTACGCCGTGGTCACGGCTGTCAACGGCGTGGAGAACACGGCGGACCTGGCGGGGGCCGCGGCCGGTCCGGTCAGCCAGAAGGTCGCCCCGCCCGAGCCGGTTCTCCAGGCGGAGACCTACACCAAGGGCCGCTACCGCAGCAGCGACGACGTCATCGTGCGGCGCTACGCCCTGTGGGCCGCGCCGCCGCTGTCGCCCCGGCCGCTGCAGTACCGCATCGAGGTCCAGTACTACCCCAACCGCATCCCCAAGCCCGCGCCGCTGGAGGTCAGCCACGGCATGGCTCACGCGTTTTCGCTGGCGCGGCGCCAGAGAGCCGAGGCGATCGTGCTGGTCTACGAGGACGGGCCCGAGAACGGCTTCTACGTCGGGGCTAACAACTGCCACAGAACCCTCAAGAGCTACCGCCAGGGCACCTGGGCCCCGTGGACCTACCGCCGCCAGGCGCGGATCGTGGAATGGGCCCGCGGCGCCTACGAAATCGACGACCAGCAGATTTACTGCTACGGCAGCCACTGGGGCATGTGGGAGCTGCGGCACCCGGAGATCTTCAGCGTCTTTGTCGGCTGGGGCTCGGCCGAGCTGACTCGGGGCTTCGTCGACTGGAACCGGGCCAACGGCGTGTGGGGCCCGCCCAGCGCCTACCAAGGCAAGCCGGACGGGGAGAACCCTTACGTGATGTGCAACTTCAACGACTACGTCTCGGCCGATCCGGCCCGGAAGCTGCCGGTTCAGTTCCTGATTTCCTGCACCGGCTCGCACACCTCCGAGATGAGCTACATGTCGCTGCCGAAGTACAAGCGGATATTGATGGACGCCAGGCAGCCCTTCGGCGCCGGCATCTGCAAGGTCTCCTGGGGGTTCAAGGGCACGGCCGCCCTGCGCGAGTGGCGGGCCGGCAAGCTGAAGATTCTGCGCGACCAGTCCAAGCCCGCCTTCGCCAACTGCTCGCTGGACGACAACCCCGGCTCCGGCGACATCCGCAGCGGCGACGCGACCGGGATGCTCAACGGCTACCTGCTGTGGCGCAGCGAGGACATCACCGACGAGCCGGCCCGCTGGGGAATGACCGTCTACCTGGACGCCTCGGCCCCGCTGGATGCCTGCACGGTCGACCTGACGCCGCGGCACTGCCAGAAGTTCAAGGCAAAGGCCGGTCAGAAGTTCCAGTGGACCAACACCCCCCTGACCGAAAAGAAGGTCCTGGCCGGCGGCACCGTCGCGGCCGACAAGCACGGCCTGGTGACGCTGCCGCAACTGACTGTCACCAAGGGCAGGAACCGCGTCGCCATCTTCCCGGCGCGATAGAAGCGTCCGCCGTGGGGCCGGGGTCCTCACCGAAGCCCGTGCTCGGCGAGCAGTGCCGCGTCGGCCAGCACCTCCTGGACGCCCCCCTTTGCGATCACCTGCCCGGCGTCCAGAAGCACCACCTCCCGGCACAGGGCTCCGACCAGGTCGAGGTCATGAGTGGCCAGCAGCATCGCCTCCTCGCGGGCGGCGAGCAGCTCGATCAATCTCCGCCGGGAGCGGCAGTCCAGCCCGGACGCCGGCTCGTCCAGCAGCAGCAGCTTGACGTTCATGGACAGCACGGTCGCCAGGGCGGCGCTGCGTTTCTGGCCGGCCGAAAGGTGATGCCCCGACCGGCTGGCCAGCCCGCCCAGGCCGACGGCGGCGATGGCCGCCCGCGAACGGGCCTCCGCCTCCGACGGCTCCGTGCCCTGGTTCAGCGGGCCGAAGGCCACGTCGTCCAGCAGCGTGGGCATGAAGAGCTGATCGTCCGGGTTCTCGAAGATCATCCCGCACCGGTTGCGGACCTCGGCCGTCGTCCGCCTGCTCAGCTCGATGCCGTCGACGACGATCCTGCCCTCGTGCTTCAGCCCGCCCATGATGGCCAGTTGCAGAGTGGTCTTGCCGGCCCCGTTGGGCCCGATCAGCCCCACGCGCCCGCCCGCGGGCACGTGCAGCGAGACCCCCGCCAGGGCCCGCACGCCGTCGCCGTAGCCTACCGAAAGGTTCGCGATTTCCAGAATATCCGTCATGGGAACACCGTTACAGGATCGCCGGGTACAGCCACCGGCACCCCAGCAGGTAGGCCGCCACGGCCAGGAGGAAGGCGGCGTCGCGCCCGCGAAATTGGGAGACGCTGAGGCTGCGCGAATTGCCGCGGTAGCCCCTGGCGGCCATGGCCGTCTGAATGCGGTCGGACCGCTCCAGCGTGCGGACGAACAGGCTGCCGACGATGTTTCCGACGGCCGCCAGGCGCCGCCCGACCGGGGCGCGGGCCGCGCCGCGAAAGTCCCGCCCGCGGCGAATCCGCATCGCCTCGTCGATCAGCACGAAGAGGTAGCGATACACAAAGCCGAGCTGCATGACCAGCAGCTTGGGGGCGCCGAGCTTTCGCATCGCCTCCAGCAGCGAGGCGAACGGCGTCGTGCTCATCAGCGCCGTCAGGGCCAGAACGCCGAAGGTGAACTTGATCGCCAGGTCGAAGGCGGTCAGCCAGCCGCCGCTGACGACGAAGCGCCACGGGCCGAACGCAGCCGCGTGGGCGGAGTGGTCGTACAGCGGGCTGAACAGGCAGATCGCCAGGATGAACGGGCTGAGGATGGCTACCCGGCGGAGGGCAAACCAGATGGGCACGCCGCCGAACCAGAGCATCGACAGCGGCAGGATCGCCATCGGCGCCAGCGCCGCCACGGTGTAGCGGTTGAAGCTGATCAGCACGGCCGTGTACGCCAGCACGGCCACCAGCTTCGCCCGGGCCTCCAGCCGGTGAACGGGCGAATCGCCCTGGGCAAAACGGTCTATGTGGCTGTGATGCACGGTCCTCCCGGGACCAGGCCATGGCGGCGGCGCGGCCGCCGGTTACGGTTGGCTGCCTGTCGCCGGTCCGACCCGGCGCCGGCGCCTGCGCAGCAGCACGGCCGCCAGATACACAATCGCCAGCGTCACCGCCGTGCCGAGCAGGCCGGCCACTGACACCCAGCCGTTGATCGCGGGCCAGCCGCTCTCGGCGCTCTCGGCCGCCTCCTCCAGCTCGGCGGCCGCCGCCCCCAGCGGGGCGGCGCGCTTGTTGTAGTCCGGCATCAGGGACCACTTGGATTGCCAGTCGTTGGCGCCGACCACCGCCGGGGACGGCTCCTTCAGGGCGTTTTCCGTCCGGCCATAGCCGCGCACCAGGTAGCTCCATTCGAGCCCGTCGGGCTGGCTGCTGGCGAACCAGCTCACCGCCCCGGCAATCAGCACCGCCGTCAGAAGCACGGAGACGATGACGGCCCCCCGGCCGAGCTTGCGGCGGCCGGGCTGAGCCTCCGCCAGGGCCAAGGCCGCCGGCCGGGCCAGGCGGAGGTAGGCGATGACGGCGAAAGTGATCAGCCCCTCAAAGAGGCCGATCAGCAGGTGCACGCCCACCATCACCACCAGGAAGTGGCTCAGAGGGATTTGCATCACCCCCGAGACCTTCGCCTCAATCGGGACCAGCGCCGCCCCGGCCGTCACGCCTACCAGGCAGGCCAGCCATGCCGAAAGGTACTGCCGCCAGGGCTTCGCCTTCCAGACCGAACCCAGCAGCAGCCGATACAGGCCCCACCCGGCCAGGCAGGGCACCACGCCCATGTTGATGATGTTGCAGCCCAGCGCCAGCACGCCGCCGTCCTGGAAGAGCAGGCACTGGACGATGAGGATCGCGGCCATGGTCACGATGCCGGCCGCCGGCCCCAGCACGACCGCCAGCAGCACGCCGCCGCCCAGGTGTCCGCTGGTGCCGGGCATGCCGGGGAGGGTGAAATTGATCATCTGGGCGGCGAAGACGAACGCCCCCATCACGCCCATCAGGGGAAGTCGTTCCGGGTTCAGCGTCCTTCCGGCCACGGCGGCCGCCACCGCCACGATCGCGGCGCCCAGGGCCAGCGTTGCGGCGGCCACGGGGATGCTCAACAGCTCGTTTGCCATGTGCATGGCCAGCGGAAACATGTTGTCTCTTTGCCGAAAAAGCGGCACTCACAGCCGGCGCCCGGCCGGGTCGGCTGCCTGTCGCCCCGGTATTACGTTCGCGTCATGTTATCACACAAGGCGTCCACGGCAAAGTTACTACGACGATCCTTGTTTGTGTTACGGGCGCGCCCGCGGCCGGAAGTGGCGTGCCCGTTTCGATGCCCGCCGCGGCCGGAATTCAGCAGTTCAGCAATTGGCAGCAAAACCCAAGTACCTTCCCACTGGCTCCGGCTCCTGGCCACTGGTTCCGTGTTGCCGGCTTGCAAACAGTTGCCTGCCTCGGTTGGTGCCATGCTTCTGCCTGCCCACCTCCGGTAGGTAGGCGGGTAGCAGAAGCATGCCACCCTGTGTTGCCTGGTCCCAAACGCAAAGACCCGCCTGCCTGGCCGGGCGTCGTTGCCCGGGCGGGTAGGTTCGCAACGATTCGCAACGATTCGCAACGATTCGCAACGATTCGCAACGATTCGCAACGATTCGCAACGATTCGCAACGATTCGCAACGATTCGCAACGATTCGCAACGATTCGCAAAGTTTCGCAAAGGTCCCAAAATCCCCAAGCCCTTGGGCCGCAATGGCTTGTGGATTTGAACGTCCGATAACCTTGGTTTGTTTGTCTGCGTCCTTTCCCATTTTCCCTATGTTCCCCAAATGGCCGTTGGCGTTGTCGCAGACTTCTTGCCGTGCCCGGGCTCCGCCTGCCTGCCTGCCCACCTCCGGTAGGTAGGCGGGCCGCTGGCAAGCAGGCAGGGGTTGCGCTTCTGCCGTTCCCTGGTCCCAAGTCCCAAGTCCCAAGTCCCTATCTTTTGCCCATCTTCCCCAGACGGCCGGAACCAACCTGTACCGTTCGATACCATTCGCAACCATTGAGTACCATTCGATACCGTTGAGTACCATTCGATACCGTTGAGTACCATTCGATACCATTGAGTACCATTGGGAACCGTTCGGAACGGACCCGAAATCCGTAAGTCCTGTGTCGCTAACATCTTGCTGTTTCTTCTTCTTTGATTCGCGCGCATTCGTAGTAATTCGCCGCATTTGCGTTCTCTATCTTGCCCATCTCCCCCAAGTCCCCAGTCCCGAGTCCCTTTGCCGTTCCTGGTGCCTGGTGCCTGGTCCCTGGTCCCTATTCCCTGGTCTCAGCCCTATTCCCTTTTCAAAGAGGCTCGGCGCGCACGCGCAGCGCGCCCTCCGTACTTACTTCGCGCGTTCACGTATGCGCGCGCAAATGCTTTCGCAAAACCGCATCCCGGCCGGCAAGCCTCCCCGGCCGCGGGAGATAAAAATCCCACAAAACCCCCATTTCCCCGGCCGGAAGGTTCACATCCGCGCGCGCAATTGCTTTCGCATGGTGCCACGCTCAAGCGGGCGTTTGCTTGAGCGTGCGAGGGTCAATCGCGCGCCCGTTCAGCCCCGCAGGGGCGGAAGAGGTTAGCCGGCGGCGTAAGCCGCCGGTGAAAGGCCAGTAATTCCTTTTTCGAGAAGCCCCGAAGCGGCGACAGAGAGGATAGGCGCGATGCTCTCGTTCCTGCCGCCCCTCCGGGGCTTGAAGGGAGGAGGGGCCCGCCTTCCGGGGCCTGACGGCCCCGGCTAAATTCTCTCGCCCCGTCGGGGCTGCGGAGCGTCCCTTGAGCGTGCGAGGTCCAACCCGCTTCAGGGCGGCCCCGGATCGCAGTAGTCGATCCCCGCGTACGAAGCGTCAAGGAACGTTGAAACGGAATCGACCGCAGCTTTGAGCTTGTTCAGGTCGATGCGCTGCGGAGCGCCTTGGAGATGCGGCGCCCCATGTTTGTCGCGCGCGTAGCGGAAGGCTTGCCCGGTCGGGTCGAGCTTGTGGAACTCAAGAATCATCTGCTCGGTGCCATTGAGGTCATCGACGGGCGAATCCGGCCAGACCTCCATGATCAACTGCTTGGCCTTGTTCCACAGCTTGTGCAGGTTGTGCTGCCCAAGGCAGTCTTCGCACCCTTCTAAGGAACCCACTCGCACGCCAAGGCCGACCAACTCCTTGAGCATCAGTTCCAGATGATGTCGATACAGGTAGGCGACAGGAAAGAACAGATCGTCGGGATGCTGGCCTTCGGCCTGCGCCGCCGCCACGATCATGTCCCCCGCCCGCTTGAAGCCAACCAAGTATGCCCCATCCGGGGGCATGAAGAATGCTTCAAGGGCGGGGCGGTCGGGAAGCCCGAAAGCCTTCTGACCCTTCCTGGGCCAACTGAAGTCGCTTTCTGTCATGGTTGATCCCCTTCGCCTTAAGCACAGTTACTTCCAGGACTCCGTACTGCCGGAATGTGGGCCCGTGCAGTGGCCGTCCCGAAATGGATGACCGCGGACACACTGAGGCAGGGCGGCCGCGTAGTGTTATCGAGAGTTTGCCGTCCCCTATTCCTTCTTCGAGGGGCCTGGAACTAGCCTCCCGATTTCCCGCTGTGCCTGGACCGCGGCCCCCGTTTCCGGGAAGTCCCTTATGACTGATCTTAGCACATCGAGCGCCTTTTGTTTCCTTCCAGCGGTCAGGTAGGCCTTGGCCAGAGAGAAACGACCCCGAGCCTTTTCCTCAGGGGATAGAACATGAGGAGCCGGCCTGGAGGCAGGCTTGGTCTTGATATTGGGAGAGACGGTCCATTCGTCCAGGGAGAGAACGACATGGACGCCTTTCTTATCGGTGAAGGAAGGTCCACGAGGAGGGACATACCCGTACCTACGGTCTCCCTTTTGCGCCGGGGAAAGCTTGATGTGGGCAGTTGACGACTTCACGCCAAAATCCGCTTGCTCGTGCGAATTGTACGGACGAATGGTAGCCGACAGGGCCCGTATCCCACCGGCCACCGTAATCCGCTCGCCTTGCTTCTTGGAGCTCAACTCTTTGGCCAACGCGAGCTTCTCATCCTGTTGGTAATCGACCAACGTGAAGTCTATGTAAACATAGTAAGTCAGTCCATCACGACAGATTTCCCGGTAGCATGCCCTGAGCCGAATGTCACGATCGCTGATCTTTGCGAGCTTCCATATCGCGCCCGGGAGTGTAATCCTCGCGCCCACAACCTCGTCGGCAATCCACTTCTTCCGAAGAGCATCGTTGAGTTTGTTTGCGGGAGCCGTGCCCCCAACGCCTGGATGAATGTCCTTGGGCATTTTCGATATGATGTCACCGAAGGAGGAGTAGATGACATCACGATCGTCGCTCGCCTTTCTCGTGGTCACAGATGGCGTTCGTGACAGAGGAGTGGGCTCGCCGACCCCGCTCAGGAGGGAAAGAAGAAGCTTGCCGGGAACGGCGAAATTCAGGTTCTGTCCGGTAACAAGGGTCGCGGTTGTTATGCCGACGACTTCTCCGTTGTCCGCCAACAGAGGCCCGCCGCTGGACCCGGCGCTGATAGCCGCCGTGGTTTGAAGCAACGACAGTTCCCCCTTGAGTTCGCGGACTCCGCTGACCAGGCCCTCACTCAGGGTGTTGGTCAGCCCTTTCGGGTTCCCAATAGCATAGACCTTGGCTCCGATCTTGGGGTCGTCCTTGGCGATCTTGAGAAAAGGAAGAGACTTGCCCTCGACCCTCAAGATGGCTAGGTCCCAATCCCGGTTCGACGCAACGACTCCCTTTACCACGAGCCTTGCTCGGGTGGGAAGGATGACTTCCGCGGATCGCCCGCCTTTGATCACATGATAGTTAGTTGCGACCAGTCCGTCGTCAGAGACAAGGAAGCCGGTGCCTCTCTTGACCAACCTGCCTGCCCCGGTCACGACAACGGAAACAACCGAAGGGGATGCTTTCTCGAACAACCGCATGGCCGGCATCGACTCAGGGGGGGCACCGGAGATGTGTTCCGTGACGGCTAAACAGAGCAGCAATGCCGCTACGAACCGCCACCTCGTGCCGCAGGTCGCCGGAAGATTCCCGCTCTGTCGCATATACAACCTCCCCAAACCGACATGCCCACCGGAGGAGCCGCTCGAGGGCATTCGGTCAAACCTGCCAGGCATTCTACCGCGTTCCGAGGCCCACCGGAAGGTGCCCCTCTGTTTTCCTACCCCGCCACCCCGAACGCGGAAATTTGGAACTCTCCTGCGGTAGCTGGCGAATAGAGGAACGCCGCCCGCCGCGGGCGCGGGTCACTTGCGCCGCAAGGTGATGCGGTGCTTGGTTTTCGCGAGGCGGAGGCCCTCGATCGTCACCAGGCCGTTGGCGTCCGCGGCCGCGAGGCCCGCCTGGGCCTGCTTGCCGTCGTCGAGGGAGATGCTGGTCCAGCGAAACTCCTCGCCGGGGCCGGCCTTGGGCACGGAGCGTGTCGGGGGATCAGACGCTCAACGCTTCCGGCCGCGGCCGAGGATCTCGCCGATCCGATGCCGGACCTTCTCGAACGCCTCCGGGTGGTGCGACCAGTGTCGCTGATCGCCGCGGACGGGGCCGTGCCAGAGTTTCCCGGTGACGTCGTCGCCGAAGTCCTTGACGTCCACCCGCCGGGCGAGGCTGTTGCGGACCACCCGAGTGCTGAAGTACTTGGCGCGGTCCTTGCGGCCGTCGGCCTTCGCCAGCAGCCACAGGTACTCGTAGTCCTGCATACCGCGGCGGATCGCCTTCAGCCGCACGGAGGGGAAGGCCCGCTGGGGCAGGCCCACGTCCCGGCCGGGGTAGATGAACATAGCGTTGCCGGGGTGCTTGTTGTCCCGCTGCCCGGGGCCGATGCCGCCGGTGACCCACGGGGTGAGGTTCGTCCCCCACAGGAAGTGCCAGTGGCACATGCCGTGGACGTCGGAGTTCCAGACGACCCACGGCCAGGTCCGCGGGCCGAGGGCCTCCGTGCCGATGACCGTCGGCCCGACGCGCGGCTCGAAACCGTTGTAGAACCACACCCTCGCCCCGCGCCGCAGCACCGGCTGAAGGGCGTCCAGGTCGATCGACAGCCCGTTGATGTTCCACAGGCCCACCGAATCGCCCATGGCGTCGACGACCTCCTTGGGCCCCTCGACCTTGCCGTCGCCGTCCAGGTCGTACCGGCACCGGGCGAAGCCGCTGCCGATGTCCAGCTTGTACAGCGTGCGCTTCAGCCCGGCCTGCCGGAAGATCTTCAGGTAGCCCTGGATCGAGCGAAGCTGGGCGAGGGCCAGCTCCTTGGAGTCCAAGTGGAAGGCAGCCTCGTCGAGGGCGTCCTGAAAGACGACGATCGTGGTCTTGGGGTAGGTCGAGGCGAAGTGCCGGTCGGCGTCCTGAAGCAGCCGCGTGAAGTCCTTGACGTATTCGGGGGTGAAGTCCACCTCCGTGCCGCCGCTCTTGGTGGGGTTGGCGATGGGCCAGCCACGCCCCTTCCGCGCCACGCCCTTGTCCGGGCGGTTCACCACCGGATCGAAGGGCAGGTTGAAGTGGGTCATGGGCACGCCCGCGCGCGGCCCGTCGGCGTGGAGCTTGCCGCTGATGACCGGGCCCCAGAACTCGTCGAATCCCCGCCAGTCGAACCGGCCGTTCTTGGGCATCAATTCCGGCTCGTACCCGGCATAGGGCTTCGTGTTGGTGATATTGGCGCGGTGCCGGTGGGCGAGCCGGAAGATCTCCTCCCGCAGCGGCCGCGTCATGTCGCCGAAACTGCCGTAGGACATGAACTCCACGACGGTGTGGTTCTCATCCGGCAACTGGAAGCCGAAAACTTCGACCTGCAAGTTCAGCGCCACGCTGCCGCCGTCGAAGCGCACGGTCACCTTGCCCTGGTACGTCCCCTTGGCGGTTTTCTTAGGGACCCACAGATCGACCCAGACGGTCTGGTTCCGAATGCCCTCGGGTTTTTGCCCGCCGAAGTTGCCGCCGTCGATGGCGAAGGGCGCGCCCAGCCGGGGCGTATCCAGCGGCACCAGCGGGTCCGGGTACCATCCCGCCTCCAGCGGAAAGAGGGCGCGCTTCCTGTCCTTGGCCTGCCGGACGTGGACGTAGAACGCGCGGAAGAAGGTCACGTTCCCGGCCGGGATCGTTGCCCCGTCGGGGCCCTTGAGCGGCTCGGCCTTGATGGTAATGCCCTTGACGCCCGCGCCCTCGAGGATCAGTTGAAACGCCAGAACCTCGTTGGCCGCGCCTTTCAGGGAGACCGTCCGCGTCGCAGCATCCCAGATGAGGCTGCGGCCGCGGTAGTCCCCCGTGATCCCGCCGGGGAGGAGTCCGGGGTTTTCCTCGAAGGCCTTGCCCGTGAGCGGGTCGATGCGAGCGCCTTCGCCCGCCACCCAGACGTTCAGGCCCTCGGCGAAGGCGACCGCCGAGCCGATGGCCAGTGAAGCAAAGACACACACGCCCCATTGCTGGATCAACTGCCAGTCCATTCCTGCGCTCACGTTCGGCCTCCTTTGGTCTTGCCGCTGGCGATCGTGCGGCCTGTCTCTCTGCCACACGGGCTCGCGGCGGCCCAACTGGTAACGCGAAAGCCCGGCGCTCTGCTCGCTCGGCGATTGGTGCCGCCTAGCGCGGCCGGGGGTCACTTCCGCCTTAGGGCGATGCGGTGGGTGGCCTTGGTCAGGCGGAGGCCCTTGATCGTCACGAGGCCGTGGGCGTCCGCGGCCGCGAGGCCCGCCTGGGCCTGCTTGCCGTCGGCGAGGGAGACGCTGGTCCAGCGAAACTCCTCGCCGGGCTTGGCCTTGAACTTCCGACACCTTCGCGGTGTCAGGTCGACCGTGCAGGCCGGCAGCGGGGCCGAGCCCCACAGGTAGGCGGTGATCTCGTACACGCCCGGCTCGTCCACAACCGTGGCCGTCTCCCACACCAGGTAGCCGTTGATCTGGCCGAAGGCCCGCCCGGAGCCGAGCTCGCCGTCGCCGATGTTATCGTCCAGAGAGCAGTTGCCGAATGCCGGCAGCGACTGATCGCGGCGGATGTCGATGATGCCCCGCTGCATCGCCTGCGTGACGGCGTTCGAGTGCATGCAGAAGGCCCGCTTGGTGTCGATCATGGCCCGGATGAACCGCGGCCACGGCGGCCAGCCCATCTCCGTGCTGTGCATGCCCCAGCCGATGTGGACGCGGAAGTACGGCAGCTCGACCCGCGGGTTCTTCAGCACCCAGCTCGTGTAGTCCTGAAGGACGTACGGGTTTTCCTTGTCGGGCTTTCCCTTGTAGGCGGCCGGCGGGCCCCAGGTGCCGTTGGCCCAGTTCCAGCACTGGAAGCCCTTGGTGACCTCGGGCATTCCCCAGCCGTTGATGGCCGCGTACAGCCCGGCGCGGCGGAGCTCCCACATGCCCCAGGCCCCGATGCCGGAGGTGATCCGCTGCGGGTCGACTTCCCACTTGCCCTGAATCCAGCGAATCAGCGCCTCCTGGCGGCGCTGGACGAACGGCTGCCACTTTCCCCGCTCGAGGCCCAAGAGGGTGAACTCGGCCTCGTTGACGCCGGTCCAGAAGCCGTTGTACGGCCCTTCGGCGCTGTGGCTCATGACGATGTCGCGGCGGGCCGTTGCGCGCGGCATCTCCGGCCCGTCGCCCCAGGTGTGGCCGCGGGTGACGTGCACGGCGGCGGGGGGTGCGAGCGTGTCGGGGCAGAAGCCCACGACCACGTCGTATCGCAGCGGCCGGGGGGAAAGCGGCGCCACCGTCCAGTACGAGTACCACTGCTCGTGATACGTGCCGCCCCGGACCTTGGTGGTCTTGTCCCGCTGAAGCACCGGCTCGGGCGTCGCCGGGCGCTGCTGGACCGGGGCGGGCGCGTTGGCCTCCGTGATGTCGGCCGTGTTCTCCACGCCGTCGACCGCGGCCAGGACGGCGTAGTGCCACGCCCCGTGGCGGCGGACGGTGTGGACGTACAGGCCGGTCCCGGGCGGCAGCGGCTTTCCGGCCTCGACGGCCAGGCGCAGGGCGACGGCCTTGGGGCGCCGGCTGCGGAAGTCGCCCGAGGGGGCCAGGCGCGGGTTGTAGCCCGAGCCCGGCTGCGCCTCGCCGAGCAGTTGCGCCGCGCCGATGCTCGCCGGCGTGATGGGCTTGCTGTGGGCGTACACGCGGTAGCGGACCTCGCGCGGGCCGTCGTCGGGAATCGGCCCTTCGTAGTTGGCCCCGCGGAACCGCCGGGACAGCTCGCCCCAGGTGATCTGCGGCTTGCCCTCGTCGTAATCCTCTATCTCGTTGAAGGTTACGAAAACCTGCCCGGCCCGGTAGACTGCCTTCACGCCGCTGACCTGCGGCGGGGGCGAGTCCAGCTCGCCCTGATAGGCGATCTCCAGGAACGTCCGCTTCCTGTCAAACTTGGGCGCCTTGGCCAGGTGCAGGAGCAGCTCGGCCTGGCCGGACTGGACCACCTTGCCGACTGCGGCCGTGGCGTCGAACCATCGGTTGGCGGGCCCGGCCAGCGGCAGCGGTCGGCCGGCCGGCTTCAGCTCGGCCTGCTCGCCGGTGCCTTCCCGCCGGACCGGGACGATCTCAAAGCCCGACCCGTACCGCCCCGGCCGGAACATGAACAGCCGCGCCCGGTACACCTTGGCGGCCTTCGGCAGGGCGGACAGGTCGAACTTCATCAGCGTTCCCGCCTGGCCGAGAATCTCATACGCCAGCGTCCTGGGGTGCTGGACGTGGCCGGCGAGGCCCCAGCGCTGGGTCACCATGGCCGGACCGGCCTGGGCCTTCGCCGCCCAGCCGGCCGAGATCGCCAACACCGCCGCCGCAAGCAGTATCCTCTTCATCTTCATCGCGCAAATCTCCCGCGAAACGCTTCAGACGTTTCAGCCTTCCGCACGCTCACTCGCCCCGCGTAACCTTGACGGTCAACGTGGACCGCACGTCGATCTTGAGGCCGTTGATCGGGAACAGTCCGTCCTTGTCCACGATGACGGTTCCGCTCTGCGGCTCGGGCTTCGGCACGGAGCGCGTCGGCGAGCCGGCCGCGGCCCAGCGGAGCCTCTCGCCGGGGGCGACCTTGAAGTTTTGCAGCCGCCGGAACGCCAGCTCGAACGTGGCCGCGCTGGACCCGCAGGTGATGGCCGCGACCACGGAGTCCGGCTCGTCTTTGATTTCCTGCCAGCCGAAGCGGAGGTTGGTCTGCCCGTCGCCTTCGGTGTTGCGGTCCAGCGAGCAGTTGGCGAAGGCCGGCATCGGCGTGCGGCGAGTGATGTCCAGCCCGCGCCACAGGCCGGTGTACTTGTCCGGCT
>Ga0315541_1002624_pt1 | contig 14679 bp, 13 predicted proteins | sample SalMarSW160190MG_FD_203095 | JGI IMG/M metagenome (GOLD analysis project Ga0315541, IMG submission 203095) | Salt marsh sediment microbial communities from the Plum Island Ecosystem LTER, Massachusetts, United States - Salt Marsh Sediment SW1601-190 ...
GTTTTCACTAAGCCCACGGTATTTCGGTTCATTTCCCGGATATCTGGCATCTGTCCTCTCAAGAGCTGGTGGCCGGACATCATAGCTCCTTCTCCATATGTGCACCTGCTGTTCTCCGACTTTCGCTGACATCTCGGCTTTGTTCAGGCCCTGCAATGCTCCGTAATGCCTTTCATTAAGCCTCCACGATCGATGCACCGGTATCCACATTAGGTCCATCTCATCTAGGACCAGCCATAAGGTCCTGATCGCTCGCTTAAGCACAGAAGTAAAGGCAACATCAAAAGAATAACCGTTGTCTCTAAGGCTCTTACCCGCTTCTTTAGCTTCAGCGATTCCTTTAGCGGACAAGCCAACGGCAGCCCATCCTGTAAATCTATCCTCCAAATTCCAGATACTCTCGCCATGTCTCAGGAGTACAAGCTTCATTACCTTAAATAACCTCCGCTTTGAACACAATTATGTCTCTAGCTAACGACCTCCACCTTGAGCAGATTCGTTGTGCTTCCCAAACCGAGTGGTATGCCGCCGGTGATTACCAATAGGTCATCAGGCTTAGCTAGACCGAGTTCTTTCGTGATGGCTGATGCCGTTGTAAACAGACCGGATATGGAGGAAGGCGTGGCTATTTGAACAGGTTGAACTCCCCAATACAATATCAGCCTTCGGCAAATCACTTCGTCTGGTGTTATCGCCACAATGGTTGTACGGGGCCTGTATCTTGATACTCTCCCGGCTGTGCTGCCTGACTTGGTAAAAGCAACAATGGCACGCGCACCCAAGCTATGGGCGGTAACACAGGCATTGTAGCTTATCAGTTCCTCAGTTCTTTGCTCAAACCATGTCTTCTTTTCGGACAATGCTATTTCATAAGGCAGTTTTTTTTCAGTTTCACGGGCAATCCTATCCATTATCACTACCGATTGCAACGGATTTTTTCCGATTGAAGTCTCTTCCGAAAGCATGGTGGCATCCGTGCCGTCGAATATAGCGTTGGTTACGTCACTGGCCTCTGCCCGCGTGGGTCGCATCGATTTCACCATTGACTCCAGCATTTCGGTAGCAGTAATCACCGGCTTGCCAGCCTGATTACACTTCCTGATTATCTCTTTCTGCACCAGAGGCACCTTTTCCAAGGGGATCTCCACTCCTAGATCTCCCCGGGCCACCATGATGCCATCAGCATTAGCTAAAATACTATCTAGGTTTTTCACCGCTTCACCACGCTCAATTTTGGCGATAATGGGTATTTCCGTATGTTTTTCTATTATAAGTTTTCTAACACCGACTATATCTTCAGCTTCGGTCACGAAGGAAAGAGCCAGATAGTCCGGTTTCTGGCTCAGAGCGAAAATTAGGTCTTCCCGCAAAGTGTCGGTGAGAAACGGCCCGGAAATACGCATACCTGGTACCACGAGGCCCCGCTCTTCAGTCAGAATTCCACCAACGGTGACACGGCTCGTTACCTCGCCGTCCTCTATTTTCAATACTTTGGCCTGCATCTCACCATCAGCGATTAGAATGATATCCCCCGGCTTTACATCTCTAGGTAGATTGGGAAGGTTTACCGAAACCCTTGTCGCATCACCGTCTATCTGCTGCGTGGTAAAAACCAACTGGGCACCTTTTTTTAAAAGGGCCTGGCCCCCCTTCAGCTTTCCGGTACGATATTTGGGACCCGGTAGGTCTATAAGAACGGCAACATTTGTGTGCAGACCCTTGCTCAGATTTCTTACAGCCTGAACATATCGGGCATGCTCATCCAGCGTGCCGTGCGCTAGATTAAGCCGGGCAACATTCATACCAGCTCTGATTAACCTCTCGATCATCGCTGTCGAGCTGGTCGCCGGGCCAATGGTGCATACTATCTTCGTTCGTCTTGGATATAATCTTGACCGCCTCATTACCTTTCCTTACTTTGAGAGTATTTCCGCATCAGTAGCTTTTATACCAACCTTCAGCCAGGTCTGGGAACTGGCCATCTAAATACCCCATCCTGGCATACCAAGGCACAGCCCAGGTATCAGCTGTCTCCGCCAGTTCCCTAAGCCTGGCTACCGTCTGACTTTCAAAGAAACTTAGCCTCTCTTCCCAAGAACTAGCCCGAGTGGCCTCTTGCCGCGTAAAGTCATTGGGCCTTTCCACTCTTTCCCTGGCGACGATAACCCATTCTTCAGTTGTAGGATCTTGCCTTATCTCTGACACTTCTTACCTCAAGTTGAAGATATAAGCGGCACTAATCCGAAAGTCAGCAAATATATAATTCTTCCAATAACCGATACTCTGATTTCCCACAGAAAATAATAAAAGTTTTTTAGCGCAACAGATATTCATATTTTTACGTACTTGATGTATAGAAGACCCCTAATTTTACTCAAGGTAAGATGCCCCTTTTGTACCAGTATAAAGAACCGTCGGTGAAATTGCCATAAAATCTGGAGTAAAAAGCTTACAAAAATGTGACATTTTGTATGATCAAACTGACCTCCGTGATCTCTGCCACATTGAGACACTTGCCCGGGTTCCCCAGAATGATGACCGGGTATGCATTTGGTGCTTTTATGCTGTGTATTGCCCTCAGGTAGTTTGTCGGATTGCGGATTTTGTTCGCGACCTATGTGATACTAGCGACAACCTGCTTTTTGACAGGTTGTCTTAAAAATGGAAAACCGCCACACCAGGCGGATTTCGAAGCTAGGTGGAGCGGGAGACGGGACTCGAACCCGCGACACCCTGCTTGGAAGGCAGGAACTCTACCACTGAGTTACTCCCGCAAAACTGAACCTATTTTACCTCAAATCTTACAGTTGGTAAACAAGAAGACGGTTTTGCACCGTCGAGTCAGCCCCAACAGCGATGCCTGGGCAACAGGTATTCAAAGCTAGATTGTTCATAAGGCAAATCTATATGTTCACAAATCAAGGGGGTGTCCCCCAGGGACATTAGTGCTACCTACGCCTAGGCACGACGATATGAACTCGTAGAGAAAATCAAGTCAGGTTTAAAATCCGGAGAGTAGATACTCAAATATCAGATGCGGAACAGGTATTGAAATATAGGATTCATATAAATGACAACGGGGATAACAAGCCAAGCTATTATTGCCCAAGCTGCACCGTGCACCGAGATGCCAGCTTCGCGACCTACTGATATCACTGGAGAAAAAGCAGGAATATGCCCTCTCCTACAGAATCCACCACCAGACCATAAATACAGAAACCGCAATAGCTGCGATAATAATCATAGCCAAGCCTAAACATAATCCTATTAACATGCCATGCCCCATCTTGTTAAGCATATTCTACGATGGACATATCTCCTACCATTAGGATTCATTAACCCTGCTAGTAAAATTGCAAGGTTGACTACAGTGACCAGCCTCTTAACTTTAACTTCAACCCCCTCTTGATTTAATTATACCATCATCCAACCTTATAGTGAAGACATGAACAAATAGAGCAAAGGATAGCACTACACTACGATTGACACCCACTACTGCGGATGCTACCTATGCGTAGCGAGGATATGATTGGCTCGTAGAAAAATATCATAATCACCCCTTTTTTCAATCTTGTATATTTAATAGTTACATCGTAAATTAAAGCTAACTTTTCGTAAACTAGCTTCATTTTACTAAGTCTCTAGAAGAGTATAATGCCATTTACTAGTTCAGTGAAGCTTGAGGATAGCCTGAGGCTCTATACCTCCATAATGGACTAGCTCAGGACATACCAAGATAAATTCTGAGTTCCAAATTCAAGCCTGTTTGGCCGAAAACAGAGATAGACTCTCCCACTACATCACATTCACCTTCAGGGCCAGATCTTGTCCCCGCTCTCTCTCCTCTCGTCGCCATCCCTTCGTCTCCCCCCATCCTTGGCCCTAACAAGTCAGGGCGAAGAAATTCGCCTCTCCTCAGGGCAAAGTCTGCCCGCCAATCAGCTGGTTCAGGCGAGATTCCGAAGCCTGAGCGAGAAATCCCCTCTCCTCGCAGTGACAGGGGGGTGTACTCCGTAATGACCAGGGGGCGTGTCATTGCCAGCAAAGCGGCGTAATGCATCGGCACGATCGCTAGTTGCTTTTCGTCGCTGGCAGAGTCATCTGTATTTTTCATAGTACGAATGACCTATTACCTTCGTCATATTATTAGTCGCTGGAAAAGGGAAAAACCCTTGCTCTGATAGTAATTTTGATTGACTTTCCTCTGGACCAGCGGGCAAACCGAGGGGACTAGCAATCCGTTGTGCATAGCTAAATTGGTAAGCACTTGCCTTTGTGCTGGTAAGAAAAGCTATCCCGATTCCCTAGCTACATAGTCCCTATATTGTGGGTAGTCAGGATTGGCATGGGGGTGTCCCCAGGGACATTGGTGCTACCTACGCCTAGCCACGAATATGTTGGCTCGTAGAAAAAATCGTCTGGAGAGTAGATATTTAAATATAGGGACTTTCTTGTAGTAAATTACGGTCTATGCCAAATATTGCAGAATAGCGTCTAACTTTATTAAGAATAGTTCTCTCTTGACTCTTGGACCGCCAAACAATCGAGAGTACATTGAGGGAATATCAGGTCCCTTAATCCAGGGGTCAGGTATCCGGAAATCCGACACGTTAATGCCTGTCTTTTCCAGCTTATTAAGTGCAGAGTGATACGTGGTGACCATGGGACTCTCTACATCAGATATATTATTTTCGAGACACTCTCTGATTGCCCGCAATGAAGCTATGGCTCGTTCACGCTCATCCTCCATGTCGATATCCTTTCTTCACCGATTATCTCGAGCTCACTATGTGCAAATCGTACTACGCAGCCGCCAAGACAACAACGAATAGCACAACGAACATCACTATTAAGGCTATAATGACTCCTGTTGCTACCATGCTAACTAGCACCGCGCCAACTGCTCTGCCTGTAGATATTTCGTGTAGTTGCCTTATGCCGATTATGTTTAATACCAATCCCCAGATTGAAAGTAGCATCGCTACGAACGGCAGCCAGCCGAACAGGAAGACCGGAGTATAGCCATATGCAAATGCTTTTATAGTGTTCCGGTACCCTTTTCTACCACCGAAAGCCCGCACGAATAGGTGTGTCCATGCCCCACCTATGAAGAGGCCACCAAAGGCGCCACCCACACCTAGCAGGGCAAATGCAACCGGGTCGAAATAGTATAGGAATAGCGGGGCGTCGCTTAATCCAAGCAAGTCCCATAGTGTCTGAAAAACCCGCCTCTCTACCGTATAGAAAATTACGGTTCGCAGAATTGTGTATATTACAACCCATATTGTGAAGTATTTCAGAGCAGTTCCCAGCGCTTCAGCTTCCACATTATTGAACGTGTTAACAGGGGCTCCCACAAAACCTTTTACTTTTTCTCCAAAAGACAGTCTTCTATAATTCATTTGAGCCTCCCTCAATGCCATTATATCCTTAGTGAACCGCTAATGGAAGACATGAACAAATAGAACAAAGGAGAGCGCCGTAATTGACACCCTGCCCGGAAGGTAGCAACTCTACCACCGAGTTACCCCTGCGAGGCTGGAGTATCTTACCTCAGACTTTGTGACTGGCAAATAAAAGGAACGGGAAGCACTCAATAGTGCCATTCTGGGCATACATGCGAAAAATGTTGTTATTTGGATGCTAATAGGGTCCTCCATGAGACCGCCAAGACCACCGTTGTTTCCCTTTCCGGGATGATTCGTTTTGTAAAAATCACTTTTTTTCTGGAGTTCAATAGCTCTTTCTCGTACGCAAGGCGATTACCTCCGGCACATTTAGCCCTTAAAATACACACGATTCGTTTCGTCGGTTTGTCCTGAGCCGTGGGGGCTGGCGGACTGGCGCATGGAGGCAATTTCCAAAAGACTCTCGACAACAGTTTTCAGGTAGTTGCGGTCGATAGGGTCCAACCGGTAATTTGCAGAATACCATTTTACGAGTAATCTGGAGGCTTCTCTGATTACGCGGCGGTTAGCAGGATCGTGTTGAAGGGAAGACTGCAACTTGACGCGAATGAGCGCTATCTCAGGGTCAACGCCTTCCAGATTGGTAATGTTCCACAGCTGGGATGTTTCAGCAGGGCTAAGGGTAGCGGAATAGAAGCCATGTTTGCGGGCATTCCAGTTGCCTTTCTGGCCGCCGCGCTTCCTCCTAACCGGTGTTGGGGTCACAGTCAGGTTCTGGGAAGCCTCTCCTGCTGGATTTGACTTGTCAGGGTAGCACACGAGTTCCAAGCAGAGATTAGCATGAATTCTTCATTCGAACAAGGGGAAAATGTCACTTCTTCCCCGAATGGTTGACTGAGGCTGTGGACCCCATGGTTAAAAACGATGGAAGGGATTGGAGATTGGAGATACTGAGAGATTATTCGAGATTCAGTAGAGACACATTGAAGAGACTGGAGACCAGTAGAGATTGTTAGAGATACATTGGAGAGGCTGGAGATTGGAGGTTAGAGATTAGAGTAATAAGACCCGCCACGAGACCGCCAAGACCACCATTGTTTCCCTTTGGCGTCACACTGATTTCCTTTGAGTTTTCGGGAACGGCGAGGATAGAGTTTTTCTGCTCATAGTATGTGGCTTATGCTCAAATTGAAGTTAGAAAACAACACAAATTGCATATATGCCGATAATGACAGTATGCGATAATTACGTGTAGCTCGCAACGGGGTGATATGTAACCGCAGTCAGGATTGTTCACTTTTGGCAATCTAGGGACATAGTGCCCGGGTATCAGGTATTCAAAGCCAGATTGTTCACGAGGCAAGGTGGTATCCCCTAGGGACACTGATACTACTTGAGCTTAGCCACTAAGATGTCCGCTCGTAGAAAAATCTAGCTTCGGTTATAACCTAGAATATGAACCGGTGGCAATTACATAAGCGCCACTGCTTGTTGATGTCTTAACGACTGCCCCATTAAGGTAAATCGTAACCGTTACGCTTCCCCAATCCCCCAGATTTTGAGCAGAAACATACAAGAACCAATCATCAAACGTCTCGAAAGTATATGTATGCGGGACACTAACATTGTCAAATTGCTCTGTGCCACCTGACGCGTTATTAAGTGTCACAAAAACCTTTGATGCAGTCCCAGTTATCTTATACTCAACTTCTGGTATAGGTGGTGGTTCTGGCTCAAAGTTAGCGGTGATGCTTTTGTCCGAGTCCATGGTAATAGTAGTTGAGCGGTAAGTGACCCAGTCAATGGTGCCCACATCGCCAGTCCAGTCTACAAAATCATAACCTTCGTCAGCCGTAGCCCTCAAGTCAACCACCGTCCCAGCACCATATGTGAAAATTCCTTCACCGGGGGTGGTTACCGAACCGCCAGTACTGCTGGAGAGGGTGAGGTCATATACCGGTGCAAATTCAGCCGTTATAGAATAGTCTCCATTCATTGTGATAGTGGACTCGGCATCATAAACATCAGCAATGGCACTTACATCGCCAGTCCACTCGACGAATTGGTAGCCTTCATCAGCCCTGGCCACCAGTTCAACCAACGTCTCAGCGTCATAGTCTGGAAACAGCCCCTCGCCAGGAGCAGACACATTACCACCCGCCGTGCTTTCTATCGTCAGATCATATTGAGCCATAAAGTTGGCGGTGATGCTTTTGTCCGAGTCCATGGTGATAGTGATAGTGGGTGAGCTACCTGATGCACTACCACTCCAATAGTCAAAGGTGTAACCACTAGCTGGGCTGGCTGTCAGTTCTACCTGTTCACCAGACTTATATTGGCCACCTGCAGGCGACACAGAACCTGCTCCTGAGGGACTGACAGCTACACTAAGTGTGTATGTAGACGTATGTGTAGCGATGACTACTATTATGATGATAACTACAATACAACCTACTATTATTCCTGCCAGTTTTTTCTTACTCATGCTGTCCTCCTCTCAATTCCATTATATCCTTAAAGAACCACTAATGGAAGACATGAACAAATAGAGGAAAGAGAGGCGCACAACAGATGACAATACGCGATTATATGAAAGTCTTTAGAAACTCCATAGCCTTATCCTTGCTATGGAATGTCCCCTCAACTCTGTCGCCATTACCAAAACGTATCTGTATTTCGTATTTTATAAATCTGTGGGCGGCAGGTTGTTCGTTCTTCAGGTCAGTAAGAGTTTGAATAGCTTCACTCACTGATGCGAACACTAGCTCAGAGCCGTATAGTGGTAGAATAACAACAGCCTCAATGGTCCTTAGTAATGACTTCTCCAAAGCATTTTTGAACGCTCCGTATTCCTTCTCAATTGCGGCCCTTAAATGATTTTCAACTTGCTTCATGTGCTGTTTGGATAAACCTTCCCATCGCCGAATTATTGACCTCTTCCGCTCATTGCCTGCGCTCTCGGGGTAACCCAGATCAACGCCATGCTTTTTGAAAGAGTCAGCCAAAACTGTGAATGGAATGTGAAGAACATTAATGTTATGGGACGTAAGCTGTTTCTTGCCACCCTCTGTGTATTCGCCCGCTAGGATAGCTCCCAAAAAACCACAACTTCGATAGCTTTCCCTCAGTGGAAGTAATGAGCCTTCCAGCTCCCCGGTCTTGTTTCTAGAATGTTTTGTGTAGCGCCGCCAGGCTAATTCAATAAATGCTACTGGGATTCCTCTCTTATCACGAGATCCACCTTTCTCTATCACATAATCTAAATCGTGCTTGTTTCCGTATTTATCTGTCCAAGTTACCTTTCGTGAATTCCCTCGCACTCGTGGTCGCAGTCCCCTACGGTCACAGTAACATCCGTGCTTATTAGATAAATCTATCAAATCATCTACAAACAACGTTTCAAAGAAGTTACCAATCAATTGTCCTAGTTTGTGACCTGGTGATGTTACTTCTGCCATTGTTATCCCTCGACCCAGAGTCTTCCCTCATGAAGAGGGATACGGTGTTTGCGATTTTTCCATTTTACGTTACGGTCCCTAGTCTTCTCAAAGCGATAGCCCTTAAATCCTGCATCCAGAGCTAGTTCTCCAAGCCATTTATCGACAGGCACGTATATGCCATACGGAGCAGAATCCCCAATCACAAAGCATAGCGTAGCACCTTCCCTACAGACGCGCCTAAGCGAATTCCACACTTGAAACAAATCGGCAAAGTACGCCGCTACCATGAGATGGTATTGTTTCTTACCACCGTGTCCCAGCCGCTCAATTTCAAGCTGCTGACACACGCTCTCAACCTCTCCAAAGACAGAGGTATTTTTGAGAACGCTTAGCGTCCGTCCAAGGTCTAGATTTTCAATAGATACGTGCTGTGAGCACGCTCTAATAAGTCCTTTGCGGGCTCGGGTGTGCAAGTCTCCCCAGTTCTGTACTTCACCAAAGAAGCTCATTTCCAGTCTCGTAGCATCGGCATAATCGTAATTGTTCGCATAGGGTGGTGAGGTAATCACTAATGTAATAGAATCATCTTCAATTTTACTGCAGCTCCTAGCATCGCAGTAGAATACTTCACCTTTCCTGCTTAATCCTTGGCATTGGCGGAAGGTCATATCAACAACCATCTTCTGAACTTGATTGGCAAAAGAAGGAAATGGGTGAGCAAGATTGCTTTTCGACTTACGAGGTAGCACATATTGCCAAGGGGCCGTCCCCACTGGTGAGCAAACACGCAGAATGGCAGTAATAGCAAGCCAAGTTAATTCAGACGCGGGACTACCATCATCTCTTTGACTCCATGCATGCTTTAATGAGTGCAAATCTTTAAGTATGATGCCGGGATAGCACTTATAAATCAGTCTCGGATATTGAGGTATGTCCCCTACTTCACTCTTAGCATCCTGAAGCACCGCATATGCGAATTCCGAAAATAAATTGATGTCACTATTCCAAAGTAATTTTGCCCTAGCGATCCTGGCAATGAATGGTTGGGCTTCCAGTCCGTAAGCATAAACGCTAGCCTCTTCTCCAGCCAACACAGACGTGCCAACGCCAGCAAATGGGTCCAGTAATACGATGTCATCTCGTCTCTTCTTTTTTTCTTCAATAAGACTGCTGACCCAGTTTGCTGAGAAGCCTGCAGGGAAACGATACCACCTGTGTATTGGCAAACTCATATTGTCTACAAAGGTAGAACTCACATCGTACCTTTCTTTTACCTTGTCCATGATCCTCTCGTCTTTCCTTTATTATACGGTTTTTTTCGCAACTTGGTCTATTGTTATTGCGCCGCAATTGACACCCACTACTGGGAGTGTTACCTACACCTAGCCACGAAGATGTTGACTCGTAGAGAAAATTCAATTAGCCTTGAAATCTGAAGATTTGATAGTCAAGTATGTGGAGATTGACGTACTACAGCTTCTTGGACTACATGAAAGGCAGTAACACTTAAATCATGGTTACTTCTCTTCTTCTACAATCTGCCTCTTGAAAACTGCTAACCATTGCATCTGAGTTGCTGGCTTCTTTTCTTCCAGTCTCTTCAAACAAACCAGTTCCCAGCCCACTTCTCCAAGAGAATTTAAATAGCCTGGTTTTACTAACTCTTTAAAGCTGTATTTTTCTACATGATACTGCCACTGGCTCATTTAGTTGTACCTCCTACTTTTATAGCTCAAGCATATTGTATCACCCAATCATAGTCAATGGCCTGGAAAGCTCTGTATTGACGTGATTGACATCCACTACTGCGGGTGCTACCTAAGCCTAGCCACGAAGATGTTGGCTTGTAGAGAAATCCAGTCAGGTTTAGAAATTCTACTGGTGCTCTATACCACTGCCTTGTTTGAACAGGGAGTCGACAAATAGGAATAGAAGTGCACCGAAAAATGATGGATTAGGTAAGTTAGGTTTAGGAAGGACTATTTCTTCAAAATTGATGTTCGTTTACTTTCCTTATCATATTGAGCCATGATTTTAACTCGTTCTTTTCTAAAACGTTCTGCTATCTGTTTGCCAAAGTAGTGATTTGTCAGGTCACTACTTACATACTCAGGATGCACCTTGAATTCAATTGATTCCGCGGTTTCAAGATAGTCAACAAAAAAGCTAGTCCGCTCTAACCTCTGTGAAACTTCCGTAGAGTCGATAACACGCCTAATATATCTAAACAAAGAATCGTCAGATAACGGAGTATCCACCAAAACACCATCCAAATATACAAACTCGTTTTTTAGGTTACTTAAATAATATTCCCCCGCATTTGTAATTTTTGCGTATGAAGCCTTTCGAACATCTTTTTTAGATTGAGTATCGAATTCAATCAATCTCCAGTTTGCCAGCCTCAACAAACAATCATAGACTATATCTCTTCTTATACCAGTTAATTCTGCTTGATTTATTAATTCCTCAATTGAGACGTAGCCTCTACCTATTGGAGACCTCTTATTACTATTGCTTAGAAGGTATTTTATTATTCTTAAATTATTGAAATGCGAATCTGAAATAGATGTATCAAAGTCAAAGATGTTTATTAAATGGCTTCTCTCTTGAGAATAGTATCTATGTTCACCCAACATCACAGATTTTATGAATTGATGATATGCTATTTGATACCAACCAGATATCTCATTCTTATGAAACATTTCTTTCACATTTGTATTACCTGATATCGTGAAGTAGGTAAACATTGTGAGAGCGTCTCTCATATTGCCTACTGATATACTGTCAATGAAGTTCACCAACTTCCGAGATTGTTGATTCACTCTATCTAGTGAACCTCGGATAATTCCGAAATATTTTATTAAATCCGACACGATATCATGAGGGTATTTAAAAACTCCCTCTTTCAGTAAATCTATTGTGAAATTCAGCCTTGTTTTTATCATACTCAAAAAATTTGGTGAAGCTATGTGAAATTTTGGAATATCATAGGCATTGAAAACGCCGACTCTTGTCGATGCTATGAATGTTTCTTCACGTAACGCAATGATTGTTACAGTCTTGAAGGTGGCTGTGATGTGGCTAGACATTATGAATATCTTCTCCTGAAAAGCAAGGTCGTGCTGGTCAACGTTGTCAATGATTAACGTTATAGCAAAATTCAAAGTGTGAAGGAGATTGAATAACTTTGATAAGAACGCTTTTCCGTCTTCTGGGACTGCCAAAAAGCCCAATTCTTCAAGATTCTTAGTTAGCTCCGTGGCATATTTTTCGTACCATTGTTCAATGATTTTCCCTATTATGAATTCTTCGAGGCCATCTTCAATCAAGGATACATCCCTGAAATCAATATAAAACCACAACAAATTTTCATAATCCGCTAGTACGATTTTGAAAAATCTATGTAAGAAAGTAGATTTTCCACAGCCGATTCCACCTACTAATACCATCGTTGAACCTTGTGTAGCTATTTTTTGTTTTTCCGTAAATTCTTTCTCAAAAACGCGCGCTCTTCCTTTTCTTTCAAAAATGTCCTTTATTCGATATTTCTCTGCAAAGTATGGTAATTTGTCTACAAAATAACCCTTTAGTTCATCACCAAGTAATCGATTTGACCTCTCAAATACATAACACTCTTTTAAGACTTCTGCCCTTCTTTCATCTAGAAGTTCACTGAATACCAAATCAGCAATGGGTTGGATATAAGTATACAAATAGTTACGTTCCCATAACTGTTCTGGGTTATGTATTTCTTTCAGAACCTTTCTAAACGAAATTAGCCTTTTACCTTTTTCGATTATCTCGATTAAAGACCCTTGTCTTACATTTTCATAAGCTAAAGTATTCCAAAGGAGGCTGAAATTTTCTTTGAGGTCATCAAATGAGTGGAATACGGTACAGTAGCCTTCCTTCCAAGATTTCCCAATTGATATTGCAGGAAATATTACTAATTGATAACCATTGAAAACAGCTCCATATTTAACACCGAGGTCTGTACAATAGGTGCGAACTTGATTTATCGCTTCCATAAGATTTGTTACAGACTCAATTGCTCCACTTAATTTGTATGTTCTTCTGTTCTTTGTTTTCGGGATTTCAAAATAGGCACCTGCCCGTTTAGCTTCAATTACAATTCGACATACTCCGCCAATCAATAATCGATAATCAGTATAACCACCTTCAACTCGGTCTTCTCGCTTGATAGAATCCTCATCCCAAACTAAACATTCTTTCAAAACTCGGTCTATAATTTTTGCTCTCGTTTCAGCCTCGTTCATCAGAGGCAAATTATCTTTGTATTTGTCTATTATGTTCGATAAATTCTTGTACGCCTCATCGGGATGCATTGTTCAATACCTCCCTTCGATATTCATACTACGATAATATCCATAACTAAGTTTCTAAAATCTATCTTACGCTAAATCTGCCCTTGAAGGCAAGCGTATTGCACCCGTTAGAATTGACACCCACTACTGCGGGGGATAGAATCCGAACCGGGAAGGGGGTGATTATATGAAGTGTCCTGTTTGTGGGAAATATGCATCCGATGACTCCATGAAGGTGGCTGAGCATATGATGAGGAAGTTTGACGAACAGCATATAGATTGGATGGAAGCTCACGGGCTAAAGCAACTGGTACTTAACGGAGTGAACGAGAACAAGAAAGGGAACTACAGGCTCTTAGCTCAACTGCTGGATAAGATGGCAACGAAAACTGGAGGCTGAAATGGAATTGCAGACAAACATATGGATAATATGGCTAATTTTTGCCTTGTTTTTTGGTCTCTTGGCATATTATCATTGGCGGTTATCAAAGAAAATCTTCCCCCGATTTCAACCACCAGAAATACCGTATTGGGAGCCTACTGAGGGGATACCTATAAACACTGGAATTCTTGATAGAGATATTAAAAAGGCTTTTGATGATTTTAGCGATGGTTTCAATTCTTATATTAAGGACTATAATGAATCATCTGCTAGACAAAATAGAACACAAGCAGGTGGATACCTCATAGCCTCTATTATGGCTATTTTTTCACTGGTTATTACAATATAGCCCATATCAGATTACCAACATTAATGTAGCATACATCTCTACTTAATATCCACCAATAACTGTCCGGCCTTTATGCTATTGCCTTATTTGGGGGGAGGTTAAGGAAGGGGGGCGTTAGCCCCCCACCTTAGTAGTAACCTTTTTGTCCCGTGCCTTGTCCGTTGTCCTTATCCGCTTTCCCATAGCAGGCCAGTTTTGGAAGCTAAATTGTATCCAAGGGGTTGCGCCGTAAGCTTAGCTTTAGCAGCACGGCTTAACGTTATCTTTTACCCAGCCACCAAGACAACAACGAGTAGCACAACGAACAGCACTATTAAGACTACAATGATTACTAGTGCTACCATGCTAAGTAGCACCGCGCCAATTGCTCTGCCTGTAGATATTTCATGTAGTTGCTTTATGCCGATTATGTCTAATACCCATGCCCAGACCGGAAATAGCATTCCTACAAACGGTATCCAGCCAAACAGCAAGAACGGAGTATCGCCATATGCAAATGCTTTTATAGTGTTCGCGTAGCCTTTTCTCCCACCGAAAGCCCGTACAAATAGGTGTGTCCATAACCCGCCTATGAAAAGGCTAGCAAAGGCACCAAGCACAGCTAGCAGAGCAAATATAACTGGGTCAAAACGGTATATCGCGGCGTCGCTTAATCCAAGTAAATCCCATAGTATCTGAAAAACTCGCCTCTCTAATGTATAGAAAACTATCGTTCGCAAAATTGCGTATATTACAACCCATATTGTGAAGTATTTCAGAGCACTTCCCAGCGCGT
>Ga0315541_1002627_pt1 | contig 14668 bp, 15 predicted proteins | sample SalMarSW160190MG_FD_203095 | JGI IMG/M metagenome (GOLD analysis project Ga0315541, IMG submission 203095) | Salt marsh sediment microbial communities from the Plum Island Ecosystem LTER, Massachusetts, United States - Salt Marsh Sediment SW1601-190 ...
CTTTCAGTGATCCCAATTCGTTTAATTTCGTAGCTGTACGTAATGATGAGTTTTTTGCAGTTGATATTCAAATCATGGAAAATTAAGTATTAGATTAGTTTTCGTCGATAGACTCAGTTCAAGAGGAAAATAACCTTTTGTGTTAATCCCTTTTATTGTAGACTGTCCAAGTCCAAAACTCCCCGAGCATGACTTCGGCATAGGGGAGAATTTCCCCAAACCTCTTCGGGTTCGAGCCCTACCAAGAAATGAGCTTAACAAAAAAGCCACCATTGACGGTGGCTATTTTTGTTAAAACTCCCCGAGTAGGACTCGAACCTACAACCTAGCGGTTAACAGCCGCTCGCTCTACCAGTTGAGCTATCGGGGAATTCCATTGAATCGCGACGCATCAACGTACCGTACACTCAAGCTCATTTTCGTCTAAAAAACCCTAGATCATTATCGAAATTTTAATTACCTCGTCAAGATTAATTTTTTTGCGATATTAGCAAAAAAATCGCCATAATACTGGATAAACTACTCACTATATTGTATATTTTTATGAATAAGTGTACTGCTAAAATACGAAATTGGCGGAACATAAGGACCATTCAGTGTATCTTAAATAATTATACAGTGAAATGTCGATAGATTATTAAATTCTGGTTTTAGTGATAATATGGCTAAAGATATACTTAACGTTGGCGGCTATACAATAGAAAAGCGTCTTGGCAGCGGTGCACGCAGTACAATCTATCTGGCAACTGACAACCAGGACAATTCAAAAATTGCCCTAAAACGAATTCTATTTGAAAGGCCGGAAGACGTACGAGTGTTCGAGCAGACGGAGACCGAATATAAAGTGGCCCGGCGAATAGACCACCTCTATGTTCGCAAGTGTTACACACTAAAGAAGTTTCGCAGTCTTTTTAAAGTAAAAGAGATGTTGCTTTCTATGGAATATTTTGATGGCGATACTCTCGAAGATTGCCCCGGTTTGAGTTTGGGCGATGTGCTGCTTGTATTCAGAATGGTAGCAACCGGTCTCAATGCTATGCACCGAGAAGGATTCATTCATTGTGATATAAAGCCAAATAATATCCTTCTAAACAAGTCCGGCTTGATCAAGATAATAGACCTTGGCCAGAGCTGCAGAATCGGAACTACAAAACCGAGAATCCAGGGAACTCCCGATTACATTGCCCCTGAGCAGGTTCAGCGTAAACCACTTGGCCCGAAAACTGATATCTTTAACCTAGGTGCGACAATGTACTGGGCCCTCACTGGAAAGCACATTCCGACTTTGATACCTAAAAAGGACCGTTTTGGCTTTCCTATAACCCAGAGCTGTCCAGAACCCCACGAATTAAAAAAACAACTGCCGACAGGAGTATCAAAACTGGTAATGGACTGCATAAAGAATGACCCTGCGGAACGCCCACGCAATATGATGACGGTCGTGTCGAGGCTGGACCTGATAATTCACAGCATTTTTGGTGGCAAGATAAAAACGCAAAAACATGCCTCAAACAATAATTGACCTGTTAAAAAAAGGTTTAGAAGCCAACAACACGGATGCTTTCCGACGCGGTAATTTAATTCATTTGCCTGCCGACGGCAGCTTGATAATAACCGGTGATATTCACGGACATCGGCGAAATTTTGAAAAAATAGTGGCCTTTGCCGATCTGGACAATAATCCCGACAGGCATATAATCCTCCAAGAAATCATACACGGAGGTCCGGAGGACCCACAAGGGGGTTGTTTATCCTACAAATTATTGTTTGATGTGGTACGCTATAAATTAGATTTTCCGCAGCGTGTCCATATTATTATGGGTAATCACGCCACGGCTTTTATCAACGATGGCGAAGTTCTAAAAAATGGAAAAGAGATGAATCGTGTGCTGCGCTACGCCATCGAACGGGAATTTAAAGACAACAGCAGCGAGATTATATCGGCAATGAAACAGCTTTTATTTTCAATGCCTTTGGCGGTAAGATGCGATACGAAAATATGGATTTCGCATTCGCTTCCCAGCGACCGTTTCGCCGATAAATTCGACCGAGAAATTCTCGATAGACCACTAAAACCTGAGGACTTAGTCAAGCCGGGTTCAGCTTATCTTTTGACCTGGGGCAGAAAGCACAGTCAGCAGCTGCTCGATAAAATGGCTGAACTTCTCGATGTTGACATTTTTGTTCTTGGTCATCAAGCACAACAGCAGGGATGGAGCCGCGCCGGAAAAAATCTTATAATCATCGCCTCCGACCATAATCATGGTTGCCTGCTCCCCATAAATCTGGCAAAATCTTATACTATAGAACAACTTATCGAGTCCATAGTGCCGTTGGCTTCTATACCTTAAAGTGTGCATCTTAAAAGTGAACTGGCTAACGTATCAACGCATCCACGAGATACGCAAATGGAATTATATTTTTATATAGCATTGGCGGCAGTTGTTTCGCAATTGCTCTTTTTGCTCCATGCGTATAGAAACCATCACTATGCGCTAAGAGAATACAAAAAAAATCGACCCTGGCACGAGATGCGAGTCGCCTTAATTGTGCCCTGTAAAGGTCTGGACTCAGCTTTCCAGAAAAATATCGCTTCATTTTTTAACCAGGACTACGAAAATTATCTGCTATGTTTTGTGGTTGCCGATGAATCAGACCCTGCATACATTGAACTATGCAAGTTAAAAGACCAGCTAAGCCCAAGCTCAAAAGCAAAAGGCGTGCAGGTATTCGTTGCAGGTCAAACACAATCCTGCAGCCAAAAGATACATAATTTGCTCTTCTGCTATGAGAGGATAGGCGATGACGTCGAAGCTCTTGCCTTTGCCGATTCCGATATTTGTGTGAGTAGCTACTGGCTAAGCCACTTAATCTGGCCTCTGCGAAACTATCGATATGGCGCATCCAGCGGCTACCGCTGGTATATACCGAGAAAAAACAATTTAGCCAGTCTGGCTCTATCAGCGATGAATGCCAAGGTCGCCCAGCATCTTGGCAATACTCCCTTCAACCAGGCCTGGGGTGGGTCTATGGCTATACGCGTCGATATCTTGCGCAAAGTCGGTCTTGATAAAATCTGGCCAAAGGCACTAAGCGATGATTTGTCGTTGACCTATGCGGTAAAAAAGGCCGGTATGAAACTGGCCTTTGTCCCTGCCTGTCTGGTGGCTTCGCATGAATCCACTACCTGGGGAGAACTTTTTGAATTTGGCCGGCGGCAGTTTTTAATCACCCGCATCAGCAGGCCTCGAACATGGTGGTTCGGATTATTCGGCAGTCTATATTCGGTTTTGGGTTTATGGGCGACAGCAGGCCTGGCGGTTTACGCAGCAGTGAAAGCAAATGAAAACCTAATCCTCTTCACTGCCGTACCAATTGTGTTTTTCGCTGGTCAAATGATTCGGGCAGTACTGCGCCAGGATATGGCTAAAAAACTGCTTGCCTATGAGATACGAGATATAAGCAATGAGCGGCAGGCTATGAGAGCTGCCTGCGTGGCAGATATACTTTTTTCCTGGCTATGGTCGTTACTGCTATTAGTTCTTATTGTATCTTCGGCTTTTGGCAGGACTATCTGCTGGCGGGGGATACACTACAAGCTGCTCGGACCAACTGAAACAATCGTGGAAGAATCCTGAAACTAAATTTAACACAAGCCGGTTTTTCTACTTATGGTCTGTAGCTGGCTCAATTCTTTCTACTTTTTGCATATCAGGTGAAACTGTTGATTTGTTCTTCGGTGGAACTTCAGCAATCGGAATAGGAGTTTGTGTCTGTTGTTGCGCATCGGCCAAAACTTCGGATTTAGTTCTTGTTGGCACTTCGGCAATTGCAATTGGTGGCTGTTTTTGTTTGGTTTGCCCCGTTAGAGACTTTTGCCTTTGGGTCTCTAACGGGGTTTGAGCAGATTCTGTGCCGGCCTCGGCGAGAGCAAGGATGGCCTTTTGTACAGCTTCTTCGGCGGGCTCATCAGTCAATGGCCGTAAATATATGGAAGACGAGGATTTCGGCTGTTTAGCCCAGACCAATTCTTCTCGAATCAATTCCAAAAGTGCCAGGAATAATCCAACCATTACAATCCGATTGGCCCCCGGCTCGAAGATGTGCTCGAAGCTCATCGGGCCCTCTGTCTGTAAACGATGTAAAACCTTTATCTGATACAAATCAATAGGTGTGTCGTCCTTGATGTGACTTATATCAGGTAGAGTCCCCGTGGCCTTACATATTGAATCGAAGGCCCCCAGAAGGTCCCAGACACTCACCTGTTCAATGTCAATCTCAGGCTCGGCATCGGGTTTTAGCTGCTCGATAATAGTATCCGGACGCGCAAATCTCTCCTTGTGTTCCTCGGCAACGGCTTCAAGCAAATTGGCGGCATCTTTGAACTTTTTGTATTCCAGAAGTTGCTGGATTAGCTCGGCACGCGGGTCAGCTGAATCATCAGCTCGTAGCTGCTCCGACTCTACTTTTGGAAGCAGCATCGCCGATTTTATCTGCATCAATGTTGCCGCCATCACTAAAAAGTCGCCGGCTAAATCGATATCGAGACTTTCCAACATCTCTATATAGCGGATGTACTGGTCGGTTATCCCTGCAATGGGAATATCATAGATATCAACTTCTTCTTTGCGAACCAGATATAACAGCAAATCCAGAGGCCCTGCGAATATGTCAAGATTTACACGATAGCCGGCCAATTATTGCTCCTGTTCTTTTTGAGATTCCAAAATTTCTCGTGCCTTTTCAGCCTGGCTTTGCATTACCTGCAGCTCCGGCCCTTCCACAGCAGATATCGGGTACATATTTGAAGCATGCTGGCCGGTTACAACTGCCTTAATACCATAATCGGCAAGCAACTGCCTTGCCATTTCCGCTTCAATATAATTCGTAAACTCTGAGATTGAAACAAGCTTATCAGCCACAGTTAAGCTCCCAGCCCAACGGCCTTTCGGGCCTGGGCAAGAGTTTCAGCTGCTACATTTCCTGCTCGCTCAGCACCTTTGGCAAGAACCTCTTTGACATAGTCGATGTTAGCTTCAAGCTCTGTTCTTTTTTGCCTAAACGGCTTGAAATATTCTATCATTAACTCTGCCAGACGTTTTTTGGCCTCGCTATAACCCATACCACCATTTCGGTATCTGTCTTCCCACTCGGCCAGCTCATCCGGCGAGGCAACCAGCTTCAAAAGTGCAAAGACATTGCATTTGGCGGGGTCTTTGGCCTCTTCAACCGGCGTAGAATCGGTAACGATACGCATAATTTTTTTTCTGACACTTTCGGCCGGCTCGAATATACCGATAGTATTGTCATAGCTTTTGCTCATTTTTCGGCCATCAATACCCGGCACGACAGCTACTGACTCAATGATATACTCAGCCGGTACAGTGAAGACTTCGCCATAGGTATTATTGAACCGGATGGCAATGTCGCGCGTAACCTCAATGTGCTGCTTCTGGTCGGCACCCACCGGTACCAAATCAGATTTGTAAATCAGGATATCCGCGGCCTGCAGAACCGGGTATGCAAACAGGCCATGATTAGGGCTAAGTCCCTGAGCTATTTTATCCTTATAGCTCGTGCACCTTTGCAGCAGGCCCATAGGAGTTATGCATGAAAGAAGCCATGTAAGCTCAGTAACCTCAGGTACATCAGATTGTCGCCAGAAGACGGTTTTCTCGGTATCCAGGCCGAGGGCGATATAATCTATTACAACATCGAGTGTATACCGGGCAACATCAGCCGGTAAAGGGTTGCTCGTAAGGGCGTGGAGGTCCGCGATAAAATAGAAGCAGTCGTTCTCAGCCTGTAGCTGCAGGTGCTGCCGCATTGCGCCAAAGTAGTTGCCGATATGAAGCCGGCCGGATGGTTGTATGCCCGAAAGAACTCTCAAACGAACCTCCTATGTAGCCATAAATGAACAGCTTAAGCAAAAACGTAAAACAATAGAGATAAAAATAGCGGTATTTAAGAGAAATGTCAAGAATTTTCGAAGACAGATATGGAGATAAATTGAACTTGACTGGCCAGCTAAAGTGGTTATTATTTATGAAGTCAAATTATAAGGAGTATGAGATGAATTACTGGACTAAGCTAAGTATTGAATATTCTAATCAAAGAAATTGTTTGGACAATAAATAGTGGTTGAAGAAAAAACTTTTTGCCGACTTCGGGTATTATGGAAAATCTATATTTACACACACAGCGATGTTGCCTTATAAATATAAATGTGGTTACAGTACCGATAGTGTTCTAATTGTTGATAGGAAAGAGAATATATGAAATGCGATTATTGTAATGAGAAAGCAATTATAAACTATCAGAAAGTTTGGGTCAGGTACAACATAACGCGAGATGGAAGTTATGAAGCAGACCAAAACTTTAATGGTTGTGATATTGAACCTACTTATGAAAACAATCTTCATTTATGCAGAAAACACGAAATTAAGTGGTTAGAAGGAAAAGCTTAATGCTATTTAATCTTAAAAAACCACATTGGATCATTTTGGGGCCGAAGAAAAGTTGGGAGACCGCCTTCAAACAAGGATGTATTTGGGGAGTTAAACAAGTACTCTACCCCGAGTGGAAGGCGTTAGACCAAGGAGACATAATATTTTTTCATATTACGAAAAATATAAGAGGGGTGGTTGGAGTTGGCAAATTTGAAACTAAATTTATCCAAGATAAACCTCTCTGGCCGGATGAGATAGCTGCCAAGAAGGTAATTTACCCGCTTCGTTTTGAGTTTACCGTCGATTATCTAATAGAAGAGAACGATTGGAAGGATAAAAGAATTTCTCCGGGCCTATCTATACAGGAGATGCGAAGAGGGATTAATCTTTTACAAAATAGGACAGTTGAAAAACTTTATAAAACTTTCAAAGAAGATTTTAATCATACCATTTCGATAGGCGAAAAGAAGAAAATTGATACTTCTCGTACAAAAACTCTAACAAGTAAACCAGAATCTCTGAATCACAATCGAATTCAGGAAATAATATTTGAAATTGGAAAACTAAACCGTTTAATCAGCGAGAAAGAATACCCTATGGAGAATGAACGGTTAGATGTTGTCTGGAGGCGCGTAGAGAAAAGTGTACCTACCTACGTATTTGAAGTTCAAATTGGCGGCGACATTTACCACGCACTTGGAAAATTGAAGCATGCTTTTGACCTTTGGAATAGCAATATTTTTCTTATAGGTAGCGAACAAGATTTAGAAAGAGCTGAGAGACCATTGAGAGGAACGTTCCACGAAATACAGAATAAAATTAAAAAACTCTCAATTGGGAAAGTTACTGAGCTATATGAAAAAAAACGAGGTTGGACAGATATTGAAAAAGAAGTTGGGCTGCTTTAATCTCCCAAATCAAATTTGGCAAAAATGACTCTGCCCTACAAAGGGTCGAAAGATTCTGTTTTATGCCCTGCCGAGAGACTTCATGTACCTCTTAGATTTGCGAAGTCCCATTCTCGAAGCCTTCTTTTTCACCGCATACAGCGGTCTTCCAAGTTTTTTAGCGACCTCAGCACAGGATTTATTAGGGAATTCTTTCCTGAGCAGATTAAGCTCACCCTTCGACCATGCACCCCTTATGAGTCTCCCTCTTTTGGCTTTCTTCTTTTTCGCCATCACGCAACTCCCTTCATTTTAACCCTTTAACCACTTTTAACGTTTGAGTTGAACAATCTCAATTTTAATAACAAATATTGTAGATATCAAATACTTTTTTTTATAATTAAAAAAGTTTTCCCATGCCTTCTTCTCCATACAAAACAGGGCTTAACCCTGAATGCTAACAAGTGTTGACAAAAACAGCAACAACTTTATGATGGGCCTCTAAAGAGCAACTAACGACGATTAAGGATAGTTGACTGACGCTTATTATAGCGGGCCAGCCCGGTATTAATCCAGGCGGCATCTCATGCTTGCCTGTTTTGACTATTATTGACCCGTACGGTATTTTAGAGCGAAATCCTCAAGTCGGGAATAAAACAACCGAAAGTGACAATGGATAAGTGGAATATCAAATTACTTCTGCCAAGTTTATCACACTCATCTGCCAGGAAGACGTCTCGCGGGCAGATAGCTGTACTGATGAGCGGCGGCGTTGATAGCAGTGTTACTGCCCATATTCTTAAAGAAGCCGGCTGGGATGTCTTAGGCGTTACGATGAAAATCCCCGTGTCCTGTGGTACAAATATCCGAGGCTGCTGTGGAGCTGATGGCGCTTTCGTCTGTGACGAATTAAATATACCGCATTACTTCATCGACATCACCGAAGCCTTCCAGCACTTTATTATTGAACCCTTCCGTCAATCCTATGCAAGAGGAGAAACTCCTAATCCTTGCGTTGACTGCAATACATTACTGAAATTCTCGATGGTTTGGGACTTTTTACAGGAAACGTTCGATATCAGTCATCTGGCTACGGGGCATTACGCAAGAGTTATTAAAACTGCAAGCCGGGTTCGACTTGGTCAGGCAAAAGATAAAGGCAAAGACCAAAGCTATTTTCTGTATGGTATTTCCGCAAAAAAACTACCAAATCTGGTTCTTCCTTTAGGTGAACTGACGAAAAAAGAGGTTCGCTCTATTGCCTCGCAGCTAAATTTAAGCGTTGCGGACAAACCGGAAAGTATGGAATTATGTTTTTCCGGAGAAGGCGATTATCGAGCAGCCCTGATGGGTAATGGCGCAAGCCAGAACGGCAATATTACGGATATGCAGGGCAATGAAATCGGCACACATAAGGGGATTGCATACTATACGCTCGGCCAGAGAAGGGGTATCGGCTTTGCCGGCGGCAAGCCACTATATGTGGGCAAGATTAATGCGGAAACAAACACCATAGCGCTGGGTACTAAAGATGAAGTAAGTTATAACACTATCAAGGCAAATCAGATAAATACGCTTATACCCGAAGAATTAGTCAAGGGTAAGGTCTATGGAAAGATTCGCTCCTATGGCAAGCCTCAGCCCTGCAGGATTATCGAAGTGAGTCAGGCCGATATGACGGTTGAGTTTAACCAGTCCCAATTCGCACCCTGCCCCGGCCAAAAGCTTGTGCTATACAATAGTGATGGCCACATAATCGCCGGCGGCACTATAAATTAGTGAAATAGACACAGCGAGCACCACCTTACGCCAAATCTTCGACATCTTCCTTCGCCAAGGCTACGGAAGACATTCTGCATAGCTCGCGGAATAAGAGCGACGCAGACTGGAGGCGGGGGGATTCCGGCCTTCGCCCTTGAACCCAAATTTGCCCTGTAAATTCACCAAAAATGACGTTTTGCAAAGGCGTATCCAGAACCTGATTTAAGGTATTTTTCAAAAACCTCGGCTTTGTGGTTATCTGAAAAACGAACAGCAACTACAATTCTCCAGGGTTTGAATTTAGCGGTGTGGGGCGATTTGCCAGCGTTATGATCTTTAAAACGTTTTTCCAGGTCGCTGGTTATTCCGATATATCGTTTTCTTGGGTGGGAAATACTTTTAAGAAGATAAACGTATCTCATTAAGATTATGATTCCTACAACATTTAAAAAATATAAAATGTCCTCCTTCGCCAAGGCTACGGAGGACATTCTGCATAGCTCGCAGAATGCGAGCGACGCAGAATGGAGGCGGGGGGATTCGAACCCCCGTCCCGAGATGCTTCAGGACAAGCGTCTACATGCTTAGTCGCTTTATTATTTTTCGCCTCGCCAAACGCCAAACGACAGGCTCCTGGCTCGGCTATTTCGGGATTAAATTTCACCTTGCCGGCCCGAACAACCGGCTCGGTAAAGCCTGCTATCTGACGCCCTTACCAAACCCACAGGCAAGGTCAGGCAGGACGGGCCGCTAAATTAAGCAGCCATACGCAACTGATAGTTGCCATTTAAATTTGTTGCCGGATGATTAGCCAGGCCAACCGGCGTCCTGGGCATGCAGCTTGACCATCCGCCATCCGGTCGAAGCCGTTCGCCCCCGTATTAACTTTTCAAAAATCCGCAGTCAGCAGTCGGAATAAATCGCTCAACGAGTATATTTTATTATATCGTTTATTACGCCAAACCGCAATAAATGTTTATTCGCGGATTGTACTTCAAAGCTGCACTACTACATCGGTTCGCAGTTCGAGCTTTTCTGAGCGGCCAATGGGCGTTATAATATCAGCATACTGATGGAAGGCATTGGCGACAGATCGGCAAAAGCCGCTATTAAAATTGAGAAACGAGCTATATGGATTTATCAATTGTTATACCGGTACTTAACGAATGCAAAAAGATTGCTCGCGATGTCGAGGCGGCAGCAAAGTTTTTACAAGACAATAACTTTGCAGGAGAAATTATAGTCGTCGATGACGGCAGTAACGATAACACCGCTGAAACCGCCAAAAATGCAAATATTTCCTCAAAAGTAACGCTGAAGGTCATTCGTTACGAGCAGCATCGGGGCAAAGGTTACGCTCTTCGCACAGCTATTATGCAGACGCAGGGTGAATATGTAATGTTTGCCGACAGCGGCTGCTGTGTACCGTATGATAATGTCTTACGCGGGCTTGAGTTATTAAAAAGCGGAGCCTGTGATATAGCACACGGGTCGAGAAGAATGAAAGGTTGCCATATTGAAAAGGCCCAGAGCTTATACCGGCGAGCTTGCGCCAGGATTTTCCACTGGTTTGTGATTTATTATATGAAAATCCCCGCAGAATCCACCGATACGCAGTGCGGCTTCAAAATATACAAGGGCGATGTGGCCCGGCGGTTATATGGCGAATGTGTAACTGATGGATTTGCCTTCGATATAGAAATCATCCTGAGGGCCCAAAAAGAAGGACACAGAATAAAGGAATTTCCTATAGACTGGAGCTGCGACCGAGACAGCAGACTGTCCCCGACGCGCAGTTTTTGGAGTATCCTTCTTGAGCTGACAACTATAAAGCGAATTTCGGCCAAAAAATAAAATACTTCACCTAGCGCTATCCTTCCATCGGCCGAATTGTAAAACTTTTTCTTTTTGCGATTCTTTTTCCTCATCCTGCAATATGAGCATCGCTTGTACATTCGGATGGCGTAAACAATATTGCTTAATTTCATCCGGGCTCATAACCATAAAGGCCGTTGAAAGGGCATCAGCGGTTGCGGCATCGCCAGCACAAGCCCAGGCAGCGAGCTTACCCTGAACCGGCTTTGCCGTGCGCGGGTCGATGATATGCTGGCCTTTCTGCAAACCAGAGGCGGCCACAGCACACCTCTGTAAAAAAAGGCGGGACAAAACCTGTTTATGGTTATTGGGATTACTTAACGTCACCGACCAGCCTTTTGTCTCAGGCGGAGCATCAAGGACCAAAACCGAGCTGTAGCCGCCGGACATCAAAGCGGTATCGATACTCCATTCTCGCAGCAACTCTGCCATCTTATCGACTGCATAGCCCTTGCCAATTCCACCAAGGTCAATCTGTGCCGGGCTGGTCAGCAGCTCCACCGTGTACTGCGCCTCATCAAGTTTTATCGGATACTCCGCCGATAGGCGTCCTGTGGAGATTATTGCATCGGGTTTCTGGCATCGAGATCCGACAGTAATATCGAAAGCTCCATTAGTCTCGGCATAGCTCCTGGCACTGAGCTGTAAACATTCGAATGCAGCCGGACCAATTATTAGTGGCTGGTTGGCAGCGAGGTTATTAATTCGGGAGATGTCGCTGTTTTCAATAAATCGACTAAGCTCGGCTTCGAGCCGGTCAACCTCATCGAAAGCAGCCCTGACTGCCTGTTGAGCATAACTGCTGTCCTTGTGCTGGATGATGACCTCAAAAGTAGTCGCCATGGCCTCGTGAGAAAAAGGCCTTATATTTGGGACTGAACGATAATCACTCTTGAGGTAACAAGCTTCATCCTGTGGTTGAGTCATGTTTCACCTACTTGGCTGTGATTGAAACGGCTGGGCCTGACTCTGCTGAAAACGGTCCCACAATCCTTTCCTGACATAACCACGCAACTCTACCTGAGGGCGTAATTCCATATATGTATCAAACAGAGGAACGTACAGGTTCTTTTTTCCGGGAGGCGGCAATTCGTACAGCTTTCTTATAATTTCCTGCTCCAAATTTGCAGAAGCAATAATAACGGCCGCTTCCACTACTTCATCCGTTACCTCGGCACGCCAATAAACTTTGTTAAAAGAGCGCAGATACCACGGAAAAGGCCAATAATCATTCTCAGGACAAATAACCTGAATATGCATATTGAAGCCGTCTTCGTGAACGCCAGCTGTCTCTTGCACACTTCGTACCATAGTCAAAACGTCCGTTGTAGGATGTGCATATACGTATGGATTGCGATTGTCAGCGTAATACTTGTAACTGCCCAGATATACCTGCCAGGTTAAATGAAGCGAACCTATAATCAACAGGCAAATAACAATTAAGCGAGGCAAAACGTTTGGCATTAGTCTGACCAGCACAACCGCACCTACGCCAGCCAGCAAAATCATACCATGCAGAAATCCCAGCATACTCCAGGGAGTTTTATATGGGATTGCAGAATACAAAATAGTCATAATAACCGTGTAAAACGCAATAAAGCGAAGCAGATGAACATTGACATTCGGTAAGTCTTTTCCTCTTATCGCAACGATGAAACCGATTGCAGCCAACAAGACAATAAATCCTTCGCTCCAGACAGGGCCATTGTCGTATTCGGAACAGAGGAGCATTTTCAGATAATAATACCAGGGATGAATATGCAGGTTATTGTGTCCTGCCCGGCTGAAATAAACTGTATAAGTCCGTACCGAATCCAGAATTCCTTTGGGATTAGTGAGAAACGACGAATATAAAAGAGCTGAGACCGCTACAGCTACGGCCAGACCTGCGATAATATGCGATGTTTTTACTTTTCCCGAATGTCCTTCTTTCCCGCGTTGCAATAAAAGAACAATCAAAAGAGCCAGAAACATCGAGCCAAAAGATATGATACAGGTTTCCTTCGTTGCGTGCATAAGGGCGAGGAACATCCCCGTTAACAAGGCCCACCCAATTTTCTTGCTCTGCGCATAGCGCCAGCCGCAAGTAATCACACCAAATGTAAAGCAAACGAGTGGCATTTCCTGAATGTAATAACGGCTATAGAAAACAAAAGCCGGTGATATAGCGGTCAGGATAGCGGCACAAATCGTGGCGCGCAGACCCAGGCCGTCAACGATTAGCAAAAGCAGCAGTACCAACAATACGCCAAAAAAAACGGGCACAATACGCAGGGTGCGCTCGCTAACTTCCGTCAGTTTCTCAGCGGAACTAAGCCAGGCAGGGATTAAAGTCAGATAGTTAAGCGTCGGGCCGTGATATTCGTTGGGGTCATAGACATAAATCCCTTGCTCCAGCAGCTGGCCGAACTTAATGGCGTGGATGGCCTCGTCGCCGTGCATCGGCCTTTGCTCCAATCGAGGCAGACGCAGCAAAAGCGCAAGGATTGTGACAGCCAAAACAGGAACGAAACATTTTGTGAATGATTTTGCAGACAAACCGGACTCTATCGCTCGTCTCGGCGACCCAGCTCCGCCGAAGGCTTCGCCGGAGGCGAGAGGCCAAGTCGCAGCCGGAGGTTTCATTCTATGCACTTACCATAAACTGCCACTTCAATATAGTGGTTCAGTTCGTTGCTTGTATTGCCATTACTATAGAGACGAACATAGCGGGCTTGAACGCCCCTGGCGTCGATTAGTTTGCCTTCGGCAGTTTCGACATAGTGCATATCCTTCCCAACACCAAAACCTGCAGAGTTGTCAATATCATTGTTAAACAGTGTTCTGACATTCGTTATAAAATCAGCGTCATCAGCAACCTGCACTACCACATCATAATAAACCCTGGCCTGCTTATGATAATGCCAGAATACAATGGCATATATCTCGCGCATGGCCTCAAGGTCAATCGTAACGTGCTGCAGGAAAGGCCCCAATTCAACGTAACTGCCGTCAGCAGCTTCTTTGTCACTATCGGTTACCATCTCGATATCACCGATAATAGGTTCCTCATCGCTGCTTGAGACAGGCTTACCGAGCGCGACATTTTTCGTTCCAGCCGGAGCTAAAAACGGCGGACGCGGTTTGCCAAGCGGTTTCTCAAGGTTGGGAACTCGGGAATCCTGCGGTGTGCCCACGAACACCGCCTTTGGCAACTCAAGCTCAATCGCCACTAATTCAGCAGCATTTACATCTTCAGCAGGCACATCAGGTGCCTCGGGGCTTGTTGACGCCGGAGTATAAGGTGTCTCTACTTCCGTATCGTTGACATCATTCTCAGGAACATCGGGAGTCTGCTGCCCGGAATCCTGAACGGTGGGTTCAGGAGATGTTTTTTTGCAGGAGGGAACAAAGCAAAGAAACATTACTAATATTATCAGTGAAGAAACCTTCAAAATTGAATTATAATCCTGTCTCACCATTTCTTTTTAACCTTAAAATTTCCCAATTCTTTGGTTTATTACTCTAACCAATATATATGAAGCTGTCAAGCCGCTTCATAGTATATTTTTCTTTTTGCTTATCCAATTATCAAAACAAGGGATTCCATGGTTCGTGTATGTAAAAAGCTGTCAATACAGAATTTAATGCTTGTCGTAAAATTTTATTAAGCGAACAAAACACAACAGGGATTCGGTGTTCCCGAATCCCTGTTTT
>Ga0315541_1002630_pt1 | contig 14655 bp, 11 predicted proteins | sample SalMarSW160190MG_FD_203095 | JGI IMG/M metagenome (GOLD analysis project Ga0315541, IMG submission 203095) | Salt marsh sediment microbial communities from the Plum Island Ecosystem LTER, Massachusetts, United States - Salt Marsh Sediment SW1601-190 ...
CTCTACGGGGTGAGCGTGGACACCGCGGGCGCCACGGCCACGGACATGGAGCGGAGCATCCTGCAGGGAGCCCTGGACCTGGAGCCCCCGGCGTCCGGTCTCAACCCCATCCTGCTGGGGATCGGGCTGGCGGATCGCATGCAGATCTTCCCCGGTGACACGCTTGTCGTGATCTCCTTCGAGAACCTGCGCAGGGGCCTCATGGGGCTCTCCCCGACCATGCGCAACTTCGAGGTCACGGGGACGTTCGCCACAGGGATGTACGACTACGACACCCAGAACGTCTACACGACGCTGGCTGCGGCCCAGGACCTGCTGGGCCTCGCCGGCGACGACCTGGTTTCGGGTGTGGGCGTGCGCACCACCGACCCCGAGCTCGCCACCCGGGTGGGGGACGAGATCCAGGCCCGCCTGGGCTTCCCCTACTACGTGGAGAGCTGGAAGACCACCAACCGCGCCCTCTTCAGCGCCCTGAAGCTGGAGAAGCTGGCCATGGGGCTCATCCTCTTCCTCATCGTTCTCGTGGCAGCGTTCAACATCGTGAGCACGCTGGTCATGGTGGTGTCGGACCGGACGAGGGAGATCGGCATCCTCAAGGCCATGGGCATGACCCGGCGGGGGATCCTGCGCGTCTTCGTGCTCCAGGGCTTCTGGATCGGGGTGACGGGCACGGTGGCGGGAACCGGGCTTGGGCTCTCCTTGTGCTGGCTCCTGGATCGGTACCAGATCATCAGGATCCCGCCGGACGTCTACTTCGTGGACCACCTCCCGGTGAGCCTCCAGGCCATGGACGTGGTGACCATCGTGGTGGTCAGCGTGCTCGTCGCCTTCGCCGCCACCCTCTATCCGGCCCTGCAGGCATCGCGTCTCGAGCCGGTGGACGCCATCCGCCATGAGTGACGCCGCCATACCTGTCCCGGCCCCGCCCCTGGAGGCGAGAAACCTGGAGAAGCGCTTCCGCAGCGGCGACGGGAGCGAACTCCACATCCTTCGGGGGGTAAGCCTGCGCCTGGAGTCGGGAGACGCGCTGGCCGTGGTGGGAGCCAGTGGGGCAGGGAAGTCCACGCTCCTCCACCTCCTGGGCGCTCTCGACCGCCCCTCCGCGGGAGAGGTCTTCCTGGGAGGCCGGCCGGTGGCCGGGCTGGACGACGAGTCGGTGGCGGCCGTTCGGAACCGCCACGTGGGGTTCGTGTTCCAGTTCCACCATCTGCTCCGGGAGTTCACTGCGCTGGAGAATGTGATGATGCCGGCCCTGTTGGCGGGCACAGAGTTCGACGAGGCCCGGAAGCGGGCACATGAGCTCCTTCTCGCCGTGGGAGTGGAGGGGAGGGAAGAACACAAGCCCCGCCAGCTGTCGGGGGGCGAGCAACAGCGGGTCGCCGTGGCCCGGGCGCTGGTCAACGAGCCCCTCGTGCTCCTGGCCGACGAGCCCTCGGGGAACTTGGACGGAGCCACCAGCGAGCGCCTCCACGATCTCCTCTTCCGACTGCGCGAGGAGCGCGCCCTGTCCATGGTGATCGTGACCCACAACCCGGACCTGGCCCGGCGGGCGGACCGTCGCCTGCTCATGGCCGACGGGCGGCTCCATGAGCAACCTCAGGGGTAGATAGAGGGCATCCATGGGCAGCACGCAGGAGGTGACCCATGACCTGTGACCAGTGCGGCTCCGACGACGCCGTCGTACACCTCACGCAGATCGTGAACAACCAGATATCCACGCTCCACCTGTGCGAGAAGTGCGCTGCGGCGAAGGGGCTGGACACGGCCCCGGAGGCCGTGAACTTCCCCCTCTCGAATTTCCTGGCGCAGACGGGCGAAGGGGACGCCGCCTCGACCGAGCCGGCCAAGGACCTGCGCTGCTCCTTCTGCGGCCTCACGTTCCAGGACTTCCGTGACACGGGCCGCCTCGGATGCCCCCACTGCTACTCTGGCTTCGAGGTACAGCTGCGGAGCCTGCTCCGGCGCATCCACGGAGGGACGCAGCACGTGGGGAAGGTGTACCTGCCCCCGGATCCGTCCGCCACCGACGTCCAGAAGCGCCTGGAGACGCTGCGCCGCAAGCTGCAACGGGCGGTGGAAACCGAGGCCTTCGAGCGCGCGGCCCGCCTGCGCGACGAGATCCGCGCCATGGAGCCCGTCCGATGACCTCGCTGGACGAGCTCTCGCCGGTCCCAGATCACGGCCTCTCCTGGCTGGAGGCAAGCGGGGACCATGCCGACATCGTCCTGTCCACCCGCGTGAGGCTGGCTCGGAATCTCCAGGGGCACGCCTTCGGATCCCGTGCCCGGGTGGACGACAGTGAAGCGGTCCTGACCCGCTTCCGGGATTGCCTGGGAACCTCGCGCCCGCTGTGCGGCGGCGCGCTCCTCCCCATGTCGGAGCTCAGCAGCCGATCCCGCCGCATCCTCCTGGAGCGCCGTCTCATCTCCCGGGAGCTGGTGGGAGACCCGGAGAGCACCCCCGCCAAGGGCGGCGCGGTGCTGCTTTCGGACCACGACCCCCTCTCCATCATGGTGAACGAGGAGGACCACTTCCGCATCCAGGGACTCCTCTCCGGGCTACGCCTCCAGGACGCCTGGAACGACGTGGACCGCATGGACGAGGAGCTGGGGCAGGAGCTCCCCTACGCCTACCACCACGAGTTCGGGTACCTGACCAGCTGCCCCACCAATGTCGGCACGGGTCTCCGCGCCTCCGTCCTGGTGCACCTGCCGGGGCTGGTGCTGACCAAGGAGATCGGCAGGGTGCTCCAGGGTCTGGGGCAGGTGGGACTGACCTTCCGCGGGCTCTACGGTGAGGGCTCGGAGGTGGTAGGGAACTTCTTCCAGATCTCGAACCAGACCACGCTCGGGAAATCCGAGGAGGACCTGGTGGACCACCTGGACAAGATGGTCCGCCAGGTCATCCAGTACGAAAACCAGGCGCGGCTGGTGCTCCTGCGCGACGCACGGTCCGTGACCGAGGACAAGATCTGGAGGGCCTACGGCCTCCTGCGGTACGCCCGGGCTCTCTCCTTCGAGGAGTTGATGAACCTGCTGTCCGGGGTCCGGCTGGGCGTCAGTCTGAAACTCCTCCCTGGACTCCGGGTATACACGCTGAATAAGATCATGATTTTTACGCAGCCGGCGCACCTGGAGCAGGCCGCCGGTCGCGATCTCCCTCCAGCAGAAAGCGACGTCCACCGCGCCGCGTACGTGCGTCGGGTCCTGGCACGCGAAGGGGACGGGTCCACCGGCACAGCCGTCGAGGGCGGGGACAGGTCGAGGAGCTGAGGAGGGGCGGCACCGCCACGAGGGGAAATGAACTACAACTTCACCGACCGGGTCCGAAAGGTCCTGGCCATGGCCCGGGAAGAGGCCATCCGTCTCCAGCACGACTACGTGGGGACGGAGCACATCCTTCTCGGCCTCATCCGCGAGGGCGAGGGGGTGGCCGCCGCCGTGCTCACCAACCTGAACGTGGACCTGGACCAGATCCACGAGCGGGTGGAGGAGTCGGTGCGCAAGGGTAAGGCCACCATCGCCTTGGGGGAGCTCCCCTATACCTCGCGGGCGAAGAAGGTGCTCGAGTTCGCCATGGCCGAGGCCAGGGACTTCAACCACTCGTACGTGGGGACCGAGCACCTGCTCCTCGGACTCCTCCGGGAGGAGAAGGGGATCGCGGCGCAGGTCCTGAACTCCCTGGGCGTCACCCTGGAGGAGGCGCGCGCCGAGACGCTGAAGGTGCTGGGCTCGGACGTCACGGCCCCGGAGCCTGGCGGCCTGGTCGGAGCGGCCGCGCAGGGGGCTCCGATGGCGAAGCCCGGCGACAAGAAGACCAAGACCCCGGCGCTGGACCACTTCTGCCGCGACCTCACCGAGTTGGCGAGGCAGGGCAAGCTGGACCCCACCATCGGGCGCACCAGTGAGATCGAGCGCGTCATCGAGATCCTCTGCCGCCGCAAGAAGAACAACCCGGTGCTCATCGGAGAGCCGGGCGTGGGCAAGACAGCCATCGTGGAAGGGCTGGCCCAGCTCATATCCAAGAACGACGTGACCGAGGCGCTCCGGGACCATCGGGTCCTGGCACTGGACATGGCCGCGGTCATCGCCGGCACGAAGTACCGGGGGCAGTTCGAGGAACGGCTCAAGGCGGTGATGAGCGAGATCCAGCAGACCAACACGGTCATCCTCTTCATCGACGAGCTGCACACGCTGGTGGGTGCGGGCGCAGCCGAGGGCGCCATCGACGCCTCCAACATGCTCAAGCCGGCCCTGGCCAGGGGCGAACTCCAGTGCATCGGCGCCTCCACCCTGAACGAGTACCGGAAATACATCGAGAAGGACGGCGCCCTCGAGCGCCGCTTCCAGCCGGTCATCGTGGACCCACCCGACGTGGACGAGACTGTGGCAATCCTCAAGGGTCTGCGCAGCCACTACGAGGACCACCACCGCGTCGTCATCCCCGATGACGCGCTGGAGCATGCGGCCAAGCTCTCGGACCGCTACATCACGGACCGCTTCCTCCCGGACAAGGCCATCGACGTCATCGACGAGGCGGGTGCTCGCGCCAGGATCGCCAGCCAGGTCCCCCCCGCAGACGTGGAGGAGCTCAAGGCCGAGCTCGCCGACATCGCCCGCAGAAAGGAGGAGGCCATCGGCAGCCAGGACTTCGAGCGTGCGGCGGAGCTCAGGGACCACGAGCGCGAGCTGACCCACAGCATCCGTGAGCGCCAGGACGCCTGGGAGGAGGAGCGCAAGCGCCACCGGCCCGAGATCTCCTCCGAGGACGTGGCGTTCATCGTGAGCCGCTGGACCGGCGTGCCGGTCACCCGCATCCGCCAGACCGAGTCCGAGCGCCTGGTTCACATGGAGAACGAGATCCACCGGCGGGTCGTGGGCCAACAGGACGCCATCGGGGCCATCTCCCGGGCCATCCGGAGGAGCAGGGCAGGACTCAAGGACCCGAACCGCCCCATCGGCTCCTTCATCTTCTCCGGACCGACGGGGGTGGGGAAGACGGAGCTGGCCCGGGCCCTGGCCGAGTTCATGTTCGCGGACAGGGAAGCCCTGATCCGCGTGGACATGAGCGAGTACATGGAGAAGTTCTCCGTGTCCCGGCTCATCGGCGCGCCTCCCGGATACGTGGGCTACGAGGACTCGGGGGCGCTGACCAAGGCTGTGCGCCGCCGTCCGTACTCTGTGGTCCTCCTCGACGAGATCGAGAAGGCCCATCCCGACGTGTTCAACATCCTCCTCCAAGTCCTGGACGAGGGGCATCTGACGGATAACTACGGGCGGGTCATCGACTTCAAGAACACCGTGCTCATCATGACGTCCAACCTCGGCGCTCGGGACATCACCAAGGGCGGAGGGTTGGGCTTCCAGGCCCAGGACCCCAAGTCGAGCTACGAGATCATGAGGGATAAGGTCCGCCAGGAGGTGGAGCGGGCCTTCAACCCCGAGTTCCTGAACCGGGTGGACGACGTCATCGTCTTCCATCCCCTCTCCAAGAAGGAGATCGGGGACATCGTGCACATCCTCCTCGGCGATGTGCGCAAGCGCCTGGAGCAGGAGGAGCTGAGCATCCACCTCACCGACGAGGCCATCAGCTTCCTCGTGGACAAGGGATACGACGAGAAGTTCGGCGCGCGCCCGCTGAAAAGGGCCATCCAACGCTATCTGGAGGACCCCCTGTCGGAGAAGATCCTCACCCAGGAATTCTCCCACGGGGACGAGATCGAGGTGGGGCTCACCCCCGAGGGAGACGGACTCACCCTCCAGGCCGGATCGGCGACGACGACGTGAGGAGGACGGGCATGGGGTGCCGGGTTCGCAAGGCGGGGAAGGTCGCCGCTCTCGCGGTGGCCGCTCTCGCAGGGGTTGTCTTTCTGCACCCCGCCGGGTTGACCGCCCAGACGGGCGGCGGGCGGAGCCCCCTCCAGCGCGTAGACTCCATCGAGGTGTCGGGGAACAGCCGGGTCGAGGTGAGCTCGGTGCGCATGATGTTCGCCATCGATCCTGGGACGGACGTATCCTACCGGCACATCCAGGCGGGGATCAAAGCCCTCCTGGCCTCCGGGCAGTTCAAGGACGTGACGATCCTGGCACGGGGGGGCGGAGCTGCGGGCGGGGTCATCCTAACCGTGAACGTGGAGGAGCAGCCCCTGGTGCGGCGGGTTACCATCGCAGGGCTGGAGCACGCTTCCGAACGGCAAGTGCGTGACACCACCGGCCTGCGCTCCGGGGTCCCCTATAACCCCCAGCGGGTCAAGGAGGCTCAGGCCTTCATCCGCGCCGAGTTGGCCGAAAAGGGCATCCCCTTCGCCACGATCCAGGAGCGGGTGGAGGAAATCCCCGACCGGCCCAACGAGATCGACCTGTTCCTCGACGTTGAAGAGGGACAGCGTGTCACCGTGGCGGAGATCGCGTTCATCGGGAACGAGCGCATCGAGGACGGCGCCCTCCGTGATGCCATGGGCACCAAGGCCGAGGGTTTCTGGTGGTTCCGCCCGGGCACGTACGACGACGACCGCTTCCAGGCCGACCTGGAGGAGAGTCTCCCTGCAGCCTACCGGCGGCGCGGCTTCCTCGACTTCCAGGTCGTGTCCGACACCCTCGTCGTGGACCCCAATACGGGGAAGGCGCGGGTCGAGGTCACCGTGGACGAGGGTCCCCAGTACCGACTGGCTTCCTTCAGCGTCGAGGGCAACAACCGCTTCTCCGACGAGGAGCTGGAGCGCCTTTTCCGGAGCGGGGAAGGTGGGTTGCTCAGCTCCCTGGGGATCGGTAGGAGCGAAGGGCAAGGGCGGGAGGGTGACGTCTTCGACGCGGAAGCGTTCAACGAAGCCATGTCCTCCGCCCATGAGCGATACGCCAACGAGGGGTACCTCTACGTCCAGATCAGCCCCGTGATGTCCCGGAACGATCCCACCGAACCTGGCGGAGATCCAACGGTGGACGTGAGCTGGGAGATCCGCGAGGGCGTGCCGGCGATCGTGAATCGTGTCTCGGTGGTGGGGAACGACTACACCTACGAATGGGTGGTGCGGGATCGGATCTTCATCCTCCCCGGCGACGTCTACTCCCAGGATCGGGTGCTGCGCAGCTACCAGAGCATCTCGTCTTTGGGCTTCTTCGAATCCCCGATGCCGGCCCCGGACATCCAGCCCCTCGAGAACGGAGACGTGGACATCACGTTCAACGTCAAGGAGAGGCAGACCGGGTCGGTCAACTTCGGCACCTCCGTGGGCGGGGGCGTGGGCCTCTCCGGGTTCCTCGGGTACGAACAGCCCAACCTGTTCGGGCAGGCCAAGTCGGGCGCGCTGCGTTGGGATTTCGGCCGGTACCTGAACAGCTTCGAGCTCACCTACTCGGATCCCGCGCTGCGCCAGAGCCAGATCTCGGGCGCCATCTCCCTCTTCAACTCCCGGGACCGCTTCTACCAGTTCTCCACCGGACGTCGCAAGCGCTTGGGCACCAACCTGCGCTTCGGCTTCCCCTGGCCCGGGTCCCGCATCACCCGGATCTTCGCCGGATACGGGATCTCCCGCACGCTCTACGAGCAGTTCGAGGACGCGGACGACACGTCGCTCTTCGGGCGGCCCCCGGGAATTCAGAGCCAGCTGTCCGTGGGCGTAACCCGCCAGACCCTGGACCACCCCGTCTTCCCCGTGTCGGGATCGAAACAGAGCATCGACATCCAGGTCAACGGCGGCCTCCTGGGCGGTGACGGTAACTTCACCCGAACTCTCCTGGAGGGTACCTGGTACGTGCCCGTGGGCCAGATCGGCGATCAGGCATCCGGGGGGCGTCCCCTGCGCTTCGCTCTCGGGTTGAGCATGAAGGCGGGCGCCGTCTTCGGGGACGCCAGCGCGTTCCCCTTCGACCGGTTCTGGATGGGGGGAGTCCAGTTCGGGCAGCCCCTGCGGGGCTACGACGAAACGTCCATCACGCCCCAGGGCTTCTATGCCGACCGGTCCGGCGGCATCAGCGACATCGACCGGCTGGGAAGTGCGTTCTTCTCCGTGACCGCTGAATACGCCCTGCGCCTCAGCGATCAGATCTCCATCCAGACCTTCTACGACGCCGGCAACGTCTGGCGCGACCCCTGGGACATCGACCCCACCAAGCTCTTCCGCGGCGCGGGCTTCGGAGTCCAGTTGGTGACCCCCTTCGGCCCCATCGGCCTGGACTACGCCTACGGCTTCGACAAGCCGAACCCCGGCTGGAAGCTGCACTTCCGAATGGGAGTCGGATACTAGAAATTCTTAGGTTTTATCCGCGTCCGATCACGCCCCTCCGGGAACCTCCCGGGAACACCGGGACTAGGATACGCGAGGGACACGACGCACCGGTGGCGGAGTCAGCCGACCGCGGGAGCGCTCAGAGTACCAATCAACCCCAACGGAGCACACGCCCATGCGACGCACCCCGTTCGCTGCCCTGGCGCTGGTCTTCGCGCTTGCCGCCGGCACAGCGGAGGCGCAAACGCTGAAGATCGCCTACATCAACTCCCAGGAGATCCTCGAGAAGGCCCCTGGAGCCAGAGAAGCCCAGCAGGCCTTCGAACAGGACATGCAGGGCTTCACCACAGAGGCCCAGCAGCTCCAGGACGAACTCACCCGCATGCAGCAGCAACTCGCACAGCAGGAGTTGACCCTCTCGCCCGAGGCGAAGCGGAACCGGCAGGAGCAGATCCAGCAGAAGGCCCAGGCGGCCCAGACGAGGATGGCCGAGATGGACCAGATCGCCGCCCGACGCCGCTCCGAGTTGGTGCAGCCGGTCATGGACCGGATCACCGCGGTCATCGAGACGATGCGGGAGCAGGGAAGCTACTCCCTCATCCTCGACGTGGCCGCCGGCTCCATCATCGCCGCCGACCCGGGGCTCGACCTCACCGCCGAGGTCCTGCGCCAGCTCGAGACCCCGGCGGCCCCTCCCGGAGGCGCCCGCTAGGCCACGTCGCCTGACCCAAGTTGGATCCAGGGCCCGCGGGCGCCGGCAGGCGCGCCCGTGGGCCCTTCCCGTTCCGGACCGGAGGACCCGAATGATGCCCCCTTCATCCACCCACGCGCTTCTCACCCTCGGCGACGCCTCCCGTCTGGTCGGAGGTCGCCTGGAAGGCGACCCGGGACTGACCGTCACCGGCGTGGCCCCGGTGGAGGAGGCGGGAGACACGGAACTGGCGTTCCTCGCCGCAAAACGCTACGTCAGGCACGTTCCACTCTCGCGGGCAGGCGCGTTCCTCGTCTCCGGGGATCTGGAGGCTCGGGTCTGCCCGCGCCCCCGCATCGTGGTGGAGGACCCGCACCGGGCGCTGGTCCTGCTCCTCCGCCGCCTCCACCCCGAGGAGCCCGCGAGTGCCGCGGTCCACCCCACGGCGGTGCTGGGCCGGCGGGTCCGCTTGGGTGAGGGCGTCGCCGTGGGCCCTTACGCCGTCCTGGACGACGACGTGGAGGTGGGCGACGGCTCCCGCATCGGTGCCCATGTGGTAGTGGGATCAGCGTGCCGCCTGGGTCAGGGCTGCACCCTGCATCCTCAGGTGGTGCTCTACCCCCGGACCGTCCTGGGCGCGGGCGTCATCGTCCACTCGGGAACCGTCCTGGGCGCCGACGGATTCGGCTATGCATGGTTCGATGGAGCCCACCAGCGCATCCCCCACGTGGGACGGGTCGTCCTCGGCGACGACGTGGAGATCGGGGCGAACTCGGCGGTGGACCGGGGGTCCATCGGAGACACGGTGCTGGGGAGCGGTGTGAAGCTGGACAATCTGGTCCACATCGCCCACAACGTGCACGTGGGAGAAGAGTCCCTCCTGGCCGGGATGGTCGGGATCGCGGGGTCCACCCGGATCGGGAAGGGCGTATGGATGGGAGGCCAGGCGGGCGTCATCAACCACCTGGACATCGGTGACGGCGCCCGGCTCGCGGCGGCCGCCAAGGTCCTCCGTGACGTCCCCGCAGGAGAGACGGTGTCCGGGCACCCGGCCCGCCCCCACCGCGAGGAACTCCACCGGCAGGCCCACCTCGGTCGGCTCCCCCGTCTGATGGAGCGGGTGGAGGCGCTGGAGGCGGAGCTGGAATCCCTGAGGAAGGCCCGTCCGGGAACCTGATGGAAGCTCTCCCGGCTTAGGCAACAAGGTCCGGTCGGGTTAGGTTGTAGCGACTTGGACCGGCGGCCGGCGATCCCCAACCTCCGAGGCGAATGAACTCTCCGAACCAGACGACCATCGGCAAGGACGTCACCGTGGACGGTGCCGGTGTGCACTCCGGCGCTCCCGCCACCGTCACCTTTCGGCCCGCTCTCGCCGGCGCAGGGATCCGATTCCGCCGCACCGACCTCGCGGGAGCGCCGGAGATCCCGGCCACCGTGGAGCATGTCTCCGCCACCGACCTGGGGACCACCCTGGCGGCCGGGGAGGCGAAGATCCTCACCGTGGAGCACCTCCTCGCCGCGGTGGGCGCCTGCGGGGTGGACAACGTCCTCGTGGATGTCAGCGGGCCGGAGATCCCTATCCGGGACGGCTCGTTCAGAGACTATGTGGACGTCTTGGACGCAGCGGGCCTGGTGGAGCTGGACGCACCCGCCAAGGTGCTCCGCCTCCCTTCCGCGGTTTCGGTGGAGGGCCCGGGAGGAGAATCCTACGTGGCGGCGCCCGCCGGGGGGCTCAGGATCTCGGCCACCATCGACTTCGCCCACCCCGCCATCGGGCGCCAGTTCGGATCGTTTTCCCTGGACCGGGAGAGCTTCAAGCGCGACATCGCTCCCGCCCGGACCTTCGGGTTCGCCCGGGAGTGGGACGACCTCCGGGCCCGTGGGTTGGCCCTGGGCGCCAGCCTGGAGAACACCGTGGCGCTGGGCGAGGACGGCATCCTCAACGACGGGCTCCGCTTCCCCGACGAGTTCCTGCGCCACAAAGTGGGGGACATGGCGGGGGACCTGGCGCTCCTCGGCGCGCGCCTGGAGGCCCATGTGGTAGCGGAGCGCCCCAGCCACGCCGGCAACATCCGCCTCGCTCGCGCGCTTTCCGAGCACGTGCGCAGGAACCGCCGCACGCCCGTCGTGGACATCAACGAGATCATGCGCTACCTGCCGCACCGCTACCCCATGCTGCTGGTGGACCGGATCGTGGACTTCGATTCGGGGAAGCGGATCGTCGGGATCAAGAACGTCACAATCAACGAGCCGTTCTTCCAGGGACATTACCCCGGGCATCCCATCATGCCGGGGGTGCTCCTCATCGAGGCCATGGCGCAGGTGGGCGGGCTCCTCCTCATGGACGCCGTGGAGGACCCGGAGGGGAAGGTGGTCTACTTCATGTCCCTGGACAACGTGAAGTGGCGCCGCCCGGTCACCCCGGGAGACACGGTGGTCTTCGAGGTGGAGATGCTCCAGTTCCGCCGTGGGATCTGCAAGATGCGCGGCGTGGGCCTGGTGAACGGCCAGGTAGCCACCGAAGCCGACCTGGTGGCGCGGGTCATGGACAGATGAGGGATGCCGCCACGGGCACCCGGGGCGAGACCGCCGTCCATCCCACCGCCCTGGTGGATCCCCGGGCCGAGTTGGGCCAGGGCGTCACCGTGGGGCCATGGGCCATCGTTGGGCCCGGCGTGCGGGTGGGCGACGGCACCGAGATCGGCCCCCGCGTGCTCATCGAGCGGAACACCTCGGTGGGCGAGGACTCGCGGATCTCCAACGGGGCCGTCCTGGGCACGGATGCCCAGGATCTCAAGTACCTGGGTGAGGAGACGTTCCTCGAAGTCGGGCCCCGGGCCGTCATCCGCGAGTTCGCCACCCTCAACCGAGGTACAGCCGCGTCGGGCCGTACCGTGGTCGGCTCCGACTGCCTCATCATGGCCTACGGCCACGTGGCCCACGATTGCACCCTCGGCAACCACGTGATCCTCGCCAACTCGGTGGCCATGGGGGGACACGTGGTCATGGAGGACTGGGTGAACGTCGGCGGCCTCACCGGGATCCACCAGTTCGTCCGCATCGGAGCACACGCATTCATCGGGGGAGCGTCCCGCATCACCCAGGACGTCCCCCCCTACTGCCGCGCTGTGGGGAACCCGCCGAGCCTCCTCGGGCTCAACTCGGTGGGGCTGGACCGGCGAGGGCTCTCGCCGGAGGTGCGCTCGGCGCTGAAGCGGACCTACCGGTTCCTCTTCCAGTCCAGGCTCAACCTCTCCCAGGCCATGGCCCGGGTGGAGGAGGAGGTGCCGGCGCTGCCCGAGGTGCTCCATCTCCTCGCGTTCATCCGGGCGAGCGAGCGCGGCATCGTCATCTGAGCCCTCCATGATCCCTCCCCGACATCCCCGGATCGGCGTGGCGGGCGTGGGTGCCCTGGGCTACCACCATGCGCGCATCCTCGCCGGGCTGGACGGCGTCTCGCTATCGGGGATCCACGACATGCACCCCGAGCGCGCCCACGAGGTGGCGCAGGAGCTGGGGACGACGGCCATGGGGTCCCTGGAGGCCCTCCTGTGCGCCTCCGACGCGCTGGTGGTGGCGGTCCCCACCCACGCCCACGAGGACGTGGCGGCAGCTGCGCTGCGGAGAGGCACACCGGTCCTCGTGGAGAAGCCGCTTGCCCCCACGCTGGCGGCCGCAGACCGGATCCTGGCAACCGCCGGGGAAGGGGGGGCCTTCGTCCAGACCGGCCACGTGGAGCGCTTCAACCCCGCCGTCCTGGCAGCCCTCCCCTTCCTGGACCGTCCGCTCTTCATCGAGTCCCACCGCATGGCCCCCTTCACCCCGAGGAGCACCGACGTGGCGGTGATCCTCGACCTCATGATCCACGACGTGGACCTGGTGATGAGCCTGGTGGGTGCGCCCCTCGTAGAGCTGGCCGCGACCGGGCTCGCGGTGCTCACTTCCAGCGTGGACATCGCCAGCGCCCGTCTCACCTTCTCCACCGGGGCGGTGGCCAACCTGACGGCGAGCCGGGTATCGCTGGAGCGGACGCGCAAGCTACGGATCTTCCAGCCGTCGGGGTACGTGAGCCTGAACCTGGCCGACGGGACCGGCGAGTTCCTCAGGCTTCGGCGAGACCTCTCGGAGCTCCAGGCCCGGGCAACCACCGGGCCCGCCGCCGTGGACCTCTCGGAGGTTGTGGAGCGCGTAGCGCTCCAGGGGGACGGCGTGGAGCCCCTCCGGCGGGAGTTGGAGGATTTCCGCGACGCGGTCCAGGGCAAAGCCGCCCCGGCGGTGACGGGAGACGATGGCAGGGCAGCGCTGGCCGTGGCCCTGGCCATCCAGGAACGGATCGCGAGCCATGTCGTTGATACGCGTCCGGCGTGAGCGGAGAAGGCTCGGCCACGGCGCCCGGAGCGGGATGCCGCCGGTCCGGCTGCTCGTCCTCCTGGCCCTGGTCATCGTGCTCATGTGGTACCTCGGACGTTTCTGACCGGGGTGAGCCGGACGTGACCCCCCGACCCACCATCCTCCTTCTCGCCGGAGAAGCCTCCGGGGACGAGCACGCCGCCGCAGTGGCCCGCGCACTCCGCGCCCGCTGGCCCGAAGCGCGCCTGGTGGGAACCGGCGGGCCGCGCATGGCCGACGGGGGCGTGGAGCTCATGGCCGGCCTGGACCGAATGGCCATCATGGGGTTCGCCGAAGTGGTGGCTCACCTGCCGTTCTTCCGCGCGCTTCTCGCCGCCCTGACCCGCCGGCTCGCGTCCGGGGAGATCGACCTGGTTATCCCCGTGGACTACCCCGGCCTCAACCTCCGCGTCGCCCGTGCGGCGCACCGACTCCACGTCCCCGTCCTCTACTACATCGCGCCCCAGGTGTGGGCCTGGAAGCCCCGGCGCTCGCGCCAGCTGGCCCGGTGGTCGCGGCACGTGGCGGTCATCCTCCCCTTCGAGGAGGAGATCCTGAGGGCGGCGGGAGCGTCGGCCTCCTTCGTGGGTCACCCGCTCCTGGAGCGGCCGGGCGAGGTCGAAGACAGGGACACGCTCTGCCGCCGGCTGGACGTGGACCCGGGGCGCCCCATCCTGGCCCTCCTTCCCGGGTCCCGGAGGCAGGAGGTACACCGCCACCTGGACACCTTCGCCCGCGCCGCCGAACTGGTCCGGAGCGTGCGCCCGGAGGTTCAGCCGGTCCTGGGCCGAGCCACCTCCGTGCCGGAGACGTGGCTCTCGGGCGCAGGCCTCCCGGTGACCGGGGACTCCCGCTCGCTCCTCCGCCACGCCCGGGCCGCCCTTGTGAAGTCGGGGACGTCCACGCTGGAGGCAGCTCTGGAGGGAACCCCTTTCGCTGTGGCCTACCGAACGCACCCGGTGACCTTCGCCCTGGCGCGGCGCTTGGTCCGCGTCCCCCACGTCGCGCTGGCTAACCTGGTGGCCGGGGAAGAGGTGGTGCCCGAGCTTCTGCAGGGTTCCGCCACGCCCTCCGCCTTGGCGGAACGCCTCGTCCCCCTGCTCGGGGACACGCCGGCCAGGACCCGCCAACTGGACGGGCTGGCCCGGGTGCGCGCGGCCCTGGGCACGCCGGGTGCCTCCACGCGCGTGGCCAAGCTCGCGGCGGACATCCTGAGCGAGCGCACATGAGACACCCTGTGTCAACCTCCCCCCGTTCAGGCGGCTGCGGAGGTGGGTTGGAGTTGGGGGACATGGAAGGGGATCGCCCTTCCATGCCGGGCGGGATCGTAAGGGTTCGCGTCCTGCCAGCA
>Ga0315541_1002633_pt1 | contig 14650 bp, 15 predicted proteins | sample SalMarSW160190MG_FD_203095 | JGI IMG/M metagenome (GOLD analysis project Ga0315541, IMG submission 203095) | Salt marsh sediment microbial communities from the Plum Island Ecosystem LTER, Massachusetts, United States - Salt Marsh Sediment SW1601-190 ...
CAGGCCAGGCCCGACCCGGCGCCGAAGTTCCTCGACCCGGGCCAGCTCATCATCGCTGAGCCAGCGTTTAACCCAGACAAACTTCTTCAGGTGGCCCTTTGCATCGCGCTTGGACAGCCGCCTGGACATGTGGTCTTCATCGAGGCTCAACCGGGCGCTCAACTGCAGCGCGGCTGTATAAGGGTTATCAATGAAGCGGGGATCGGCCCAGAGCGACGGCACCTGGCGGTCCGTAGCCAGCAGGCTCCCACGGCAGTCACGGATGTCGCCGCGCGGCACACGCAGCTCGATTTGGCCAATATGGCTATTGCTCTCCTCGCTGAGCTTCTTGCCCGGATCGACCTGTAGCCAAATCAAGCGGCCTCCAATTGCGCCAAAAGCGACCAAAAACGCCCAAAGGAGGACCCGCATCCGCAGCAAATGACTTTTCGAGAGCGAACCCCCATAAGGTGCGCGTGCAGGCCGTCCACTTATCCCTTGGACTTCCACGACCGAGACCTCAGCGTCGTTGGAGCGCGGCGCTGCAAACTTCCAGGGGGCCTTCATGGGCCGCTTCTTCGGGCGCGACCGCAATACGGGCCACAGTATAAGGAGGTGTGCAAGCAGGGGGGGCGCTGTCGCGTTCCTCAGACCGGTAAATGGTTTTGATCTGAGAAGGATTCGGCTCGACGAGCCCCAAGTCCGGAGCCCTCACTCCAATGCGGTCCATGGCCGCAAGCCGCGCCTCCTCGACTTTAAGCGCATCCAGGGATCGCTGCAATTCGCGCATGCGCTGGTTGAGCTCGAAGAGTTCATAATCGTTTACCCGCGTCTGGACATTCAGCCACGTCTCGAAGAACAACACCGAAAACGGCAAGATCAACACCGGCAGCCACTTCAGCCAGCTCGTCAGTGGGACCGCGCGCCGCCGTATGTCTCGAGGCCGCGTCATAGGCTCTCTCCTGTGGCCAAGCGTTCTGCGATCCGCAGCCGCCCGCTCTGCGCGCGGGGATTGGCCCGGATTTCGTCCGCCGTGGGGCGCACCGGTTTTCGAGTCACAAGGCGTACTTGGCGCGGCGACGTGCGCAGCACCCGGCCATCGGGGTTTCGCTCCTGATGCGGGCGCGATGCGTTTCTAAGCACGTTCTTGACGATCCGGTCTTCCCCAGAATGAAAGGCGATGCAAACAAGCCGCCCGCCGGGCGCGAGCGCTGCAATGGCTTGGTGGAGGCCGGCTTTCAACCAGCGCAGTTCGTCATTTACCGCGATGCGTATGGCCTGAAACACCGTCCGAGTCTCTTCAGGAACGCCGTGAACAAGATCGAGTGCTTCAGCCACCGACTCAGCAAGGTCCTGGGTGCCCTCCAATCGCCCGGCGTCCCGCCGCCGGACGATAGCTGCCGCGATGCGCTTGGCGGGGCGCACATCGCCGTAGGCTCTCAAGACCTGCACGAGGTTCCCCTCGCTCACCTCGGCGAGAAACTCCCGCGCCGTCGCGCCGCACGTCGGGTCCATACGCATATCCAACGGCCCATCCTTCTCAAACGAGAACCCCCGAAGCGGATCGTCCAGTTGCAGGCTCGATAAACCGACGTCAAACAAGACACCATCGATGTGCACCACCTCGAGCTCGTCTAGCACCTTGGACAACTCGCCAAAGTTCCGGTGCAGCACTGTCGCCCGTAAAAATGGCGCCAGCCGCGCTCGCGTCCGCTCAATAGCGGCCGGATCGCGGTCCAGCGCGATGAGGCGGCCGTGGCCCTTCGCAAGCACCTCCGCAATCAGCGCGGAATGCCCGCCCGCGCCCGCGGTACAATCCATATAGACGCCGTCGGCTTGGACGCACAACCCTTCGAGGGCCGCACCCGCAAGCACGGGAATATGTCCGCTCGAGGGGGCGGCCGGAAATTCCGATTCCGGCGCCATGCGCCACAGACTCCTCTCGTTACTGGAGGTAGGAAGACTCTGAACCCGGCGCGTACCCTGGCGTCGGACGGCGTCTCACGCCGCTTCCTGGTAAACTTGAACCGCGTGCGCTTCGCTCTCGTACACCTCGAACAGCGCGCCGACCCCTGCCATCCGGAACATCCGCTTCAACAATAGGTTGATGCCCACGAGTTTCATGTCCCCGTTGCACGCCCGGAACTGGCGAAGCCGCTCGACAAGCACGCCAAGGCCCATATAGCTGACCAGCTCGACCCCGCCGAGATTTAACACGAGGTTAAATCGCTTCTCCTTGATGCAGCCCAACAGGCCGATACGCAGGGCATTCACCCCACTCTCGTCAATATCGCCCGCCAGGCGCAGCACCGTTACGGGTCCCACCTCCATTCGTTCAAGTTTCATCGCTCGCTCCACTTTCTTCCGTTGAGTTACTCAACTGCTTATCACCCGCGAAAAGCTGGGCGGCCATCGCTTTGAATTCCGGTTCCTGCTGCTCTTGGAACGCCCGCCAGGCATCCCGGCTCCACAGCTCAAGGTGGTCATCCACGCCGATCAGTACCGCGTCCCGGTCCAACCGCGCGTACGCACGCAGGTGAGGCGGAACCGGCATCCGGCCTTGCCGGTCCGGGCGGACCTCCGTGACGCTGGCGAAGAAAAGGCGCCGGAAATCCAGAGCCCGTGTATCCATTGAAGAATACTGCTTGACCTGGTCGCGGATTTTGTTCCACTCGTCACGTGGGAACAGGAATATGGAGTGATCAAACCCACGCGCCATATACCACAGGGCATGGCCCAGGACTTCCATGGTCTCGCGGACACGGCGCGGTACAGTGATGCGATGTTTAGCGTCCAGAACTGTCTCGGCTGTTCCGATATACACGGTTTAGCTCCTGGCCACCATTTTGTGCTAATTCATACCCAATCTTGCCCCATTCTACCACCCTCCACCCCGCTTGTCAAGGGCAATTTTCGCCCCTAAATACCTTTTGGTCAAAGGTTTAGGCCACATGGAATACAAGATACTGTATTTTTTCTCAGAAATCCTCCAGTTTTGGCACAAGATGTAGTACCCACTGCTGAACTTAAAGTGAAAAGCACTTGATAAATGGGGTGAGGAGGGGTAGGTGTGGTGTTGCGGGATAGGCTTGTGTAGCGATGACGCGCGACAATGTGGCAGTTGCCGGTTTCAAGATTCCTCAGAGGCAAGCAAGAGGTTTGGGGTGGTGGGAAAAGGCGGGTACGTGGCTAACGGGGGGAAATGAGGACTTTGATGCGGTGGTCCACGCTGACTAGGATATGGCAAACCGCGTAGCGGGATCAGGCATTGGTTGGTTCATTCTCGCGCTCATACCACTCGCGCCACCTGGCCGCGTGTTTCTGGATCCAATCCAAAACCGCATCGTTGCCTAAATCACGGCGGGCCTTTTCAGATTCGATCCATTTGTGGCGCATAATCTCCTGGCGCTCGAGTTCGAGCATGCTGACCTGGCGCTCGGTCCGCCAAGGCAAGGCGCGGTTTTCCAGCCAGTCCGACATGGCGCATTCGAGGTCCACATCACAAGACCTTTCAGCGCACAGGAACTGCCTATGCTTGAGTACGGCACATTGCTCCGCTTTGCTCAGTTGCTCGAACATAGCCTTACCTTGGAGGGCTGCAGGGCCGTAAACGGCCGCCCGATGTCCTGGCCTTCCCCGTTGTACCAACCGAATTAATTATCTCACACAAATCGCAAAAATGCAAACAACACTTATAGCTCGACCACGAGCGCTTCGATTCATCTAACATAATACGGCGCCAAAGTCAAGACATTTTATCTCAAGCCTCATGTTTTACGTAAATCCGTACTGTGGGCAAACCGACCCTTCGCGGGGGAACAACAAAGCAGCTAGCAATGGTACAAAGGGGTTGCCCGCATGTCTAGTATTCTGTCTATCTATCATTGATTGGGTGGATGCGCCTGATTTTCTTCACGCTCGTGCTCGTTATCGAGCTTTCGTTTCTGGTTTCGAGCACGGGCACGAAAACGTTGGGCTGCCAAACTACCAGCCGCCTTAAGATTGACTAGGCGCCAGGCTGTTACGTGGCAGGAAATTCGTGTAAAATAAGAGCCATGAAGGGCAATCTCGAGGTCACGCGCCGAGAATTCCTGGCCGCATCCGCAGCGGCCTCGTGGACGGTGGCTGGGGCCGCTGAAACACCAGGGAGGTCGTCTATGCCATCGAAACGGCCGAACGTGCTGTTCATTCTGGTGGACCAGATGCGCGCGGATATGCTGGGGTGTATGGGAAACCCGGTGGTGAAGACACCGCATCTGGACGCCTTGGCGGGAGGGGGGGTCCTTTTCATGAACGGCATTGCGAATTGTCCAGTGTGCACGCCAAGCCGGGCGATGCTAATGACGGGCAAGTATCCCCTGGCCAACGGCACGCTCGTCAACGACCTGCCAGTGCCCTCGAACCAGCGGTTCCTCGCGGAGGTCTTTCGCGACGCAGGATACCAGACCGGACATATCGGCAAGTGGCATCTGGACGGCATCCCGCGAGAGAAGTTCACCCCGCCGGGCAAGCGCCGCGGCGGGTTCGACACCTATTGGGCCTCGTACGAGTGCCATCACGACTACTTCCATCCCAAGTACTACCTCGACACCGACGATCTGGTCACGGCCGAGGGCTATGAGCCAGTCGTGCAAACCGACCTCGCCATTGAATTCATGAAGCGCTGCGGCGAGGCCCCATTCTTCCTGATGCTTTCCTGGGGACCGCCGCATGCGCCATATCACCTGGTCCCGGACGAGTATCGTGCCGCGTATGACCCGGAGACAATGCTGTATCGCAAGAACTGCCAAGGGGTCAAGCAGCGCCAGTATTGTGATTACCATGCGCAGGTGACCGCGCTGGACAACCAAGTGGGGCACTTGACGGCGTTCCTCGACGAAAACGGCCTGACGGACAATACGATGGTGGTATTTACCTCGGACCACGGCGACATGATGTACTCGCACGGCCGCGTGAAAAAGCAGCAGCCCTGGGAAGAAAGCATCCACATCCCGCTGATCATGCGCTGGCCCGGCGGGCTGCCGCACCACGCGCGCCGCGACATCCTGTTCGGCATGGCCGATATGGCGCCGACGATTCTCACGTTGGCGCAGCTCGAGCCGCCTGCCGAGATGGCGGGATGGGACCTGTCCAGGGCTATCCTGGGAAACGGGCCCGAGCATGGGTCTCTACCGATCTTCGATTACATCCCTGTGGATCAGGCCCGGGACTGGGGCGGGCGTGAATGGCGTGGCGTGAGGACGAAGACCCATACCTATGCCCGGTTCATGGATGGTGGCTGGGTGCTGTATGATAACGCCAAGGACCCGTACCAACTCGATAACCTCATCGACCGATCCGAATACGAAGCCCTCCAGGCCCGACTCGAAGCGGAGTTGCAGGCCTGGCTCGAGCGCATGGATGACAAGTTCCTGACCGCTGAGGACCACCTGCGCGCCCTGGGTCAGTGGGAGCTGTTCTGTGAACGCAATGCGCACTTCCCCTGGAGTCGGAAGAGAGGCGATAAGGCGTGAAAACTAGCGTCGAGCAGGGAGCCAGTTGCCGAACTCCAGCGAAATATCGCTGTCGCGGTTAACGCCGGAGTTTCCAGATATACGCCCTGCAGCGGCTAAAGCCGCTGCAGGGCGATTTGCCTTTCTTGCCCAACTTGCTGATTACCAAAGAAGCCGCAGCCAGGTAGGAGGCATCTGGAGTTCTTTTGGCGGCAATGTGTTTGATTTGACCAGGGGAGCGACGATCCCATGTTGCACGTTGGGCATGCAAAAGTGAGAACTTGACAACAGTCCAAATGATACGTATAGTCATCCTTGCGGTATGCTTAGTGGCAACGCACAATGGAGAAAGCGAGACAGGATGGTGGAACGACCAACAGATTGCATCATACAAGGCCAGTGCCGAGCTACCATGTCCGCCGTAGTCAATGACTACTTCTCCGTCTGCATTACGGACCCTCCCTACAACTATGAGTTCATCGGGCGCAAATGGGATACAAATGAGATCCAGAGACGCCTTGATCGAATACAGAACTCAAACACCTTGGTGAAGAACATCCCATACGGAAGCGGGCTGGCTGGCGGCGTTCGAAACAAAAGGTGGTATGAGCGGAACCGTGAAAACATCCTTCAGTATCAGCAATGGTGTGTCGACTGGGGCCGAGAGGTTTTTCGAACGCTCCGTCCTGGTGCATTTGCACTCGTCTTCAACAGCACGCGGACTATTGCCCATGTTCAGGTTGCACTTGAGGACGCGGGTTTCTACGCGAGAGATATTTTGGTCTACAGGCGGCACGCCGGGATTCCAAAGGGGCTAAACGCCGCCAAGAAAATGAAGTCCCTAGGCGAGGAAAACTGGCAGGACTGGGAAGGATGGCATAGCTGCCTACGTAATGAATGGGAAGCCATCTGCCTGTTGCAGAAGCCATTGATAAATAACTACATTACGACTATCAGAAAATCTGGGGTAGGTTTGCTGCATGCTGACATGAATAGCACTGGCTTCTTATCGAATATTATTGAACGTGTCCAGAAATCTGGTGCCGACGAAGTGATTGGGCACTGTACAGTCAAGCCCCTAGAACTCATCAAGCACCTTGTTCGGCTCACTGTTCCGGATCGTGGTGACCATATCGTCCTTGACCCATTTGCAGGTTCCGGCACAACCTGCCTTGCCGCCCAGGAACTCGGACACCATTACGTAGGCATCGAGCTAGACGAAGAGTACGCTAATATTGCCCGAAAGCGCCTCAGAACGACGCCGCCAAGTCGCCCGCAAAGCAACGTCCAAATCGATCTCTTCAACGAATAATGTGGAACTCGTTTTTGAGAGAAATGAGCCACTCCTTGAGATCTACTTTCGTCGCTCGCCGAATGTATTTGAAAGTCTCGTCCCCAGTGCAAATCTGCCATTTTCCGACTTCACAAGCACCAATAGCCGCGCGAAGATTGTCCGTGCGAACAATCAGCAGAACTGGCCTAAAGCCCGCGTCAGTGAGCCTGGCCCCATATTGCTTGAATTTCTTCAGGGTTCCTGAGTCCCCAGAGCCTATCCTGTATTTCGTGTCTATCGCTTCTTTGCCAGCAATCAGGTCGCAGAGTTCATCTTTTCCTTCTCGATAAGCAGGCAGAAAATCGTGGACAGTAGCCTTGAAGAGTTCAGTCACAAGAAGCTGCCAGCACATCCCCAGTTCTCGCCCCCAGTATTGGCGATTCTCGCGCTTAATCTCCGGGGCCAATCCGAAGACATCCATTAGAACGTCGCGTTCTTCGTTTTCTTCGTTGTATGCCTTCTCTGCAAAGGAATCGGCGTATTTCTTGATAATGCTTCTAATCTTAGTTTCGTTTGGGATCACGTAAGTTATATGCCCTTCATCAGTTTAGACAACGTAACTCTCAGAACTGCGGCTATTTTCGCAATGTTCTGCAAAGACGGATTTCGTTCCCCCCGCTCGATTCCGCCCACGTATGTTCGATCGAGCCCACATTCGTGCGCAAGAGCCTCCTGCGAAAGACCCCTTTCGTGTCGCAAAGCACGAACTCTGGCTCCGAAAGAGCGAAGCATCTCGACGTTTTCTATCATGAAGAAAGCATAGGCGGAATGTAGACTTTGGTTCCACGGACTATAAGTATCATGCATGAGGTGAGCCGGGAACCCATCTCACTGAAGCCAAACACGCTGTCAAGCTGGCTTTGACTGGGATTGGCTCTCAGGCTGATTCGAGCCTGAGCACAGACGGGATTACCTTAGCGGCGACACACAGTTTGTGACCGCTGACCTGAACTAGGAAGAACGGAAAGCATGGCAGTTTGTCAGTAATACAAGTAAGGCTCAAGAACACCACGCAAGGCGTTGGGTGCTTTTCAGCTTTCCAATCATGTGCCCTTACCCAAGACCTGAAGGTGGACGTGGCGAGTCCTCCTGATTCTACGAATGAGGATGACCACCCACGCAGAGACAACAGTTCGCTGAGTTTGCAATACACGGAGGGGTTTTGAAGCACCCCCCTACTCGAGTCCTGTCTAAAATTCTTCAGTTTCGGCAAAGCGCTGCCAATGCTGCTCGATGGTTTCGGGCGTAGCGTCAGGGCCATGGGCGTAGAGGCGGTATCGTAAGGCCAGGTTTTCTCCCGGCCCGAGTTCGTAAGGCTCCGCATAGCAGAACGAGGCCCCCATCCAGCCGTCGCCCCGGACATGGTAGTAGGTGGGAAACCGTGGGTTGCTCGGATGATCGAAGAAGGTGATGCCGTTGCGCTCCTTGGATGTGACACGGCCGGTGTAGTCCACCCACCGGGCGCGCTTCCAAAGGACCTCCGCCTCGTTGACATCGCCCTCGGAATTGCGAATGATTCCACCGCCATCGTTGGTGCTCATGGTCTTGGCCACGCGTACGCCCAAGAAGCCGAAGGGCGTTTGCCCAAACCTGACCGGGGCCTCAGAAGGAGCCAGTTCCAACGTAATGTCGAGGTAGAGTTCGTCGCCGTCCAACGCGCGGACGGAGATGGTCCGGCGCTCGTCTACCAAGCTTTTTTCATCGGGCGCAAGCCAATGATTCCATACAATGACGGACGCTGCGTTGGAACCATCCGTCAGCTTCTCGATGTGGTCGTGAAGGATGCGCGCACCACCGCCTTCCTCCCAGAAGTTGACGCCGTTGACCCTCATGTGGGCGACCCAAATGCCGAGGTGGTGACGATGGCCGTGTGGGTCGTGCGGATGGGTCATCCGGGTGAGGCGGCGTCCCGCCGGTCCGATCAGCGGGAACACGTAGGGTTTCGATGCGGCAGCGCCGTAGTGATACCGCGCAACCTCATCGCCACCGATCTCGAAGGCGATTTCCTGATCGGGCAAAGGGACAGCCTGCACCCGCGGAAACGCCGGCAGGTCCGCATCCCCCGCGCCGGCCCAGAGCCATGGCGCGGCACAGAATAGCGTCAATAGCATGGCTTGGCCTCCTTGGTACAGCTCAATAGAATAAAAGGATACACATTCGGGCGCCACGGACAAACTCGTTTGTCCGTGTTCCGGCACAAGAAAGCCCGGGCCTCAAAGCACGCTCAAACAGGGTTTGAGCGTGGCACCCAACGAGTCTTTAGTGTAACCCTGTTTGTGTTGAGCTGTACTTAGAAAATGGTGACAATTACCGCCGCGCCGTTGCCTGGTGGTCTCACTAAAAGGTCGACTAAAGCCAACTGGGCGTTGAAGACGCGCAAGAGGCCTATTTCTTGAGAATCTTCGCGACCTTAGGCGCTGCGATACGTTCCACGACAGGCATCACTCCTATGAGCGGCCGCGCGTAGTTCTTGAACGCCTCGGTGACGTAATTCCCGCTCTTATTAATAAACTTACCGGGCATCTTGATGGCCTCGCGCGCCACGCTATCGAGCGACGTAAGGAAATACTCCACCGCGTAATCGCCCACGCGCCGAATCGCCACGGACCCGTCTTGGTGATACCAGATCGCATACTGGGCGGCCTTCTCGCCAACCTCACGGGCCTCGAACTGGTCAACCTCACTCACGCATCCCAGAAAGCTCCGCTGGAGATAGCCCAGCGTGTCGGCGCGGACACGTTTGATGTCCGTAGCGTCCTTCACCCACAAACTGAGCAAGTCGCCCAAAGCACCCGTGCCGGACAACTGCACATTGCCGTGGGCATCCTTTTCGCCGGCAGTGAGCTGCTCGGCGATAGGCCGGCCCTTCGTGTCGACGATGCCCTCGGACACCGCCACGATGCAACGCCCATGCTTGCGATACACAGACCGGACGTCGTCAAGAAACTGCTTTTTCGCAAAGGGACGTTCGGGCAGGTAGATGAGGTGCGGGCCATCATCGGGATACTTCTTGGCCATGCAGGCCGCCGCGGTCAGGAACCCCGCATGGCGCCCCATAACGACGCCGATGTACACGCCGGGGATGGCCCGGTTGTCCAGGTTGACCCCGGCAAAGGCCTGGGCCACGAACTTGGCCGCCGAGCCATAGCCGGGACAATGGTCCGTGACCTTCAAGTCGTTGTCGATCGTCTTGGGGATATGGATCACCCGCAGTTCGTACCCAGCCTTATCGGCCTGTTCGTTCACGATGCGGCAGGTATCTGCACTGTCGTTCCCGCCGATGTAAAAGAAGTAGCGCACTCCATGGGCCTGGCAGACCTTGAAAATCTGGAGGCAGTATGCCACGTCGGGTTTCTCGCGCGTGGACAGCAGGCCCGACGAAGGAGTCTGGGCCACAGCCTCGAGGTTGTGGGTCGTGGCTTCGGTCAGGTCGAGAAAATCCTCGTTGACAATTCCCTTCACGCCGTGCAATGCACCGTAGACCCGCGTCACTTGCGGAAACTTGCGCGATTCGAGCACCACGCCGATCATACTCTGGTTGATGACCGCGGTCGGGCCACCGCCTTGAGCTACCAACACCTTGCCTTCCAGTGTGGACATGGTTTTTCTCCTTCGCGGACGCACAGCCATTGGTTGTTCTCACGTTCGCTATTCGATGTGGGGCAGGATTCTCGCACGCCTGCGCGCGGCGAGTCAAGCATGCCTCACCCGGCATCACTCGCGGACCAGGCGCAAGCCCACATCGCTGTAGTAGCCGTCACGTAAGTAGTCGAACCGGGTCGCCGATCGCAGCAGGTGTTTCTCATAATACCAACTGCCGCCCCGGAGCATACGATAGTCGGGACTGTTCGTAACCCACGCGCTGCCGTCCTCCGGGGCGTCGGTGTAGTTCGCATGCCAGCGGTCCTGACACCATTCCAGCACATTCCCATGCATATCGTAGAGCCCCCAATCGTTCGGCTTTTTCGACCCGACCTCATGGGTCCGAGAGTTGCTGTTGTCCTTATACCAGGCCCAGTCACCCAAATCCGTGGGATTGTCGCCGTAACAAAACACCCTTGTGCGCCCCACGCGGCAGGCGTACTCCCATTCCGCTTCGGCGGGCAAGCGGAATGTGCCTTCATCCAGATTGTTGAGCTCCTCGACAAAGTCTTGGCAATTATCCCACGACACATTCTCGACGGGATGACTGTCGCCAGAATATCTCGAATAATTCCAGCCCATGACCTCTTTCCACTGGGCCTGCGTCACTTCATAGCGGCCCATCCAGAAGCCCTTCTCAAACGTAACTGGATGCCGGGGATGCTCGTCCTCAAAATCGCCGCTCGATCCGCCATATGCGTCGGCGACTTCCCCGGGTGTCAGCCAAGACCCCATCTCGAACGAGCCCGGGGGCACCCAGACAAACTCGACCCCTGCAAAGGCCCGCACTTCGCCGGGTTCAGGTTCCCCTTCACCCTCGCCCTCGCCTTCCCCTTCGCCCGCACCCGGCTCGGTCGCCGTGATGTAATCATTCTTCCGCAATGTGTCGGTCCCATCTGGGTAACTCACGGTCAACACCACGTCATACGTTCCCGGCTTTTCATAGGTGTGTACCGGGTTTTGCTTCGCGCTTGAGGCGAGGTCTCCGAACGTCCAATACCAGGTCGTAACAGGCCCATTCGGCGCCGTCGACTCGTCGGTGAATTGCACCTCCAACGGCGCGTCACCTGAACGCGGCTCGGCGCTGAATTGAGCGTCGGGGGCATCGGGGTTCGGTTTCGGGCAGCCCGCCAGCGCGCAACACCACGTCATTGCCACAATCAGTACGAGACCAATAGACAATCGCGAAATACTCATGGCCTTCTCCATCTATCTTCTTTTGTGGCTCCTCCATCGCTGGTATTCTGGTATTCTGGTATTCTGGGGACAGTATACTTAATTCAGTCGTTCTTGGTCTTTGGTTCTGGTTTTCGCTTCCTACTGAATTAAGTATACTGTCCCCAGAATACCCGACGTTGCGTCCTCACACTACGGCCTCTTCCAATTCCGCGAGGGAGGGCGCGATGCGGACAGGCGGAGGGATTCGCGCCTGAATCCCAGCCAGGTCCTTGAAGCCGGTTCCAGTAATGATACAACAGACGCGCGTATCCGGCTCAACATCGGGCAACTGCCCCAACGCCGCAGTGACCACAGCGCTGGTCGGCTCGCACAGAAGGCCTTCAGTCTCGGCGAGTTGTTTCTGTGCCGCGAGGATCGCATCGTCGTCCACGGCAATGGCCACGCCGTCCGTCTCGCGAATGGCCGGTAACGCCGTATGCCCATCGAACAGGATGTCATCCGCGATGCCGCCCGCGACGGTGTCTGGGTTCGGCCAGGGGTCTCGCAACGTGTCCAGAAACGGGGTGCCATTGTCGATGGCCTTCTTCAGCGGCGCGCAACCGCTGGCCTGCACACCGGCCAGCCGCGGCATTCGCTCGATAATGCCCAAGCGCTTCAGGTCCAGCAACCCGCGCCAAATCCCGCCGAGCAGCCCGCCGCCGCCCACTGGCGCGACGATCCAATCCGCGAGTTCTTGCCCGAGTTGAGCATACAGTTCATACGCGATGGTCTTGGCGCCTTCCACGTTGTAGGGATTGTAAATGCCGGCGGTCGACAGGTGATACCAGCCGAATTCGGCGCAGGCCTTGGTGCACAGGTCGAACACGGCCGCTGCCGAGGGGCTGTCGACCTGTACGACGCGCCCGCCATACACGGCTGCCTGCGCGATCTTACCCGGCGCGGCATGGCCGTGCATCAGCAGCACGGCCTGCATGCCCGCGCGTGCCGCGTAAGCCGATGCGGCGCACGCCACATTCCCCGACGACACCACGGCCACAGTGCCGGCGCCGATCTCCTTGGCGTGGCTGAGACCTACGGAAACCTGCCGGTCCTTGAACGAGCCGGTCGGGTTCACCGTCTCATTCTTCAAAAAAAGACGCCCCGTACCCAACGCCGCCGCGAGCCGTGGCGCCGGGACCAGCGGTGTGCCGCCTTCTTGCAAGGTCACCACGTTATCGTGCGACGCGACGGGCAAGAGCCCGTGATAGCGCCACATCGACTCGACGGGCCCCGCAAAGACCTCTCGGGCCGGCGTCGCCAGCGACCGGATGCTCAATGGCTCCCCGCAGACCGCGCACGTAAACGCGCCCCCGGGGGCAATGGCCGCCCCGCACCCGTAGCAGACAAGCTCGTAGCTCATTCGTTCGTCTCCTTCCATCATGCCACCATTTTGGCACAAAGGGGTTACCGCTACCAGTTTTTACAACATCGCCAACCCGGTATGGCCGGCCCCCCCTATATCTGCGTTCATCTGCGTCATCTGCGGATTCTGTCATCTCCCCATCTCCCTATCCGCAGATGACGCAGATGAACGCAGATATAGGCTGGACGTTACGAGAAAGGTCGCAGGCGTATTCATGGAGAAGAGGTCCCGTGCCGAGTGGAAAGCCGTCACGAGTCGCGTCATCGGAAATGCCCGTCCGGCCTCCCGGCCTTTGCCGTGCCCGCAGCAGGCCATCAGGGCGGCCCAAAGGTGTTACTTGTAGCGGTAGGTAATGCGTCCCTTTGTGAGGTCATACGGGGACAATTCCAGTTTCACCTTGTCGCCAGGCAAAATGCGGATGTAAAACCTGCGCATTTTGCCGGAGGTATACGCCAGCACCACGTGATCGTTTTGGAGCTTCACGCGAAACATAGCATTCGGAAGCGGTTCTACTACAGTACCTTCTACTTCAATGGCTTCTTCTTTCTGCATATACCTGTTCTCGTTCCTTTCATTTTTCGTTAACAGGGCCGCTTAGCCCACGCACAAGAAACACCGAGCCAGGCATCGCTTAACAGCCCCTTAGTTTAATTATGGCACATTATCTTCAAGAAATCACATTTTTCGCGCCTTGTCATCGTAACCGTTCACGGGACAAACCCCATAGACGCAGTGGGTTTTCGCTCCGAGACCGCAAGAACAGGGACTGCTCTTGCTCGATTTTTGCAGGTCTTTTTGGATTTTCCTTCGTATTTACCACGTGAACGGTTACAGTTACTCCTCGGTGAGCTTGCCGTGGTTCATGTGGAGCATACGAGGGGCGTAAGCAGCGGTGCGGTGGTCGTGCGTGACGAGGAGGACCGTGCCGCCTGCCTCGGCGAATGCGGCCAGATGACCCAACACTATTTCCGCATTCGCGCCATCGAGGTTGCCGGTGGGTTCGTCGGCCAGGAGCAGTTTGGGCCGGTTAAGCAGCGCCCGGGCTAGGGCGACCCGCTGCCGCTCGCCAACGCTGAGCTCGGCGGGCACGTGGTGAGCACGGTCGGCCAGGCCGAAATGCTCGATGAGTTCCACTGCGCGGTCACGGGCGTCCGGTGCGGGCAGGGCCAGCGCCGGCGCCAGGATGTTATCCATCACGTCGAGGAACGGCACGAGGTGAAACTGCTGGAATACGAAACCGAGCGTGTCCGCGCGAAACCGGGCACGCGCCTCCGGCGACAGCGCGTACGGGTTTTTACCATCGATCACCACGCGACCCTCCGTAGGCATGAGCAGTGCGCCTATGGCCAGGAGCAGCGTAGTCTTGCCAGAGCCGCTCGGCCCTTGCACAGCGACAAACTCGCCCGCCTGGACCTGGAATGCCACACCCGCCAGCGCATGCACGGCGCCCTGGCGTCCCTGATAGACTTTGTGCAGGTCTTTAACTTTAAGCACAGGCGTTACCCCTCCCGGAGTACTACGGCGGGGTCTTGTTGCAAGGCGAGCATGGCGGGAATCCAACTGGCCAGGCACGCCTGAAGGGGCGCCAACAGCAGCACGAACACCAGGAGGACGGGGTCAAAC
>Ga0315541_1002634_pt1 | contig 14648 bp, 13 predicted proteins | sample SalMarSW160190MG_FD_203095 | JGI IMG/M metagenome (GOLD analysis project Ga0315541, IMG submission 203095) | Salt marsh sediment microbial communities from the Plum Island Ecosystem LTER, Massachusetts, United States - Salt Marsh Sediment SW1601-190 ...
GGTATGGCCGAGCCAGTAATTCAAAGTTTCTTTATCTCTACCGCTGATTATAACGACCTCATTTTTCGGTTCTGACGCAAGTGCTTTTAACAAGGACCAGAGTTTTCTATCGGGGCCTGCTTTTTCTGGCTTGCCGGCAAAATCTACAAGTGTTCCATCGTAATCAAGCAGAAATAATCGCTTTTTGCTCTTGTTATACTCGCTGACCAGTTTTGCTCTGTTTGGTTTGGTGAGCTTTCTAACGGAAAGTTTCTCTTGGGTCTTCTTTACATCGGATAGAGTTTCTAAAAAATCATTACCCCACCTTATGACAGTATAATGTGCAAGCCGGCCTTGCATTAATCTGTTGCGCTCAGTTTGTTCTTCTATGGGCATTTCGAGAGCTTCCTTTATCGCATCTACTATCTCTTGTTTGTTGTTGGCATTTACTATAATAGCTTCTCCCAATTCGCTCGCAGCACCAGCCATCTCGCTAAGGATTAAAACACCCTTGCCATCTGTTTTAGTCGCGACAAACTCCTTGGCTATTAGATTCATTCCGTCTCGAAGCGGTGTTACCAAAGCCACATCGGCCGCACTATAAAGGGCAATAAGTTTCTCAAACGTCAGGAAACAATAGAGATACCATACGGGTACCCAGCCAATAGTTCCACGTTCGCCGTTAACTCTGCCTACCAGCCACTCAAGTTGTTTCCTCAGTTCTTTATAGTCCTCAACGCCGGTGCGCGATGGAACCGCAACAAGTATGAGAGTAACTTTTTCCTTATATTTCGGATTTTGTGACAGAAACAGATCGAATGCCTCCAGCCGTTGAATAATACCCTTGGTATAATCCAGCCTGTCTATAGATATAATTATTTTCCGGTCGCCTACCTTTTTGCGGGTTGTAGTTCGTATTTTCCTGACCTTCGGGTCGTCAGCAGCGCCGGCGTATCTGTCGTAGTCAATCCCCATTGGGAACGCATCCACTTTTACAACCCTGTTACCTGTGACCAATGCGCCCATAGAGTGCTCAGTTGCTACTATTCGTGCTGCACTGCTGAGAAAATGCCGTACATAGTCGTATGTATGAAAGCCTATCAGGTCTGAACCGAGCAGCCCTTTCAGCATTTCTTTTCGCCAAGGCAGGAGACGAAACATCTCAAAAGAGGGAAAGGGTATATGCAGAAAGAATCCAATTTGTGCCTTTGGGAGCTTGTTTCTTACAAGTTCCGGCAGCAGCATCAAATGATAATCATGAATCCAAATGTAATCATCAGGCTCAGCTATTCTTACAACAGCATCACGGAAAGCTTCATTAACCTGCCTGTAAGCTTGCCAGTATCGGTCTTCATATACTGTGTATAAAGGGAAATAATGAAAGAGAGGCCAAATGGTCTTATTACAGAAGCCATGATAAAAATCTTGAATGTTTTTTGCAGAGAGAAAAACACAATGACAATTCTGTTTTTTAAGCGTATTTGAAATTTGCCGTTTTTCTCGTTGTGAAATTCTATCTGTAGCTATACCTGGCCAGCCTATCCACCGGCTTTGATGAGACTTACCAAATGAGGATAGCCCTGTAGCTAACCCGCCTACGCTCAGCTGAAAGTGCAAATCTTCAGCGCGCTTAGTAACGCTAACAGGCAGTCTGTTTGAAACTATTAGCAATCTGCCCATTGTTCCGGTTCCTACTTCATTTTCAATCATACATCATAGTTACAGGTAATTCCATAATTTTTTGCAGTCTCCACAAAAATAGATTGTAAAGTGACGGAGATTTCAAGCAGCCAGCTATGTTTTCCTTGCTTTTCGGAAGTGATGCTTCTACATTACCTGTGTGAATTGTTGTATGCTGCGTGATTTCGAATCGTTGGCATTTTTTTACCTTGGCCTTTAAGAAGATGTACATGAGTCCTCTTTCTTTAATGCGCAGAAAAGTCCTGGTTATGGGCCTTGGACGGTTCGGCGGCGGCGTTGACGTTGCCAAATTCGCCTACAATACCGGTGCAAAAGTAGTAATAACAGATTTGGCAACAGAGCAACAGCTAAGTGAGTCCATAGAAAAGCTCAAGAAACTTCCTGGTATCGAATATCATCTCGGCTCACACGACCCTGCTGATTTCAAGCAAGCTGACGTTATCGTAGTCAATCCCGCAGTGCCACCCCACGATAAGTTTCTCAAACTCGCTCAAGAACACAATAAATTTATTACATCCCAGATAAACATCTTTTTCGAATTGTGTCCTGCGCCGATAATCGGCATAACAGGAGCGGTCGGCAAAAGCACGACAGCGGTCCTCGCCGCCCATCTATTAAAATCAGCACTCGGCAAAAACGCGCAGTATACAAACGTTTGGCTCAGCGGCAATATCGGCAATGAGCCGTTATTGACCATAGCGGACCAAATCAGGTCCGATGATTTAGTTGTGCTGGAGCTGTCGAGTTTTCAAATCGAGCAATTAGCACAAATCCGAAAAGGGCCGAAAGTCGCGCTGTTAACAAATCTCACACCAAACCATCTTGACCGCTATAGGACATTTGCCGATTACTGCCGGGCCAAGGAAAACATATTCAGGTTCCAAAAGCCAGACAAAAAATCACTCCCGGTTTCGTTCTTTAACGCCGAAGATGAGCTTGGCGCCGAATGGTTTAGAAAATATAGCAAAGATACGGGAAGAATTTGCCTGAAGTTTTCCGCCGTCGATGTAAGTGAGGAAATTCGTTCTGATTTTATGTTGCCCGGCCGAGCTAATCTTTCCAATCTTGCTGCTGCCTTGTGCTTAGCCAGGCATTTTGGTGTTGAAGATGAACAGATAAGAGCCTGCCTGCCGGAGTTTAAACCCCTGCCTCATCGGCTTGAATTAGTCGCAGAGATAAACGGCGTTAAGTGGTATAACGATTCGAAAGCCACTACGCCGCAAAGCGCGATAGCATCGCTGGAGGCCTTTGACCAGCCGGTGATTATCATTGCCGGGGGATACGATAAGAACCTGCCATTCGATGACTTCGGCCAAAAAATAGCTGAAAAAGCCAAAGCAGTTATTTTGCTCGGCCAAACTGCTAAAAAAATAGCAAATACGATTGAAAAGAAATTGGCCACAAAGAACACAAAGAAAAGAATAAAAGTTGAGATTATTGACTCATTAGCCAAAGCGGTCGAGTTAGCCAGACAGCTTGCGGTCAGCGGCGACATGGTTTTGTTAAGTCCGGGCTGCGCAAGCTATGACATGTTCGATAATTTCCAACAACGCGGCGAAGAGTTCCGTAGACTTGTTCGAGAAAATAACGGCTCGTGCTACGTAGCGAAATGCCGCTACTTCGCAGAGTAGCATTGATTATAGGAACATACCCGCCCAAAAACCAAAACGTTGTGAAAAAACTTAATCCAGCCAGTGCATCATTCCAGGCCAAAACTCAGCCATCTGCTCCATGAATTCATCCGGCAGGGATTTCCCCGATAATCGTCCATAAAGTTACCGGTTAAATCTGTCGATTTGCGAGTAGCGGCGCAAGCCATCCACCGTCAGGTATCCTGTGGATTGGCGATAAAAATAAGCGATTTTTGGGGAATTTATAATGGACATCAATAACGAACGAAGAAGAGAGCAAAGACTTCGTTATCATTGGCCTGTCTGGTTCGCCGAGGACTTTAACGAATCGCTTTCACAAGGCCAGATGGTCGACGTTTCCAGCGCCGGTGCTGCGTTCACCTGCCACGCAGACGAGCATTGTCCGTATGTCGGCCAACATTTAACCACTCGCTTTAGCGTTCCCCGTTTCTGGCCTGGAGAGGCCTTTGATATGGCAAATTTCACCCGTTCAGGTCGCATTTGCCGGGTTGATGACGTAAATCAGCTCTCTCGGCGTGTTGCAATGCAATTCGCCGAACCACTGCCCTTCAAACCCGGCGAACAGGCTAACAGTGAATCTGATGCTCAGCTGCGGCTTAAAGCCGTAGCGATATAAATCGCAGCACAACAAAACACACCTCGACTGCATCTGAGGGGTCAATCTACAATTCGCAGATTCTTTTTTTTAATTTTTACTTTTCAATTTTTACTTTTTAATATACTGCTATGTTGGAAAAAGGGCTTATTCAGATATACACGGGCGACGGCAAAGGCAAAACCACTGCTGCATTTGGCCTGGCATTGCGTGCTGCCGGCCAAGGAAATAAAGTCCTGATTTATCAATTCCTGAAGCCGCCTTCCCTTGATATAGGCGAGCGGTTCGCCTTGCAATTGGGCGCGGTAAGAATCAGAGTTGAAGCACTTGATGTACCCTGGGATATGGCTAAATCCTTCGATGATAAAAAACAAGTTACTCAGGCCAAAGCTGCTATTAGCAAAGCTCTTGATAGAATCGCTCAAACCGCAGAGAAAAGATTTTACGATTGTGTTATACTCGATGAAATTGTGTTTTGCCTTTCAAAAGGCCTGGCTAAACTGGAAGATATTAAAAAAGTTATTGATAAAAGAGACCCTACTGTCGAGATTGTCTTAACCGGTCGAGGTGCTACTAAAGAATTGATGGCGATGGCGGATTTGGTGACAGAGATGAAAAATATCAAGCATCCATTTGATAAGGGGCTATCCGCAAGACGCGGTATCGAGTTTTAGCTCGTGCTACGTAGCGAAAGTAGCGGCCCTTCGCTACTTCGCAGAGTAGTAATAGCGTGCAGCGTATAACGTATAGGGGCTACTTGCTATGAGCAAAAAAGTTGGTGTGATTATTTGTGCTGCCGGAGCGAGCAGTCGGTTTGGCGGAAAAAGAAAAAAACAGTTTGCCGATGTGACTGGCAGGGCAATCTTTCTGCGAAGCGTGGAACTGTTCGCCAACCGTGACGATGTAAAACAGATCCTATTGGCCATTGCACCCGAAGACGAAGAGCTGGTAAGCGTCAAATGGGGACCAAACCTGAAGTTTTACAATGTAACAACCTGTTTCGGTGGCACTGAGCGTTTTGATACCGTTGAAAAGGCGCTGGAACTTATCAAAGAAACAATAGACCTTATCGCTGTCCACGATGCTGTTAGGTGCTGTGTTAAAAGTGAGTGGGTTGACAAGGTTATTGCTGAAGCTACTAAAAGCGGTGCAGCCATATTGGCCTGTCCTGTTATAGCCACCCTTAAAGAGGCCAAAGACAATGTGATAATCCAAACTGTTGACAGGGCCGGCCTCTACGAAGCCCAAACCCCTCAGGTTTTCGATGCAAAACTGCTCAGAAAAGCGTATGAAAACCTGAAAAACCTGGATAGTGGACTTAGCCATCCCTTACGGGAAAACAAAATCAGCGATGATTCCCAACTGGTCGAAGCAATTGGAGAAAAAGTATCAATCGTAGAGACAGACTCTTCAAACATAAAAATTACCAGCAAAGCTGATTTAGCAATTGCTGAAGCGATTCTCAAATCCCGTCCGAAGCCTGCCCCGAAAGGCCCCGTTGGCCCTTATATTGAAGCCCAGTGGTAAATTTCACAAAGCCTCGGCCTATCTCAATGGAAGGATTGAAGGCTTCATCAGGAAAAAGGAGAGAATACAAATGAGTGAAAAACAGACCAGGAGGCAGTTTCTGCAGTCGGCGGGCATAGGAGCAGCAGCTTCGCTGGCGGGCACCAGCAGTTGTTTAGGACAGACTAAGCTCCCATCCGGTGAAGAACCAGATTCGCACAAGCCGACAGGTAAAAAGCAGCTTAAACTGGGTTTGGCTTCATATACTCTCAGAAAGTTCAGGCTGGATGAGGTTTTGGCGATGACGCAACGGGTGGGATTAAAGTATATTTGTTTAAAAAGCTTTCATTTGCCGTTAGAAAGCAGTGCCGACCAGATACGCGAAGCGGCAGCGAAAGTAAAAGAGGCGCAACTGGTGCTTTACGGCGCAGGGGTGATTTATATGAACAGTGAAGCTGAAGTTAATCGAGCATTTGAGTACGCCAAGCTCGCAGGGATGACCACAATTGTTGGGGCACCGAAGCCGCAGCTTCTGGAGCTGGTGAACAAAAAGGTCCAACAATATGATATTAAGGTGGCTATTCACAATCACGGGCCGGGAGATAAAGTTTATCCCACGCCGGAAAGTGCTTACGAAAAAATAAAAGAATTAGACCGACGGGTTGGGCTTTGTATCGACATCGGCCACACGCAGCGAGCGAGTGTGGATCCTTCTGAGCCGGCGGAGCGATTTGCGGACCGGCTGCTGGACGTGCATATCAAAGATGTTTCCGCAGCGAAACCGCAGGGGCATACCGTTGAAATTGGCCGGGGGGTGATTGATATCCCGAAGTTTGTCAGAACATTGCTAAAGCTCAGGTACGCAGGTGTTGTGTCATTTGAATACGAAAAGAACGAGAACGACCCGCTGCCGGGGCTGGCAGAATCCGTGGGATATGTGAGAGGAGTGTTGGCAGCCATTTAACACGAACCTTTATTAACCACCGGGAACGCAGAGAGCACTGAGGCTGGATAAAATAAAAGAAAATGGATTCCTACCTTCGCAGGAATGACAAAATCAAAAAACTCTGCAGGCTTTGCGGTTAAAAACTGCATTTTCTGCGAAAATTTCCCCTTTTTCTACCTTACACAACACCTTGAAAATTTTTGAAAAAAATCTATTTTTCTGGTTGACTATTACACGAATATCGTGTAAAATTACACGAAAATAGACGAACTATTAAAAAATCATGAAAGGAGGTATTCTTATGGTCCAGTTCATTGAAAAACACCGTCGGCTATTGCAGGCTTACTGCCTTATTGCCCGTATCCTCGGCTGGTTCTTGATTTTGGGAGGGATTTTCTGGCTTTTTGCGGTTGTTAAAGATTTTCAGTCAAGTGTGGAAAATATGAAAAACATACCAGTGGAGGCTGATTTTTGGGTTCATACTGTTGTTCCCCACTTTGGCCTTTACATTGCTTCCAGCTTTGTCTATGACTTTGGTATTCCCGGCATTCTGGCCTTTGCCATCGCGGGCCTCCTGGATTATTTGCTCCGCCCTAAAGCCAGACCACCTCTTATCCTGGGAATGATAGACAAATTGTGCTACATCTATGTCATCATTCTGATTATAAAGGCCTGTAGCGGTTACTTCTGGCTTGTTAAGTTTCTCGCAATCTCGGAAATGTCAGAGTCAGCCCGGATTCTATTAGCACAGCCATTGCTTGGACCGACTCTGGCAAAGGTCCTGCTTCTCATCGGGGTTGGTATGATACTGCATCGTTTGCTGCCTGTCATTGAAGAATCGAAGACGCTGGTTTAAAGGAGATTGAGAAAGGAGAAATACTCTTATGAAAAAATTCCTTGAGGAAAACAAAGGCCTGTTGAAGTTCTACAGCATTGCAGCGCGAATCGTTGGCTGGGGGTTGGTTTGCAGTGGGACCATTTGGTTCTTAATATACGGGTTCTGTATCCTGGCTTTGTCGGATGCTGCGGGTGAACTCCGCTGGCCACATACACTCAAAAACGTTATCTATTCGACTTCATCTTTCGTTTTCGAGTTTTTGTTTCCCGGTCTTATCGCGCTTATTGTCGCACAGCTTATCGGGTACATGACTGCCAATAAGAACAAACACGGCCGGCTTCTGCAATATGGCGAGTACGTTCTGTATGCATACGCAGCCCTTGTGATTGGCAAGGCGGTTCTGCAATATTATCTTTGGCACGGCATTATACCTGAAGAGCAAGGGGCCGGTGGCCTGCTGTTCATTCAACCGTTAGTAGTTCCCGTTGCTGCAAAAGTCCTGATTATCATAGGTTTAGCCCAAGCCCTGAGGCGGGTTATGCCTGTTGTTGAAGAGTCGAAGACGCTGGTCTGAAGGAGGTTGGCAAATGATTAACATCAGATTGGATTATGTGCTTTTGGACCGGCGGATGAAACTCAAGGACTTAGCTGAGGCGACTGGTCTGGCGGTCAACAATCTATCAATTCTAAAGACCAACAAGGCACGGGCGATTCGCTTTTCCACTTTGGAGTCAATATGCAAGGCCTTGGACTGCACACCCGGCGATTTGTTCGAATATATCCCGGACGAGACAGAAAAAAAGTAAACCGGTTTGGCCCCCCGCCTTTTTTCTTTCTTTTGCCCTCTTTCTGTGCTAAACTGCCGGCGCATATGGCCAAGCCAAATATAGAAAGCTATAGCAGAGTAGATTCCCGCTCCCTTGGGGACAAGTTTCGCGGGAATGACAAATCTGCGGATACGAAAGAGATTCTTCGCTCTGCTCAGAATGACAACAGCGCTGTTAGTGCAGCAGGCAAAAGGTTTCACTTTATCGGGGCAGGTGGTATCGGGATGAGCGGATTAGCGCAGCTTCTGATAAAACACTGCGGCGTTGTGGCCGGCTCAGACCAAACAGCAAGCGGAGTGGTAGAAAAGCTTCGTGAGATGGGTGCTGATATAAAAATCGGCCATAGTGCCGAAAATCTCAATCCGGAAACGGATGCAGTAGTCATCTCGGCGGCTATAAAAGAGAATAACCCCGAATTGAAACTTGCCCGGCAAAGAGGATTAAAAGTCTATAAATACGCCCAGATGCTGGGTGAATTAATGAATCGCTATGACGGTATAGCCATAAGCGGCACTCACGGCAAGAGCACAACGAGCGGTTGGCTCATCTATTTGCTTAAGCAAGCCGGCATTGACCCAAACTTTATCATCGGAGCCGAAATCAGCCAATTAGGTAGCTCCTCCGGCATCGCAGATGGCAAATATTTCGTGGCTGAGGCCTGCGAATATGACCGAAGCTTTTTGAATCTGAAACCGAAAATCGCCTGCATACTCAATATCGAGCAGGACCATCTGGATTACTACAATAATGAGGATGAAATAGTCGATGCCTTCACCGAGTTTGCCTTTGGAGTAAAGCCAAACGGTGTCGTAATTGCCAACGGGCAGGACCCGAATGCGGCAAAGGTAATTATGGATTCCCGCTCCTTCGGCTACTTCGACTCCGCTCAGTATAAATTTGCTCAGGACAAGTCTCGCAGGAATGACAAAGAAGGCAATGGTATATACTGTGAAACCTTTGGGCTTAATGAAAATTGTAATTTCTACGCCCAAAACCTTCGGTTAAACAACGGACTCTATGCCTTTGACATCTATCGCAATGGTAAATTGTTAGGAGCTACTGAAATTTCTCTGCCGGGCAAACACAACATTCTAAATGCCCTGGCGGTAGTAGCTATGGCAGTTAACGTTGGACTGCCTGCCCATCAGATACTCCAATTGCTGCCGGATTTTACCGGTATTGACCGCCGGCTAATGCTAAAAGGACAGCTCCGCCAAATAACAGTTCTCGATGACTATGCCCATCACCCGACAGAAATCAAAGCGACACTGGAAGCAATACGACAAAGGTACAAAAGCAAACGAATTTGGTGCGTTTTTCAGCCGCATCAATACAGCAGAACAAGATTTTTGCTTGATGACTTTGCAGAAAGCTTTAAGCTTGCCGATATAACTATTGTGCCAGAGATTTACTTTGTCCGGGATTCGCAAGCGGTGAAAAGAGAGATTAACTCGAAAATACTGGTCGAAAGAATGCAGGCTAATGGAACGAAAGCGATATTCATTGATAGCTTCGGGGCCATTTATGATTATCTAAAGAAAAAGGTAAGCCCCGGCGATATGGTAATTACTATGGGTGCAGGTGACATTTGGAAGGTGGCAGATGAATATATTCAGTGGCTTAGAGAAAATAGTTGAAACCAATTATCCGTTGGCCAAATGCACATGGTACGGTCTGGGCGGACCGGCTGATTATTTTATAAGACCAGAAACGGTCAAACAACTCAGGGACGTAGTCCAGCGGTGCAATGAAAATAACATTGCGATTTATGCGCTGGGCTTTGGCTCCAATATATTAATCAGTGACGACGGTCTACGAGCAGCAGTGATAAAGCTTGAAGCAGAGAAGTTTGCACAGATACAGTTTGATGGCGAACAACTCACCGCCTGGGCAGGCGCAGAATTGAGCGAGCTGGTTTTAACCTGCGTGAAAAAAGGACTCTCAGGCATCGAAGCTCTAACAGGCATACCAGGCTCGATTGGCGGAGCGGTAAGAATGAATGCAGGCGGGGCCTTCGGAGATATTGGCGCAGCTATAGAAACCGTCACGCTGATGGATAGCCAGGGCAATATCTTTGAAGAGAGCAAACCGGAGCTGATGTTCGACTACCGCAGAACAAACATCACTGCCAAATTCATTCTAAATGCCCGGTTGAAACTGACCGGCTCTGACCCCGAGCAAATTATGCGGACGGTAAAGGAAATCTGGATTTACAAAAAGAATAACCAGCCGTTAAATACACGAAACTGCGGCTGTATATTCAAAAACCCAAGAGGCGTCTCTGCCGGAGCTTTGATTGATAGGGCCAGCCTAAAGGGACTACAAATCGGTGGGGCCATCGTCAGCGAGAAACACGGAAATTTCATAATCGCAGAGAAGGGGTGCAAAAGTCGCGACGTTGTAAGACTGATAGATGCTATAAAAGAAAGAGTTAAAGAACAGTTTGGCATCGAGCTGGAACTTGAAATCGAAATCTGGGATTAACAATGACCGTTGAACCTCCAGCAAGCTCCCAATCGCCATTAATCGAAAGCCCGGTAAAAGTAGCCGTCCTTATGGGCGGTATCGGTGAAGAACGTAACATCAGCATCCAAAGCGGCAATTGCGTGGCACAGGCGATAAAAGAAGCCGGTTTGAATGTGGTAACCTCTGATATTGGGCCTGGTAACACGGATATACTGGAAGATGACAGTATCGATGTATTCTTTCTTGCGCTGCACGGCGGGTTTGGTGAAGATGGTCAGCTTCAACAAATACTCGAGGATAAATCGCTTTGCTATACAGGCAGTGGGCCGAGAGCATGCAGATTGGCACTTGATAAAATGGCAAGCAAAAAGGCTTTTACCAAGGCTGGCATACCCACACCTGTGGCAATCGAATTCAATCCCAATGCCGACCTCGCCAAACTTGAAAAACAACTCGAACGGTTTGCAGACAGATACGTGGTGAAACCTATAAGACAAGGAAGTAGTGTTGGTATGCGCATTGCAAATAACCGGCGCGAAGCTATCGCTGCAGCATCCAATTGTTTAAGCGAATTCGGTGATTGTATGATAGAAGAACTCATACCAGGGCGGGATATAACAGTTGGTATCCTCTGTGACCAAGCGCTGCCAATTATTGAGCTTCGGACACAAACCGGCTTTTACGACTACCATGCAAAATATTTCGATGAGCAAACAGAATTTCTTTTTGACACAATTGATAACCCAGCCCTGATAGCAAAAATCAAAACTGTGGCATTGGACTGTTTCAATGTGCTCGGCTGTCGCCATTTTGCAAGAGTTGATTTCAGATTGGGCAACGACGGCACTGCCTACGCATTGGAACTTAACGCTATTCCTGGCTTTACGAGCCGTTCCGATTTACCTAAGGCTGCAGCCAAAATAGGGCTGTCAATGAGCGATTTGTGTATAAAAATAATTGAAGCAGCTCTGGAAAACAGAAAAACTAAATATCATTCAGTAAGTGCTAACGACTAAAATCAGTGGCCAGAAAGAAAAAAACAAAACGCAAGACGAAAAGAATATCGCTTAAGCTCAGCACACCAAAAAGAAAAAAGCAACGAAAGATAACTTACAAGTCGAGTTTAACAGGCATTTTGAAGGTATCAGCGGTAGTCTGCGTCTTCGTCATAGGAGGGGCATCTTTTTACTTTGCAGAAAGATATGTAAAATCAGCGAAGCCCGCCGAAAGCGGTCCTCTGGAGCTGGTGAACGCACCTGAATGGGTAAGTGGTGAGCTAAAGGCAAAAATCCGCACTGCTGCCGGTGGTAAAACTTTCAAGCTTGATGAAGAGGTCGCTCAAACGGTGGCGGAAAATTTAGCGTCCGTTGCCTGGCTGAACGAAGTAAAAGTACAGACTACGCACGAGCGCCTGCTCGTCAAGGCCAGGTGGCGAAAGCCCATGGCGCTGGTCAAATTAGGTTTACAAAGTTTTTACGTGGACGCTGAACTGGTTGTGCTCGATTTCGTGCCAATGCCTAATCTACCCATCGTAAGGATAGAAGGGCTGTCGGTAACAACAAGAGTACCACCGCCGGGTAAAGTTTGGCAAAGCGATGAGCTCGCTGCGGCTGTAACTATATTAGCCAAGCTCGACCAGATGGACAAATCTGTTACGCCTGACAAACCGTTGCTTTACGAAATTGACCGTATCGACATAAGCAATTTTAATGGCCGCGAAAACAGCCGATTTCCACATATTGTTCTTTACACAAAGGATAACACTGAAATCATCTGGGGCGCTGAGTTCGGCACGTGGCAGCGACATCTGGAAGCACCGGATGAGGAGAAACTGGCCAAGCTTTACGCCTATTACAAAGAATACGGCTCACTATCAGGCGGGGTAAAATACATCAATCTGCGCGACCCACAGGATAATATCTCCCAGCCGATTGACAAATATTAGGCCACTGTGAAACCATTCCTCGTGCTATGTAGCGAGCCTACTCCGCCGAAGCGGCTGCGAAGGCCGGACTCTGCTTCGCCCTGCGTAGCTTCGCAGAGCAGGGAGCTACTTCGCAGAGTAGCAAACGCAGTTGCTAGGTCGGTATAGCAGTAGGGAATCTGTAAGTCTGTGCAGAGCAATTTGAATTTCTTTAAGGCTCTCTCGCTAAGTCTGCTTTGAAAATCTGTATCACCATTGCAAGAGAAAATTCTACAACCAGAAAAACGACACTCGTAAATGCTGCATTTGCCCCCTATGTTATAGGGACACAGGCTGGTTATCATCGGCTTTATGTTTTCGGTGCCCAAGTTTGCAGCCAGATACATCAATTCCGGCGTAGTAACAAATAAGCGGTGGTCTAATTGGGCGAAATCACAACATTTGCCACAGGCGTCGCACATTCCAGCCAGGTTGCTGTTATTACTTGTTTGCGAATCCAGCCATTTGTAAATTTCAGCTACTCTTTTTAGGAGCTGACTGTTTATTTCACATTCTGCCACCATTTTTTGTTCTTTTTAATCTTTTCTATTTCCTCGAAACTGTAGAATCTGCCGCGATTGATACCGCTGCACTTTTGCGCCGCTTTGTTCCAGGCATCTGCGTTAGCTAAATTGTCTGGCCAAAACGGCCAGGTTCTGCACTGGCTCGGCCGAACAGGATAAATTGTACATCTTTTTTGGCCGTCTATTTTTTGCAAAAATATACAATCCTTAGTATTTGGCTGCTCAATAACTGTTGTTCGCAGGCCCACACGCCTGAGATACCTCTGCCGTAACTGCCCAGGTTCAATCTTTAAGAAATCTGAGATGAGTTTAATCTCCGGCCTCGTAACCCAGATATAACCCTGGCTCGGGCCAGAGCAGCATCGGCCACACTGCTGACACTCAAAATGCAAACCCATACCATACCAAGGGATTTTCTTACTTCCGGGCATTTGGTTTACCACTTTAGCACGGCGCCTGTGTCGGCACTTGTTGCCATTGAGGCGTATTTTGCCAGATAGCCCTTTGTTATCTGCGGTTTGGGTGGTTTCCAACTCTTTTTGCGTTCGGCTAACTCCTCATCGGAAAGTTTTACATTTATTTTGTTGCTTGGGATGTCGATTTCAATAATGTCGCCATTTTTTAACAATCCTATGGGGCCGCCTACCGCTGCTTCGGGACTGATATGGCCGACGCAGGCTCCTTTTGTTCCGCCGCTGAACCTGCCATCAGTAATCAAAGCAACGGATTCGCCGAGACCTGCGCCTATGACGTAGCTTGTGGGACTTAACATTTCCTGCATACCAGGGCCGCCCTTAGGGCCTTCGTTGCGAACTACGAGACAATCGCCGGATTTTACCTTGCCAGCCAAAATTCCATCACAAGCCTCTTCCTGACTCTCGAAAATAACCGCAGGGCCGGAGTGCGTCAGCATTGCCGGTGCGACACCCGCTGTTTTTACTACACCGCCGTTAGGAGCAAGGTTGCCTTTCAGGATGGCCAATCCACCTGTTTTTGAATACGCGTTATCCAGGGTGTGAATACAGTCTGCGTTTTTGATCTTGGCATCAGCGATATTTTCCGCAAGACTCCTGCCGGTAACTGTGAGGCAATCGGTATTCAGTAAATCTGGAACCTTGCTGATTTCTTTTAGTATCGCGCTTATACCACCAGCGGCGTCAACATCCTCCATATGGAACCTGCTCGAAGGCGCCACCCTACAGACATTCGGGCACTTCGCACTGATGGCGTTTATACGTTCAAGGTCGTATTTGATATCGGCTTCGTTAGCAACCGCCAGGCCGTGCAGAACGGTATTCGTCGAGCCACCCATCGCCATATCCAAAGCAAAAGCATTATCAATTGATTTCCGGCTAATTATATCGAGCGGTTTAATATCTTTTTCAATCAGCGTCAGAATCTGTTTGCCAGCCGCTTTGTAAAGCTCCTGTCGTTTCGGATTAACCGCTAAGATAGTTCCATTGCCCGGCAGGGCCATTCCGATGGCTTCGCAAAGACAGTTCATCGAATTGGCGGTGAACATTCCTGAACAGCTTCCCTGTCCCGGACAGGCTGTGTGTTCAAGCTCTTTTAGCTGTTCTTCGGTAATCTTGCCGGCATTGAATTCTGCGACGCCTTCAAATACGCTGATGAGGTCGATGGCTTTGCCGTC
>Ga0315541_1002635_pt1 | contig 14634 bp, 9 predicted proteins | sample SalMarSW160190MG_FD_203095 | JGI IMG/M metagenome (GOLD analysis project Ga0315541, IMG submission 203095) | Salt marsh sediment microbial communities from the Plum Island Ecosystem LTER, Massachusetts, United States - Salt Marsh Sediment SW1601-190 ...
TGAACATCCTGAGGAACGAAGACAATAAGGTAACGATTTCCCCTGAAGTTACCGGAAAACCCTCTCAATTTGGTACCTTGGAGGAAATACTTCAGCTTAGTAGCGAGATAGAAGGAGTTGCCCCCTGCCTTGATTTTTCTCATTGGCATGCCCGGACGGGAAAGGCTAACTCCTACCAAGAATTTCTCGGTATGCTAGACCAGGTTGAAAAGAAACTGGGCAGGCGGGGCTTAGATAACATGCACATCCATGTCTCCGGGATTGCCTACGGCAAGAAGGGTGAAATCAAGCACCTGATGCTCCCTGAATCAGACCTTCAGTATGCCCACCTACTCAAAGCCCTGAAGGAACGGGAGGCAAAGGGGGTGGTCATTTGCGAGAGTGTCCCTTATCTGGAGCAGGATGCCCTGCTCCTCCAGCAGACCTACCGCGAACTCCCCTAGAACGCCAGCTCTTGTCTTGACATCAGCCGCGGTTATTGCTAGTATGTCCATGCGTATGGATGGAAGTATGTACAATTGGCAGGAGTATGTGACATGAAAAGAAAGGTAACCTTAGTATTTCACGATGAAGACCTTTACAGTCAGCTGAAAATAGAGGCGATCAGAAGGCGTACAACCGCAAGCAACATCGTAGCGGACGCCGTGCGGGAATGGCTGGAGAGCCGTGAAGATGCCGAATTGTTGCCCGTAATTGATTCAGCCCGTACCGAATGGAAAGAGAAGGGTGGGCGCCCGTGGTCCGAAGCAGAGCATGAGTTAGAAGAATCAATTAGTCCTCGAGAAGGGCCCGCCGGGACAAAGCGTGTATAGAGTTGAGATTTCACCGGCTGCCGACCGGGACCTGGAAAAGCTCAAGAGCCGGATTCGGATGCAGGACTTTGAGCGATTGCGGAATGCCGTCAGGAGCTTAGCCGAGGAACCTCGCCCCCGAGGAGTCAGGAAGATAAGAGGCACAGAGAACGCTTATCGCATCAGGGTAAGCAATTACCGGGTGGTTTACGATGTTTACGACAGCGACAACCTGGTATTGATTTTGCAGGTTGCGCGCAGGAGTGAGACAACCTATCGCCAGTAGCGCCGGTAATCAGCGACGGGTTGAAATCCATCCGGAACTGCGGATACCCCCAAGACATGATGCCTGATTTGTGGTAGGTTTGATTGGGGGGTCATGGCGCTGGGATTGTGAGACTTCACGCGGTTGGGGCTTTTCGCAACATGGCGAAGGTCGTCACTTCCGTGCCCGGCATCTTATCCTCTGAAACAACCTCAAATCCAACCCGCCGGTAGATAGCCACATTCTTCCCGGCATTCGTCTCCAGGTAGCATGGCATCCGCTCGCGGTCGATACGCTCCAGCACCGGCCTCAGCAACCGGCTGGAAAATCCCTGTCCCTGATATGCCGGGGCTACTCCGATGATTTGCAGATACCAGTGAGGGTACGGGACCAGCCTGCGGTGCAGGTTATCTACGAATCTACCGTAAGACCTCATTCGGCTTGCCCCCTGGCGTCCAAACCTGTAAAGAATCGAGAGCGGGACCGAGCGTATAATTTGCCAGGCTCCAAAAGGCGACTTCCCCGGTGGCAGCCAGGCTGCCACGCCCTCCAGCTTCTCTGAAGTCGCATAAACTTCGCCATATTTCAGACAGACGGAAAGTGCGATGAAAACGAACGTATCGGCTGCTGCGCGCCGCTGCGTTTCGTCGTGGAAATAGTACTGAAGCAATTCGTATTCCGTGAAGGCGCGCCCCAGCACCACAGTCCCGGCATCCCGTTCCTTCAGAGTTAACCTTAATAGCTCGCCGTTCTGATCATCCATCTTCAATTTATAGCTGCGCCGGGCGCCAGTGTTACTAATTATAGCAAAGGATGTCCCTGAGACATGATCGGCCGGCAAAGCGCTTCCAATTTCACCGGGGTGCTAATCATAGAGGGGGAGAGCATGAGGAAAGCCGGGATGATTCGTTCTGCAAAAATGGCTGTTTTTTTCGGGGGTTCAACAGCTCTTTTTCATACGTAGGGCGATTACCTCCGGAAGATTCAGTTGTTAAAGTACGTACGATTCGTTTCGTCGGTCTGCCCTTTATATTTGCAAGCCGTGGAGGCTGGTGGAGTGACGCATGGAGGCAATTTCCAAAAGGTTCTCGACAACAGTTTTCAGGTAGCTGCGGTCGGCTGGGTCCAACCGGTAATTTGCAGAATACAATTTTACGAGTAATCTGGAGGCTTCTCTGATTACGCGCAAGTTACCGGGGTCGTGCTGAAGAGAAGATTGTAACTTGACGCGAATGAACGCTATTTCAGGGTCAACGCCTTCCAGATTCGTAATGTTCCACAATTGGGATGTTTCGGCGGGGCTAAGGGTACCGGAATAGAAGCCATGTTTGCGGGCATTCCGGTTGCCTTTCTGGCCACCGCGCTTCCTTTTAGTCTGTGTTTGGTTTGCAGTCACGTTTTGAGAAACCTCACCCACGGGACTTAATTCGTCGGGGTAGCACACGAGTTCCAAGCAGAAATTAGCATGAATTCTTTATTTGAACAAGGGGAAAATGTCACTTCTTGCCCCGAATGGTTGACTGGGGCTGTGGACCCCATTAGCTCGAATAATCGCAAACCTGCGCAACCACCCCAAAGTGAGCAAGTGAATGAAGCATTACTTTAGGTACAAGACTCCGCGGCATAATACCTAATTTGTAGTAGGCCTGATTGGTATGGTGTCCCTGGAATTCGCAAGCAGATGCTCTTGTTAAAAATACTGGCAAAACAAGGTATAATAGTTAAAAGCGGGGCAAAGCCCAAAAGTAGAAACTGGACTTCTGGAGGGATGACAGGTGGTAACGGATGAGAGGTTAAACGAGCAAGAGATTGAATTTATTACCCAGTGCTTAAAGGAGGGCAAGCCCTTACCAGACAGCTATCGCCATATAATCCCCTTTGAGACCAAGAGAGAATATGAGCTTACCTATGCCGACAAAGGGCGAGAAGAGGATATTCTGGCAGACACGTTTGCAGTGCCTTTACAACCGGTGAAAGCTTTTGGCAGCAACGGCGATAATTGGACAAACATGCTTATTTTCGGCGATAACCTTCAGGTATTGAAAACTCTCGTGCAAATGAAAGAGGAAGGCAAGCTCAAAAACGCTGACGGGACACCAGGTGTGAAGTTAATCTATATTGATCCGCCTTTTGCCACCAGACAGGAGTTTCGAGGGAGCCAAGATCAGAAGGCGTATCAAGATAAGATTGCTGGAGCCGAGTTCCTGGAATTTCTAAGGAAAAGACTGATCTTTCTGCGAGAACTTTTGAGTCAGGATGGTAGTATCTACGTCCATTTGGATTGGAAAAAGGGACATTACGTAAAAACGCTACTTGATGAAATAGTTGGAGAACATAATTTCCGTAACGAAATCATTGTTAGGAGAATACGTAAGAACATCCGTGAGAGGGTACGGGTCAGGACACTAAATTATGGGCATGATGTTATTTTCTTCTATGCAAAGTCTGATGCTCATTTAATCTTGCCACCGACAAAAGTAGCTAACCACGAGGGACGGTGGCATGCATTTGACGCTCCTGGTTTGAGAACAGGCATGGATTACCCTCTCTTTGGACACAAACCGCCACAAGGTCGTCATTGGATGTTTAGCAAGGATCGCGCTGAAGAAATGATACGGGCTGAGACGCTAAGAAAGCATCCAGAAACTGGCAAACCGCAGTACTTCATTGAGCCTAGCGAAGAGGATATAAGAGATACTATTTGGGACGATATTACCGCTTTGGCTTTTACAACTGGCTATCCAACAGAAAAGAGTGAGGAACTGCTAGAACTTATTGTGGAAGCTTCATCCAATTCGGGCGATATTGTGCTGGATTGCTTCGCTGGATCGGGCACTGCGCTTGCTGTAGCTGAAAAACTCGGCAGGCGATGGATTGGTGTAGATTGTGGGAAATTAGCCATCTACACCATCCAGAAGCGTCTCTTAAACATTGTGCAAAGCAAAGATTTAGAAAACCCTAAGAAGAAATACGGAAAGCTGTATAAACCATTTACCTTATACAACGCTGGACTTTATGATTACCAAAAGTTGAAGCAGCTTCCCTGGGAGGAATATCGGGGGTTCGTTTTGAAGCTTTTCCAGTGCCGACATGAACCACACAGGATTGGTGGGGTGGAACTGGATGGCTATCTAGGCGCAGATGATGTCCTCGTCTTTAAGTATCAAAAGTTTAAGGACGCAGTTCTGGATAGGGGCTTCATAGATGACCTTCATTCTATTTTTGGCGACAGGATAGGGCGGAGATTTTTCACCATTGCTCCGGCAGCAAGCGTTGCCTTTCTTGAAGACTATATTGAAAAAGGAAACACAAGATATTTTGTGTTGAGGATTCCCTATTCCATTATTGACGAGCTACACCGGAAGGGGTTCACCCACATAAAGCAACCTGTCAGCGAGATGGATGTTAATGACACTGTTGATGCTGTAGGTTTTGATTTCATCCAGATTCCCGATGTTGAATGTGAATATTATCTAGATAAACCTGAAGGTCAAGTAGGCTCGGGGCATGGTGGTAAGGATGCTGTGATTAAAATCAGAAAGTTTGAAAGCAACATTATCTCCAAAAAGCCGCTGCACTATGAGAATATGGAAACCCTCTCTATGGTAATGGTGGACTATGAATATGATGGCAAGGTTTTCAACTTTGACGATGTTTTCTACGCCGAAGACTTAAAGAAACAAAACTACGAAATACGCTTCGACTCAGACAAGCTCGACGGTCAGATGATGCTCATTTACATAGACATCTTTGGCAACGAGAAGCGAGAGGTTAAGAGATTGAAGGATTTTAGGGGAATGCAGGAGGTTTCCTATGGATGAAATTCAATCAGGTAAGGAATTGTGCGACTAATTCTTCGAATCTTTAACGGGTAGGAAAGATATCGATCGAAGGATTGGAGAGCTAACCTCCAAGGAGGGCTATCATGTCAACACTTGAATCCATAATCAAATGGGCACAAAAAGAGTTGTATGACTGGCAGAGAGAGGCGGTTCGACGGCTACTTATCCAAGGCGAACTGAATCAAAACGACAAAGCCGAGATACTTTTGATGTTGAAAGAGCATCACGGTCTAGTTGATCCAGAAAACCCGGCACCAAAACCAAAGCCCTTGAGCGAGGCTGATGTATCAGGTGCTCCTCAAGTCCTCATGAAGCTTACCTTGAAAGCCTTAAGCAATCTTCACAACGTAAACGCCATACCTGACGGTGAACATCTCAAGTTTGGACACGAGGGCTTGACTGTAATCTATGGAGAGAACGGATCTGGCAAATCAGGGTATGCTCGCATTCTGAAAAGAGCGTGCAGGGCACGAGACACAATGGAAAGACTCCTACCCAATGTCTTTGTGGGTGGCACCTCGGGCTCAGCAAGGGCTAGTCTTAAGATATCGGTCGACGACGCTCAGGATGACGAGGTGCCGTGGGAAGATGGCTGTGAGGGATCTGATGTTTTGTCTAATATCTGTGTTTTCGACTCCAGATGTGCACGTATTATCGTTGATGAGAACAATGAGCCTATATATCTGCCCTATGGTGCTGATGTCTTCGAGGGCCTGGTTGCCCTCGTCAAAGAGTTGCGTGCTCAACTTGAATATGGGAAACCTAAACCAGTGAAACCAGGATACTCTGACATTTCTTCCGCAACAAAGGCTGGACAATTCATGTCACAGCTTTCCCACGACACAGCCGCTTACTCTATAGAGGAGCAGACTAAATGGGTTGCGGATGACGAGTTGAGACTAACAAACCTACAGAAAGATATTGCCACTTCAGAAGCCCGCGATCCGAAAAAGCAAGTCCAAAGGATTCACAACCTAAGGGCTGACCTAGATAGGATCCTAGGCCAGATAGTGTGCATTGAGGCGGCTCTTTCAGAATCAAACGCTGAAAGCCTGCGAGCAGCGATCACTAGCTTGAATTTAGCGGAAAGTGCACTGGCCATGGCTTCTCGTGAGTCTCTTGCTCAAGAGCCTCTTGCCGGTGCTGGCAGCAGCGTTTGGCAACTCCTCTACAACGCTGCGCGGGAATACTCAATGCAGGCCGCTTATCCAGGGCGCGATTTCCCTGTAGTAGACGAAGGCGCTCTTTGCGTACTGTGTATGCAACCGTTGCAGGAAGATGCCAAGAAAAGGATGGCACGATTCAAAGCTTTTGTGGAAGGCACTATTAAGAAGAAAGTTGACATTGCACTGGAAAACGTTTATCAAAAACAGAAGCAGTTGCAAGCAACTTACTTTCCTCCCGTCGATACATATCAGGGGGTGTTGGGCGAGATTCGGAGTCGTGACGAGGCGCTTGCCGACCAGATACAGGACTATTTCCCAGCTATGCAAGGACGCGTAAACCAAATGCTTCAATCCATTGCCAAGAGAGAGCCAAGCATTGTTCCATCTACACCTACCAAGCTTATCGCCATTGAGTGCCTCACCAAAATCTCCCAGTATCTGGAAGACGAGGCTCAAGCTGTTGAAGAGGCAGCTAAACCAGAAGAACTTGCGAAAAAGAAGGCAGAGAGAGATGAATTAGATGCAAGGAAAAGGCTGGCGGCAAGGAAACAAGAGATTGTAACTTATTCGGAGAACCTAAAGATTGGTCGAAAGTACGACGCCTGCATACAGGACACAGAGTTCAGACACATTACTGAGAAGGCGAAGAGTATCATTTCCGGGGCCCTAACACCCAAGTTAAGAGATGCTCTGGCGGGAGAATTGCAGGCATTAGGTGCCGACTACCTGCCGCTCAACCTAAAGCCATCAGGCGTTGAGGGTGAAACCCGCCACCAATTCGAACTGATGGGCTGCAAGCTACCTGGAGGAACCAACCTTACTGACATCCTCAGTGAAGGGGAACAACATGTCGTAGCTATTGCAGGCTTCTTAGCTGAGTTAGGAGTACGAGAGCATAAATACCCTATCGTATTGGATGACCCTGTTTGTTCATTGGACCATATATACCGTGAGAGGATTGCCGAGCGCTTGGTCAAGGAAGCAGCTAAAAGACAAGTGGTAGTCTTCACACACGATATTGCGTTTCTCATGGAACTGAAGAGTAAGGCAGGGGAGACAAAAATCTATTTCTATCCGCAAACGATTCTAAGGCATGCCAACACACCCGGTGTGTGCCTGGACGATGTCCCTTGGCAGGTAATGAGTGCCAAGGAGCGCCTAGACTACTTGAGTAATGAGCTTCAGAAATTCCGCAGCTTATACTATACCGATCGGCTCGAATACAATCCAAAGGCAAGTCATCTCTATGCCCTCTTGAGGGAAACCTGGGAGGCTGCAGTTGAGCAAGTATTGCTGTACAAAACAGTGATGCGCCATGGTAATGCTGTCCAAACCCAGCAACTTAGATCGGTTGAAGTGGAAGATGAAGACTACGATGCTATTTACTATGGCATGGCAAAATGTTCGACTTGGATGACTGGTCATGACAAACCCAGAGCCTTGGACGTGAACCTCCCAGAACCCAATAGCATCAATGATGACATTCAATTACTGAGAGAATTCTGCAAGAAGATTTATAAACGATGGGATGAAACCAGCAAACGGCGAAGGTTACGTCTTGAACCAAAGATGCCAAAAGCAGGCTAACGCGTTATGGAGAATGCATGTTGCCCAAGCGGTGTAGGTATCACTCATTAAAGGCTATCATGCGACATGCGTGGCATGACGTCATGGAAGTGAGTTACCCCACAGCAAGCTGCGGGGCATCTGGTGTATGTAAAACCACCCTACCCCGGCGATTCTCCCTCCAGCAAGCTGAGGGGGTATTATCGCTAGATTTTATAAAACTAGCACATGTAGGCCATTTTATTAAGTTACTGTAAGCTTGCTAGCCAAATACAGTGAGATGATTACAGATAAGCAATCAATCAAAAACCAAGATTTGGTATTGAAGGTCTCTCCGAATGTTGACCCGGCGAAATTTGATACAAGCAAATATGAAGCGTTCCTTGATGCCCTTTGTGGGGACAGAGAATATCAGAAAGATGCCATAAGGGAGACGCTTCGCTATCTTCTCGGAGGGCAATATCACAGCGTAAGAGAACTGGCGAAGGAAAATTACCAGCAAAACACAGTATTGCAGGACTTATATCCATCTTTAAAAGACTTCTACAGGCATCTGCAGCTTCCTGATAAGCTTTCCTGTACCTTGGATTTAGCCACCGCCACGGGCAAAAGTTATGTGATATATGGCATTGCTCGCATAATGCTAGCCGAAGGTGCGGTAGACCAGGTTCTAGTACTTTGCCCTTCGAATACCATTGAGGCGGGTCTCACTGAGAAGTTTCGCGCTTTGTCAGGAGATAGAACATTGAAGGAAGTGCTACCTGACGCAGCAGTAATTCCCAACCCACGAATCATCAACGCCTCGCAGACAATTCAGAGGGGAGACATTTGTATAGAGAATATTCACGCCACATACCAGAGAACAAAGTCTGCCATTGAGGATAGCTTAAGAGGTAAAGGTGAAAGGACAGTGGTTATAAATGACGAAGTGCATCATATGGCTAATCCCCCTGCTCGTGACTGGGCTTTGAAAAAGTGGAAGGAGTTCTTATTGGACCCTAAATATAACTTCAAGTATATCGTGGGGGATTCAGGAACCTGCTATGTTGACAATGATTACTTTACCGATGTGATTTATCGTTTTTCTTTAAGACAGTCCATAGAGGAAAGATTTGTGAAGACGATTGACTATGTAGCTGAAGACATCTCGCATACTAAAGACGAGAAATTCCAGAAGATCTATGACAATCACATCCAAAACAAAGCTCTGAAATACCGCCTGATAAAGCCGCTCACTATATTGGTAACTAGAGACATATCCGCCTGTAAAAAGCTAACTCAGGATTTAATAGACTTTTTAGCTGAGAGAGAAAGCATAAGTAAGGATGCTGCAGCTAGCAAGGCTTTGATTGTCACCTCAGCTAATGAGCATAAGAACAACATACCAAAGTTGAAAGACGTTGATGACAAGAATAGCCCTATTGAATGGATTACCTCAGTCAGCATGCTATCGGAGGGCTGGGATGTGCAAAATGTCTGCCAGATTGTTCCTCATGAGGAGCGCGCATTCAACTCAAAACTCTTGATTGCTCAGGTATTAGGGCGTGGTTTACGAATTCCACCGGAATATAAAGGAGACCAGCCAATAGTAACAGTATTTAACCATGACAAGTGGTCAAGCAGCATCAAGGGATTAGTGAACGAAGTCCTTGAGATTGAGAATAGGATGTATAGCTATCCTATTCCGAAAGATAGAGACTACAACTTTAAGCTTTACAATATAGACTATAAGAAATCCGAAGAGTTAGTTGAAACTCCGCAAGTTAAAGAATACGTGTTCAGTAAGGGCTTCATTTCACTCAACAGTCGGGCTGAAATAGAAGAGAAAACAACTACCTATGAGCGAGCGGTAACAGAAGAGCAATGGGTAAAGAAAACACCTATAGAATATAAGATGCACTCTGCTGAGGAAGTGGCTCTGGACATACTAAACAGATTCAAAGCATTTGATTTGGATGAAGGAACTGCATATAGCAAGAAATACCCTCTCGAGAAGATTTTAGCAATTATAAAGAATTCACTACAGAGAATAGGTGAGAACGAGGACTTAGTCCATGAGCAAAGCAGACAAAACATCCTGCAGGGATTCGGCGTAATAGGAAGGAAGAAGACCAAGAGCTTGAGATATAAGATTGAAGCAGAAAACCTTTATACTATCAACACAGAGGATATAAACAAGGATAGCCTTGGTGTAGGGACACTGAGGAGAGAACACAGCATATTCTTTGATGATTGTTCCCTTAAAGGGGGAGATGAAGAGGATAGAAAACTGTTAAGGGAACTCCTAGAGGATGAAACCTTGTTAGTATATTCACTACAAAGGGTGGAAAACGTTTTCAACTTCAAAACTCCTGTCAATGTGGCTTTTGCTTCGTATAAGCCAGAGAGGGATTTTATCAAAAGGTTAGTTAGTGAAGAGAATGCCCAATTTATAGATGCTTGGATAAAATCCCTTGATGTGGGCTTTTATAGCATCGAGTATTCGTGGCGGAAAGGTGAGCATCCTAAACAAGGAAGTTTCAATCCTGACTTTTTCATAAAGGTAGGCAACGATATTTTAGTTATAGAAATCAAGCAGGATGGAGACATTTATCCTGAGAATAAAGCCAAGCTCAGATATGCTAAAGAGCATTTCAAGCGACTTAATACCTTGCAATCAGAGCAGCGATACTACTTCAAATTCCTCTCCCCCGAAAGCTATGACTTGCTCTTTCAAAGGTTAAGAGAGGGAAAATACCAAGATTTTACTGCAAGGCTAGAGGCAGGTTTAGATGAACTTTTAGAACAAGACTAATAAGCTAATGCAAGAATACGTTGCATCTATTCCCTTTGACCGGCGGCTATTCCGTTGAACGAAAACGTGGTATGTGCGATTCCCTTTCGAGTATTAAGGCCTTTCCAACTTAGGCACGCGCGATGTCCTCAGGCTTCAAGTAGGTGCCCACAGACGACAATTCGACAACCTGTGTAGTCGGTCCGGCGTACCCCAACCTCTTTCCCGAGGTATTGACAAGAGCTGAGGCGTAGCGGAATTTGCCTGTGGTGGGTGGGGAACCGCGACCGTTAAGAGATTCGTGCCTGATTCAGGAGGCTTTGACCTGGTATCTGGCTTTGCCTTCTTCGTAGAGGTCGCCGCCGTAGACGTCGTTTACTACCGTAACAGGGAATTCTTCTACTTCCAGGCGGCGGAGGGCTTCAGCCCCAAGCTCTTCGTAGGCTACCACCTCTGCTTTTTTGATGCTCCTGGAAATTATGGCGCCGGCACCCCCTATTGCCCCCAGGTAAACCGCCTTGTGCTTCACCATGGCATCTTTCACCGCTTTGGACCGCAACCCCTTGCCAATCATGCCCTTCAGTCCCTCGGCCATTAAGCGGGGGGCATAAGCATCCATCCTGCCACTGGTGGTGGGACCAGCCGAGCCGATTACCCTCCCTGGCCGGGCCGGGCTAGGCCCCATGTAGTATATGGTTGCCCCCTTGATATCGAAAGGCAGGGGCTTCCCCTGGTCGAGAGCCTCGACCATCCTTTTATGAGCGGCATCGCGGCCAACGTAGATGACCCCGGTGAGCAGGAGATTGTCCCCGGCTTTGAGGTCTTTCAGGATTTCGTCGTTTAACGGAAGCGTGATTTTCTTAGACATAGCTCTCACCTCTCTTGCTAGTCGTTCATAACTCCCCTGACCCCTCTTACCTTAAGAGGGGGATTACCTGCCGCACTGTTCGTTCATAACTCCCCTAACCCCTCTTATCTTAAGAGGGGGATTTTTCGTACGCCTTAAACCCGACTGTTACCTCAAAGTCCCCAAGTAGCTTACGGTAAGCTGCTTTTCCTTTACTTCAGGCGTGGTGTAATCGGGAAGGAGCATCGGGGCCACCCTATCAGTTTTAATCCCGGCCTCCTTGAGCTCTTTAAGATAAGTCTTCACATGCTTCAAGGTTAGCTTTCCCTCTTTTGCTTTCTCCCTGGCGAATATAGCAGCATTTCTACCGGCAATCCTGCCAAATACTACAATATCCATAAGCGAATTGCCCATCAGCCGGTTTTCTCCGTGCAGTCCCCCGGTCACTTCTCCGGCAACATAAAGCCCGGGCACAGCGGTTTCGCATTCGGCATTATCCTTAAGCCCCCCATTTTGATAATGTAGCGTGGGATAGACCAGCATGGGTGCTTTAGATATATCAATTCCTAAGCGGTCGTATACCTTCCATTTCCCCACAAAAGCAGTCCGCACCCTTCCCTCGCCGTGGAGGATATCGAGCATGGGGGAATCGAGCCAGATGCCTACCTTACCGGTGGGAGTGGGGACACCGTTACCGTCCAGGCATTCCTTGATAAACCGGGCTGCTTCCACATCCCGGGGCTCGCGCTCATTGACAAATTTCTCCCCGTGGACATTCAAAATGTCCGACCCCTCCGACCGGAACCTCTCGGTGATGAGCCATCCCTCTACTTGCTCCGGGAACACAACGCCTGTGGGGTGATATTGAACGGTATGCAGGAAAGACAGAGGCACACCTGCCCTATAGCCTAAAACAATACCGTCGGCGGTGGCACCGTAATGATTGGTGGTCATGAAACCCTGGACGTGGAGCCTGCCGGCACCACCTGTAGCTAAAATTACCACCTTAGCTCTGGCAACAAGATACTCCTCGGTCTCCATGTTATAGAGCACTGCTCCGGCGCACTGGCCATGCTCATTGAGGATAAGCTCCACCGCCGGGGAAAATTCCAGGACCTTGATGTTAGGCCGGTTACGGGCTTCATCGCGCACAGTGCGCATGATTTCCAGTCCGCTGAGGTCGGCACAGTAGTGCATCCTTTTCCGGCAAGTTCCCCCACCATGCATAGCATCCAGCCTGCCATCAGGAAACTTGGAGAACATAACTCCCAGGCTTTCCAACCACTGGAGGGCATCAGGAGCTTGCTTCACAAAAGCAGCTACAATGTCAGGGTCATTTTTGAAATGTCCTCCCCCCATCACATCCAGGTAGTGATAGTAAGGAGAATCCTTCTCCCCTTTTGAGGCAGCCTGAATCCCACCTTCAGCCATCATAGTATTAGCATCGCCATGTCGAAGCTTTGTGGCCACGAGAACTTGGGCACCATTTTCCTCGGCAATAAGGGCGGCGATGGTGGCAGCTCCCCCACCACCAATAACCAGGACGTCGGTCTCGTAATCAACCCTCGATAGGTCCACTTTGTCAGGGTCAACCCTGCTTTTGGCTTCCAGCAGGTCAACGAATTCGTGGGCTATCCTATAACCCTTACTTGGGCCGACCTTTATCTCCCTCCTCCCTTCTTCCTTATAATCAGGGTGATACTTCAACATCTCCTGTCTTTCCTGCAAGGACATGAAGGGAAATTCTTCGCCTTTTTCCCTTTTCTCTATACGGGCAGGCCTGGTCTGTTCTACCTTCTTGATATAGGACTCGAAGAAATCGGGATATCCTAAGTAACTCATCTCGCCTCCTACAGGTATGTTGTATCCTTCGGTTTCCAATCCTCCCCGGCCGTCATCGGCTCCGCCTCCCGTTCCTGATATAACTTTTTTAGCTCATCCTCCTTCACATGCTTCAACTCGTCTAGAATTTGGTCATATCTTCCTTCGTTAACTGCTTTTACCATCTCGGCCAAGTGCTCCGCCCGTGGGACGATTCTGGCTCCATAAATTCTGCGCGCCAGCTGGAACATATGATACTGGGCCAGTTCCCCGAAGCAGCGGCTGGTGCACAAGCCGCATTGAATACAATCGAAGCTCAGCCGGGCAGCCTCGGAGATATTCCCCTGCTTTAAAGCTGAGATGGCGTCCATTACCTCTATTCCCTGAGGGCAAGCCTTGGTGCAGGAATTGCAGGCCACGCAGCGAAACAGCTCGGGATAGAGTTTGAAGACCTCTTCAGGGGCGGCAGTCAGTTTGGCAAAGTCATAGCGGGCCCGATTGGCAGGGAAAAAGGGAATCTGGGCTATGTACATGTCCGGCTCGACCGTCTTCTGGCAGGCAAGCGCTACCTGCAATTTGTAATCGCCGGGCTTGCGATAGACCGTACCGCAGGCGCCGCAGGTGCCCCCCCGACATCCACAACCCCGAATGAGTATGTAGCCGGCATACTCCATGGCTTTCATAATGGTAAGCCCTTCGGGGACTTCATAGCGCTTGCCCATGATATATATCGGAATCAGCTTGGCCGCTATCTTTTTTTCTTCCTTAACCGCTGTTTCTGCTGATTTTTTCTTTCTCTCTTTAGCACTCATTGTTAACCCCCAATCGGTTGAACGCTTCTACTTTGAGAAAGCAGGTTCTTCTCCTTCAGAAGTGATTCCGGGCTGCCGTGATTCAGCTCAAAATGACATACCTGAGGAGCGAGCCCCAGGGCAAGAGCCAGAAGCTGCGTGAAATAGAATAGCGGCATTTCCCTGAGTCCGCTCTGTTTCTTCATCAATTCTTTCTGCGCCCGGCCCAGATTATAATCACATAAAGGGCAGGTGAGGACCAGGGCTTCTGCCCCATGCCTCAATGCCGAGTTTAAAATAGGCCGCGCATATTCAGCAATGTCGTCGGGACTGCTTACTACTTGATAAGACCCGCAGCACCTTGTAGATTCGGGAAAATCAACGGGACTGGCCCCCAGAGCTTTAAGGAACTCTCGTAAGATGGTAGGGTTCTCTACACTATCTATAGCTACCTCCCTGGGGCGAAGCAGCATACACCCGTAATAAGGGGCTACTTTTAATCCTCGAAGAGGGAGTTTTACCTTCTGAGCAAGAGCTTCCCATCCTATTTCATCTCTCAACACCTCTAAAATATGAACTACTTTTACTTCCCCACCATAATCTATCTCCTCATCCATAAAGCTATTAAGAGTATTCCCTTTTTCCGCATTCTCTCTCATTAAAAGATTAGCTCTCTTTAAAGTATTAAAGCAGAAAGCACATAACGTAGCCAGTTTATCTTTCCCTAGTTCCTTCGCTCGGATGAGGTTGCGAACAGGTGCTACTTGATGGA
>Ga0315541_1002638_pt1 | contig 14614 bp, 10 predicted proteins | sample SalMarSW160190MG_FD_203095 | JGI IMG/M metagenome (GOLD analysis project Ga0315541, IMG submission 203095) | Salt marsh sediment microbial communities from the Plum Island Ecosystem LTER, Massachusetts, United States - Salt Marsh Sediment SW1601-190 ...
TCATTGTTACCTCCTAAAATAGAGTTTCTTAATACTCTACTCTTAAGGTAACAAAAGCGGAAGTATAAGCTTTTACAAAAAGCGGAAATTTAAGCCTTTACGTAACATAGACTGATTCTTTTGGCTACAATGATACTGCACGCTTTTCAAAGAAGGACGATATCGGAGAATTATTACCTCAATTGAGTATAATAGATTTTGACTTGAGTAGGATAAACGCAGCCATGCCTCAATCAGTAACTTGCGAATCCTCTCTATAAAGGCATTTCAGACGTTGGTGCGCCTGGCAGAACTTTGTTCGAACTTTTTCCCAAAAAGATACGGAGGTCCCAATCTACGAGATTCCACCACCTAAGCAAAGGCCAAAGGCGAAAACTATACAACTCAATTCTAAAAATAACTCATGAAGTAATCAAAAAGGGTGGCCGATATGACGAATATGGTCTGTACAATAATCCAGGAGAATATGTTCGTATAATGGACAAGAAAGCTGCTGGTCATAACTGTCCCGAATGTGGGAGTACAATAGAGAAAATACAGTATTTAGGTGGAACGTGCTACTTCTTTCCAATCCGCCAAAAATAAGGGATTCAATACTTCAACACCTATAAGTTCTCCTTTATAGTCAAAATCAAGAAAAATCCCTGGAGTGAACTCTTTATCTCTTGCCGCTTTCCTCTTTTCTAATTCAATATAGACCGCTTTAGCTAAGGTATCATATGAAATCTTCATTTGTACCACTGTTATCAACATTTGGATATGGTGGCTCCCCTTATTGGACACATTCAGAACTCTGCATTGGACTCAAATTAGAAAACAAATCATAAGCCTGAGAACTGCCGGATTTCTGTCAACGGCCGAACTAAATAGAAAGGAAAGAATCTATCTGCCGAGGCCATTATTTCATTGACTCTAACTTAACAAGTGGTATTATTAATGGGGGCAGGTCGTACGCGTGATATAATCTTTTAAAAAAGTGAGGATTGCTGTTGAAAAGAGAGGAACAATATATAGATAATAAAGTATCTAGTACTGCAAGTTTCGTTACCTATTTTAGAGCATGCTCATATAAAGAAAAAAATAAATACTATCATGGTCCAGATTATCTTGCTCAAATATTTCACATTGGAATATCAAAATTATTTTTAGTTTTATCAAAAATATTTTTGCCACTTGCCCGAAGAAAAGTACCTGGACATTACGAATTTATTATAGCAAGGACATTCATATTGGATAAAATATTCCAGAATGCTTTAGATAATAATTTTGACCAAATCATAATTTTAGGTGCAGGTTTTGATACTCGTTCTTATAGATTTATAGATAGAATTATAAATACCAATATTTTTGAACTTGATCTCGGTCCCACTCAAAATATTAAAAGAAAATGTTTAGAAAAATCTAAAGTTACTATCCCTAAGAATTTAAAATATATATCAATCAACTTTAATAAAGAAGATTTAAATACCGTATTGTTCAAGAATGGATTTCAAAAAAGCAAAAAGAACCTTTTTGTATGGGAAGGAGTGACTGAATATTTAGACCCTAGTTCCGTTGATTCAACCTTAAAATTTATCAAAGATAATTCGGCGGCTGGTAGTATTGTTGCATTCACATATATTTATCAAGAAATATTGAATAAAGATTTAAGTTTTTTAGGTTCAAAAGAAATCATAAAAACAGTTTCAAAGGAAAGAGAACCGTATCAGTTTGGTATAAAGAGGGATAGTATCAATGCATTTTTAAAGGAACGTGATTTTGAAATAACAAAAAATTACAATTCACATGATATGGAAGATTTATGCTTTAAAAATGAAAAAGGGGAAATAATTAATAATATATGTGGTCATCAGTGTATAGCAGTAGCGAGTGTTATATGTCGAAAGCGCGTGTTCTTTCCTTTTCAAACAAAAAACACGGATGTTGAGCCTGATTCGTCTAACGGCCTGCATCAGTTGCCGAAGGATTAAACGCACAGAACTTCAAGACTTCTTATTACTTGCGACAACGCTCAAAATGTAAAAATTACGCCAGATCCCTTCGGTCAACTGAATGCAATTATTAGGCTTTCAAAATTAATTAGTTGAATCATTTTGTATTTGTTTTATCAGCTGATTCAATTGACATTTTATCTATATGATCCAACCCTTCATTCACTTCATTTCGTGGTAAATTTCCGCTTAATAATTCTTCGTCGGATTTATTCAATAATCTCAAATAAAAAGACTTGCATTCAAATAAAATATTAGGATATTTCAGATCGATTAATTCATATAAAATATCTTCTGCTTTGCTAAAGTAGCCAATTATTTCATAATATTGGAATAATTTAAATTGTATTTGGTTAGGTAATTCATACTTTATTATTTTCTCAACAATTTTGTCTAGTTTCTTTAAATATTCTTTTTGATTATACCTACTATCATATATTATGGCTTCAACATAAATATAGAACGATTTGAAAAAAATATATAAAACATTATCAGTAAATATTCAGTGAACCCCGTCTAAGATTTTTTAAATTTTCAGCCATTGAACCTAAATCCTACGGTTCTAATCTTACCATAAGTAGATATTCGGTCAACCTCACGCCTCATTCACCTCATTCAAAATTCCCTGAATTTCTTAGTCACGTTAAATCCTACAAGTTTAATCCCACCATAATCTTTGCCTTCTGACACGGGAAACGGAAAAAGTTTTTACTTTTCCCTTGCGCCCATTTAACTTTTATGCTATATAATAGTTATGAGGAATAAATTGTATATCTTCCGTGGCCGAGAATTCTCTCTTTCTGAGATAAAGATAATTAAGCAAGTAATTGAGGATAATCAAGGAAAGAGTCGCAGGGATGTCTCAAAAAAGATATGTGAGGTAATCAACTGGAGACAACTTAATGGAAAATTAAAGGATACAGCCTGTCGAGAGGTACTACGCCGAATGAATGAGGTGGGCATAATTGACTTGCCTCGCCTGCGATTAAATCCTCCCCAGAAAAGCAGGAGGCCTAAGGATAGATGGAAGGAGATTTTCAAAGAAAAGAAGAAACCCATAGAGGTAAGCTTATCTAATTTAGGGCAGATCAGACTCGAGATGATAACTAGCAGCACTGAAAAAAGATTCTGGAATTACTTGATAGACAAATATCATTATCTGGGGTATCGACGAGTAATTGGGAGTCAGGTGAAATACTTTATTTATTCTCAAGGGGAGCTTCTTGGTTGCATAGGATTTGCTGATGCGGTACTTAAACTGAACTTAAGAGACAGATGGATTGGCTGGAGCATAGAAGAAAGAGAAAAGAATCTTTATCTCATCATCAACAATGTTCGCTTTCTTATTCTTCCTTGGGTCAAGGTGAGGAACCTAGCCAGTAAGATTCTATCTCTGGTGAACAAGCAGGTGCCAGAGGATTGGAATTCCTATTATGGATATAGACCAGTTCTTCTTGAAACGTTTGTAGATGTAGGTAGGTTTATTGGCACCTCCTATAAAGCAAGTAACTGGACCAACATTGGAAGAACTCTGGGTAAAGGAAGATGTGGAATGAAGTATTTTATTCACAATAGACCCAAGGATATTTATGTTTATCCCTTATGTAAGGATTATCTAAGGATACTAAGATGCCCTCGGTAAAAGAGGTAATAGGGAAACTTTCGACGAGTTTCTTCTGTTCAGAGAAGGATTCTTGCACGTCCCTGCAGCAAGCATTAAGAGAAGGAAGGGAACTCAAGGCTGAAAATGAGAAGTTAAGAGAAATCTTTGAGTTTGCCACTTTAGAGTTTGAGAAGAGGAATAAAAAGATTGCTTTTCTTGAAGGAAAGTTTGAAGAGAAAGATGCTACCATAAAAGAGTTAAGAGGTGAAAATGAGCTATTGAAGAGGAGACTGCTAGAATTAGAAGCAAGAAACAATTTACTCAACAAAATGGTATTTGGCAGGAAGAGTGAGAAAAAAGAGAGTGAGGAACCTTACGTCACAATAAGTAAAAAACGAGGAGCAACCAGGGGACATACTGGGCATGGTAGAAAGATCCCAGAGAATCTTGCCGAAAGGGAGAAGATAATAGATCTACCGGAAGAGAAAAAATTCTGCTCTTTTTGTGGGAAGCCATATATAGAGATAGGATTGGAAGAGGTCTCATCTGAGGTTTGTGTTGAGAAAATATATTATCTGAAAAAGATTAAACGTAAGGTTTACAAGAAGACTTGCCATTGTCAGGGTCCTATCATCACAGCTCCACCTCCCCCAAAAATTATTCCCAAGGGGAAATTCTCAATAGATTTTTGGGTCGATGTCCTCATCAATAAGTATCGCAATCATCTCCCGGTAGAAAGACAGATCTCTGAGATGAAAGAATATGGACTTAATATACCAGCAGGGACCATATTTGGTGGACTGAAGAAGAGATATTCCCTTTACCTACAGCCATTATATGAAGCGATGGGAAGGAACTTAAGAGAGGCTCATCACTTTCATGCAGATGAATCAGGATGGCATCTATTTGTCAAAATCGATGATAAGGGCAATTATAATTGGTTTATGTGGGTATTTATCTCAAAAGATATCGTGCTTTTTGTTCTGCAGCCAACTCGCTCGGCTAAGGTACCATTAAAAAGCCTATTTAATCTAAAGCCTGAAGAAATTAAGATGATTAAGGGAGCTATTGTTAATCCCAAAGAGAAAAAGATAATGAATGTAGATAAGTTTTCCTCATATAAAATGTTGGAAAGATTAGGACTGGTAGAGCTTGCCTTCTGTTGGGCTCATCAGAGAAGAGAGTTCATTGAATTGAAAACCAAATATCCTGAGCTAAGTGGCTGGGCAGAGGAATGGATTGAGAGAATTGGCAGCCTCTACCATATCAATAATGAAAGAATAAAATATAATCGGCAAGATTCCCTTTTTAGAGAATACGACCAGAAGTTAAGAGAGAAGTTAGATGAAGTCTATTCTCTTATCAATAGGGAATATAGCCATCCTGCACAAGCTGCCATTATGAATAGCATGAAAGAGCACTGGAAAGGTTTAACTCTGTTTGTAGATAGTCCGGAAATTCCCATGGATAACAATCTTGCCGAAAGGATGATTCGGCCTATGGTCCTTGGTAGGAAGAACTACTGGGGGAATCATGCCCTCTGGGCAGGACAATTAACAGCAGCCATGTTCTCAGTTATCCAAACTTGCCTGATGCATAGTATCTCACCCAGAGCATATTTAACATATTACCTCACCGAATGTGCAAAAAGAGGCTCTGCCCCCTCTGGGGGTGAAATAGAGCTATTCTTACTACCTAAACTTAATGAAAGCATTAAAACGAAATTAGAAAGCTTTAGTTAGCCCCCTTAGGGGGCGAGACTTTGCCTGAAAAATGATGGGACTGGGCAACTATTAAAGATAGATTGGAATTCCCGGTTATTCTTGCTGATAATCAAGACTAAAAGGAAACAGATAGGGGCAGTTTTGTTTCTGCCAGAAGAATGATTTAATCATTACCCTTTTGGTGGATTTCTAACGGGGTTTACTGAGTATTTACACCGCAACAGAAATCTCCAAACTTCTAGGTAGGGATTAATTACAATACCTCTATTCCAAAATTGAGCTAGGTGTGTTTTTTGTTATCAACGAAAACTGGTTTTCTTCACTCTAAAAGAATATGATCCGGATCCTACCCGGAAGATTATGCATCCATTCTCCTTATGTGCTTCCTCGATTCCTTCCACACCTTCTATAAAGGAATTATCTTCCCAAACAGGGTTGCCATTTTCCTTGATTTCCACCTTATCCCATCCTAAGAGGGGAAGGTTCACCCACGCTCTACTATTCACCGGTATTTTAACATCTAAAGTGAATGCAGTCTCTGTACGCTTCCACTTTGATGAAACGAAACCTCGTATTGTGTTCACTGACGCCTCGACAGAGCTGAGATCGCCGAGCATGTAGGGTTTGATACTAAGGGACTGCCAGCCAGGTTTTTCAGGATTAACCCTGATGCCTGCTAAATACTTGTAGAACCAAGTATCGATACTGCCGTGCATGGGATGATTATGGGAATTCATCCCAGACCCTGTCAAGTACTCCCATCGTTCCCAAATGGTCGTTGCCCCCTTGGAGATCATATACCCCCAACTCGGGTAGGTAGTCTGTGTTACGATGGTGTAGGCTACATCTCCTTTTCCCAGCTCGGTGAGTGCCTCAACCATGTACTCAGTGCATTGGTTGCCTGTGTTGAGGTGACCTTCATGGGTTTCCATGATGTCCTTAACCAAATTCTCTAATACGGCCTCTCTTCTGTTCTCTGGCACCAGATTTAAGAACAGGGGAAATGCATTGCAAGCTTGGCTCCCTGTTGCATATTGAGCAGTATCCTGGTCAAAGAATCGTGCGTTGAAAGCCGCTTTGATTTTATCAGCAAGGCTTGTATACTTCTCCACTTCCCCGGACTTTCCTAGAATACTTGCCATACGAGAAAGAATCAAGGCATTGTAGTAGTAATACCCGGTGGAAATAAAGTTACCTGGGGTAATCTTTGGATAGGACCCAAGGCCAATATGGGCTCCTTGACTTTCCAAAGGAATCTCGGAGCTATCTGCTGGAATACAATCTTTTATAGGAGTGCACCAATCACCAAATCCGGTATAGGGTACAATATGGCTCTCTGCTTGCGCGCCCAGAAAGCTAAACCATTGCTTGACTGCTTCATAGTACTCTTCTAAGATCCGTTTGTCTGCGTAGTAAAGATAAAGGTGCCAAATAACAAAAAGGTAACAGTCCACAGGATCTCCGGGCTTAGTTCCCCATCTGAACGGCGCTGTATCAGTGATTGCTCCTGTCTCTTTGTCCTGGGCATCGCGGATATCCCGGAGCCACTTGGTATATAGTCGTACCATGTTGAAGTTATAGATGGACTCCTCTGCTCTCACAGTCATATCATTGAGCCATCCCATACGCTCGTCGCGTTGCGGGCAGTCAGTGGGTACACTGTGGAGGTTGTTCGATTCCGTCCATATAATATTTTTGTGAATTTTGTTCAGTAGATCATTCGAGCAAGTGAACTTTCCTGTTGGCTCTACCGCAGAGCGAACCACACATCCCTGAAGACTCTCCGGTCTTGGAGTACCCGGAAATCCGGTCATCTGAACATAGCGAAAGCCATGGTAAGTAAAGCGAGGCTCGTAAATTTCTTTACCCTCTCCCTTCAAGATGTAAGTATCTGTAGCCTGAGCTGTTAGAAGATTTTCCTGGTTTATTGTGCCATCTTCATAGAGAATTTCAGCAAATTTGAGAACCACTACTGTGCCCTGGGGACCTTCCACCGCGAGCTTGCACCAGCCAGCAATGTTTTGTCCCATATCATACACGTAGACACGAGGCTTGGGATTAGTCATTTCTACTGGATTAATTGTCTTGACGACCTTAATGGGCTCGAGCATCTGAGCTTTCATCACTCCTCCCGGACCTTTGACGCGTTGCACATTTCTCCAGTCGCAGGGAGACTCCTTAAAGGAATAAGTATCCCATCCAGGTTTTTCCAGGCGTGCATCATATGTTTCCCCGTCATAAATACTGTTCTTAGTTATGGGTCCACTGACCACCGACCAGCTTACGTCACTGGCAATACTCCTTGTAGTCTCATCATCCAGCTCGACATTCATCTGAAAAATCATCTCGGGGGAACCATGCCATCCATTCCCAAGGATAACTCCCATGGCATTCTTACCTTTGCGGACATATGCAGTCACATCGTAGGTAACGTATAGTACTGTTTTTGCACACTCAGTCCAGCCTGGATCAAGCACATGATCGCCAATCTTTTTCCCATTCATGCGCAGTTCATAGTAACCGAGACCAGAGATGTACACTCTCGCCCGAGAAATGGGTTTATCTATAGTAAACTCCTTGCGAAAAAAGAGTGCTTCTCCTGCTTTTCCCGCTGGCCATCCAATCCATTCCCCCTGCCAATCACTTGGTTGCAAGAGACCCATTTCAAATACAGCCACGTCACTATAAGGACTTACCTTGCCTTTCTTATCCCAGGTACGGACCTTCCAATAGCAGGTTTTTCTACTCTCTAAGGCTCTTCCTTCATAGACAACGCTCACAGACTGACTGGATTCTACCTTTCCACTATCCCATTTATCACCTACATTGGCTTCCATATTTGACTGGCTACCTGCAAGCACCTGGTAGGCAGACTGAAGCTGTCCACGCTCAGAATGGTTAAACATCCAGGAGAACCGGGGTAAAGCCACGTCGATTCCCAATGGATTCGAAGCATACTCACAAAGCAAATTTATGACCCTAAATTCCTCGACTTTTCTAGTCTTTTCTCGATCAGGCATCCAGGTCTCCTTCTTTATTATTGGTCTTTTCGTCTCAACCAGTTCCTACTTAATCGATTCCCTAGACGTTTTCCACCAGCAAGCTTGAGGTCTCAAATCACCCTAATAATGCCTGCACTCTTCCATGGAGTATCAGGCTATTACCAATCCTTAAAAGCCTACCCTCGCCAGAACTTGTTTGAGAACAGAATCGCAATAATTACACTTATGGCATTTTTTATCACATTTAGTCACTCTCTCAAACCAATCATGGGGAAACTTTGAATTATCAACTATGTAACCCAAAAGTAAAGGCTCATGACTTGGCTCAAGTAAATCAAGCAAATTGCCATTAAATTTTTGTTCCACGTAGGCTTGAATAACCTTGCTGGGGTTGGCATGCATTCTAGTAGCTAATTTCATTGTAGAGAAATAACCTTGATAATTCTTTATATCTTCTGGCCTAATCCAAGAACTTTGCAGGATAGAAACCCAGTTATTCTTATTTCTATAATAATCCCAACAAAGAGCGGGACTCTCCTTATTTATATTAGTCATTTCATTTATCTGTTTCTCATGAGCAACCAGATTATCATGAAAAGTTTGCCCAGAACAAAAGGTCATACAGCCGCTATTAGCCAAAAGATAAAGACCTTTATTGTGTAAATCAGACCATTCTTTTATTTCTTTTATTCTTTGAAAGTCTCTATTATATTCTCGTTGTATATAAAAACTGTCAAAAAGATGGCTTACATACTGCATACCATTTATGGTGCCGATACGCATATTTACTGAAGCTCTGACATCGATATCTTTGAAATTTTCCTTTACCACTTTGGCAATCATCAAGGAAGTAGTGGTGACTACATCCAGTCCAAATTTTCCATTGAGATAATCGATAGTTGAACAAATAAGATTAGCTAAATATCGGGATAAGCTGTATTTACCATAACAATTGGCATTAAAGAGAAGATCTAATTTAATGCCCATCTTCTTAATAACTTCCAGGTCCTTTTCTAATTTTCTTTGAGCCTCCCAATCAATAACGCCGCCTATATCGCCTAAGGGCGCTCTTCCACTGGGCATATCTAACCAAGAAAAATAGACTTCTTCTATATACTCCTTAAAATCTCTAATAACATCAGCAAAAGGCTGTTCCCCTTCATCCGGAAGCTGATAACCTATGGCAAACTTCATTTTTACCTTAGCACCCAAGGTTTTCTTTTCCGAAAGGGACTTTTGAAAACATTCTTAATTTTTCCTGTTTTTTCCAGGTGAATCATACAAGCACGAGTACAGCCTGCTGCTCCTTCCAGTGCCCTAGCATACACATACATTGCAGGAAGTTTGTACTGTTGAGCTACAAGAAAATCTGGGTGAGTAAATCCCTTTCTATCCTTGGGTGTAACCATAAATGGATTAGCATGTCTACTCCCACCACAAAAACCAACGCTGCATTTCTGGTAATCTATGTCTGCCCATTCCAGCTGCCTTCCTGCCACAGTTATTTTTACGGTTTTATCCCTCGATATTGCCCCCATTGAGCACGCTTTAACACATAACATACACCTGTCACAAAGTTCTCCATTAAACAAAGGGTCAGGCTCTAAAGGTGCATCTGTAATAATCGCAGCAATTCTCTGCCTTGGACCGAATTCAGGAGTGAGAAACATCTTACTATATCCTATTTGTCCTAAGCCAGCACAGAATGCTGCAATTCTCAAATGAGGGAAAACATCAGGGGCAGGTTTATCTGGTGAAACGGGCCTGCTAAGATTTGGATCCATTTTGCCTATTCTTTCTCGATCGATGCCAATAGTATCTCCTGCGTTGACAAAGGGGAAATTATTGGGTATTTGAATCGCTTCGTATCCTTCATCTTCGATCATTTTGCTTACATTCCAGAGAACATAGGGCTGATATATGTAGTTTATTCCAGCATAACCCATTGCAGAATAAGCGGTGAAAAAAGTTCCCTCTTCGATGCCTCGATAAACACCTCTGAAAATGCGGAAACCCAAGACTATCATGCTTTTTGCATCCGGGAAGATGAATCTTGGGTCCATTTGCTTCGGTGCGCCTTCAAACCTATCCATTGATGTAACCCCTACAATGTCAGCCCCACAATTTTTTGCGTATTTTTTTATTTCTTCCGATGTTAACATGGAATCCTCCTTACAACAATTGCTCGTTTACTCGTACCCCTTCCTCGAAATGATTTTTGTTCCGAATCGCTGATACTATTTATCATTTCAATCTCCAGGGTTTTGTTGTACGGAAAGGCTTTTTGAATGAATTCTTGGTTTTCCCCTGTTCTTCAAGATGGATCATGCAGGCGATTTGACAACCACGCATTCCTCCAATTTCCCTGCCATAGCAAAGATGAGGCTTAAGCTTGTATCTCATAGATTTAGTATAGGGCTGTTGAGTAAATCCTTTCTCATCTTCCATTGAAACCATAAATGGATTATGTTCCTTGACCCCTCCGTGAAGGGCAACGCTGCACTTCTTAAAATCCAGCTTTGCCCATTCTAAATTTCTCCCTGCCATTGTAATTTTAGTCTTTTCGGTTCTTGATATAGCGCCTGCAGAGCATTCCTCAACGCAAGCCATACATTCATCACAAAGTTTTCCATCGAATAAGGGGTCAGGCTCTAAGGGTGCATCTGTAAGAATCGCAGCAAACATCTGCCTTGGGCCGAATTCAGGAGTCAGAAACATTCCACTATAACCTACCTCACCTAATCCAGCACAAAAGGCAGCGAGCTTCAATTGAAAAAAGATATCTGGAGCAGGTTTTTCGGGAGAAACGGGTCTAGACCAATTCCCATCTATATTACCAATTCTTGAGGGGTTCACATCAATAAAGTCTTGGCCAATATGGTCCGGGTCAAGGTTGTCAATATTGCTCCAGGGAAAATTATTTGGAACAGGCACGGCTTCATACCCTTCGTTTTCGAGTGACTTGGTAAAATTCCAGAGAACTACAGGTTGAAATATCCAGCGTGTTCCTTCATAGCCCATGATCGAGTATGGCGCAAAGAAAGTTCCCTCTTCGATGCCTCGAAAAACACCTCTGAAAATGCGGAAACCCAAAACTATCATGCTTTTTGCATCCGGGAAGATGAATCTTGGATCCATTTGCTTCGGTGCGCCTTCAAACCTATCCATGGAGCTGATCCCAACTAAGTCTGCCCCACATTTCTTAGCATATTCCTTCACTTCTTTTGCTTTGATCATTTACTCCTCCATGTTCAAAATTATGGCATACTTCATTCTTGTGTGAAAAACTCTCAAAAGGGAAATTAATCCTACAACACTTCTCTCTTTGGAAAGTTTTCCTTGACCGTGAGGGAATATCTATCTACTTTCTCGTTTCCCCTTGGCTCTGTTCTTAGCTTTCCTCTTGCCATGACTACATTTTTATTGCACCAGCAGTCAATCCAGCAACAAAATAGCGCATGGTGATAAGAAAAAGAAAAAAGAGAGGAATAGAAGCTATGATATATCCAGCAAATTGGGGACCATAAGCTGTTGAATACATTCCCTGGAAATAACTAAGGCCAACTGTAATTGTCCTCTTGTAATTGTCACTTAGAGTAACCAAAGGCCAGATATAATCATTCCATATCCAGAGAAGATTCATTATAGCAATTACACCTAGAATCGCTTTCGCAAGCGGCAGTCCGATACGCCAATACATCTGAAATATATTTGCTCCATCCATCTTAGCTGAATCGTAAAGATCTATTGGTGTGGAAGCAAAGAAACCCCTCAAAATATAGATACCCATGACTTGTCCGCCAGATATATAAGGTAAGATTAAAGCCCAATGAGTATTTAGCAGATGTAATTGTTTTATCCACACAAAGGCAGGTACCAAAGTTAACACCCTGGGAATCATTAATAGGCCGATGACCGCATAAAAGAGCAGTGTCTTTCCAGGGAAATTGAATCTAGCAAAGGCAAAAGCAGACAGAGAGGCAGTAAGCAAAGCTCCCAGTACAGAAAGAGATGTAATTACGACAGTGTTTAACATATAAACCTTGACTACATTCCACGCTGTGGGATAATTTTCAAGATGAAGGGGAAGGGAAAAACTCCAATAATCATGACGAAACTGAGAAACATCTTTGAATGAGGTCATCAAGAGAAAGAGAAATGGAAAATAAGTTATGACTATCACAAAGAGCAAAAAAATGTGTGTAGGAATGTTTAGCTTGGCTATCTTTCTATTCATGGCAAAGCCTTCCTTTCTATAAGCACTGTGTTTTTGGAGAATCTAAGTGCCTGTTCTCTCTCATCAAGAAACTTGAAAGTGGCTAGTGACTAAGTTCCATATTCCGCACTTGACTTAATATACTTTATGTTTAGTACAGTTATCAAGAAAATGAGAAGAAAGAGAAAAAGACCTATAGCTGAGGCGTTACCCATTTTACTATACATAAAAGCATTTTTATACAGGACTAGTCCAGGAACATAAGTAGAAAACCCAGGTCCTCCATTAGTTAAAATCAAAATAGCCTGAAATCTTTCTATTTGATCTATCACTGTCAAAACAACAATAATTTTCATTTGTCCCATAATCAGTGGTATATCAATTTTCATCCACCTTGATATTCCTGAAGAAACTCCATCAATAGCGGCTGAATCAAAAATGGCGGGAGAAATGTTATCTAAGCCAGCTAGGTATATCAATAGATTGAAGCCCGCTATCCAAGGGAAATTTATAAACATAATTGCCAATAAAGAGAAACGAGGATTTCCCAGCCAAGATTGAGCTAATACGTCAAGTCCAATAGTATTCAGAAAATTATTAAGTAGTCCATTTATGGGATCATAGATAAACCGCCAAATCATAATGGTAACCATCCAGGGTACCACCATGGGTATCACAAATAGAATACGATAAATATATTGAATTCTATTATTACGGAGATTAGAAATTAACAAAGCCGCAAATAATGGGATTGTAACGGCTACCGCTAAAGAAAATCCCCCCAATTTAGCCATATTTGGCAGTGAAGTTAGAAAAGCCCGGTCGACAGTAAATAACTCCCTAAAATGTCCTAATCCTATAAAAGTAGGAGTATTGACTCCGTCCCATCTAAAAAAAGCATGGTAAAAAGCAGAAAAAATAGGATAATAATTAAATATACTTATCAAAAGGAAAGTGGGTATTATAAATAGATAATATCCTCCTTTCTCGGTCAGATTTCCTATTTTATTCTTGATCATCGATTTTTACCTCCGCTCATTTGCCCATAATACTTTAAGTGCATTCTTTGATAATTTCCATTCCACAACACAAGGGATTAGAAATCCTTCGAGATTATTTATTGATTCGAAATAACCGCTGTGAGTTATTTCTCTCTGTCTAATTTTCCATACTATCTCAAAAAGAAACCGAAGCAGACCTATCCTAGTGCTCTTTAAAGCGTATGAGCGAAGATACATGTTTCAGTTTCTTCTGCATCTTCGCTCATAAGAAATTGCTTTACTTATCCCCTGCTATTGTGTTTCAAGAATTCTGTCAGCTGCAGCATCCATATACCCCTGTAATTCTTCAACAGTTTCCTCTAAGCTTTTATATCCCACACAATACGGTGATACTGTTGCCGTGAAATTTTGACCATATTCATAGTCAAGCAGGGAATCATCCGACTGAAAAACGGAGGCAGGATACGAAACTGACTCTAGGAAAAGAGCTAATTCCGCAGATGCTTCCGCACTTTTTACGTTTGGCATTGTCATTTGCGCTTCATTTACCACCAGCGAAATATTCTCAGGAGTAGTAGCAAACATCAAGAAATCAAAAGCCTCATCAACTATTCCTCGCCTCTCAGCTGTGTTAGTGACACTAAGCTGCCATGATCCATAACCAGCAGCTTTATTGGTAGGCGGAATATCGTCTGCCAGCAATGATGAAGTCTCTGAGTCTATAACGGGGTAGTAGAAAGCACCAATATTGAAAGTCCTACGTGGGTCTCTCAAGTATTCAGGCATCGCCCAACTCCCCGTGACAATCATCGCTGCTTGTCCGGTAAGAAACAAAGGCTGAATTACGTCCCAATCGGCACCAAGAGTGCCTTCTTGCCAATAGGAACCGAATTCTCTCATTGTTTCAAGCCTCGCTCGTTGCTTATCCGACCCAGCGCTATACGTCCCTGCCTTTATAGCTTTGGCCATCTCAACCCTGTTAAGCCATTTATCTTTATTTAAGTCATATGTTGGGATATCGGACCAGAAAAAGAATTGGGACAGCCACCCTGAAACCCAAGTTAGCTGATCTAGGTC
>Ga0315541_1002643_pt1 | contig 14604 bp, 11 predicted proteins | sample SalMarSW160190MG_FD_203095 | JGI IMG/M metagenome (GOLD analysis project Ga0315541, IMG submission 203095) | Salt marsh sediment microbial communities from the Plum Island Ecosystem LTER, Massachusetts, United States - Salt Marsh Sediment SW1601-190 ...
GGGCGGCGGCGGGATGTTCGGCGGAGGCGGCGGGGACGGCGGAGGCGGCGGGGGCGGCGCCCAGATCCTCTATTCCCGGCGCATCGGCGCCTCCCCCAAGGGGGGGCTCCCCGACGAGGCGATCTACGGGAGCGAGCCCGACGCGGCCACGATCCTCGGCGCCACCAAGCTCACCGGGAAGACGGCCGGCGGCTGGTCCCTGGGGATCATGGAGGCCGTCACCCAGCGCGAGATGGCCCCCTGGGTGGACGGCACGGCCCGGGAGTACGAGGCCGAGGTCGAGCCGCTGACCAACTTCCTGGTGGCTCGCGCCCGGCGCGATCTCCGGGAGGGGCAGACCAACGTCGGCGCCATCGCCACGGCGGTGCACCGGGACCTGCGCGACGACGCCCTGGCCGGCGACCTCCGCTCCTCGGCGTACGTGGGCGGCATGGACTTCCTCCACGAGTTCGCCAACCGGACCTGGTCGCTCAACGGCCATTTCGTGGCCAGCCGCATCGCCGGCGACCCCGAGGTCATGGCGTCGGCCCAGGAATCCTCGGCCCGCTACTACCAGCGGCCCGATGCCGACTACCTGGGCGTGGACGGGGCCGCCACCGCCCTGACGGGCTACAAGGCCAGCCTGGAGCTCCAGAAGCAGGCGGGTCTCCACTGGCAGGGAGGCGTGGAGCTGGGGATGACCAGCCCCGGCTTCGAGGTCAACGACCTGGGCTACCAGCGTGACGCCGACCGGCGCTCCGCTTCCGCGCGCCTGGAGTACAACGAGAACCGTCCCGGCACCGTGCTCCGGCGCTGGAGCGTCAACGCCAGCACCGACGCCACCTGGAACTTCGGCAGCGACAGGCTCGGGACCGGGCTGAACTTCCGGGGCAACTGGACCTTCGTGAACTACTGGTCCGTGAACCTGGGCATCAGCCACGACTTCGCGGCGCTGGACGACCGCCTCACCCGGGGCGGCCCCCTGGCCCGCAAGGTCGGCGGCAACCGGATCTCCTTCGGCAGCTCCTCCGACTTCTCCCGTCCCTACACCTTCCGGGGCAACGCCAACTACGAGTGGGACGAGGCCGGGGGCCGGCAGGTCGGCTTCGGCGGCGGGGTCGGCATCAAGCCCAGCAGCAGGTGGGAGATCTCCCTGGGGCCCCGCATCTCGATGAACGAGGCCGCCGCGCAGTACGTGACCCAGGTGGACGACGCGACGGCCTCGTCCACCTACGGGACCCGGTACCTGTTCGCCGACCTGAAGCAGACGACCCTCTCCCTGGAGACGCGGCTGAACCTCACGTTCAGCCCCGACCTCACCCTGGAGATGTACGCCCAGCCCTTCATGGCCAGCGGCGACTACGGCGCCCTCAAGGAGCTCCGCGCTCCAGGGACCTTCGACTTCGACCGGTACGGGGTGGAGAGGGGGACCCTCTCCAGGGACTCCGACGGGTATTACTACATCGACCCCGACGGCCCCGCCGGACCCGCGGAGGAGTTCTCGGTCTACGACACGGACTTCAACCGGGTATCCCTGAGGGGCACGGCGGTGCTGCGCTGGGAGTGGCGACCCGGCTCGACCCTCTTCCTGGTCTGGCAGCAGAGCCGGTCCGATTATCTGGACGGCGGGGACTTCGACTTCGGCCGGGACGCCAGGGCCATGTTCCGGGCCGAGGCCGACAACATCTTCATGTTCAAGTTGACGTACTGGATCGGGTCGTAGGCGCCGCGGCGGGAGGGGCGCACCCGCCCGCCCGCCCAGCCGCTGCGCGCTGGCCCCCTTCTCAGTAGCCTCCCTCGTCCAGCTTCACCTTCCCGGCCATGTGCCGGTATACGAACACCGTGTACGCAGTGGCCAGCGTCATCCCCGGGATCCACCACCAGAGGGCAGCCCTCAGGGAGTGCTCGGGCCCGTGGGCGTTGAACACAGTGAGGGAGGCCGCGGGGTCGTTGGTGGCGGGCAGGACCATGGGGTAGAGGCCGTACGCCACGCTCAGGAGCATGCCCGCCAGGAAGACGGACGAGGCCAGGAACGCGCTCAGCTCGCGTCCCCGGGCCGCCAGGTGCCAGGCACCCACCAGCCCCGCCACGGCCAGGGCGGGCAGCATGTAAGAGAGGGGCTGGGCGTTCATGCGCTCCGGGACGTGGGGCTGGACGCGGAACGTCAGCACCGTGAGGACGACCACCGCCGCGGCCAGGAGGGGCCACAGGGCCTTGGCGGCCCGCTCCGCCCGCGCGCGCACCGGGTCCTCCGTCTTGAGGCCCAGCCAGAGCGCTCCGTGGTGCGCGAGGGCCAGGAAGCTCGTGACGCCCACAGTCACCGTGTACCAGTCCAGGATCCCCATCTCCGGCCCGCCGATGCCGAAGGAGGTCCACAGGGGGTTGAAGAAGTACCCGTCTTCTCCAAGGGGGACGCCCCGCACCACGTTGCCCAGGGCCGCGCCGAAGAAGACGGTGAGGACGAGGCTGGAGACGGAGAAGACCACGTCCCAGACCGGCCGCCACACCGGGTTGTCCACGTGGCTCCGGAACTCGATGGAGATGGCCCGGAGGATGAGGAGCCACAGGACCACCATGAGCGGCAGGTAGAAGCCGCTGAAGCTCGAGGCGTACAGGAGCGGGAAGGCCAGCACCAGGGAGCCCCCCGCCGCAAGGAGCCACACCTCGTTGCCGTCCCATACGGGGCCGATGCTCTGCAGCACGGTGCGCCGCTCCCGGTCGGTGCGGGCCACGAAGAGGTGGAGCGCACCGGCGCCCAGGTCGAAGCCGTCCAGGATGACGTAGACGGTGAGGAGCAGCCCCACCAGCCAGAACCAGAGGGTTTCCATGGTCACCTCCCCTCCGGCCCGTGGGCGATCTCACGGCCGGCCAGGAAGAGGAAGAGGATGCCCAGCAGGAGATACAGCCCCATGAAGCCCAGGAGGCTGAAGAGCGTGTTTCCCGACGAGACGGTGGCGGAATGGCCGTCGCGGGTCAGGAGGACGCCGTACACGAGCCACGGCTGCCTTCCCAGCTCCGCCGTCATCCACCCCATGGTGTTGGCGATGAAGGGGAAGGGAGCCGCCAGCATCAGGACCCAGAGCATGGCTCTGGAGTCGTACAGCTTCTGTTTCCAGAGCAGCCAGGCTGCCAGGAGCATGGCTCCGATGAAGAGCGTGCCCAGCCCCACCATCATGTGGTACGCGTAGTAGTGGAGGGGGACGTTGTCGGGCCAGTCGGACTCGGGAAACGCCTCCAGGCCGCGGACCTCGGCGCCCCAGCGGCGCCAGGTGAGGATGCTGAGGACCTGCGGCACCTCGATGGGATTGTCCAGGCGCCGCTTCTCCATGTCGGGCTGCCCGATGATGGTGAGGGGCGCGCCCTGCCGCGTCTCGAAGAGCCCCTCCATGGAAGCGAAGGCCGCCGGCTTGTGGCGGGCCACGTTGGCCGCCTGGAAGTCCCCGGTGGGAAAGGCCAGGAGCAGCGCCGCCGGCAGCCCCACCAGGACCCCGGTGCGCACGAAGAGCTTCCCGTGCTCGGCGTGGTCACGCTGCTCCGGTGTCGCCTTCTCCGAGCCCGCCACCAGGAGGTAGTAGGCGCCGATGGCCGCCATGACGAACGAGCCGGTGGTGACGGCGCCCACCATGGTGTGGAGGTACTGCCAGACCAGCCACGGGTTGAGGATGAGGCTCCACAGGGAGGTGAGGGCCAGGGTGCCGTCGGGTTGGACCTCGTAGCCCACCGGGTGCTGCATGAACGCGTTGGTGGCCACGATGAAGTACCCGGAGAGCCAGGACCCCAGGAAGACGGCGACGGCCGAGAGCCAGTGCATGCGCGGGCTCAGCCGCTTCTCCCCGAAGAGGAAGAGCGCCAGGAAGGACGACTCGAGGAAGAAGGCGAAGGTGCCTTCCATGGCCAGCGTCTGTCCGATCACCCCGCCCGTGGCCTCGGAGAACCGCGCCCAGTTGGTCCCGAACTGGAACTCCATGGGGATCCCTGTGACCACGCCCATGGCGAAGGAGAGGCCGAAGATCTTTCCCCAGAACCGGGCGGAGCGATGGTACCGCTCGTCCCCCGTCCTCAGCCCCCAGGTCTTCAGGACGACGATGAGGAGGGCCAGCCCCATGGTGAGTTGGGGAAAGAGATAGTGGTATGTGATGGTGAAGGCGAAGTGGAAGCGGTGGTAGAACAGCGCTGCGTCCATCGAACCCTCCGTCTCGGCGTTCCTCTACACCCCTAGAAGATGGGGCCGCTCGTCCAGGAGCGTCAGGACCAGCTCGCCGAAGAGCGTGTTGGCCCATGCGAACCAGCCCCGGGTGAAATCGGACGGATTGTCCTTGTGGAAGGACTCATGCATGAACCCGGTGCCGGCGTGGGTGCGCTTCAGCGTGTCCAGCACGCCCGCGACCTCGGCGTCCGAGGTGGCGGTGAGCCCCTGCATCAGGAGCCCCAGGTGCCAGATCCGGTCCATCCCCGCATGAGGCCCGCCCACCCCGGCTCCCGCCGTCCCCCGGAAGAAGTACGGGTTGTGCTCGGAGAGGACGAAGCGGCGCGTGCGCAGGTAGAGGGGATCGTCCTTGGCGCAGGCGCCCAGATAGGGAAGGGACAGGAGCGAGGGGACGTTGGCGTCGTCCATGTGGTGCCGGTTCCCGAAGCCGTCCACCTCGTAGGCCCACACCCGGCCCAGAGCCGGATGCTCGACCACGGCATGGGCGGCGAGCGCGGCCTCCACCTCCTCCGCCAACGCACGGCACTCCGACGCGAACGCTCTCCCCAGCCCCGTGGGCTCGGCCATCTCCGCGAGCTGGCGGAGCGACACCACCGCGAAGTGGTTCGAGGGCACCAGGAAGGGGAACGTTGTGGCGTCGTCGGAGGGGCGGAAGACGGAGACGATGAGACCCACCGGCCGGATGGGATTCCCGTACCCCGACCCCGCCACCGTGTCGGTCTGCCAACCGGTGACGCGCTGGAACTTGTACGGCCCGGGGCCCTCCTTGCGCTGCTGCTCCCGGAACGTGCGGAGCACCAGGCGCATCGCTTCGCGCCATGCGTCGTCGAAGGGCGCGAGGCCGCCGGCGAGCCGCCAGTACGCGTGGGCGAGGCGGATGGGATAGCAGAGCGAGTCCACCTCCCACTTCCGCTCGTGGAGCTCCGGCCTCATCTCCGTGAGATCGTCCTTCCACGGGCTCCCCGTCGGCCCCTTGTTGAACGCGTTGGCGTACGGGTCGATGAGAATGCAGCGCGCCTGGCGGCGGATCACGCCCTCGATGAGGCGGCAGAGCCCGGCGTCCTCGCCCATGAGGGGGAGGTAGGGCCACACCTGGGCGGTGGAGTCCCGGAGCCACATGGCCTCGATGTCCCCGGTGATCACGAACGTGTCCGGCTGCCCGTCCACCTCCCCGAAGGCCACCGTGGTGTCCAGGGTGTTGGGGAAGCAGTTCTCGAACAGGAGCGCCAGCTCCGGGTCGGCCAGCTCGCCCTTCACCCGCTCGATGGTGCGCTCCACGGCGGGGCTGGTGAAGCGGCGCTGGGCGAGGGGCGGGCGGCCGGTGAGACGCCGCGGTGCGGTCGGGGCCGGCCCAGCCGAGACGGGAGGGCCGCCCATCAGCCCGATGGCCCCTGCCGCAGCCGCACCCGTCTGCTTCAGGAAGGCACGGCGCGAGGGACCTGGCATGGACGACGGGTCTCCGAGCAGGTGGGCGGGCAGATACCCCGCATGAATGGCGAGCGAAGACCGATCGCGCCATCCCCGGGACTCAGGAACGGAGTCATCGTTCAAGAATGCAGGTCCCACCACGTGCCCGGAAGCCGGGATGACCTCAGACGCGGCATTGCCGATGGATGGTACGGTACATAACTTAGGGACGTACCGTACAACCTACGAGAGGCCGACCATGGCCAAACCCTATTCGGTGTCTCGACTGAGGGCCGACCTCTTCAACGTCCTCGATCGGGTGTTGGAGACCGGCGTGCCCGTGGAGGTGGAGCGCAACGGGCGGGTCCTGCGCATCGTGGCTGTGGAGGAACGAGGGCGCTTGGGCAACCTGAAGCCCCACCCCGAATACCTTCGCGTGGAGCCGGAGTCGTTGGTCCACCTCGACTGGTCCGGGGAATGGCGGCCGTGATCTACCTCGACACCCATGTCGTGGCCTGGCTGTACGCTTCCGGTGCCGGAGCGCTTTCGCCCAGGGCCGCCGAGGCCATCGCCCGTGCGGGCGACGTACGGGTGTCTCCCATGGTGCGCCTCGAGCTCCAGTATCTCTGGGAGATCGGGCGGGTGTCGGACCCGGCCGTGACCGTGCTGGACGCGCTGCACGCGGCGCTGGGGTTGACCGTGTGCTCGGCCTCGTTCCCCGCCGTCGTCGTGGAGGCGGAGCGATCACCATGGACCCGAGACCCCTTCGATCGCCTCATCGTCGCGCAAGCGTCACTCCACGGCGCCCCCCTCGTCACGAAGGACGAGGCTATGCACCGGCAGTACGTCGAGGCGCTCTGGTAGGAACCCGGCGATAGGGGTCGCCGGTGGGCAGCTGTTCGGCGTCCTCGCCCATGAGGGGGGGTAGGGCCAAGCCTGCGCGGTGGAGGCCCGGAGCCACATGGCGCCGATGTCCCCGGCGATGACGAACGTGTCGGGGCGGGCCGACCTTCCGCGCCATCGCCGCGCCCCGTCGGAGCGATCATGCTTCCACTGCGAGACCCTGGACTTCCGATCCGCCTCAAGGTGCGCTACTATGATGATATCATTATCATATCATCGGGGAGATCCCTTGTCCGACGTGGCCGTGCGGGGCTTGCCCCCGGAATTGCATCAGGCCCTCAAGGATGCGGCGACCCGCAATCGCCGGAGCCTCAACGGTGAGATCGTCGCGCGCCTGGAAGCCTCTTTCGGCCGGACGGTCGTGGATGTGGACGCCGTGCTCGCGCGCATCCGCGAGCGGAGCGCGCGAGCGCCCGTCGCCGGCCTCGATGGAGACGACCTGCGCGCGCTGAAGGAGGCAGGCCGCCGGTGATCGTCGTGGACACCAACGTCATGGTGTACCTCCTGGCCGGCGGTGTGAACGGTGAAGCCGCCGCGCGGCTCCTGTGCGACGACCCCGTGTGGGCGGCGCCGGGGATATTGCTGAGCGAGCTCCGCAACGTGCTCGTCGGGCTGGTCCGGGCCGGGCGGCTGGGCATTGACGACGCCCTCGCCATGCACGCCGACGCGGAGGACGTGCTCCATGATCGGGTGGTGCGGGTGGACGGGAGCGCGGTCGTGGAGACCGCAATGGCCTGCGGCCTAAGCGTCTATGGTGCGGAGTTCGTGGTGATGGCCCGTGCGCTCGGCGTCAAGCTGATCAGCACGGATGAGGCGATCCTGAAGGGAGCGCCCGACGTGGCGGTGGGGTTGGTGGTGGGCTGAGCCACCCGCGCCGCTCACCGGCCTCGGCCTCGGCGTCAGCGGTACGGGTCGTCGGTCCCCAGGTGGTTGGCGACGTAGTCGGCCACCCCCTCCTCCACCGTGCGGAAGGGCCGCTCGTAGCCCGCCTCGTGAAGCCGCCCCATTTCCGCCTGGGTGAAGTACTGGTAGCGGTCGCGTATGGCCTCGGGCGTGTCCTTCCACTCCACTCGCAGCTCGCGGCCCACGGCCACGTAGAGCGCGCCCATGAGATCGAGCCACGTCTGCGCGCGTCCCGTGCCCAAGTTGAAGAGGCCGCTCACCTCCGGGTTCTCCATGAGCCACATCATCACGTCCACGCAGTCCTTCACGTAGACGAAGTCCCGCATCTGCTCGCCGTCGGCGTAGTCGGCGTGGTGGGAGCGGAAGAGGGTGACGGGCTCGCCCTCGGAGGCGGCGGGCCAGGCGCGGGTGACGCCGCTCATCATGGCGCCTTTGTGCCACTCGTTGGGACCGTACACGTTGAAGAACTTGAGCCCCACCCACTGGGGTGGAGCGTCGGCGCCGTCGGCGATCCGCCGGGCCACCCAGCGGTCGAAGGCGTGCTTGCTCCAGCCGTAGGCGTTGAGGGGCACCAGGCGGGCCAGCGCTTCCGGCGACCCGTCGTCGTCGAAGCCCGCCGAGCCGTCGCCGTACGTGGCCGCGGAAGATGCGTAGAGGAAGGGCACCTCGTGGTGCGCGCACCACTCCCAGAGCGTCTGCGGAAGCCGGTAGTTGGTCTGCGCGATGAGGTCGGCGTCGGCCTCGGTCGTGGAGGTGATAGCGCCCATGTGCACCACGTAGTCCACGTCGTCGTGGTGGCGCTCCAGCAGGTCGAAGATGTCCTCGGGCGGGACGAGCTCGGCCAGCTCCCGGCGGCGCAGGTTCTTCCACTTGTCGCCGCGGCCCAGCTCGTCCACCACGCTGATGGGGCCGTACCCGGCCTCCTCGAGGCCGGCGACGAGGTTCGAGCCGATGAAGCCGGCTCCTCCGGTGACGACGATCATGGGCGGGCGGGGTGTGGGGGATGGGGACCCAGGACCCGCAATCTACAGCGGACGCGCCAGGGCGGCGCGGGAGCTGGACGCTGCGGGCGGTGGGGTGCGCCGGCTCGGGCCATGGAGTGCTTCCTGACGAATGAGATTGCGCCGCGGGACGACACGGGCCCACAAGGCCGTGGGGCCTGCAATCTGCGGCTGCCTCCCGGCGCCGTGAGGCCGCGGCGACCATCACGTCACCCCGCGATGCTCGTTCCCCTCCAACAATCACCCGGGCTTAGATGCAACGCCGGATGGAGCCAGCCACCAACGCCCTATGGAGGTGACGCTCCTGGCCGCAGCGGCCCTGGCTGGCCCCTTCCGCAGGGAAGGCTCCGTAACCCTCACTCCGCCCGAAGGGCCCCGGCCGGATCTGTCGACGCGGCCCGCCGGGCCGGGACCCAGGCTGCCACCAGGGCCACCCACAGGAGGCCGATTCCGACTGCGGCATAGGTGAGGGGGTCCGTCGCTTCCACCTCGAAGAGGAGGGCTCCCATCAACTGGGTGAGACCGAGAGCGATTACCATGCCCGCCGCCAAACCGAGGCCGGCCACCCGCGTCCCCTCCCACACTACCATCCGCCTTACCTCCGAGGGCCTGGCTCCCAGGGCCATGCGCACTCCCATCTCGGCCCTGCGGCGCCCCACCAGGTAGGAGATCACGCCGTAGATCCCCACCACCCCCAGAACCAGGGCCACGCCTCCGGCCACGACCAGGAGCACCATGGTGAAGGCCATTCGGGCGCTTGCGTCGGCCACGATCCGTTCCGTGGTCCGAACCCGGGCGATGGCGACGTCGGGATCCACGGTGGCGACCCGGTCCCGGACGGCGCTCAGGAGCCCCACGGCGTTCCGTGCCCGGACCGCCACCGCCCCGCTTCGAGCGGACACCCCGGGGTTTGCCGGTCCCATGAGGGGAAAATAGATGAGGGGATCGGCCACGTGCGTCAGCTCCATTGCCGGGACATCCTCCACTACGCCCACCACGGTGCTCCAGATGGTATCCGCTCCCACGGCCACGCGCCGGCCCAGGGGATCCTCCTGGGGAAAGTAGTGCCTGGCCAGGGACCGGCTGATCACCACCACGGGCGCCTCCCCCTCCATGTCTGCCCGCTCCAGGGCCCGCCCCTCCAGAACTTCGATCCCCATGGTCCGGAAATACCCCGGCCCGGCTCGCCGCACCGCCACCACCGGCGGGAGCGTTCCCTCCGGTAAAGCCCGCCCCTCCACGCTCAGGTTGTTCCCGTTGCACCAACCGTCCAAAGGCAGACAGGTGACGACCCCCGCCGCCTCCACCCCCGGGAGTCCCCGGATGCCCGTAACCAGCGCCTGGCTGAAGGCCGCCGCCGCCGCCCCATTCGGATATTCCGAGCGAGGCAGGCCGAAGGAGAGGGTCAGGACTTCGGGGCTGGCATCGAAGCCGGCATCCACCGCCCTCAAGTGCATGAAGCTCCGGACCATGAGGCCCGCGCCTACCAGGAGAACCACCGCCAGGGCCATCTGGCTCGCCACCAGGATGCTCCGGCCCCGGACCCGGACCCGATCCGCCGTGGCGCCGGAGGTGGCCCGGAGGGTACCCACGATGCTGGCATCTCGCCGGAGGAGGGGAATGGCGCCGAAGGCGAGACCGGCCAGGGTCGTGACGCCCAGGGCGAACACCAGGACGCTCCCGTCCAGGCCCACCTCCTGGAGACGGGGGAGCGTCGCCGGGCCGTGTCTCACCAGGAGCCGAACCGCTCCCTGGGCCAAGACCAAGGCCACCAATCCCCCGAGACCAGAGAGGAGAATTCCTTCCACCAGGGCATCGCAAACCTGATCCAGGCGGCCCGCTCCCAGGGCCTCCCGGACCGCCACCTCCCGCTGCCTACTCTCGGCCCGCACCAGGAAGAGGTTCGCCACATTGGCGCAGGCGATGAGCAGGACGATCCCCACCGTCCCCAGCAGGATCCAGAGGGTTCGGGCCACTGGGCCCACCACGGAACTCTTCAGCGAGGTAACCAGAGCCTTAATGCCCACGGACTCCAGGATGAATCGAACCCTTCCCGGCTCGTCCGGGAAGCTCTCCGCGAGCCCCCGGTACAGCGCCTGTGTCTCGCTCCGGACCTCCGACGGCGTAATCCCCACCCGCATCCTGCCGACGACCTGGAGCCAGAACCCGCCGAGGGCCGTGGTCCCGTCCAGGTGCAAGGGAAGCCAGAGGCGCACCTCGTCTTCGGGGAATCGGAAGGCCGGTGGCATCACCCCCACGACTTCCCTGGGAGTGTCGTCGATGAGGATGGTCCGGCCGACGATGGCCGGGTCGCTCCCGTACCGCCGGGACCAGAGCGCGTGGCTCAGTACCACCACCGGAGGCCTACCTGATTCTCCGTCCCCCTCCAGAAACCACCGGCCTCTCTCCGGCGGCACGCTCAGGACCTCCGCCAGAGAGGGCGTCGCGAGGGTCATCCGCACCCGCTCCGGATCCCCGTCCCCGTCCCCGGTCACGGTCACTGCGTCGCTGGAGTAAGCCCCCACGGCCGCCATGGTGTGCTGGTGCTGGGATATGTGATAGACCAACCCTGGGGTGAAGCCCAGCCCCTCGGGAGCGTCGATCCCCGGCCCGGCATTGTCCATCCAGACCAGCTCGTCGGAGTCCGGGTACGGGAGGGGATTCAGGATCACACTGTCCGCCACGGCGTAGATGGCCACGGTGCCACCCATTCCAAGCGCCAGGGTCAGGATGCCCATCAGGGCGAATCCTGGGTTTCGAGCCAACCTCCGGGCTCCGTGACGGAAGTGACGTCCAGCGACTCCCCGGCCCCGGCGGGAGCCCAGGGCCACCCAAGCGAGCCCGCCCCATTCCCGCAGGTGGAAGGTGAAGCGCACGAGACGCCCACGGTCCTTCACGGAAGCCGCCCGGCGGCGATAGGTCTCCAGCATGTCGGCAGCCCACTCCCGATCCGCGGTTGCATAGAGACGAAGGAAGATTCGGTACACCCGTTCAGTCCACATCGTGGCGTTCTCCTTACACCGATCGCGGGAAGAGACGCTTCTCACGAGCCACCGCTACCAGGCCCTGGAGCCGCTCCATTTCCAACCCGACCACCTGACGGCCCAGGGGCGTCAGGCGGAAATACCGGCGTCGGGCATCCGGCGAATCCGCCTCTGCATCCTGATCGTGGTTTACCAGACCGTCCTCCGCCAATCGCTTCAACGCCTGGTAAAGCCCTCCGGTGGTGGGGTTCAACCGCCCCCCGGACCGCTCCTCGATCTCCTTCCCGATGCCGTACCCGTGAAGGGGACCGCCCCCCAGCGCCAACATCACGTGGAGAGCCAGGTCGCTCAGGGGAAGAAAGGCCTCGGGGTTTCGTTGATCCGCCATCGTGCTTCCTTTGTCCGTTCTCTTTTGCCGGTGTGCGGCGCCGTGGCCCTGGACCGGGGTCCCGAACCGTTGTCCCGGCCCGGATTTTCTTCCCGCCGCCTTGCCCCCCCCGCCTTCTCTCCCAGTTCCCGCTTTCGCCCTGCTTCGAAGTGGCCGGCAGCATCCCATATCCCCACGGCAAGACCCTCTCGCGCATCGCACTATATGAAGCGCTACAGTAGTAGGACACACCGAAGATCGAGATGGTTTCAGGGATCCCGTGGCCGTCCACTGCCAAGGACCGACATAGGGCTGAGATGGCCGCAAGAGGGATAGTGGGTCGAGGCGGCGGGAGTTGAACAACCCTCCCATGGGTACTGTCAACTTGTTGCTACCGAAACGGCTCATGGGAAGCAGGATGAATCCTGGCGGGATTGCCGGAGACTCCATCGTTTGAGGGGATGGGGTCATGAGCACGACAAGGAGGTACTCCCGAGAGGGCGGGGAGCATCAATACCACCGTTCGATCTGGACGGCTTCGTGCTTACTCCCGTACCATCCACGACAATGGGGAGCCAAGCCTCCCACCAATACGGATCCGTTGCGACGACCCCTTGAACCTGGGCAATACCTGAGCATTCGGTGCACGGAGCGCCTGGCCGAGGCAGGGATCGAACCCTCGGTGGGCAGTGTCGGAGACTCGTACGACAATGCTCCGGCCGAACCCATCATCGGCCTGTTCAAGACAGAAGTCATCCGAAGGATGGGGCCGTGGAGGAACGTGGAAGACGTCGAGTTCGCGACGCTGGAGTGGGTCTGGTGGTTCAACTACCATCGCCTCCTGGGACCCATCGGACACGTTCCCCCCGCCGAGTATGAGGACTTGTCGACGGCGTCGTGTTCCTCGAGCAGACCCTGGGTGCGGAAGTGGCGCAGGATGCGGCGCTGGACGAGGCGCTGGAGGTCGAGCCAGTCGTCGGGGGTGAGCCGGGCGGCCTCGTGGAAGCGCACGGTGCCGTCGTAAGCCTGCTCGAAGACGCTGTCGAGGACGACGAGGTGGAAATGGAGCCGAGCGGCCCAGAGGTCGGGGCGCGAAGCGCATCGGCCAGCCCATCCGCGAGACCTTCGAGCGAAGCTCGAAGAACTGGGGGTTGAGGGAGGACCCGAAACGGTGCAGGAAGCTGACGGCGCCCAGCTGTGCATCGGGGGACGCGCCTGGGCTCGTGTGCCGAAGGGTCGTGCGGATGGCGCGCAGGAAGATCCCTAGGACGGCCCCGGCGAGTTCCGGGTTGTGGTGGAGGCAGGGACGGAGGCGCTTTGGGACGGAGAGGACCCACTGTGCGCCGGGATAAACCGGCATGGAGCAGCGGATGGAAGAGCCGTACACCGAAGAGGTAGCGACTCACGGTGACCCCGAGTCATGCGTGGATGTCCGCGAGGGCATTGGCGAAGCGTTGACAGGGGTTCGTGTAGGCGAGGCATCGAGCCGCGAAATCATCCCTCCGGGATGCCGACGAGGTAATGGGCTCGGAAGGCAACACGACCAGGCGCGCTATCGCGAGCGTCTGGACGGTCCCGCGCGGTCCAAGACCCTCAGCATGCACGAGAAGCTCCATGCGCGAGAACCGGGAGATCTCTCAGGCCACCCGCGCGAGATGGCGCGTCGGGCCGCATCGGGGAGGCCGAGCCGTAGCCGATGACGCACGGTCGAGAGAAGTCGGACGGACGCATAGTACCTGCGAAGCTGGCGAACGCGGTGGTGATGTCGCCGGGACCAGGATGCCAGGGCGAATCCTACACGGGCACGCAGGGGGAAACCCCGGATACAGCCAAGGGCGAGCCTACAGCGGAACGGTGCCGGGCCAACGCCAACGGGGAGCCGGTGGAGGAAAGGCGTCCGGCCAAGGGGAACACGGGCCGGCAAAACGCGCCCCGGACACAGAGCCGGACAAGCGTGCCCAATGCGCTGGACCGTGTGCGTGAAGTGGCAGAGCGGCAGAAGGACGCGAGGTTCACGGCGCTGCTTCACCATGTGACGGTGGACCTCCTGCGGGAGGCATTTCTCGACTTGAAGAGAAGGGCGGCCGCAGGTGTGGACGGCGTGACGTGGGAGGACTACGCGCGAGACCTGGAGGAAAATCTGCAAGGCCTCCACGCGCGGGTGCACCGGGGGGCGTATCGAGCGAAGCCGTCGCGGAGGGTGTACATCCCGAAGGCGGACGGGCGGCAGAGACCGCTCGGTATTGCCGCGCTGGAGGACAAGATCGTCCAGCGCGCCGTCGTCGAGGTCATGAACAGCATCTACGAGGTGGACTTCCTCGGCTTCTCGTACGGGTTCCGCCCTGGACGCAACCAGTATCAAGCACTGGACGCGCTGGCGGTTGGAATCCTGCGTAAGAAGGTGAACTGGGTGCTCGACACAGACATCCGGGGGTATTTCGACACCATCGACCACGGGTGGCTGATGACGTTCGTGGAGCACCGGATCGGAGACCGGCGGGTCCTCCGCCTGATTCACAAGTGGCTGAAGGCGGGGGTGATGGAAGAGGACGAGTGGCGGGCGAGCGAAGTCGGCTCGCCGCAGGGAGCAACGGTCTCACCGTTGCTGGCCAACATCTACCTGCACTACGTGTTCGATCTGTGGATCCAGTGGTGGCGAAGTCGGCACGCCCGCGGCAAGGTCATCGTCGTGCGGTACGCGGACGACATCGTGGTCGGATTCCAGCATCGAAGCGACGCCACCCGCTTCCGGGAGGATCTCGATGCCAGGATGTGCGAGTTCGGGCTCGAGCTGCACCCGGAGAAGACGCGGCTTCTGGAGTTCGGACGCTATGCGGCTGAACGCCGGGCCGA
>Ga0315541_1002645_pt1 | contig 14596 bp, 11 predicted proteins | sample SalMarSW160190MG_FD_203095 | JGI IMG/M metagenome (GOLD analysis project Ga0315541, IMG submission 203095) | Salt marsh sediment microbial communities from the Plum Island Ecosystem LTER, Massachusetts, United States - Salt Marsh Sediment SW1601-190 ...
CTATAAACTTAGGATTATAGAAAAAGATAATTCTCGAGATTTGATAATTAAAAATGTGAGAGCAATAAATAGCCAAAATGAAGCTAAAGTAGTGGAAGAAATAAAAACTGGCGATCTAATGGCTAGCGCAGTAGGGGTTAGAAATCTTTCCTTTATAGCTTCTTTGATAAAAAGGGGAATGATTCAACGGTTCAAAAATGGAATCGAAAAACCAATAAATCTTATAATTTGTGAAAATCTTCCTGAAGCTGATAAGGTGTTTAAAGAGTATTTACTTCAAGGTTTAAATTCACAAGACAAAAAATACGTTGAGTCCTCTCTTGGTTTAGTGGATTCAATAATAGGTCGTACGGTCCCTTTTGTTCCTATAGAAATGAGAAAAGAAGACCCCACTTTTATTGTGGCTGAGTCCTATAGTGTTCTCCCTGTTGATAAAAAGGGATTTAAGGGGCAAATCCCTTATGTGAAAGGAATGACTCTTTGCGATAATCTAAAGCCTTATAAGGATCAGAAGCTTTTTATTTATAACGCTGGGCATGCTATACTTGCTTACTTGGGGTACCAAAAAAAATATAGATATATCTGGCAAGCAATTGCAGATAATGGAATAAGAAAAGTATTTTTGGGGGCTTTAGAGGAAGCGGGAAATGCCTTAATGGAAAAGTATCAATTTGAACCTCAAGAATTTCACTCCTTTATAGATGACCTTATTAGAAGATTTAGCAATAAGGACTTAGGGGATACGACAGCTCGGGTAGGAAGAGACCCTATACGTAAATTGTCACCAACGGAAAGACTCATAGGTGCGGCTAACCTAACCCTTGAGTATAGAATTATTCCGGAAAATATCACCAGAGGAATTGCTGCTGCTCTCTTTTTTAATCAAGAAGAAGATAAGGAAGCGGTAAAGCTAGCTGAGTTAAGAGAAAAAAAGGGGATAGATGAAGTGTTGAAAAACATCTGCCAGATTGATCCTCAGGGAAAATTAGCTCAGTTGATAAAGAATCATATGAAAAAGAGCCCTGAAAGATTTTCTGGAGTGTTTTAAAATGGGACAATTTCATTAAAAAGTGCATATGGTTTGTAGAAAATTGACAATGATCATGAAAAAATTCAGGATATTTCCTAGTAAAGCTACAAGATTATTCATTTTTGAATGATAGTTATAGGTTAAATTTATTTATATTAGATGAAGGAGTAAAAAAATGCGGTTAGTTGTGGGAATGATTATACAAGAGACTAATTCTTTTTCATCAGTTTCAACATCTATCCAAAGCTTTAAGGATGTAATGTTTTTAGAGGGAGATGAGATCCCTCTAAAGTTGAAAAGAACAAATACAGAAGTTGCTGGATTTATGGATAGAGTATGCAAAGAAAAATGTGATTCTGTATATACCCTAGCAACATCAGCATCTTCTTCTGGACCTGTTCAAAGAGGAGCTCTGGATTTTCTCCTCAGTCGTTTATTAAATCAATTAGAGAAAGCAGGGATCATAGATGGTGTGTACCTAATTTGCCATGGAAGCATGTTAGTAGATAAAATCCCTGATGGCACAGGTCATATATTGCAAGTCGTGCGAGAGAAAATAGGGTTAAATATTCCTATAGTAGTAAGTTTGGATTTGCATGCAAACCTTACACCCCTTATCATAGAATCTGCCGATGCATTGGTAGCTTACCGTACTTTCCCTCATAGGGATTTTAGGGAAGTAGGAAGCAAAGCGACTGATATTCTTATTCAAATAATCAAAGGGGAAATTATTCCCGAAATTGCCTTTTGTAAAATTCCTATGCTTATTCCACCAGAAATTGCTCACACAGATAAAGAGCCCACACTAAAACTTATAAAGAAAATAAAAGAAATTGAAGCCCAACCTGAGGTGGTGACTGCCGGTTTTTTGCATGTGCAACCATGGCTTGATATTCCTAACACTGGATGCAGTACTTTCGTTGTGACTGATAGAAATAAGAAGATGGCTAAAAAAAGATCTGAGGAGTTAGCCACTCTTTTCTGGAGTTTAAGAAATGATTTTGAGCCTGATCTTATTCCTGTAAGAAAGGCTATTCAGAAAGCAATGAATGCACCGGAAGGACCAATTATTCTTTTAGATTCTGCAGATACCACAAGTTCTGGTGCTTCGGGAGATACCACAGTAGTGCTGGAGGCGCTCTTGGATATGAAAGTGAGTGAGACCGCTTATACTACGGTGGTAGATCCAGAAGTAGTTGATGTAGCTATTAAGGCAGGTGTGGGTAATACTATTTCTGTTTCTTTGGGTGGAAAACGAGACAGGATGTTTAGCCATCCTATTGAAGTTATTGCTCGAGTGAAAAGTATATCTGATGGTGTGTTTAAATTTAAAAGTTTTATGTCAACAGGGGTGGAACAACACATGGGACGAACTGTGGTATTGGTAAAGGATAAAGTATACATAGTGGTGATGGAACTTCCAGTTCATACTGCTGATCCTGCTTTGTATCAATCGGTAGGATTAGAACCAAAAGATGCTAAAATTGTGGTAGTGAAATGTTGCGTAGCAGCTTACGATGAGATTGCAAAGGAGGTAATATTCTTGGATACACCTGGAGCAAGTAGTCCCCGCATTGGCCATCAGCCCTTCAGTCATAGAAGCAGACCTCTTTATCCTTTTGAAGACGTAGAACAGCACGAATGTAAAGAAAAATCATATAAAGGTAAGGTAATTTAAGAAACAAATTTTGGGGGAGAACAGAATATGAAAAGTGTTTTCTCTTCAGGTTCTTTAAAGTTTCAAAAAGGAGTAGGTAAATTAAATATATTTTTTTCACATTTGATTGTCATAATAATTATACTATTTGCAGTATTTCCTTTTTATTGGACAATAGTTTGCACATTAAAAGGACAAAAACAGTTATATACAAGAACCCCAAATTTATTTCCTTGGCCGCTTACATTTGATCGTTTCCTTATTGTATTGAAAAACCCAAGATTTATACTCCCATTTAGAAATTCTTTTTTGATAGCTATAATTGCTTCAATATTAGTAGTATTAATTGCTTCTTTTGGAGCATATAGTTTAGCAAGGTACAAATATAAGGGGAAAACTTTTATAGTATTTTTTCTTATATTTACATACTTACTACCACCTGTGTTGATGATAATACCAATTTTTATAATATTTAGTAAACTCCAATTAGTCAATACATACATGGGGGTTGTGTGTGGTTATATTACTATGTGTACCTCTTTTTCAGTATTATTACTAAGAAATTTCTTTTTCGATTTTCCCGAAGAATTAGAAGAGGCAGCTTTAATTGATGGCTGTACAAGAATAAAAGCATTTTTGAAAGTTGTTTTTCCTCTTACTTTGCCAGGTATTGTTGCTGTTACTCTTTTTATTTTTGTTCAAGTTTGGAATGATTTGCTTTACGCTATGATATTAACTAAAGATATTGAGCATATGACCGCAGCGGTTCAGATAAATCTATTGGTTAATTCACAATTTGCTACAATGCATTATGGGCAAATTCTAACAGAGGGTTGTCTGTTGACCATCCCTATAGTGATAATGTTTGTTTTCTTGCAAAAATATTTGGTTAAAGGGATGACTGCCGGAGCAGTAAAAGGCTAGTTGCTAGCGTGGAGGGGGGTGATAGATTGTAATAATGAGGTTTTGCTTATTTAAAGGGTAGGTGGTGTTAAAAGTTTTATAGGAAACAGAGATTTGGATTCTGTTAAAAATTTAAGAAGGAGAAAAAAAATGAGAAAATCATTAGTGTTTTTTTGGGGATTAGTGATGGGTTTATCAATAGTGATAACTTTTTCTTTTGTTAGTTACGCAAAGGAGCCTACCACAGTTACAGTAATTTCATGTGGGACCTTAGGATTGGAAACAATATTTCAGGATTATACAGCAAAAGAATGGAATAAAAAGCATCCCGATATTAGGGTAAAAATTGAATATGTAGCATGGCCAGATGTATACACGAAAATAAGAGCATATATAGCCGGAGGGGATCCTCCAGATTTAGCCTGGGTCAGCGAGTATGGGCCTCATGATTTTGCAAAAATGGGGCTTATCGAGCCATTGGATGAGTGGCTAAAAGACGAAAGAGACAGCTTTGTTGAATCAACGTTTTTTGAGCCTGGTAACTGTATGTATAATGGTAAATGGATCGTGGCGCCATTTGTCGAAGTTCTTCTCACCACAATCGTAAGAACGGATCTTATAGAAGGTTTGGGTATAGACCCTTATGACATAAAGACTTTTGATGATCTAGTTGATGCAGCAAAAAAAGCAAATAATCCACCAGTTGCTGGGTACAATATTGCTTTAGGAGATCCTGGCTGGGTTCTCATTCGTGCGAGTGACTTCTTGCTCAATAACGGTGTTGAAAGCATAGTAGATTTCCGTCCTGAAAAGAAAACCGCGTATATAGAGGTTTTGAATCTTATATCAGATTTGTTTCCTTATATGTCACCCGCGGCTACTACTTGGGAAGTTGGTGGTGAGATAACTAGTTGGATGCAGGATAGTACTACAATTATATCTCATGGGACTTACTGGCCAGGAATCATTGCCCCTGAGAGACCTGATTTAGGACAAGATCAAATAGTATTGATACCAGGAGTAATTGGCCCACAGATAGAAGAGAGTGAAGCCGTACTTTTGAATTGGTTTTGTGGTTATGTTATGTTAAGCGATTCAAAACATAAACCAGAAGCTGCAAAAGTATTGGCTTATTTGACAAGCGATGAAGTATCAAATATGTTCCCGATGAATTTGTCTCCCAAAAAAACTTCTGTGGAAGACAAAATCAAGGCGCTAAATGAGATGAGTGATTTGTATGGTGAAAATGTTGGCGATACAGTTGGTTGGTGGTTGATTAGAGCAAAAGAATGTGCAGAGGGGAGAAAGGTAAGACCAGCTGCTCCATATACTCCTTTTGCGGAAATTAATAAAAGTTTTCAAGATACTATATTAAGAATGTACTATAAGGAAATTACCTCAGAACAGGCTTATGAGATTTTTAAGCGTACTGTTGAAGAACTTGAAATAAAAGAATGATTTAGCTAGCCATAAGCTTAGTGGAGTTTAAGCCTATTCTATTAGCTAACTAGCTAATAGAATAGGCTTTTGGAGATAAAAACATTGGATAAGAAAAATACATTAGTCGGTTTTTTGTTGTTATCGCCGACATTAGTTGTTCTTTTGATTTTTATAGTATATCCTCTATTTGAAGGATTAAAGCTATCTTTTACAGATATGTATTTGCTAAAAAGGGGATCCGGAAAGTTTATTGGCCTACAAAATTTTATTGATTTAGCTACCGAAAAAAAATTCTTATTATACATGAGAAACACAGCTATTTGGACAGCAGGTTCTGTAGTCGGGTCTGTAGCATTAGGAATTATTTTAGCAGTTCAATTAAATAAACCTTTAAGGTTTAGATCGGTATATAGAAGTTTAGCTTTAATACCATGGATCATGCCTATTGTTACCGCTGGTGTCGTTTGGAGATGGATTTATGATGGTCAGTGGGGCATTCTAAACTATGTGTTAAAACAATTAGGTATAATTAATGAGTATAAAATTTGGTTAGGCGATAAACATCTTATTTGGATTTCGTTAATAGTCTTTTTTGTTTGGAAGGTCTTTCCATTTGTTTACGTTATAGTACTTTCAATATTACAGACTATTCCGAATGAGATTTATGAGGCTGCAAAAATTGATGGTGCTTCTGCTACAAATATTTTTTGGAAAATGACTTTACCGTTGATAAAACCCACCGTAATTGTTGTCACACTGCTATTAACCATATGGACTGCAAATGAATTTGCGGCAGTTTGGATAATGACTCGGGGGGGGCCTGCGGATACCTCAATGACTCTTGCTCCTTTGGTTTATATGAAATCCTTCTTATTTTATCGAACTGGTTATGGTGCATCCATTGGTGTTTTATTGTTATTGACAATGATTGGATTTGTTATCCTTTACATCAGAAGAGTTAGAGTTAACTAAGAAACTGAAAAGGCTGTTAATTAAATGTTAAAAGTGGACTGATTTTATTGATTTAGCTTTGAGGTGATTTAAGGACTCACCTAGCTTAGGAGCTACTGGTTTTTTCTTATAGGGTTTATTCCAAATTTTCAGGTATCTCGTAAGATTGAGGGTAATTCTGATAACAAAACGTATTACTCTCTTCTTTTTTGTTTTGAAAAGTGTCAAGATAATGCTGGAGGAGAAAATGATGGAAGAATTTGGGGTAGGTATTGTTGGCTGCGGATTTATCGGTAAGGTGCACACCTACGCCTATCTTAACTTACCTTTATTTTACGATCCCCCTCCTGCTAAAGTAAGACTTGTTGGTGTGTGTACGGCTCACAAAGACACAGCAGAGAAGGCCAAAGGTGTTGGAAATTTTTCCTTTGCTGCCACTTCCTATCAGGACCTTCTAGAAAGGGATGATATTCACATTATCAACTGCTGCACCCCTAACTATCTACACAAGGACCTTTTAATCGATGCCCTCAGAGCAGGAAAGCATATCTACTGCGATAAACCCCTTGCTATGAATTTAGAAGAGGCGAGAGAGATTCTAAAAGCTGCAGAGCAATCAAACTCTGTGCATCAGATGACCTTTGAGTATCGCTTTATCCCCGCCATAATGCGAGCAAAAAAGCTTGTTGCAGACGGTTTCTTAGGGAAGGTATTTAGTTTTCGGGGCTTTTATCTTCACTCTGGATACATTGATCCTTCCCGTCCCATGAGCTGGAGGCTGGATAAGAAACAAGCTGGTGGTGGGGCTCTCTTTGATCTTGGCTCTCATATACTTGATTTGGTGCGCTATCTTCTGGGAGAATATAGAGCTGTTTTTGCTACCACCTGTACTTTTATTAAGGAAAGACCTCTGCCTGATGAGTCAACTAAGAAAGCAAAGGTGGAGGTCGATGATATTTCCTTTTTACAGATCAAGATGCAAAGTGGTGCAGTTGGCACGGTTGAGGTTTCCCGTCTTGCCACGGGCACCAATGATGAGCTTCGTATTGAAATTCATGGAAGTAGAGGTGCCATCTACTTTAACCTCATGGATCCTAACTGGCTCTGGATTTATGATACAAAAGATCCGAAACAGCCCATAGGGGGGCTTCGGGGGTTCAAAAAAATAGAGACTGTTCAGCGCTATCCTGAGCCTGCATCTTTGCCTGGGCCAAAATTTTCAATTGGTTGGATGAGGTACCATATCGCCAGCCAGTTTGATTTTATTACCAAGATTGTAGAAAAAAAAGAAGCTAGGCCAAGTTTTCTCGATGGCTACAAGGTACAGGAAGTGACGGAAGCTGCTCAGGTTTCGGCAAGGGAGAGGCGATGGGTGAACTTGGATGAATTATAATTAAAGAGGCAATGCTCATGCTAAAAGATCGCCTTCTCAGTATAGATGTGGGAACAACCTCCATTAAAGTAGGACTTTTCCAACCTGATGGAAAACTAAAGGCTATATCTACCCAGGAATATAACCTCCTGACCCCATCTTCTAATATGGTCGAGCTCCCAACTGAGGATTACTGGATGGCCTTAAGTAAGGGAGTAAAAGAAGTTCTGGATAACTCAGAAGTTAATCCAGAATCAATCCTGGCTTTATCTCTCTCCAGCCAGGCAGAGACATTAATTTGTGTGAATGAGAAGGGGAAAGTGCTCAGAAATGCCATTGTCTGGCTGGATACCCGAGCAGAGGAAGAATCCGCCCAGATAGCTAAAAAATTTTCACCAGAGCTTCTTTATGAAACAACCGGTCTTCCCAAGATGTCCCCCATCTGGCCAGCACCCAAGATACTCTGGCTTAAGGAAAATGAGCCTGATGTTTTTAATCAAACCTCAAAGTTTCTTATAGTCAAAGATTATCTTGTCTGGAAACTAACAGGAGAATTTTCCACTGACCTCACCGAGTCATCCTCTACTTTCTACCTTAAGCTAAAGGAGAAGGACTGGTGGGATGAGATGCTTGATTTTATAGGTATAAAAAGGGATAGACTTCCTACAATTTTTCCCTCTCATGAAGCGGTGGGAAATATCAGCCCCCAGGTAAAATCTGAATTAGGTCTATGTACAAATACCAAGGTTGTAGCAGGCTCCATGGATCAGATGGCGACAGCCTTAGGTGCGGGAAACGTTGAGCCTGGTGTAATTACCGAGAGTACGGGTACAGCCCTTGCCGTGGTGGCTACCGTTGATACCCCTGTGTATGATCCCAAAAGAAGAGTTCCCTGCGCCCCACACTGTGTTCCTGACAGGTTTGTCCTTTACCCCTATGCGGAGACCTCGGGTATTGTCCTTAAATGGTTCAGAGATACCTTCCCCTCCCTAGCCGATGGGAAAGAAGATTATGGACAGCTTTTACAGCTTGCCTCTCGAGTTTCTCCTGGAGCAGAGGGTCTTCTTGCCCTTCCCCACTTTACGGGCACTGCCTGTCCTGATTTCAATCCTCAGGCAAGAGGTGCATTTGTAGGAATTTCCTTTAAACACAAACGCGCTCATTTTGTCCGGGCTCTTGTTGAATCTGTAGCTTTTATGTTGAGGGAAAACGTTGACCTTTTGAAAGGTCTTTCCATACCTATTAGGAAGGTAAGATCTTTAGGAGGTGCGGCAAAAAGTGACATCTGGCTTAAGATAAAAGCAGATGTTTTAGATGTTCCGGTAGAGGTTCCCCAGTGTAGTGAAGCAGCATCCTTAGGGGCAGCGATTCTGGCAGGAATTGGAACGAAAGTTTTCCCTGATATCAGCCAGGCAGTCAAGGAAGTTGTAAAAGTTAAGAAAAGCTTTTATCCTGAGCCTGATAATGTAGCTATCTACCAAAAAATTTACCAGAACTACCGTTCCTTATATCAGAAACTTTACGGCAAAACTTGATAAAATTTCTCATATATGATAAAATACGATGAAACCTGCTCACTAATGAAAAAAGGGAGAATAAGATGGGCGTAGGAAAAGAAATGAGGATGTCAAGGTTGTTTAATCCTAAGAGCAAACGTATGGTTTTGGTGACCATGGATCATGGGATTTGCGTAAATCCAATGAAGGAAATTAACAATCCTTCAGAAGTGGTTTGGAAAATAGTAGAAGGAGGTGCAGATGCGCTGCTTCTAACTCCTGGTATTACCAAATGCACCTATAAAAACTTATTGGGAAGTAAAACATCTTTGATGCTACGTATAGACGGGACAGCCACCTCTATAGGACCAGATTTAACAAATGATGAGCTTATATACTCAGTGGAAGGAGCACTCCGTATGGGAGCAGATGCAGTAGCTACATTTGGTGTTATTGGTGTTCCAAGAGAGGCACAGCTTTCCAGGAAAAATGGCAAAGTAAATGAGGATTGCGAGATGTGGGACATGCCTCTTATGATTGAAATGGTACCGGAGGAGATGCTCCGGCATCAGTTTGCTAATAGAGTGGAACGTAGGTGGCCATCAGACCCCGAGGTGGTGAAATATAGTGCAAGAGTAGCTGCAGAGCTGGGAGCAGACATTGTAAAGGGATACTATACCGGAGATAAAGATACATTCCGGGAGGTGATAGAGTACTGCCCTGTTCCATATGTTGTTTTGGGTGGCCCTGCTTCTGGTGACCCAGAAGTACTATTAGAATTCGTCCGTGATGCTATGGATTGCGGCGCGGCAGGGACATCCATGGGAAGAAATGTATGGACATACAAAGACCCAGCTGCTCTTGTCCGTGCTATCTGCCAGATTGTCCATCAAGACGCCTGTGTAGAGGAGGCATTAAAAGAATTAGGTAAATAAATCGTCTGTAGAGGCTAAAGAGAAGCTTCTTAATAAAGGGCTTGATTAGTGAAAAAAAGACGTGCTCTTGTTTTACTTCTTTTGCCAGCCCTTGCATATATCGGTGGAGTATTGATTTATCCTGCGATATTTGCGGGAAAAACATCATTGTTTAAATACAACTTTGCCATGCCTTATGCCATGAGATTTGTTGGTCTGGCAAATTACCTGAATTTGTTCCGAGATGAATTTTTTCTGATCTCCCTGAAAAATACACTGTTCTTCGTTGTTTGTGCAGTAGGAATTGAGTTGGTATTGGGTCTGGGTATAGCTATACTACTAAATGCTGAATTAAAAGGTAGGAATATTATCATGGGTTTACTATTGATTCCCACAATAATAGCTCCAGTTGTTGTTGGAGTGGTATGGAGATTCATGTACAATGAACAGTTTGGAATAATTGCCTATTTCTTGCGGAAGTTAGGATTTTTGTCTGTAAGTGGAGCAATACTGGGAAGTTCGGAAATTGCAATGCAGGGTATTATTGCAACAGATATATGGGAATGGACTCCTTTTATGACTGTAATCCTTCTATCCGGACTTAGTGCTTTGCCTTTCCAACCATTTGAGGCTGCAAAAGTTGACGGAGCCTCCCCCTGGCAGATATTCCACTATGTAACATTGCCTCTGTTAAGACCAGTAATTATAATAGCTCTTCTTCTCAGAATGGCCGAGGCTGTAAAAGTATTTGATATAATCTTTATGCTTACTAAAGGAGGACCTGGACATAGCACTGAAACTATAAATCTTTACGCCTATAGGGTGAATTTTCGATATTTCAATATTGGTTATGGTTCTGCTCTGGTTATTTTTCTGCTGTTTTTAACTTTGGTTTTTTTCTTCTTAATTTTTTCTTTTTCTCGGACAGAGATGTAAATGGTAAAGACAGGTAAAATTCAAAAAAAACACAGAATAGAAAGAATATTACGATATGGGACTATCTTTTTTATTCTTTTTATATTCCTTTTCCCCTTCTACTGGACAATTGCTACTTCTTTGAAGACGCGGGTAGTTGCCTGGAGTATGCCTCCAGTATTTTGGTTTAAACCAAGATTCCATAACTACTGGAAGGTTTTGATTGAGAGAAATTTTTTACATTTTATTAAAAATAGCTTTATTGTAGCAATAGGGTCTACAGCACTTGCTCTTTTAATTGGTACTCCAGCAGCTTTCGCATTTACGCGCTTAAAAGGAACAACTATTTATAAGAACATTTTTGTACTTATTTTGGGTGGATATCTAGTTCCTGCCATGGTGGTAGCTGTACCTTTGTACATAATAGCCTCTAAAGTTGGGTTTGCCGGCACCTATTTTGTAATTATTTTGGCGCATACCCTCTTTAATTTGGCTTTCTTAATCTGGCTTCTTAGAGGCTTTTTTGATGGCATCCCAAGTGATCTGGAGGAAGCAGCTATTTTAGATGGATGTAGCTACTTTGGGGCATTGGTCAGGGTAATTTTACCTATTGCCACTCCTGGATTAATAGCAGGAGTAACTCTAACTTTCATACTTTCTTGGAATGATTTTCTTTACGGATTAGTTCTCACTACCTTAGATACAAGAACAGTTCCAGTAGCTATATCACAATTCCTAACTCCTCATGCCGTGATATGGGGGGAAATTACCGCTCTCGGAACCTTGAGTGTAATTCCAGTAGTAATATTCTCCATTATTCTCCAGAAATGGGTGATAAGAGGACTGACCTTAGGGGCGGTTAAATATTAACGGTGGAGAAAATCCAGGTGTTTCGAAAAACAAAACGGAAGAAAAATTTCATCTTCACCCTGTAACAAAGGCTAAGATTTCCAAGATTTTGAAAAGCTCAACTTCTGAAACCTTTATTTAGCAAGGATTAGATGAAGCGAAGATGAAGCTTAAAGATGCTGGTTAGTGAAAATAGGAACTGGTAAGCATTTCAGAGTACCAAAAGGGGTCAGAAAGAGAGGAGGTGGTGATAACTACTTTAGAAAAATAGACCCCATTACCTAATTTGATTGTGCGAGGAAGTAAGGAAAAGTTGTCAGCGGATAAAAGGGAAGTTAACTTTTCAGAGGAGGTATAATAAAATGTATAAAGTTGGGAGATTGGTACTATGTGTAGTTGTATTGGGAATGACCTTAAGTGCAGCAGCTTCCCAGGGTGCAGAAAAACCCTATGCAGGGGTTGTTCTTACCTATGCTGCACAGCAGACTCCTGCTTTGGTAGAAGCAACAAAACGATTTGGAGAGTTTGAAGGAGAAACAGGAATAAAGATAAAGCTGGATCTTATGGATTATGACAGTTTAGTAGAAAGGATAACCATTGATTGTCTATCCAACACTAAAAACTATGACTGCTTCTGGATTGAGCCGCCCTGGGTGGGAAGATTTGAGTGGGAATTCGAACCTCTGGGAGAATATATCAATGATCCTATATTGGGTAAAGGAGCGAACATTTCTGATATTCCGAAAAGCCTGCTGGATATGTTTATGTACAAGGGAAAGCTTCTGGGAATTCCTTTTGAAAGTTGTATGTTGCTGCTCGGCTACAGGAAAGATCTCTTAGAGCAATACGGACTGAGTGTTCCAGAGACCTATGGTGAATATAAAACAGCTATAGAACGTCTCTATAATCTACCTAAAACGTACGGTCTATCGTTTATGGGAAAAAGAGGTAATCCTCTATTCGCCGAATACAACAATTTTCTGTGGCCATTTGGTGGAGATTGGTTTGGCGATGGCTATCAGCCAACTATTAACTCCCCCGAAGCTGTGGAGGCACTAAAATTCCTTATCTCCTTGAAGCAATACGCTCCCCCAGGGGTATTAAATTATGGGTGGGAAGAATCGGCAACAACTTTTATTCAAGGAAAGACTGCTTTTGCAGCGATGTTCACCGATTGGGTACCGGCCCTAGAGGACCCTGATTCTTCAAAAGTAATTGGTAAATGGAATTTCACTCTGATTCCGAGAAAAGTTAAAAGTGTGCAACAATCTGGAATGGTAGGAGAAGGAATAAATGCAGATATAAGTCAGAAGAAAAAGGAAGCCGCTTGGCTATTTATAAAGTGGTTAACTGGTAAAGAGGTAACCCTTGAACTTACCAGAGCTCGGACTCTTGGTCCCAGCAGAACCTCAGTGATCGAAGCTCTAAAGGATGACCCAAGGCTCTTCTATATGGATGCTATCGGTGAGTCACTGAAAACAGCGCGGGTATATGGGATGAAAATACCAGAGTTCTTTGAATTAAATGATGTTTTAACCACCAGATTGTCCCAGGCATTGGCTGGAGAAAAAACCCCACAGGAGGCACTCGACATCGCTCAATCTGAATGGGAAGACATCTTGAAGAAAGCCGGCTACTTTTAATAAATAAGCCAAGATTTTTCGGCGTGTATTCAGATGCAGCCAAGGGCTTCTCATAATAAAAGGGAAGCCCTTGTTTTTTAGGTAACCAAGGATTTTTAGGAATCTTTCATTAATCCCTCTACAACGCTTAAAAAAGGTGAGAAGATGAATACTCTAGTTAAAGAAAAAATGTGGGTAGCACGGCTGTTGGAGCCTCGAAAAATAAAATTGGAGGAAAATGCTAAACCTGAACCGGGAAAAGATGAAGCTGTAATCTCTGTTACGATGTGCGGAATATGCGGCTCAGACGCTAATGCTTACCTCCATAGGGCGGACTTTGCAACTTACCCTATAGTTCAGGGACACGAGTTTGTAGGAGTGATAGAAAAGATAGGATCAAATGTTGAAAAACTCAAGGAGGGAGATAAAGTTACTGTTAATCCTGCACTGTCCTGCAGGAAATGCTCTTTCTGTCGCGAAGGGAAATACAATATTTGCACCAATTTGAAATTCTTGGGTGATCAGATTGACGGTGCTTTTGCCGAGTATATAAAAGTACCAGTTGATCATGTTATACCTCTTTCCTCGGATATGACGTTCGTTCAAGGTGCTCTGATCGAACCAACTGCTATGGCCGTTCATGCTGTAAATAGAGCTAATGTTAAATTGGGAACTAAAGTAGGAGTTATAGGTGCCGGGCCCATAGGTCTCTTGATATGCCAGACGGCAATGGTACGGGGTGCCAGTGAAATAATAGTAGCTGATAAAAGAGAATCTCAAATAAATTTAGCCAAAAGTCTTGGAGCTAAATACGTAGTTAACGTATCCGAGGCACATTTAAAAGAGAAAGTAAACGAAATCACAGAAGGAGAAGGGGTGGATTTGGTTTTTGAATGTGCTGGGACAAAGGAATCTATCGCAGAGGCCTTAAGAATCGTAAAAAATGGGGGAGACGTTGTAATGGTAAGTTTACCTACTAAAGATCTTACTCTGCCCATAGTACAAATTTCGCTAAAGGAAGTGAAGCTTGTGGGAGTAGGTGTTTATCTGCAAAGAGAAATAATTACAGCTATTAACCTAATTCGTGAAAGAAAAATAAAAGTCGACCCTCTAGTAACACATACCTTTGGTTTAAGAGAAATTAGACAAGCTTTTGAACTGGCAGCAAGTAGAGAAGAGGGAGTCTGCAAGGTGATAATCAAGATTGGAGAGGCTGGTTTGTAAAGGGAGTTTAAGCAAATGAGAGAGAAAAGTAGATCCCAATTATCTATCCCAAAAAAATGTTTCCCACCCTATTTATTAAGCATAGATGTCGGGACAGAAAGTATCAGAAGTGGCGTTTTTGATATTCAGGGAAATAGCTTAGCCTTAACTAAAGTTGCTTGTTCTACTCATTTTTTAGAGGGTGGGAGAGCAGAACAAAATCCCAATGAAATCTGGCGAGCTT
>Ga0315541_1002649_pt1 | contig 14570 bp, 12 predicted proteins | sample SalMarSW160190MG_FD_203095 | JGI IMG/M metagenome (GOLD analysis project Ga0315541, IMG submission 203095) | Salt marsh sediment microbial communities from the Plum Island Ecosystem LTER, Massachusetts, United States - Salt Marsh Sediment SW1601-190 ...
ATAGTGAACTTCTTCACCTTCTTTTTCCTGACCCCACTCCCCGGAGATAACGGGAAGAAGATCGGCTTTAATTTCTCGCATTTTTTTCTCCTGATGCTCTCAATAAATTTTCTCTATTATACATCAGGAAAGAGTTTTAGTCAAATTTAACTACTTTGTTCTTTACTTTTTATTAGATCTTTTCAAAGAGCAAAATCTTGAATTACCGAAAATAGGTTTAAAATAATACTTGTTTGACGAGGATGACAGTATGCATAGCAATAAAGCAAAAGTATCAGTACTTCTTCCAACAGATGCACGAAATAAATATATCTCTTCAGAAGGACAAAGAAGACTTTGTTCCTTTACCGATGTTACTTGGAATAAGAAAAATACTATCCTGGCCGAAGATGAGAAATCGAAAATGATCGAGAATGTTGAGGGCGTGATAACAGGTTGGGGTGATACTGGTTTAACTCCGAGAAATCTTGAGGATGCTCAAAACCTTAGAATAATTGGGGTAATAGGTGGCAGTGTGAGGGAGGTTCATCCTGAGATGGTGTTTAAGAAAGGAATAACTATTGTTAATGCCGCCCCAGCACTGGAGGATGCAGTAGCGGAGTTCACTTTATCATTGATGCTTTGTTGTGTGCGAGGCATAGTCCTACTTAATACTAGCCTCAAAGAAAGAAGAAAGATAAGTTGGGGTACTCAAACTCCGTTCGGGAGCGAAGGGATTGGTAATAATCTAACAGGGAAAAGAATAGGGTTAATAGGGATAGGTATGATTGCTAAAAGGTTGATTCAGCTATTAAAGCCATTTCGAGTAGAAATTCTTGCCTATGATCCTTATCTGCCAAAAAAGGTTGCTGAGGAATTAGGGGTGAAAACTACTTCTTTAGAACAGGTTTTGTCTAAATCAAAGATAATTTCGCTTCACGCTGGTTTAACTGAAGAAACCTACCACATGTTGGGAGAAAATGAATTAAATATAATACAAGATGATGCTATTTTGATTAATACAGCCAGAGGTAATTTAATAGATGAAAAAGCATTAATTAAGAGACTAAAAAAAGGTAAGTTAAAAGCTGCTTTAGACGTTTTTTCTCAAGAGCCATTAGCTTTGGAAAGTGGGTTACGAAATTTAAGTAATGTAATTTTGACTCCCCACCGAGCAGGTATCACTAAAGCAGTATATAAAAATATAGGAATGATAGTGGTTAAGGATTTTAAATTATTCTTCTCTGGGAACCCCCCCAAAAACATTTTAACTAAGAAAAAAACACAAATAATGACTTAAAGGAGGTTATATAAATGTCTACTCAACCGAAATTAGAACTACGGGTGCGATATTACCAAGATAGCACACCGTCTGGTGTTCCTTGTATTGAAACTAACTTCAAACGTCGGGAAATAATGATGCCACTACCCGTTCAGGAAACTGCTTTAATACTCGTGGATATATGGAATGTACTCCATATTAAGAGTTGGATAGAACGTACCAAAAAAATAACGGTTAATGCCGTTGTTCCTGTTATAGAGAAAGCTCGAGCAGCTAGATTAACCATTGTTCATGCTCCATCCCCAGAGGTGGCAGAGAAATATCCTCTGAGTACAAAGTACGCCTCAGACGCAGAGCTTTTTCATACACCAAAAATGTATAATTGGCCCCCCAAAGACTTTGTTAAGCGTCAAGGAGATTATAGAATATTCGCTGGTCCAAGCGATCAACCACCTGGTGTTAAAAAAAAAGAGAAAGAATTACAACTGCCTCCTTTAGACCTATCATCGGCTATCAAAGTACATCCTGATGATTATATGATTTCTACAGGAAGTCAGTTGCAGCGTCTTCTCAAGCACAAACATATTCTCCATCTAATCTACGCCGGATTTGCTACTAACATATGCGTAATAAATCGAGATTATGGTATGAGGGCGATGAGCAATTTGGGCTACAATACCATTCTACTCCGTGACTCTACGACGGGGATTGAGTGGCCAGATACAGTAGATAATCTGTTTGTTACGGAACTTGCTATCAGAGAGGTCGAAAATGAGATAGGTTTCTCGGTCTCTAACGAAGACTTTTTCAAAGCGTGCGAGCAGATAACTGGGGTGAACCCCTGAAACTGATGTTACGAAAAGGCCTGCCTCCTTGGCTCCATTTGGTACAATGGGGTCAAAAACTGAAAAAGAGGCAAGTCATGCTGTATGTAGGTCTTGATCGTCACAAGAATTTTTCTTGTAATGACTATTATGGATAAGAAAGGACACATTTTGAAACAGCAAAAGATAACCAATACGTTAAAAATGCTAAGGTATTGAAAGAAAGGAGATATATGAATTCAAAAGAAAGAATAGAAGCAACTTTTGAGAAGAAAAAAGTAGATAAAATCCCTCTCAACCATAGGCAGTTTTCCTCAAAAATTGTCTCATATTTTCTTGGTCGAGAAGCCTTCATAGGGGGAGGGATACAGCAATGGCGAGAAGCAAAATCTTACTGGGAAGGACGACATGATGAATATGTTGAGCGTTCGTTCCAAGATGCGATAGATACTGCCTTTCTCATGAATCACGATATGATTCGGGTTACGTACTGGAGGTATCGTACTCCTCCCACGCGAAAGATTAACGAGTATACCTATCTTTATGAATATGGAGAAGAAAAAGATTGGAAAATTCTACGGTATCACCCTAAGAGTGAGCAGGCAATCGTTTCCAATTTTCATTCCCGAGAGCTCACTTTAGAAGATCTCGGAAGGGAAGTTAAAAAGGGGGAAAAAGAAATATCTGACTACCGGCCTTCGGAAGAAAACTTTTTCTATGAGATAAAAGCTCAAAGAATGTTGGGAAAAGAAAAAGCGATAGAGATAGGGAATGCAACAGAGTTAGGTATGCCTCCTGAAAGCATCTGGTTACAAGCTATGTTGTTGGATCCCGGAATAGTCAAAGCCTTAATTTCTCAACAGGTAGAGGAAGCAAAAAAGAATATAGAATTTTTAAGTAATTTTGGGTTTCGTTACTTTTTAGGAGGATATGATTTTGCCTCACAAGACGGGCCTATGTATTCTCCTCGGCTCTTTCAGGAACTGACCATTCCCGGGTTGAAAGAAATATCCGAAATTTGTCACAACCATAACGCATTCTTTCTTTTTGCTAGTGATGGTAATCTATGGCCCGTTGCACAGGCTCTTTTTAGAGAATCTGAAATTGATGGGTATTATGAGGTGGACAGAAGAGCTGGTATGGACTTAAAAGAATTGAGGAACAAATATCCTAACTTGACCCTTATGGGCAATATTAGCTCTTGGACATTGAGCCAGGGGAGCCAAGAGGATGTTAGAAAGGAGTGCCTTTCCTGCTTGGAGGTGGCAAGGAAATATAATGGAATAATCGTAGGCTGCTCCAATACGATAGTTCCTGAAACACCCCGCGAGAATGTAGAGATAATGATGGAAACATTGAATGAGAATAGATAAAATGATAGGGCGACAGCTTGGAATGATTGATATAGCATTTCGGTTGTGGGGAAGGATGGGCCGGATATGCAGAGTATATGTGTGAGGAGTGTCTTTGTATAAAAAGAGTTCCTTCTCTCTCCCGACTACATAGCCTCGGGGTGTTTGTAAACGATGCCTATATAATAGGCTCGTAGCGCACTCAATGAATGTTTTAAGTTGAGAGGGAAAGGAAGGGGCAGTTTTACTGTAAATAATCCTCTTTTAAGAGATGGTGAGGGGAAAGCGAGTTCTCTTCCTACCCTATCGGATAAACTGTTTTGTTTCACCTTAGTTAACAAAGAACATAAAGCCAAATACATATTCGCCTATAGTGAATATTATATCAGGAGGCAAAAATGTCTTTACAATCTGACATTAAAGTTTTATCTGCACAGCCCTGCATTGATCCAGCAACTGCACGATCTCCTTTTAAATTTGGAGCAGTAGTTTTGGAAGAGTGTCCCTTCTGTGAGGTGAAGGTTAAGGTACAAAACAGAAAAGGAGAGGTAGCTGAAGGATATGGAGGGATCTTCCTTATGGATCTTTGGGCTTTTCCTGACCCTGCAGTACCTCATGAGAGAAAAAATAAGGCAATGCAAGAGATTACAAGAAGATTCTGCAGGAAAGTAACCGAACATAATGAGTTCTCTCACCCTGTGGATATATTTTGGAACCTGCGGGAAGAACTGAGAAGAATAGGAAAAGAGGTCTCAAAGGAGAAAGACCTTAAGAGGAATCTTCCATTCCTCGCCTCCCTTGTATCTGCTTCCCCTGTTGATGCTGCCATTCATGATGCATTTGGGAAGGTAAACAAAATTGACACCTACAAAGGGTATGGGAAGGAGTTTATGAAACATGATTTAAGTTATTACCTAGGAAAGGAGTTTAAAGGAAAGTACATCGCTGATTATATAAGAGAGGAGTATCTTCCTAGGATTCCTGTTTTTCATGTTGTAGGAAGTGGGGATAAGTTAAGGAAATCCGAGGTGGATGAGACTGATCCTCAAGATGGTCTTCCCAACTCTTTGGATGAGTGGATAAGAAGGGGTGGTCTTTTTTGCCTGAAGGTAAAACTGAAAGGAAATAATTTAAGATGGGACCTTGATAGAATTGAGCAGGTAGCTAGCATTGATCACGAGGTTCAAAAGGAAAAAGATCTTTTCTTCTCCATCGATGCCAATGAGCAGTGTGAGAGTCCTGAGTATATAGTTGAGCTTCTTCATAAATTAAAGAAGAATCATCCTGATTATTTCGAAGAGCTTCTATATGTTGAGCAGCCTACAGAAAGGGACCTTAGCAGACACCGATTTGATATGAGCAGTATCTCAAAACTAAAACCTGCTATTATAGATGAGAGCCTTACCGGAATTGAGGAGTTTGATCTTGCCATGGAGCTTGGTTGGTCAGGTATCGCACTTAAGACTTGTAAATGCCAGTCTGAGGATCTTTTATTTGTAGCAAAAGCGCACCAGGAGAGTATCCCCTATATCGTATGCGATCTCACCAATCCTCGCATTGCTCTTATTCACTCAGTGGGACTTGCAGCGAGGATCTATCCTATAAAGGGAGTTGGAGCAAACTCCTGTCAGTTCTTCCCAGAAGCATCTAAAGAAGAGGCACAGGTTCACCCGGGTATTTTTCGCAGGAAAGATGGTACGGTTTCTACAGAGAGCATTAAAGGATATGGTTTAGGGTATCAGATTGAGAAAATAAGAGGAAAAGAGAAATGAGTATAATGAATCCCCTTTTTTTCTTATTTGTATCTTAGCATACTGTCCGAGTAAATAGGTCCATCTAAGTACTACATCAGTGTTTTAGCAAAACTAAACTATTACGGTGGGTTGTTTTTGGAATTTTAGTGGGTTGAAATAGAATAAGAATAAAAGGAGAAGTATCTACTATGAAAAAGAATGTCCTGGTCGTTATTGATGATAAAAGATACCAAATGGTCATGGATGAGTCTGCTGAAAACCTGCTTGCTACATTTGCTAATTATACTCGAATTAGTAATGCAGCTCAACTTTCAGAGAAAGAATATACTAATCTTTTCAAGGATACAGAAGGTATAGTCACCAGCTGGGGAACTCCTTTTATCTCAGTAGATGTCTTAGATAATGCCCCAAATTTAAAGATAGTCTCCCATGCTGCCGGCTCTATTAAACCGATAGTATGCAGGGAGGCTCTAGAAAGAGGAATAACGGTTACAAGTGCTGCTCCCTTTATTGCTCCCGCTGTTGCTGAGATGGCTCTTCTTTTTACATTGGCAAGCCTGCGTGAGCTTCCTCGCTTTACTAGCTTGACCAGAGAAAAGCGTCTCTGGAAAGATAGATACTCTAAAGAAGGCCTTTTTAACCAAAAAGTAGGACTTATAGGATGCGGGAATGTGGCACGTGAGTTTATTAAACTTCTTAAACCTTTCGAGGTAAAAATTTTTATCTTTGATCCCTATCTTTCCGAAGATGATGCAGAAGGATTAGAAGTTGAGAAATCATCACTGGAGGATATTCTCACGCATTGCAAGGTTATCTCCTTGCATGCACCTCTCACTTCCGAAACTCGTCATATGATTGGAGAAGAAAAGTTAGATATGATCTCAGAGGGTGCTATCCTGATAAATACAGCTCGGGGTGGTCTTATAGACCAGAAAGCCCTGGTAAGAAAGCTGAGAGAGGGAAAATTTAAAGCAGCTGTTGATGTTACCGATCCTGAGCCTCCTCAGCCTGATGATGAGATCAGAAATGTGCCTAACCTTATTCTTACTCCCCATATATCTGGTCCCACCAGAGACAGGATGAAACAGATGGGGAAGTTCGCCATTAAGGGTATGAAGACTTTTTTTGAAGGGAAACCGCCAAAAAATACTGTAAGTAAAGAACAGTACGATATTTTAGCTTAAAAGGAGAAAACCAGTGAAGATTATCTATTTTTCCAAGTATGACAAGGATCTATCAGTTGAGGAGCTTGGAAGGAAGGTAAAGGAAATGGGCTTTGATGGTATTGATCTTACAATTCGACCAGGCCATCCGGTGAATCCTGAGAATGTAGATGAGGCTCTTCCAAAAGCACAAAAAGCATGGAACTCTCAAGGGACAGAGGCAACTCTCATCACTACCAGTTCTAATTTTTTAAACCCGGATGCTCCTGAGGTAAGGAGTCTATACGCATCATGTAGTAAAGCTGGTATTAGATTTGTGAAACTTGGCTACTGGGAGTACCAGCAGAATCAAGACTATTGGGAAGGGGTTGATAAGATAAGGAAAGCTTTTGAGGGTTTTGAGAGGTTAAGCAGGGAATATGAAGTTAAGACGTGCTATCATACTCACTCGGGTTCCTTTTATGGGTCCAACTGTGCTGGTCTTATGCACCTCATTAAAGGATTTGACCCTGCGTATATGGGAGCCTACATAGATACAGGGCACCTCATCTTAGATGGCGAGGAATATGGGATTGGTCTTGCTATGGTAAAAGACTATCTTTCCATTGTAGCCTTAAAGGATGCAGTTTACATAAAAGATGAGAAGGATGCAGAGCTTATTGACAGGGAGGAGTTTGTCCCTTTTGGGAAAGGTTTAGTTCCTTGGAAGAGGTTCTTTACTTTACTTTTAGATACAGGATACGATGGACCGTTAAGTATCCATGGTGAATACGAGGTAGAAAAACAGGTCCGAGATAAATGGGTAAAGGAGGATTTGCAGTTTATTCAGGGGATTTTACAGGAGGTACAAAACAGGTGAAAATATCTCTATCACTATCAGTTTATGAGCATGCAGCTTCTCTGATTGGTAGAACACCCTGGGAGGTTTCACGTAATGGAAACTTAATCTTGGAAGCTCATCGTAGAGCATACAGGTTGTATAGGTATTTCCCGGTAGTTGTTGGAATTGACATTTACAACTTGGAGGCTGAAGCTTACGGTTGTAAAGTTCAAGAACCCAAAGGGAACGGTGTTCCAGCTATTACTCAACCTATCTTTTCATCTTTAGATGGGGGACTGAAAAAAATTAAACCCTTTAATCCAAACAAGGCAGGGCGGGTCCCTATTATAATTAAAGCAGGTAAGAGGTTGCAGAATGAATTCCCTGATGCTGATGTGCGCATTCCAGTAAGTGGCCCTTTTTCTATAGCGCAGAATTTGCTGGGTCTAAACCAATTAATGATTGATGTGGCTATATATCCAGATAAAGTACGTGAGTTTCTGTATAAATTGGTTGAAGGCCAACTCATATTTATTCAGGCCGTGGTGGAGATAGGACTTGACGTAGCATTTTTCGAATCAGCTGCTGCTCCTCCTTTGCTCTCACCTAAGCAGTTTAGTGAAATCGAGCTGCCCCCTCTTAAAAGAGTGATGCACAAAGCAGGAGAGATAGTAGGGCATGCTGTGCCTTGCATTATTGGGGGAGATACAGAGCCGATTATTCCAGAAATGCTGGAGACTGGGACTGACTTTCTTATTTGTCCAGCAGAGACGGACCGAGTTGCCTTTCTTGCTAAAATGAAAGATCATCCTGAGGTTAAGGTACGGGTAAACCTTGATCCCAAGATTTATACCTATGCAACTAAGGAGAAAATACTATCTGAGGTGGACAAAGTAATAAAGCTTGCTGCAGGAAGAGAAAATATTCTACTTGGAACTGGGGCAATCCCTTATGAGACTTCACCAGAAAATATTCTTCTAATAAAAGATTACGTGAGCTGATTATTAAGATCATCAAATACTAAACTAAAAACATATTATACGAGGAATATGAGAGTAGAAAAAATAAGATAGGAGTAATAGGTGCAGGTAGTTTGTGCACTCGTGTTCATCCTCCTTCTTTAGCGGAACTGGAAGATAGAGAGCTTGCAGTAGTATGCGATGTAGATTCTGAAGGGCTACAAGAGGCAATTAAGGAGTTTGAAAAAGGAGCTTTGTAAGGTGAGAAAACAGGGCTTTGCCTTGGATAGAGGGGAACACGAAAAGGATGTTCGCTGTATAGCTTGTCCCATAAGAAATCATCAGGAAAGGGTAGTAGCTGCAGTGAGTATGTCCGCCCCCGCTTTTAGAATAGATGTAAGTAAGCAAAATCACTTAAAGGAAGCTCTCATTGAAACGAGTAACGAGATATCCAGAAAATTCGTGTCCCTTGACAGAAAAAAAATGAACAGAATTGATCTACAAGAGCGAGGATAGGGTTAGTGAAATCATCGAAGTGGAAAAATAAAAACAATACCCTGAGCAGGAGTCCTTTTTCCTACACCAATATTCACGAACTTGAGAAAGATATAAAAAGGGTGGGGGCACATATTCCCCTAACTAAAGATATTCACTTCCTTAAAAAGAGTGTGAAAGTCGGTAATAAAGAAATTCCCAATCGCCTCTGTGTGAATCCGATGGAAGGGCGTGATGCTAAGGAGGATGGAAGCCCCGGTGAGCTGACTTACCGCCGTTACAGGCGACTTGCCTCTGGCAGTGCAGGAATAATATGGATAGAAGCCACGGCAGTGACCTCGGAGGGAAAAGCAAACCCACGCCAATTATGGATAAATAGCAATTCCGCCAAGGGTTTTAAGAAACTAGTGGAAATTATAGAGGAAAATGCAGCCAATTATAAGGGTGAGAAACAAAACCCATTTATAGTTCTTCAGCTTACTCATTCTGGCAGGCAGAGTAAACCTGAAGGAAAATCCTATCCTGTAATAACTCATCATTCAAAAATTCTAGACCCAAAAGACAATTTAAATCAAGATTATCCTCTAATTACCGATGGTGAACTTGATAGTCTTCAAGATAAATATGTAAAAGCCGCCCAAATTGCGTATGAGTGTGGATTTGATGCGGTAGATATTAAGGCTTGCCATGGCTATCTCCTTCATGAGCTCTTATTCTCTTATACCCGTGAGAGCAGTAAGTATGGGGGTTCTTTCGAGAACCGAACTCGTTTTTTGCGAGAGGTAATACAAAAAATTAGAACTATTATTCCAGGCCTCATTATAACCACCAGACTTAATATCTATGATGGGATTCCTTATCCCTGGGGATGGGGAATGAAGAAAGACGGAAGCCTGGATGCAGATCTTTCCGAGCCTACCAACCTGATAAGAGAGCTTCATGAAATTGGTGTCGATATTGTCAATATTTCCTTCGGTAATCCTTATTACAATCCTCATTTAGAGAGGCCTTACGATTATCTCATCGCTGGTGGGTATCTGCCAGAGGAACGTCCCTTGAAAACTATTTCACGAAACATAGACCTAACTTGTGAAATCAGTAAGGAGACTTCAGGAGTTCACTTCGTGGGAACAGGACTTTCATGGCTCAGACAATTCTTCCCAAATGTTGCGGGGGCAATGATAGAAAAGGGATGGATTAGCTTCATAGGGGTAGGAAGGGCTTCTCTGGCAAATCCCAGTTTTGCCAATGAGTTGTTAGGAAAGGGAAATTTAGCACCAGAAAAGTTGTGTATTACTTGTTCTTCCTGTACGCAGATGATGAAAGATGGAAGTCAGGTGGGCTGTGTAGTTCGCGATTCCGAGGTTTACGGATCAATATATAGAGCCGGCCGACTTAGGAACATCGAATATCTCAGAAAATTAGCAACTCGCTGCATAGAATGCTCCGGCCCTCCTTGTGTAGAAGGATGCCCAGGTAGGATGGATATACCAGGATTTATACGTGCCTTCCTGGAGGGAGATATAAGGAAATCTTACGATATAATGAAAAAGCAAAATATACTTTCAGGGATATGTGCATATGTTTGCCCATCAGAGGTGCTCTGTGAGGCTAAATGTACAGCCGAGATTTTAGATGGTGAGTTGGTGCCTATTCGCCAGATTCAAAAATTTGTGTCTCAAGAATCCAGAAGGAGAGGATACACTAGGTTGATTCCCGGCCGACCGACTGGCAAGAAAGTAGCAGTTATAGGTTTTGGACCGGCAGGTATCGCCTGCAGTGCTTATCTTATAGAACAAGGACATACCGCGGCAGTATTTGAAGGCTTGTACCATGATGGAGGATTAGTAGCTACACATATCCTAAAAGATCGAATAAGTAGCGAGCTCGTGCAAAAGGAAATCGATGCTTTAGGGTTTAAAGAACTAGACTCATTTGAGATAAAATATGGAAAAAAGCTCTCAGAAAGTTGGGATCTGGATTCTGTACTAAATGAGAGGTACGATGCCGTGTTTCTAGGAATAGGCCTTCAGGAGCCAGTAACTTTATTCAAAAATACAAACATAAAAGGAGTATTAGACGCTCTTACTTTCCTAAAGAATTTGAAGATGTTGGAAACAAACAAGATATGTTCTCAAATAAAGGGTCAACAGGTAGCAGTAATAGGAGGAGGAGCTATGGCCATGGACGCGGCGGTAGCAGCGGTGAAATGTGAAGCTAAAGATGTCTACCTCTTATATCGTAGATCCTTAAAGCAGATGCCAGCCTGGCCGAAACAGCGGTGGGAAGTAATGAATAAGGGGGTACATTTCCTATTTTTAAGTCAACCAGTAGAGTATATAAGCAATAGAAACAATGAGCTGTACGGGATAAAGATAGCCCAAACTAGCCCTAGCAATCCGGATATCTCAGGACGCCGTGTTCCCGAGAAAATTCCAAATTCTGAACATATATTAAGTGTTTCTGTGTGTATCGAAGCTATGGGCCAAAAAATACCAGAAGAAGTAAAACATGCTTTAAGTGGAGTGCAATTTACTACTAAAGGATTAATAAAAGTTAGAGATGATACTTATGAGACTAGTAGAAAAGGAGTATTTGCCGGTGGAGATGTTATAAATGGAGGTGGAACCGTTGTCAAAGCGGTTTCGGAGGGTCTTAATGCCGCAATAGCAATAAATAAGTATCTCAAAAACTGCTAAGATTATACCAGGAATTAACATGGAAAACAAAATGTACTTTAATAAAAGATCCAACTAGGGAGTTTAAAAATATGAAAATGAAGGCGGCCGTTTTAAAGAAATTCAATGAGCCTTTGGCAATTGAGGAACGTGCATTAGCTCCTTTAAAAGATGGTGAAGTTCTGGTAAGAATAAAAGCGGCTGGAGTTTGCGGTTCTGATGTTCATATATGGAAAGGGCAAGACCCTCGCACTCCTCTTCCCCTTATTTTAGGGCACGAAGGAGTGGGACTGATAGAAAATATTCGGGGAAAGAAAGAAGATATCGTTGGAAAGAAAATTCACCCAGGAGATTTAATAATCTGGGATAGAGGGATTACTTGTGGGAATTGCTATTTTTGTATGGTAAAAAAAGAGCCTTCTCTATGTCCAAATAGACAGGTCTATGGAATTACTAGAGATGGCTGTTATGCTACTCATTTAATTTTACTTAAGGGAACGAAGATTATTAAAATAGAGGAAGAAATCGATCCAGAAGTCTTGGTTCCTACCTCTTGTTCCGGAGCCACTACTGCTCATACCATTAAATTATGCAATATTTGTCCGGGAGACACTGTGGTCATTCAAGGACCTGGCCCTATGGGAATTTTTGCTCTTGCATTTGCTCAAGAAAAAGGCGCGGACAAGATAATAGTTATAGGAACCGGGATGGATAAAGAAAGATTAAAACTCTGTTTAGAATTCGGGGCTAGTGAAACTTTGAATATTGATGAAACTTCCTTTGAGGAAAGACTGTCCTATATTAAAGAGAAAACTAACAAGATTGGAGCAGAGGTAGTCATTGACTGTACCGGATCGCCTCACGCTATTAAAGAAGGGATGAAGATGACTGCTCCTGGAGGAACCTATGCTCTTCCTGGAGTAGCCATTCCTATTGGGGATATCCCGGTCAGTTTCTATGAAGATGTAGCTCGCAAGAATGTGAGGCTCCAAGGAGTTTGGGTCAGTGATACCTCACATCTCTATCAGGCGGTAAAGTTAGTATTGAGCAAAAAGCATCCTTTTGAAAAGCTAATCACCCATAAATTTAAATTAGAAGAGGCTGCGCAAGCCTTGATGGTGATGGATCATCGTAAAGCAATGAAGGCAGTATTTATACCTTAGAAGGGAAAATGCAAAAATATAACTGTGATGTATTGATAGTCGGCGGTGGAGGGGCAGCCTTAAGAGCGGCTTTGGCGATAGCGGAAAAAGATCCTGCAGCAAGAGTTATCTTAGTCACTAAGGGAAAACTGGGCGAAAGCGGGGTTACGGCTACTGCTTGTTCTGACAGAATGGCCTTCCATGCTACTTTACCCTTCACCGAGCCGGAGGGGGAGGATAACTGGAAGTTTCATGCCGATGATATTTATAGAATAGGAGGATATGTCTCCGATGAGAATTTGGCTCAAATTTTGGCCAAGAGTTCTGGGGAAGCTTTTGGATATCTGGATAGTTTAGGAGTTCCCTGGGTGAGAAAAGAAGGTAGAGTGGATCAATTTGTCACTGATGGTTCTAAATATTCCCGGGCCTGCTATACCGGACCTTATACGGCCAACCACATTGAAGAAGCCCTGATGAAAAAGATAAAGACTACCTCGGTTAAGATACTAGAGGATCTTATGGCGGTTGATTTAATAGTCTCTTCCTCTGGAGATAGAGTAATAGGAGCGTTTGGTTTAGATAAGGAGGAACAACTAGTTTTATTTACGGCTAGAGCTACTATTTTAGCTACGGGAGGGGCAGGAGAAGTTTTCCAAATCAATGTATATCCTGAAGGTATGACTGGGGATGGTTATGCTGTGGCTTATCGAGCAGGGACAGAACTGGTGAATATGGAGTTCATACAGATAGGACTTTCCTCAGTGAGGACAAAACTGGCTTGTTCTGGGAGCATGATGCGTGCTCTACCCAGGCTAGTGAATGACCGGGACGAGGAATTTCTCACGGGTTATTTTCCACAGGAGACTAGCTCGAAGGAGATTTATCTCACCCTTTTTCAAAAAGGAGCAAGCTGGCCAGTATCTTTTGAGCACAAATCTCACTTAATTGATATAGCCGTCTTTAAAGAAATAACAGAGGGCAGGAAGGTCTATTTGGATTATAGCTGTAATCCAAAAAATTTAAAATGGGAGGGATTAACCAAAGTAGTAAAGTGGTATGAGAAGGCAAAAGGGGTAGATTTATTAAAGGAAGAAAAACTTAAAACTAGCCCTTTATCAAGACTGAAGAAAATAAATCCGGAAGCAGTATCTTGGCTTCATGAAAGGGGGATCGATTTATCAAAAGGAGTCAAGATAGAGATAGCCCCAGCGGCTCAACACTTTCAGGGAGGGGTAAAAATAGGAGAAAAAGCGCAGACTAGCCTTAAGGGCCTTTACGCAGCCGGAGAATGTGCTGGAGGACAGCATGGAGCCAACAGACCCGGAGGAAATGCTTTACTTGATTCCCAGGTATTTGGTAAGATTGCCGGACCTTCTGCTTTAAAGCAGGCGAAAAAGACCAATTACTTTCTTAATATAGAACCCTCTATTATTGAGAATATGGAGCAGAGGTTAAACAACTTGCAGAATAAAAATAGGGGAGAAAAAGCTTCTCTGGTTCGTGAGCAAGTACAAAACTCACTTTCCCACTTCGCTAGTATCGTAAGAACTGAGGAAGGATTAAAGAAAGGAATTCAAAAACTAGAAAAGATAGAGGAAAAAGGTATCTGTACTGACGAGAGGGGTCTTGCTTTTGCTTTAGAGACTATTAATCTCCTGCAGGTTGCACAGATGATTATGGGAGCAGGGAGGATTCGAAAAGAAAGCCGTGGACCTCACCTTTATTTTAGTAATTTTGAGGATGCTGTGCCTTTGCCCAGAGACGATGAACTGTGGCGAAAATACATAATCATTACAAAAAGAGGAGAGAAAATGAAGTTTGAGATAAGAGAACCTGTAAGGTTGTGAGAGGTGGTTCTAAACCGGGTCCCTGCATTTCATTGTACCTTGAGGAGATCGGTTTTCCAGATATCTTAAAGAAATAATTTTTTATCTTCAGCTTTGAACGGCTTTTTTCTCTTCAGGCCAGCTATCTAGAGATGTGCGGGTTTTCAGATAGATAAAAAGTGCTCCCGCTAGAATAAGAGGAATAGTAATCAATTGCAAGGCTAAAATCAGCCCTAAATGGTCAGCCAGCAGGCCTATTATCCCAGGAGCAGCCGCACCCACCAGGATGGATAAGC
>Ga0315541_1002650_pt1 | contig 14564 bp, 20 predicted proteins | sample SalMarSW160190MG_FD_203095 | JGI IMG/M metagenome (GOLD analysis project Ga0315541, IMG submission 203095) | Salt marsh sediment microbial communities from the Plum Island Ecosystem LTER, Massachusetts, United States - Salt Marsh Sediment SW1601-190 ...
CATTTTTATTCGCCCTTGGTTAATAGGAACCACTTTCTGATTCTTTTTAACCTCTTTTTTGTTGCTCCTTATAAAATAAATTAGTTTTTAAACATTTTGGAAATATGGAATCTCTTTTTAGGAACATGTTTTTTAGGAAAACCTTTGATTCATCTGGAGATTTTTGTTTCTGAAATAACTTGATAATCCCAATTGTGATATTTGTATTTGTCGCTGTAGATGCTTTGATAAAAGAATTTTTCTTCTTCTCCTGATTTGATGTAATGCCTTACTGATATGGTTTTTGTTTTTCCGCAATAATTATAAAAGTTGAATTTTACTGTGAAGTAACCGCTTTTGTAATCTTTATTTTTGACATAAACATAATACTTGTTTATTTCATTTCCGAACACGCTTTCGTATGTTTTGTGCTCTGCTTTTTCAGAATATTTCAGATAACGATAGGTTTTATCATAATGTTTTGAATAATCTTTATCTTGGACATACTTGATTGCAGAAGGAGGGGCATATGAAGAATAATAATTTGTGTTGTAAGAATTTACATTATATGAATCTGAAACTATTGATGTCGTTGATGTTGATTTTCCTGTTGCAGAAATGCCGGTAAATAAAAATACAAGGATAATGAGAAGAATTACTAAGATTATTGCAAAAAAGACTTCAGGAATTCTTCTTTCATTTACTTCCATGAAAAATATAGCAGTTATTGTATATAAGGATTATTGAAGTACAAGAGTTGTTTTGAAAAGTATAAATCGAGATAGTTTATTTTTTAAATCTCATAATTTTAGGGCTTTTTAATAAATTCAGTTTGGGAATTGTGTCTTTGTAGATTTTTTCCAGTTCTGTTTTGTTTAATTCAACTATGCCAGAACTGCTTTTTCCCCTGAAACAAATCTGAATAGCGGATTTATCAGGTTTCAGAAAATCTTCTTTGAAAATTATTTCTTTTATTTCTCCTGAAGTTTCGAGCCTTACAATCCCGTCATAATTCTGCTTTTTTGTTTTTATGTCCATGATAAATAGACAGGATTATTGTATATAAGGATTATTGGTGTGGGATGTATGTTTTGTGAGGGAGGTTAGGGATTATTTTTTTAGGGACTGAAATAAGCTACATCTTCTTTGTAATAGTTGTCATCTCTTATAAAAAAACAAATATATCTTTCTTTACTTAAATTCATATCTCTAATATAATAATGTTCAATCTTTTCTTCTAGTATTCCTTTTATTTTTTTAGCATTTTTTGTAGCAGATTTTAGACTATACATTATCAGAACTTTTGGTAAATTTACTTCAATTCTTTGTTGCAAAATTCTTGCAGTCTCTTCAATTTTGTCTGGATTTTTAATAAAAACGATATATTTATCCACTGCTCTTAAAGTTTCTTCCAACCCTTCTCTCAATGCTTTTTCAGATATGTTTTCAGTTATAACTGTCCCAATGTAATTACTTAAAAATCCTGTTTGGACAAAATGAGCAATATGAATCCCTCTACTTCCATGAGTGTTGACTATTACTTCTTGTAATCTGCTTATTTCTTCAGGATCGTCATTTTCTAAATCCCTCATAGTTAACCCCATTTGAACGAGAATTCTTAGTTTCTTATCTTTAATATATTTATCAAATAATTTCCATTCTTCTGAATTTCTTTCTTTTTTTAATCTTTCAATTGTTTCTTTTTTTCCAATAAATAATAAGTCCTTGTTGCGGTACTTGTAAACAAGGTCCTTAACTTCTTCTATACTTAATTTGATAAGACCTTTTATTCCCCCTTCAAAAGCATCAGATATGACGTTAGAAGACATCCCCAAATTCCTCAATATAAGAAACAATACTCAAAGGATTATCGTCAAGGATTATGGTGCTTCCTGGGAAAATTATCATGTTGTCTATTTCAATATTTTTTCCAATATATCTGTCCTTCATTTTATTCCCAGAGGTATCAGTTACAAAAATACCATCTGTTTCATGTCCTAACTCTTTTAAAATCAGTATTTTTGTTTCTTTTGAGAAGTCCTTAAAAGATTTTAATTCCATATTAATACGATCCATTCCTTTTTTATATAAATATCTATACTTTAGTATTTATATTCTTTTTCATTTTTAAAAAAATCCCCGCGCCCAGATTCGAACTGGGGATCTCCCGGGTGCTGCATCCAGCAAACAGGAGCTGACTTCTTAGGTTTCATTTAATTTCCATGAATATAATGGAATATCCACCCTATTCTACAGCCAGGCGCTCTAACCACTGAGCTACGCGGGGGTATAAATTAAAGAACTAAAAGGTTTTTAAAATTTTGTCTCGCTGTCGCTCAAGATAATGTGGTTAACAAAAAATATAAAAAGATAAGTAAACTTAATATGGCATGGCTTTTGGAATTATTATATTTAAATCTTTTGGACATTTATATCCTCTTACAATGGCTGACGATGGATTTTATGATGGAATGAAAGAAGTCATGTTTAAAGAATATAGTCCTATGGAGTTCATTTATGGTAAAAAAGGAATTAGTAATGAAGAAATAGATGGCCTTAATGAACAAGTATGTGGGTTAGTAAAAAGAATAAATGATGGGGAGCCTTTAAATATAAAAGGAGAGCTTGATTCTATTCTTGGAGCATAACTTTCAATCTTCCTCTCCCTTTTTTTGTTCAGAAACAAAGAAAGCCCTGTTTGATTCTGATTCATGGATTTCCCCTTCTTTTTCATATACCGCTGTTGCAGAAGGCAGGGCAAACTTTCCCAGCACTCCTATTTTAGAATAAATTATATAAGACAAAAGCCTCGTTTCTCCTGGTTCCAATCTTTCAAATCCCCATTCTATTTTCCTGTTTTTTTCATCTACTCTTAAGGGATTTTCCCCCCCAAACCTTTCATGAACTTTTACCAGCACAGGTAGCCTGTCCACAATACTGACTCTTTCAATATATTTTTTAGCGCTCACAAGTATTGAAACTTTCAGTGCGAATTCCCCGCCTTTTGTTCTTACAAAGGAAATTTTTTTCCTTAAAACCAGATTTGTCTTTGAATATTGTTTTACTAAAATAACTATTGCAATAATAAAAAAGATTACTAACAACGGCAAGAACCAATTAGTTTTTACTGTGATTTCCAGGGATTCTCCGGGTTTTATTTCCCTGTCCCATGTATAGTAGACCGTCAGACCTTCTCTTTCAACAATGTCCGGTTCCGGACTGAAACTCGTGAATAACCTTGAAATAATATTTTTTTTCAGCACTGTTTCTGATTCAGCCAAAACATTCCCCTCATTTTCCTTTTTTACTATTTCTGTGCTAATAAAAAAACCATACTCTTTTCTGGTTGTTGTTACCAAATCTTTTTCAGCAAACTTTATAGTTCCTTCAATATCTGCCTTTTTGTTTTCAACAGTTACTTCTGCGTTTAGTGTGTAGAATCCGGCCGTTAATTTTTTGAAATCCTCTTTGTTTAATTGCACATCAAAATTTTTTCTTTTATTTGGTTCAAGAGAAAAATCTTCTTCAAAATTAAAGAACGCTGAGCTGAATTTTGTGTGTATTTCCTGGAAATCAAAATTTACTCTATTGTGAATGTAAATTTCAATAGAATTCGATTCTAAATCAATTTCCCCGGAGCCGATTTCAAAGGCATCCTCTAAATTAATTATCCTGAAGGTCATTTCTTTTTCTATTTCTGAAGAATCCTGTCCCCTGATAAAATAACTGAAAGTGTACGCTCCCCTGTAATCAAATTCTCCTATTGGCATGATTTTTATTTCAACATCTTTTGTTTCCCCTTCATTTATGAAAATTTTCCCCTTTGGATGCATTTCAAATCCAAGCAAGTTGTAGAATTGGAAATTGTCTGAAGGTCCGTAGTTCGTTATTTTCAAATTAAAGATAACAGGTTTGTTTAACTCGGCAATCATAGTTTCATCTGAATTTTGTTTTTCTACATTTATATTTATTGCAAGAACCTGGGAAAGGATTGCCAGTAAAAATATAAAAATTATTATTTTTTTCATGTTAAAATCAAAAGTAATTTCTATTTAAGGATTTCGGTGATGCTTTATTATTTATTCTTTAAATTATGATTCCCTCATCTTTCTCCTTAGAACTTCTTCATGTTCTTCACGTACATCTTCTGCAATTTGTTCTGGCTTTGTTCTAAGAATTTCAGAAGGGTCAATTATACTCTATCTTCCTCCACAAAGAGAATAAACTTCTTTTCCTAACATTTGTTGTAAGTGTATATTCACCAAATTTTCATCATATTCTACTGGGGGCAAGATACTTCTTCTTGATTCTTTTATTTTACTTTTTCCCCTCTAAATCAAGCCAGGCTTTGGCCTGAGACAGGAACTCGTCGCATTCTTCTATTAATTTATCTTCAAATTGTTCTATTCTTGACGGAATTACCCATTTTTCATAAATGCTCCTTAAAAACTTTTGAAAAGAAGTCCTCTCGAATTTTCCTTCATAATCTCTTATAAGAGTTCCTTTAACTTTTATCTGGACACTCCCTTTATTTGTCTGCATCTTTGCTTCGCCTTTTTTTATCTCTATATTTATTAAGTCTTTTATTTCAAAATCAGCTTTAATTTCAAACTTGAAATAATCAGTAACTTTTTTGGTTCCGGTCCACTTAATGTCCAGCTCTTTTGAATCCCCCTTTAATTTTTCTTTGTATTTATCTTCAGAGATATCCAGCCGTGTTTCATCATTGAGCCAGTCATAACAAAATTTATAGAAATCTTTGAATAAAAAAATTCCTTCATATTTGACGCTGCTTGAAAATTGTATTTCTTTTTCTGCCATATTACACTCTTTTAAGATATATTAATATAAAAAGGTTTGTTTAAATATTCTTCGGAGAAGAAATACTACATTGAATTCCTGCAGGATTCGCAAACCATCATGCCGTTGAATTTGTGGAGGATGTCTAAATTTCCGCACTCTTCGCAAATTCCTTCGTGAACCTGTTCTGCCTTTTTTATTCTTTTCAGTTTTTTTGCCTCTTCCCTGATTTGTGCAAGTTCTTCTAATTCAGGATAAAATTCCGGATGGAAATTTAAAATGTCTTTAATAGTGATTATTCCTACAAGTTCTTTTTCATGAACCACAGGAAGCCTCTCGAATTTTACTTTTTTCATTTTCTGGAGAGCTTCTTCAATTGTGGCAGAGGGCTTTATCGTTACTATTTTTTTTGGGGAGATATCAATCGCTTTAATCTTTGATAAATCTTCTTTTGATTTCTTTACTAAAGCCCACAAAATATCTTTTTGAGAAATAAAGCCCAGAAGATTTTTTTTATCTGCAATTAGCAGACTTCCGACTCTTTTCTTGACCATCTTTTTTGCACTGTCCAGCAGATTTATATCCGGTCTTGTTGTTATCGGCTCCCTTGTCATAATATCTGCAACTAAAATTTTTCCCATACTGTAGCAAGGAAATTTTGCTTTTAAAGATTGTTTAATACTCAATAGTGACTTTTAACCACAATAGAATTTAAAAACTAGATATTAAGTGTTTTTATGTAGATAAAGATAAGATGACAGACAACAAAATTAAAAATTTTGAGCAATACCTTTGTTCAAAAAGGAGACAAGCAAATGTCTGAAAAGCCGATTGTTTTAATGCCCGAGGATGTGCAGAGAATTATGGGCAAGGATGCCCAGCGGAATAATATTCTTGCTGCGAAAATGGTTGCAGAGGTTGTGAAGACGACTTTGGGGCCTAAGGGCATGGATAAAATGCTCGTTTCTCCGACAAATGAAATTGTCATTACTAATGACGGGGTCACGATTTTGGAAGAAATGCAGATTGAACATCCTGCTGCTAAAATGATGGTTGAGGTTTCGAAGACGCAGGACAGTGAGGTTGGGGACGGAACCACGAGCGTTGTTATGCTCGCAGGAAAATTGTTAGAGAACGCGGAAAAACTTTTGGATAAAAAAATTCATCCGACTGTTATTACAAAAGGTTACAGACTTGCGGCTGAGAAAGCTCAGGAAATTTTAAAAGAAATATCCTTGAAAATTACTTCAGAGGACGAAGATGTTTTGAAACAGATTGCTATGACTTCTATGACTGGCAAGGGTGCCGAAGATTCAAAAGAAAAATTTGCAGAGATTATTGTCAGGGCTGTAAGACAGGTTTTTGATAATGGAAATTATAATTTAAATGACATTAAAATCGAAAAATCAAAGGGCGACGGAATAAATAACACAGAACTTCTTTCAGGAATTGTTCTCGACAAAGAGAAGATTTCAGTTGATATGCCGCCTGTAATCAGGGAGGCAAAAATTGCTTTGCTTGATTTTCCTTTGGAACTGAAAAATCCGGAAATAGATACAAAAATTTCTATTTCTTCTCCTGAGCAGTTGCAGGGTTTTATTGAGCAGGAAGAAAGAGCAATAAAAGATATGATTGAAAAAGTTAAGATGTCCGGGGCAAATGTTATTTTTTGCCAGAAAGGCATCGACGATTTTGCACAGTATTTGTTGTCTAAGGAAAAAATTTATGCCTGCAGAAGAGTTGCGAAAAGCGATATAGAAAAAATTTCAAAAGCAACTGGAGGAAAAATCGTCAGCAACTTGAACGAGCTCAGTCCTTTGGAATTAGGAACTTCCCAAATTGTGGAAGAAGTAAAGCATGGAGGAGATGTTTTAACTTATATTAAAGGATGCCAGAATCCGAAGGCTTTAACTATTTTAATTCACGGCGGGACAGAACATGTTATTGACGAAATAGAGAGGGCAATAAAAGATGGTTTGGGAGTTGTCATTTCTTCTCTGAAAACAGGATTGGTTGTTCCTGGAGGGGGTGCTGTGGAAATTGAACTTGCAAAAAGATTAAGAAATTTTGGACAGACATTGAGCGGCAGGGAACAGCTTGCTGTTGAGGAATTTGCTTCTGCACTTGAGTTTATTCCAATAACCCTCGCAGAAAACGCAGGTATGGACCCAATAGATGTTTTAACAGAATTAAAGTCAAGGCACGATGCAGGGGATAAAAATATCGGGCTGAATTTATTGACTAACAGAATTGAGAATGTTTTGGAAGCGAGGATTCTCGAACCGTGGAAAGTAAAGAGCCAGGCAGTAAGTTCCGCGAGCGAAGTTGCTGTGATGATTTTAAGAATAGACGATGTTATTGCTTCTTCTGGGGAAAAAGGCGGAATGAGGGGGGTTGGGGGAATGCCTAGTTGGGGTGGAATGGAATAATATGGTAATTAAAATAACAGTTGAGAGTGCAAAAAGAGGGAGCGATGGCTCTGCTAAATGTGATATCAGAATTGGGAACATTTTTTATAGGGTGAGTAATGAAAAATTAATTTTAAGACTTGAAGAATTGAATAGGGATTACAGGCAGGAGGGAGGGATTCGTGTAGTAAATAAATTGGGTTCTGGAAGTGAAGAAAGAGGAGAGGTTTCAGAATGGGCAAAAGACCCTACGGCTTATTTAATAAAAAGAGCGAGAATTCCAGAAACTGCATATGAGCTTGAAGAATCGCTGAAGAAACACCCTCATCCAGAAAATTTGAGAGCAGGGATATTTGTTGGAGGAGGATATGATTTAACTGTTTCACGTTATTGTCTTCGGAATTTAGCACAAGATAGAGGAATTGAAGGTTGTGTTGAAGGTGGTGTCAAACAAGAAGACATAGAAAGATGCTATAAAGATAATGTGCCGTGTTTTTTATTTTGTTGTTCTTTGCCTGCAGAAAAAGGGAAAGAAGATAAACGTATTGGATACACAGAAAGGATAAAGTGGTTAGAGAGACAAGTTAAGTTTTTTGAAAATAAAGCTGAAAATGCGGAGTTAAGAGCTGAGGGGATTGATCCTGCAGTTCATGGGAGAGGAAGTGGAAGAATGTGATTTTTATCCAAACATTGCATAAAGAACACATCCTAAAATAATTATTGTTGAGGCAATGTTTTTCCATTCTAATTTTTCCTTAAGGAATATCCGTGCCAGCATATAAACAAACACAGGACCAAGCATTAAAACCAAAGTGGTAGAAACAACTCCCAAGTAAATATAACCATAATATGTTGCAACTCTAAAAACAACCCAAGCTATTCCTATAATCACCACAAAAAACTTTTCTTTTTTATCAAATCCTCTGATTAAATTAGGACGGAAAATCAAAAAAGAAAAAACAAGGACTAAGCAACTTCTAATAAAATATAAAGTTAATGGATTGTAATAATCAAGAATAATTTTTGTCAGGATTAAATCAATGGCATAAAATAAACTTCCGGCTATTCCTGCGAGAATATATCTGTTAATTTTTAAGTGGTGTCTTTTAACATGCGAGAATACAAGAGCAAGCCCGGCAATAAATGCAGGGATTATTACATTTGGATTTCTTTCTGAAGAAAAAAAGATGAATGCAAGCAAAACAACAAATAAAGGTTCAAGCAATCTTACAGGCTCAAGGCGGGTGATTTTCTCACGTTTTAAAGAATAGAAAGCAAAAAAGTTGGCAAGTATAGAAAAAAATACAATTCCTCCGAGAATAAGAAGATTAATGCCTTTCCAAGCTAAAGGATCAATTTTCCAAAAGAAAAACATGAAAGGAAGCATAAAAAGAATTGCTATTGCAAAAAGCACCACAATAAGATTTTGCGGTCTTATTTCTCTGCTCTTCAATATTATTTTTTCTAATAATGAACTTACTGCAAGAGACAGCGCCCCTATTATTGGAATGTATATCATCATAACCTCTTTTTAATTGAAAAGAATTCGCTGTTTAAAAAATATGCTAATCCTAAAAATTTATAAGCAAATGATTTGTGATTATTAAATAAAAGAGGTTTAATTTATGAATATGGAAAAGACGGCGATTAAAAAAGATTCTTTAACGAGGATAAGGGAAGAACTTTATGAGATAAAAGAAGAAATTAGAAATGATATAACTGGTCCTGTAGTTGCAAGTTTTGGTTTCATAATAGCATTAGTTTGGAGGGATGCCATTAAAGAAGCACTTGATGAATATTTAGTGAGGGCAGGATTAACTGGAAAAGAGTATCTTTATACTTTTATATCTGCTGTAATTGTAACAATAGTTGTAATAATTATTATGGTTGTTGTGACAAAACTGGGGAGAAAGAAAAAAAATAAAAACATGAAAAAAGAATTTAAGGAATTGCAGGAAGAGATAAAAAGAGAAAAGACATTTAAAAATCCAAAAAATAAAATTCTGTTTTAGTTATGCGCGGACTGGGAATCGAACCCAGCTCACCTCGTTGGCAACGAGATATTCTACCAATAAACTACCCACGCATATTCTGGAGTAGATTTTATGATTTAAAAATTGCTCGCTTAGAAAAAATGGTCCTGCGAGGAATCGAACCTCGGTTTGCTCGGCTTTTATCCGAAGAGAAAAAATCTCTAAGAGATTGTAAACGAGCCGTCTTAGCCGTTGGACAACAGGACCTAAAATTTAAACATGTTTTGAACTTTTAAATTTTTGGTTTCTTAGATTTTATCAGTAACCTTTATAAAACTGCAACCCATTTTTTTATCATGAAAACAGATAATGAAAAAGACCAGAATATTCCTGAAATGGAGCTTGACAGAAAATATTCTGAGAAATCAGTTGTTCCTGAAACTCCTGACAAAGTGAAAAAAGAAATGGAAAGGACAAAAAAAGAATTGGAAAAACTGAAAAATTTTATTGTAAAAAAATATCCTTTTACTCAGTCAATAAGCATACTGCCTCCGCAGGCGATTAAAATATTTATTGACGAAGAAGAAGTTCCGAAACAAACAGAAAAATATATTCAGCTTTATGTAATTGTTCCTGAAGAAAAACTTAAGGAGATTCCTAAAATGAAGCAGGAAATAGTTAAACAAGTTGAGGTGATTAAACAGCAAAAAATCTGGCTTCAGGTTAAGACTCCTGTGGATATCTGGGAAACTTGTCTGGACAGCAAATTTGAATTAGCAAGTGCTGTAGCACTTTCTTTTCCTTTACACGACAAAGGATTTTTAGGTTCCTTAAAACTGACAGAAATTCACAAGTCTTTGGTTTTGCAAAAATTTGAAAAATATGTCGTTAGCTATGTTGTTGCCGGAAGCTTTTTGAGAGGAACAGCGACGGAAACTTCTGACATAGATGTTTTCGTGATTATCAACGACACTGATGTTAAAAGAATGCCAAGGCTTGAATTAAAAGAAAGATTAAGGAGCATAATCTACCAATATGTTTCTGAAGCTATGGCTCTTTCAGGTGTGAAAAATACTTTGCATATTCAGACATACCTTCTCACTGATTTTTGGGAAAGTGTTAAGGATGCGCATCCTGTCATTTTTACTTTTATCAGGGACGGAATTCCAATTTATGACAGGGGAACATTTATGCCGTGGAAAGCTCTGCTTAAAATGGGCAAGTTGAAACCTTCTCCGGAAGCAATTGACATGTTTATGCGGACAGCTGAAAAAACAAAAGAAATGATTGAGAGAAGGCTGATTGATGCTATGATTGATGTTTATTACGGGGTTCTGACTCCGTCGCAGGCACTGATAATGTTGTATGGTTCTCCTCCGCCAACCCATAAAGAAACACCCGGATTGATGAGAGAAATCTTCGTCGATAAAGAAAAAATGTTGGAAAAGAAGTACATCAACATTCTTGAAAAAGTTGTGAAACTGTTCGCAGACTACGAGCATGAGAGACTCAAAAAAATTAGCGGAAAAGAAATTGATTTGCTTGTTCAGCAATCAGAAGACTATCTTAAGAGACTTAAAGAGTTAAGAGAACAAATTGAGAAAAAAGCACAGGAAAAAACAATAGAGCAGATTTACAAAGATGTTTTTGAGTTGTTGAAAGCCATGCTCGGAAAAAAGGCGCAGGCAGAAATCATTAATGATTTTGAAAAGAAATTTGTTAAAACAGGTAAGTTCACCCAGCAGCATCTGAGGATTTTGAAAGATGTTATAGGTGCAAAAAAAGAATTTAAGAAAGGCAAATCAAACTTTCATAAAGTTGATGAAGCGAGAAAAAATGCGGGAATTTTAATCAATGATTTGATTGAATATAATCAGAGATGCGAGTTGGTTAATGGGGGGAAATAATTTTTCTTTTAATTTTTAGCTCTCTCATATATAAACTCCAGTATTGGACCAAGATTATTAGTTTTCGTCATTCCACAATCTCTAATTCTTTGATAATACTCCCTTCCTAAATATACTTCTTTTGGTCCACTTGATAAAACATCTTTTTCATCTTCACTTAAATCTATCTCTTTTTCTTGATTATCCTCTATTTTAAAAGAATCAATTACCCTATTTACCCCTCCTCTAACAGATACTCTTACTCCGATTTTTTCTAATGACATTAGATAATAGATTTACTTTTGTTTATAAATATTTATTTAATGTAATATATCAATCCCTTAAGAAACTTTTAAAAACACATTCTTTCTTTTTCTCTTATGAAAGCAAAAGTTATCCAATTCAGACGAGGAAGGCACACTTACAAGCCAAGACATTTTTTAATAGAAGTGGAAGGAAGCAAAAACAGGAAAGATGCTGAGAAATTCGTCGGAAAAGAAGTTGAATGGAAATCTCCTGCTGGAAAAACAATCAAAGGAAAAATCGCAGGTGCTCATGGGAACAATGGAGTGGTGAGGGCGATTTTTGAAAAAGGACTTCCCGGGCAGGCAGTCACCACGGAGGTTGATATAAAATAAAATGGCGTCATTAAGAAAAGCATCTGCATATTCAAAAAGGAAAGTAATTCCATTTACCAGAGTTTCTAAAAAAAGGCAGAAATCTTACATAAAGGTAGTCCCTCCGCAGAAGATTGTCAAATTCGTTATGGGAAAAGAATCACTTTATAATAACGGAAAACTCCCGCACCAATTGACTGTTGTTTCAGCAGAGGATGTCCAGATAAGACACAATGCTCTTGAAGCGTGCAGGCAGTATGTAAATAAAAAATTAGACAAGGCGTTTTCAGGGCAGTATTTATTTAAAGTAATCCCGTTCCCGCATCACATCCAGCGGGAAAATAAAATGCTCACTGCTGCTGGTGCAGACAGAATGCAAACAGGCATGCAGTTATCGTATGGTAAGCCCGTCGGAAAATCAGCAATTGTAAAGAAGAATAAAGAAATTTTTTTCATTGCTGTGGCAAATGAAAAAGCAGTTCAATTTGTGAGAAAAACAATTAAGCAGGTAAAATCTAAACTTCCCTGCAGGATTAAGATGATTTATGAAAAGCAATGAGATTGTTACTTTTATCTGATAGTAACAAAATAGAAAAGTTTATAAAGCTTGAATTCTGAGATTTAATATGACAAATGGAGATGAAAAAACACCTGAGAAGATTGCAATTGATAACCTCGCTACAGAAGCATATCTAAAAGTGGCTGGATTAAATGAAATTAGAAAGAAAAGAGCTTTTTATGGTGATGCTTTTTATAATGCTGCAGAGGATATTGCTGGTTCTATTTTAGAAAGCGATGAAGCTCAAGAGATAAGAAAAAGAATTAGAGAACAAGAAGAATCTTTAAGAAAACAAATAGGATATGCTGGCCCTACTTATGGTCCTGCTGATGATAGAGTTTCCTTTGAAATGTATAAAACTACAAGAAATAGTTTAAATTTAGCAAAATTCGGAGATTTGGAAAAATTAGTTAGAAATAATGGTGCAATCCTCAAAGATGAAGTTCCTGAAAAATTAAAGAACTTATCATATATGGAAATTATGGCAAAAGCAGAAGAAACTGGTGTACTTTCTAAAGATGGAAAATTAGATTTAAAGAAATTAGATGAAGAATCTCAATATGCCCTTGCCGTACATGAAGCTCTTAGCCAAGCATATGATACTTCTGCTGCTAGAAAAATTGGAGAAAAAGTAGATTTTTATTCAGAGCCAAATGCTTTACTAAGTCAGATAGCAGAAAAATATAAACCAAAAAATGGCACCCCTGCTGGACAGGGTTCCCAATAAAAATGACAGACGAAAGAAATAATTTCAATTATGTTAAAGGAATTTTTGGAGGGAATAAAGAAGACCTTTCAAGAAGAATAAAAGTTTGTCTTGAAAAACTTGGTATAGATAATCTTTTTTATGAAGGAAGCGTTACCGACAAAGTAGTTCGTGAAAGAGTTTATGATTTTCTTTATTAGGTATTTGCTTAATTAACTAACAATTTCTTTTACTAATCTTGCCATGACATCTAAGAACTCCTCTGTTCTTTTCTGCCACTCGTCTATTTCAACTCCTTTCAAGTCTTTGATTTCACCATGTGCTATTTTTTTATGAAGCACGAGAAGATCTCTGTACCAGACAACATATTTCATTTTTAGTTTTCCTGTATTGACGAAATTTTCTCTTAAATCAACAGGAATGTGTTCCGGGGAATCTGGCGAAACATTCGCTGCTATTAATGCTGCGTGAGCAGAATCTACCATTGCCCAGTATAATCCTTCGATGCTGTTTAGTTCAGATGCTTTGCTTCTCGCGATGTGTGCAGGAGCTCTTTGAAGACAATTGTAAATTGCTTCAGGGGTTGGTCTTATTTTTCCTTGTATTAATAAGAATTTTAAAGGTTCAAAAAATCCTGCCATATCCACCATAGCTTCGCCGTACCTTATAATATTTAAGACGACCGGGTCTCCTTTCATCAAATCTTCCCACCATGTGCTTAGTTTTATTGTATTAATATGCAGGCTTTTTTCATAAGGATTCCCTCTCAAAATTTTGTCAAGTTCTGTCCTGTACCAAGCAATTAATTCCTGGTCCCAGTTTATTGAAACATCGTCGATGACAATCACGATGTCGATATCCGAACCAGCAACTGCAGTTTGTTTTGTAGTAGAGCCAAATAAGATTATTGATTTAATAATTTTATTAAATTTTTTATACGTTTTCACAGCAAAATCCATTGCAATGTCTCTCTCTTTTTTTAATTGTAATGTGGGAATGTTTTTTTTATTAATCTCAGATTTATTTTTTTTAGATTCCTTTTTTGTTTTCTTTTTTCGTTTCACCATCTTTTTTCTTATTGTGTAAAGCTTAATTAGTTTTTAAAAGTTTTTAATTCAATCCTTTCTGCAGTTTGTAAAATTTATAATACTTGCCCCTCTTTTTCATTAGTTCATGGTGGCTTCCTATTTCAATGATTTTTCCTTTGTCCAATACAACTATCCTGTCAGCATTTCTTAATGTGGAAAATCTGTGGGCGATAATTAATGTAGTCCTCCCCTTTATTAATTCTTTTATTCCTCTTTGCACATTCTTTTCTGATTCTACGTCTAGAGAAGATGTTGGCTCATCCAAAATGAGAATCTTTGGGTTTTTCAGAAAAGCCATAGTAATTGCAATTCTCTGTTTTTGCCCTGTAGAAAGTTTTATTCCTCTTTCTCCAACCAAGGTTTTGTATTTTTTTGGGAGAGATAAAATGAACTCATGAGCGTAAGCCGCTTTGGTAGCTTTTACAATATCTTCATAGCTTGAATTTGGATTAGCATATTTTATATTGTTTATCAGCGTATCATTAAATATACTGATTTCCTGGGGAACAATGGCAATATTTTTCCTTAACCATTTCAGTTTTAGTTTG
>Ga0315541_1002655_pt1 | contig 14547 bp, 9 predicted proteins | sample SalMarSW160190MG_FD_203095 | JGI IMG/M metagenome (GOLD analysis project Ga0315541, IMG submission 203095) | Salt marsh sediment microbial communities from the Plum Island Ecosystem LTER, Massachusetts, United States - Salt Marsh Sediment SW1601-190 ...
CCCGGCTCAGTGCTTCATGGCAGCGACGCCTTAGGGGGTTTGATTAACATCATCACAAAGTCCAGAAGAGACGACGGGAAAGACTTTGATATCGGCGCCAGATTCTACAGCCGGTATGCCAGCGCAGATAACGGGAGGACCGGGCGCATGGAGTTTTTGGGGAACGTTAAGAACGTGGGCCTCACAGGCGGATTCAGCTACAAGCAATTTGGTGATCTGCGAGCTGGTGATGGAGTGGGACTTCAGCCCTTTACCGGGTATGATGAATGGGACGCCGATCTCAAAATGGACTTTAGATTCTCCAAGCGACAAAGCGTTACAGTCGGTCTACAACGCGTCAATCAGTCCAATGTGCCCAGGACCGACCGGCTGGTATCGGGCTCCGATTTGAAACGTGAATGGAATCCGGAAACGCGAGATCTAATGTATGTACAATATGAACTAAGGGAAGCGAATTCCTTCATCAACGCTCTTCGTGCTGGTGTTTCCTATCAAAATCAATCGGAGGATCTGGAAAGAATTACAAGTTCCCAACCAGACATCCAGCGAGAGCATCACGAAGAGGTTAGGTCAACGGGGTTCACGTTTCAACTGCATTCCCCAGTGGGCGAACGTCAGTTTCTTACCTATGGTGCTGAATACTATACGGATGACGTTAGGAGCCGAAGGGTGGACGTTGATATAACATGCGGAACCGGAACAAACAAAGAGGGGACATTTGCTGACGGTTCGACTTACCAGTCCATGGCGGCATTCGTGCAGGACGAGATCAAGGTAAGTGGCCCCCTGTCGGCGAACCTCGGTCTTCGATACAGTTGGTTCGATGCCCGAGCAACCGTTGATGACCCGGCCACAGGAACCGTTACGGTTCATTCTCAACCAACTGCTCTGACCGGCTGTGCCAGAGCTTTGTATGAGCTAACAGAGAATTTCGTCGTTGCTCTCGGTGTGGGGCAAGGATTCAGGGCACCCAACATCGACGATCTGACCATCTTGGGAAGCTTCGGCAGTGGGTTCGAGGTTCCTAATACCAATCTCGCACCGGAGCAGAGCCTAAATTATGAGATCGGCCTCAAAGGACAGCATAGGAAATTTTATGGTTCCCTGAGTTATTTTCTCAGCAATTACGAGGACATGATTGAACGCGATGGGGGGACGTTCCTTGGTCTTGAGTACCTGGACAACAACGACAACGGCATCCGGGATGAGGGAGAGGAGGATGTCTTCCAGAGAAAGAACATAGGCAGAGCGCGTATCCAAGGACTGGAGGCAGAGGGACAAATCCTGGTATCACAGGCCTGGACTGTGTTTGGCAATATTGCCTGGATCAAGGGTGATAACTTGATCGACGGTAAACCACTCAGACGTATACCCCCGATCAAGGGTAAGCTGGGCTGCGAGTGGAAGTTAAAAAGGAATCTGTGGATAGAGTACTACAATATGTTTGCCACAAAGCAGGATAGACTCGCACCTGGAGACATAGACGATCCTCGCATTCCTGTCGGTGGCACGCCAGGGTTTGTGACCTTCAATCTTCGAGGAGGAATTGATTTCATTAACTGGGGCAATGTCACTATGGCGCTGGAAAATATAACGAACGAAGCTTATCGACTTCATGGCTCTGGCATCGATAGTCCAGGAGTCAATCTTGTGATGGGTTACGAATTGTCACTTTAGGTTGGTGCGAACAGGTAGCATTCACGCGGGAAAGATTGCCCAAAAATCCAAATGTCCATGAACAGTTTTGAATCGACAGTGAATCGCAGAAGGAGTATGCCGAGATTTGCTTTGGCGCTGGCCTTGATATTCTTATGGGCAGCAACGTCCTATTCTCAGACAATGGAAGTCCCAGTCAAATTGCAGTTAGCTCTGCTTTTCAAAATACTAACCTTCGATCGGAACTTCAAAGAGAGGGTGGGTGATGAGGTTGTTATCGCTGTTGGTTATCAGGAAAAACACAGAAGGTCTCTGGATGCGAAAGATGAACTGCTAAGAGTGGTGAAAGAGTCGTCCCTGAAGAGAATCGAGGATATTCCGTTTCGATTGGTGTCGATTGATATGGATGATACAAATCTGGCAGGCGCCATTTCGAGAAATAAGGTTGATATTCTTTATATAACTCCGCTGCGTGCGGCGAAGATAGAAACGATAACTGACGTAAGCCGGGCCAAAGAGATTATGACCGTAACCGGCGTGCCCGATTATGTCGAGGCAGGGTGTGCGGTTGGCATCGGCACGGAAGGAGAAAAGCCGTTGATCATTATTAACCTGCCCGCGGCAAAAGCGGAGGGCACGGATTTCAGTTCACAGTTATTGAAGTTAGCAAAAGTCGTTGAATGAAAAAGAAGAGAGGTCAATCTATGGAATCATTTCCGAGACTTTTCCTTAAGGCGCAGTTCTCCACAATCAGAGGAAAGCTTGCTTCGCTTATCATATTTCTGATAGGTGGGATATCTCTTTTTATCTTTATCTATTTTCCCGCCAGGTTGGAGGAGCAAGCGATCAGAGCGATTGCCGCTAAGGCACAAAGCATTACCAGGATGACAGCCTTTAGCGTCAGCGCTGCGCTGTTTTTTGAAGATCTTGAGAGTATAGAGGGAGCACTCGAGGGAGCAAAACAAAACCAAGATTTAGTCTACGTCGTGATACGGGCTGAGTCGGGCCGAGTTACCGCCGCCTTTAACAGAGACAAAGCGGAGGAGGCGAATTTCATTCAGACGAACGAAGATAATCATCTGTCCGGGGATGGCATGATTTATAAGACAATGACTCCCATTGTCCTGAATGGTCGCGAAATCGGAGAGCTCTATCTGGGCCTTTCGTTAGAAAAGCTGAGAACCGAGATCAAGTGGAGCCGAAGGACCATCGCATTAGTCAGCTTGTTCATCTTCATCTTTGGAATGATAGCTGTATACGGTATCAGTGTGGTGGCAACACGCCCTTTGAGCCAGATGGTCGAAACGGTGGAGCAGATTTCGAAAGGCGATTTGACGCGGAGAGCGGTCATTTCCTCTCAAGACGAGGTGGGTCATCTGGCCAGATCGTTCAACCTGATGGTCGATAATTTGGAATCGGCCTATGGTGAATTGCAGAACGTAAACCAAAGTTTGGAAAAACGCGCAAAAGAACTACGACAGGAAATAAATGAGCGCAAGCGGGCCGAGGAGGCGTTGCGGGAGAGCGAGGAGAGATTCCGCACAATCTCTACCACTGCCAAAGATGCTATCATTATGGTGGACAATAAAGGGAATATATCCTATTGGAATCCTGCTGCGGAAGGGATATTCGGCTACTTAAGTCAAGAGGCTATTGGCCGGGAATTACATGTATTACTTGCCCCCAAGAGATACCATGAAGCTTATCACAAAGGATTCAGCAGGTTCACGGAAACTGGACAGGGTGACGCAATTGGAGAAACGCTTGAGCTGGAGGCCATCAGAAAAGATGGCACAGAGTTCCCCATAGAGATTTCTCTTTCTGCCATCAAGATCAAGGGCAGTTGGCATGCCGTGGCAATACTTCGTGACACCACCGAGCGTAAGCAGGCGGAGGCGAAGTTGAAGCAGACGTTATCCAAGTTGGAACGTTCCAATGGCGAACTTCAACACTTTGCCTATGTAGCCTCGCACGATCTCCAGGAGCCTTTGCGCATGGTGGCCAGCTACGTCCAGCTATTGCAGCGGCGCTACAAAAGCAAACTCGATGCCGACGCTGACGATTTCATCGCATATGCGGTGGATGGCTCGAAGCGCATGCAGAATTTGATCAATGACCTGTTGGCCTATTCCCGTGTGGGCACGCGGGGTAAGGAGTTTGAAATGACCAACTGCCAGGTGGTGGTTGACCGGGCGTTGACAAATCTGCAGGTGAGTGTGGAGGAGAGCGGCGCCGAGATTACCCGTGAACCCTTGCCCACAGTGATGGCTGACGGCGTGCAGCTTGGTCAGTTGTTTCAGAACCTGATTGGCAATGCGATTAAGTTCCACGGCGACCATCCACCACGCGTCCATGTCTGCGCCCAGGCGAAGGAAAACGAATGGGAGTTCTCGGTGCAGGATAACGGGATCGGGATAGCTCCCCAGTTCGCCGATCGTATCTTTCAGATATTTCAACGCCTGCATACCAGAACCGAGTATCCCGGCACCGGCATTGGGTTGGCGGTCTCAAAGAAGATTGTGGAACGCCACGGTGGACGTATCTGGCTGGAGTCGGAGCTCGGAAAGGGATCAACATTCCACTTCACCATCCCTAAGGAGATGAGAAAGGAGGTAGACCAGTATGAATATGAAGCAGTCGGGCAGGCCGGTTGAGATTCTTTTGGTGGAGGACAATCCGGGCGATGTGCGCCTGACATTGGAGGCTCTGAGGGAGGGCAAAATGCGCAACAATCTTAGCGTGGTGGAGGATGGAGTGGAGGCGCTGGCCTTCCTGTGCCGGGAAGGCAGGCATGTTGGCGCACCTCGTCCTGACCTCATCTTCCTCGATTTGAACCTTCCCAAGAAGGATGGTCGCGAGGTGCTGGCGCAGATCAAGGCTGACGAAAACCTGAAAAGCATACCGGTGGTGGTTCTGACCACATCAAAGGCGGAAGAAGATATCATCAAGACATACAATCTCCACGCCAACTGCTATGTTACCAAGCCGGTTGACCTGGAGCAGTTTATCAAAGTCGTGAAGTTGCTCGAGGATTTCTGGTTCACAATTGTGAAACTTCCCCAGGGCTAATGGTATGAAGGACAAACGCCTCAGAATTCTGTTGATAGAGGACAACCCGGCAGACGCTCGCCTGATCAGGGAAATGCTGGCGGAGGTCAGAGATGCTCCATTCGATGTGGAGTGCGCGGGGCGGCTCTCCGAGGGGCTGAAGCGCCTGGGGTCAGGAAGAATAGATCTGGTTCTGTCGGATCTCTCACTGCCGGATGCCCGGGGGCTGGACACCTTCGTCAAGCTGTTCGCTCACGCGCCAAGTGTACCGATCATCGTGCTGACCGGTGTTGAAGATGAAACGCTGGCAACCAGGGCAGTCAGGGAAGGTGCTCAGGATTATCTGGTCAAAGGACAGGTGGACAGCAACCTGCTGGTACGCGGTATCCGCTATGCCATCGAGCGCAAGCGGGCCGAAGCACAAGTTCAGCGAAGCTATCAGACTCAAACGGTCCTCAATGAATTACTCCGTATGTCGTTAGAAAGGACCTCGCTGGATGAGATGTTGGAGCGAATCATCGATCATATGGTCTCCATCCCCTGGCTGGCGCTGGAATCGAAGGGGGCTATCTTCATGGTCGAAGATGGGTCTGGGGCATTGGTGATGAAGGCGCAGCAAGGTCTAGCCAAGGAATTGCGAAGCGCCTGCGCCCGCGTCCCGTTTGGCAGATGCCTCTGCGGTCGAGCGGCATTATCGGCAGAGATCGTGTTTGCAGATTGTGTAGATGAACGTCATGATGAACGATATGAGGGCATAATCCCTCATGGTCATTACTGTGTACCCATTATATCTGCTGGCAAGGTGCTGGGGGTGATTAACCTATACTTGAAAGAAGGACACCGCCGCGATGCAAAGGACGAGGAATTCTTACGTGCCATAGCGGACGTACTGGCGGGGATCACCGAGCGCAAGCAGGCTGAGGAGGCGTTGCGGGAGTCCGAGAACAAATATAGAAAGCTCGTGGAAACAGCCCAGGAGGGAATTGCAATCACCGATCCTCACGAGAATTTCATATTCGTAAATCACGCTTTTGCCGACCTCCTGGGTTACAGGAAGGATGAACTCTTGGGCCTTAACCTCAGCCAGATTACGGATGAAGAGCAGTTTGCTGCAATCAGGGGAGAGACTACTAAGGCCATGCAGGGAGTATCTTCCAGATATGAAGCCAAGTTCTGTAGCAAGAACGGCGAACCTAGATATTTCAGTGTCTCTGCAGCTCCCGTTTTTGACGAGAACGGGATTTTCACAGGAACTCTGGGGTTGGCAGCGGACATAACCGAGCGCAAGCGGGCGGAGGAAACGCTTCAGGCAAGTGAGAAACGATATCGGAGTCTCTTTGAGGATTCCCCAATTTCTCTGTGGCTGGAAGACTTCTCTGCCGTTAACAAGCTCTTTGACTCATTACGAGCATCGGGAGTTAACGATTTCAGAGCATATTGTGACAACCATCCTGAAGTCTTGGTCAAGTGTGCTGCTATGATGAAGGTGCTTGATGTGAATTCAGCTACCCTCAAGCTGTACCAAGCCAGAAGCAAAAAAGAACTACTGGGCAACCTGACCAGCATTTTCATTCCGGAGTCGCTCCATGCATTCAGAGAGAATGTGATCGGCCTGTTTGAGGGAAAAACCAGCTTTGAGGTTGAAGCCGTCAATGAGTCTCTGACTGGTGAAAAACTTATGCTTATCGTCAGGTGGTCCGTGCTTCCCGAGCATGAAAACCCATGGTCTCGGGTACTGGTTTCCTGTGTGGATATAACCGAGCGTAGAAGGGCAGAAGAAAAACACCAGACAATCATAAGAACAGCCCTTGACGGTTTCTGGATCACCAATTTGGCGGGTAGATTGCTTGAGGTCAACGAGTCGTATTGCCAGATGGTAGGTTATACACGAGAAGAACTCCTCAAAATGTCTGTACCGGATATCGAAGCTGCGGAAAGACCGCAGGAAGTACTTCGACACCTTAGAAGAATATCGGAGCAAGGCTCCGATCGTTTTGAGACACGACACAAACGTAAAGATGGACGGATCATTCACGTAGGGGTTAGTGTCAATTATCTTGATGTGGGTGAAGGGCAGATATTCGTGTTTCTCCGTGACATCACCGATCGTAAAGAGGCAGAAGAAGCACTACATACCAGCCAAGCTCAACTTTCTAACGCCATGAAGATCGCCAAGCTGGGATATTGGGAGTATGACGTGGCTGAGGACTTGTTTACTTTCAACGATCACTTCTATGGTATCTTTCGAACGTCGGCTGAAAAAGTCGGCGGTTATACCATGTCTTCTGCTCGTTACGCCGAACTTTTCGTGTATCCTGACGATATGTCGGTGGTCGGTATCGAGATTCGGAAGGCTCTTGAAACTACAGATCCACACTTCAGCAGCCAACTGGAACACCGTATCATCTATGCCGACGGCGAGATCGGCTACATTTCCGTACGCTTCTTCATCGTCAAGGATAATCAGGGTCGTACAGTCAAGACCTATGGCGCGAATCAAGACATCACCGAGCGCAAGGGGGCGGAGGAAGATCTCAGGAGAGCCAAGGAGGAAGCCGAGGAGGCCAACCGGCTGAAAAGTGAATTCTTGGCCAATATGAGTCACGAGATACGTACGCCCATGAACGCCATCATCGGCATGACCGGTTTGGTCTTAGACGGCAAGCTGAACGACGAACAACGGGAATATTTGAACATAGTCAGGGAGAGCGGTTATTCGCTTTTGGGGTTGTTAGACGGCATTTTAGATCTTTCGAAGATAGAGGCGGGTCGACTTGAACTTGATACCATTGATTTTGACTTACGCACTACGGTTGAGGGGGTGGTGGATACTTTAGCCCACCGTGCTTCAAGCAAGGGAGTGGAATTGGCCTTTATGCTGCAGCATCAAGTTCCTACTCATCTGCGAGGCGATCCCGGGAGGTTGCGGCAGGTTTTGATGAATCTGGGAGGGAATGCCGTCAAATTCACTTTTAGGGGCGAAGTGGTGATCCGGGTGGAGGTGGTGGAAGAGACGGATCGTGAGGAGAAGCTGCTGTTTTCCGTAGCCGACACCGGAATAGGGATACCCAAAGACAAACAGATAAATATCTTTGAGAGCTTTGTTCAGGTAGATGGTTCCCACACCCGCAAATATGGGGGCACGGGTTTGGGCCTATCCATCTCCAAGCGATTGGTGGAGCTTATGGGTGGTGAAATCGGAGTGGAAAGTGAACCGGGGAAGGGAAGTCGCTTTTGGTTTTCCGTCACTTTCCAGAAGCAGACGAGATTGGAAGAAACGTTCCCAGAACTTCCTCCAGATATACGGGGCATGCGGATGCTGGTGGCAGACGATAACCAGACCAACCTGACCATTTTGGTTAAGATGCTGGAGTCCTTCGGTTGTAGTGCCGAGGCTGCGGGAAGCGGTGCCGAGGCACTTAAGATTTTGAAGCGAGCGGCTGACAAAGAGAAGTTGTTCGATCTAGTATTTGTAGACATGTACATGCCGGACATGGATGGGGAGGAGACTCTGCGTACCATCAAGGACGACCCTGAGATCAAGGAGGTTCCGGTGATTGTCCTTACCTCTATAGGTGTGCGTGGAGACGTGGCCCGGCTGGAGGGATTGGGCTGTTCGGGATACCTTCTGAAACCGGTCAAGCAATCGCAATTATTTGATACGATAATCACTGTCTTGAGTGGGCAGAAAGCTGAAAGAGAAGAAAAACCTCTTCCGATAATCACCCGTCACACCGTAGCGGAGCAGAAGCGCCAAAGGGTTCGTATTCTGGTAGCAGAGGATAATCCGATGAACCAGAAGCTGGCGGTTACCTTGCTTAAGAAAGCTGGCTATGGAGTGGATGCGGTGGAGAATGGAGGGATGGCAACAGAAGCTCTGAAGCGGAAAGATTACGATCTGATCTTAATGGACGTCCAGATGCCTGAGATGGACGGATTTGAGGCCACCCGGGTGATCCGAAAGAGGGAAGGAGAGAAAAGGCATACGCCCATCATCGCCATGACCGCCCACGCCATGAAGGGAGATCAAGAGCGGTGTTTAAAGGCGGGGATGGACGATTATGTCCCCAAGCCCATAGAGCCACAAAAGCTTTTCAACACCATAGAAAAGTACGTGAAATCTCGTCATCGGAAGCAGGTATTCCCCCGGCAGAGGAAGTCTGAGAAAGGTGACCCTTTCAAAGATATCCCGATTGATCTTGAATCTGCTATGCGAAGGTTTGACGGGGACGAGGAATTCTTCAAAGAGACGCTGGGGGAGTTTTTGAACTATGCTCCAAAACAGTTGGCGAAAATGACTGAGGCTATGGAGAAGGGTGATGCTAAAGTGGTGGAGCGGGAGGCACACAGCCTCAAAGGAGCGGCAGGCAATTTAGAGGCTAAGGCCTTCGCCGAGGCCGCCATGCGATTAGAGATTCTGGGACGGAAGGAGGATTTGATCGAGGCGAAGGACGTCCTCCGTTGCCTCAAGTCTGAGCTGAAACACTTAGCAGAATACTCTAACCGTTTATTTAAGAAGAAAACTGCGCTGAAATCCTGACGTGTTAGTTCCGGCCTTTTCTTATTTCGTCCTCATGTCCGGGGAAACAGACGGTGAAGTCTGATAAGAGATGCGGTCACGACAACCGCAGCTGACTTTCCGGGAATCATCGCTGTTGTGGCAGAGCAGCGTCATCCCGCAAGAATACGGTGTTTGCGATCCTCACCCAAAAGGTAAAGGGGGAAGATTCATCTCCCCAGACCGGGGCTGCTCCGAGTTAGTCTGGTCTAAGGACAGTCCAAGAAAAAAGGACTCCCACCACCCTAAAAAACAGCAAAGAGGATAACTTTATCGTTTCGCCTGACAAGATGGCCGTCAAGGGAATATAAGTACTTTACCTAAAGCACCAGAGTTTAGAGCCGATTTAGGTTTAAGGAAAGGATGTCGGAATTCTCACTGGCATTCTTTTGAGGAGGTTCCGGTTGTCTGAAGGTATGGACAAGACAAAGAGCAACTCATGCGTGACCTGCTAAGGATGCGCCAACGAATCATTGAATTCAGAGTATTAGGAGCGCTGGGCGGAGCTGCCCGCGAGGCCAAAGATGAGGGATAAAGGAACAGACCGTACAAGTGCAGCCAAGAGAATGATATTGGCGGGAATCGGGTTGGGGGGACTATTCTGGATTCTCGAATCCACCATACAATGCCTCGTATTCCATAAGGGCAATCTCATCGAGGAGATATTCAGCCTAAATCCTCAAGAAATGTGGATGCGCTCGTTGGCGCTTTGCATCCTCATCATGTTCAGCGCGTCTATGCCCGAGGCATTATCACCGAGCGCAAGCGGGCTGAAGAGGGACTCAGGGAAGCCAAGGAGGAGGCGGAGGAAGCCAACCGGCTTAAGAGTGAGTTTCTTGCCAACATGAGCCATGAGATTCGCACCCCCTTGAACGCCATCATCGGTATGACCGACATAGCTCTGGACACAGAGTTGACGGAGGAGCAGCGCGATTACCTGAATACGGTCAAGGATAGCTCGCGTGCACTCTTGGATCTCCTAAACGACATCCTGGATCTTTCAAAGATAGAAGCGGATCGGATTGAGATGGAAACCATAGCCTTCAACCTGCGGGTCACTGTGGAGGGGGTGGTTGGAGCCTTAGCTCCTAAGGCTTCCGCCAAGGGATTGGAACTGGTTTGTATGATCCACCCCCAGGTACCTTCTCTATTAGGCGGTGACCCGGGTCGACTGCGGCAAATCCTGATGAATTTAGCGGGAAATGCGGTGAAGTTCACTGAACGAGGGGAGGTGGTGATCGGTGTGGAGCTTAAGGAGGAAACCGAGGATCGGGCCAGATTGCTTTTTTCCATCACCGATACCGGAATAGGCATCCCCAAAGACAAACAGGCGAAAGTCTTTGAGAGCTTCACCCAGGCAGATGGATCAACCACTCGCAAATACGGGGGCACGGGGTTAGGTCTATGCATTTCCAAGCGGTTAGTCGAGTTGATGGGCGGCAAGATCAGCGTGGAGAGTCAACCGGGTGGGGGGAGTCGTTTCTGGTTTGGCGTTACCTTGCAGAAGGAGAGAAAGCTCGAAGTGACGTCTCCGACGGCTCCTCGGGATGTACGCGGCATGCGGATGTTGGTGGTGGACGACAACGAAACCAGCCGGACCATTCTGGTGAAGATGCTGGAGTCTTTTGGGTGCCAAGCCGAGGCCGTATCAAGCGGTACCCAGGCTTTACAAGCATTGCGGGTGGTTCAGCAGGGGAAGTGCTTCGATTTTGCGTTGCTGGACATGCGGATGCCAGGGATGGATGGTGAGCAAACCTTGCGTGCGATAAAGGACGATCCTGAAATCACTGACGTGCCGGTCGTGATCCTCACCTCTGTGGGAATCCGTGGAGACGCTGCCCGACTGCAGAGTTTGGGCTGTGCGGGATATCTTATGAAGCCGGTCAGGCAGTCGCAGTTGTTCGATACCATCATCACCGTCCTGAGCCGGCAAGGTAGGGAGGCAAAAGACAAACCCGCCGCCATAGTCACCCGCCATACCATAGAGGATCAGAGGCGCCGGGCGATCCGCATACTTTTGGCGGAGGATAATCCCACCAACCAGAAATTAGCGGTCACCCTTCTGGGGAGGGCTGGTTATTCGGCGGACGTGGTGGGAGATGGGAGAATGGCAATAGAAACGCTTGAGCGCTCTTTCTATGACCTGGTACTGATGGATGTTCAGATGCCGGAGATGAACGGTTTTGAGGCCACCAAGGCAATCCGAGAAAGAGAGGGTGATGAGAAGCATACACCCGTTATCGCCCTCACCGCACATGCCATGCAGAAGGATCGGGAGCGGTGCCTCGAAGCGGGCATGGACGATTACGTCTGCAAACCGATAGAGCCCCGAGAGCTGCTGGACGTCATAAACAAATGGACCGGATCGCGCGGTCAAGAGAGAAACCTTTCAGCCTCCGTGTCACAGCCTGCACACCCGCCAGGAGAGAAAGACATTCCGATTGACTTCGAGAGTGTTCTTTCGAGATTCGACAACGACAAAGGATTTCTTAAAGAGGTGTTTGTGGAGTTCTTAGACCATGCACCGAGACAGGCGGAGAGACTGGGTGAGGCCATAAAGAGAGGTGATGCTAAGGCGGTAGAAACCGAAGCACATAGCATGAAGGGTGCAGCCAGCAATTTGGGTGTTACGTCCGTTGCCGCTGAAGCCTTGCAACTGGAGCTCCTAGGGCGGAGGGGCGACTTAGCAGATGCGAAGGAAATTGTTCATAAGCTAAGAAGTGAACTCGAGCGCCTGAAGGAATACGTGGACAAGTTTTTGGACGTGGAGGGCGTGCCAAAATCCGAATACTCCAACGTCGAATTCGCGGGAGTGAACGATGAGAATACTGATCGCCGAGGATGAACCGATCTCCCGGAGATTACTGGAGACAACCCTCACCAAGGCCGGTCATGACGTGATCGGGGTTGAGGATGGAGCAAGAGCCCTGGACGCGATCCAGAAGGAGGCGCCCGATATGCTCATCACCGACTGGATGATGCCTGAGCTGGACGGATTGGAGTTGTGCCATCGGCTTCGGACTCTCAACCTTCCCGGTTATGTGTACGCGATTCTGTTGACTGCACTAACTCAAAAGGAGAATATCACCCAGGGGCTGGATGCGGGTGCTGATGATTACATTACCAAGCCATTCGACAGAACAGAGCTTTTGGCCCGGGTGAGAGCAGGTGAAAGGGTGATCCAGCTCGAGAAATCACTTCGTGAAAAAAATAAGGAGCTCTCGGAAGCTTTGGCTCATGTAAAGCAACTGAAGGGGCTTTTGCCTATCTGCATGTTCTGCAAGAAGATCAGAGACGACGAAAACTATTGGCAACAAATCGAGGCATATATAGGTGAGCATACGGAAGCAGATTTCAGTCACAGCATCTGCCCGGAATGCTTGGAAAAACACTATCCGGATTACGCGAACAAGAAGAGAACTGAAGCTGCAGAGAGAAAGGCCTAAGATATATCGCGTGAATGACTGACGGGATGGGCGGGGTCTGCTCCGCCCTTTTTCTCTTCCTGAGCGACACCCTCGGGTCTTCCTGGTAAGCCCTCCTTCAAAACCCTGGTTTCATCATGCGGGAATAGTAGCTTCCAGCCGTGTAGAGGGCAGCCAGCGGATTATGTCCCAGAACCCGATCCTTTGCGGCTAACACCGTGGTATAAGCATCGGCATATTTAAAAAACAATGAATCATGCCCCACACATAATCCCAAGAGTATGTTGAACTCGGTCTTCTCCTGGTTTAAGATCTTGGCTTGGGTGATAGAATTGCACATCGGCTCAAATTCGCCTATGTTTATTTTTTCTTTATCCTGTACTCCGATTTTTTCTTTCGGCACCCTTCCCACTTTGCACATCACCGAGACCACCTCAAAGCCCTGGTTTACCAAAACCTTGTTCAGAATGGACGCCTCATTCATGAATCCAATACAAAAAGCAATGCCCAATTTCTTGTACCCCATTTTCTTCGCAAACTCGCAGATCTCCTGAACTCTGGGTTTGACCGGAAATTTAGTATAAGGTTTGATTTCTCTGTGAGCGTAGCATTCCCCTTCCTGGACCGAAGCCTGTCGGGCAAATTCCCCTATCTCCTTCTTCTCATACTCAGCCATCGCCTCAGTTACCACGTTCTTCTGATTCAATGTAGGACAGAACTTTGGACCTCTTCCTCCCTCCACCAAACAGACTTTTTCCTGTTTGTCAATCGGGCAGTCAGCGCATCGAGAAACCGTTTTCTTTTCCACGTTTTTCCTCCTCCGTTGAGTTCAGATCATTCTTTTTGATCACAAGCTGTTGCTGCAGCGCATCGCCAGCAAGGCACAAAACCGGGTCTAACCTGCTCACGCGGAACGGTTCGAAGCCATGCGGGACCGATCTGGGACCTTAAGACGCAACTAACATAATCTCTTTGTCCTTATTTGGCAAGAGGACAAATGAAAACAAGTCAAACTTGCACATAAAGTATAGGAAATCCGAGCCGATTATACTCATTACGAATACCTTATATTCTCCATGAAGTTCCGGCTATGTGAGGCCAACTCCGGCTGACAGGGACGGTCAGTAACGGAGGCACACGTAGATGCTATGGGAGACGCACACGGATTGTTTGCAGAAGGAGGAACTGTGAAGCCAACGGGAGCTATTTCGAAGATTGGCATGATGGATAAAGGCACTGGTCGGAAAATCATCGGGAAAAAAATGATCTTGGCTGCTCTTGGGCTTGGGGCACTATACTGGATTCTTGGGTCTAGCGTAGATGTTCTTGTCTTTAAGGGCGGTAACATTATCGAAGAAATATTTACCTTGGATTCGCACAAAATCTGGATGCGCTCGCTGGTTGTGTGTATTCTCATCTTGTTCAGTTTTTATGCACAAGGAATTATTACCGAGCGTAAGCGGGTTGAGGCCGCGCTTGCCCAGCAAACCAAAAAGTTGCGGCGTGCCAACCAAGAGCTTGAACGCAAGAACGCAGAGCTGGATCAGTTTACTTACGTTGCCAGCCACGATCTGCAAGAGCCGCTGCGCAAAGTGATGGCCTTTAGCGGCATGCTTCGTCAAGATTTGGGGGATAGACTGCCCGAGCGAGCGGCCAAGGATCTTGGTTTTATCCTGGATGCAGCAAGGCGAATGCAGAAACTGGTGCAAGACCTTCTGGCGCTTTCACGCTCGGGAAGAATGGCCATGAAATGGGAGGCGCTCTCTCTCAACCACTGCGTTGATCAAGCCTTAGAAACGTTGACAATGCGGGCAAAGGAAAGCGGAGCGGAGATCCTCAGAGACGACCTGCCTGAGGCGT
>Ga0315541_1002657_pt1 | contig 14546 bp, 14 predicted proteins | sample SalMarSW160190MG_FD_203095 | JGI IMG/M metagenome (GOLD analysis project Ga0315541, IMG submission 203095) | Salt marsh sediment microbial communities from the Plum Island Ecosystem LTER, Massachusetts, United States - Salt Marsh Sediment SW1601-190 ...
ATATATTCGCCCGGTCCAAGCATCTCGATAACCTCCAACATAGATTCAAGTCTCTATGTTGGGATATCGGCACTTGGACACAAGATACATCAAAAAAACTCTGTATTGTTGCTACAGTCTCAAAAAATGAGAAAAAATTGCTTGTATTCTTTTACAAGAGTTGATATTGTCCCCAAGCTCACGTCATGGATGACGCTTAGCAAATCTCAGGGAGGGTTTTTCGGCTGACAAGTAGAAGCCAAAATAGAGCTTAGGTGAGGTCTGTAGTAACTTGGGAAGTCTGTATGAGCTGAAAAAAGGTGTTAAAGTAGCATATAAAGTTTTTTTTGCTGGATTAAGGAAGAGGGTGAAAACTACATGCTAAATCCTATAACTTCGATGCTTAACGGCTCGGTTGGTAAAAAGCTTCATAGAAAAGCACTAAAAAAGAATGACAAAGCTCCACTGTTTACTCTGCCCAATATCAATGGCGAATGTGTCCAGCTTGAAAGACTCTTGTCTGAGGGTAAAAGCATATTAGTTTTCTATGGTTTGAGCTGGTATCGCTATTCTCATTTTGAATTGCTGGCCTGGCAGGAGGTTTTCGAGCATATAAGTAACTTAAATACGAAGGTTTTAGCAATTTATCCCGAGGCACCAGATTCCGCTACTATTGTTAAATGGAAAGATGCTCAAGGAACTGAAGTCCTATGTGATGCAGGCAATAAAGTAGCCAATCAGTTTGGATTGGTTACCAAAGTGTCTCCAACCAAAGCCAGAAAACTTGCTGAAACCTTTGCCATCGATATCATATCATTAACGGCGAAACAGGAAATGGAGTTGACAATACCTGCAACCTATGTGCTGGACAGGGATAGAACTATCTTGCATGTATCCTTTAATACCAGTGGGCACAATTCCGATAGTGTAAATGAAATGCTAGATTATCTGGTATAAGGTATAAACTCATAAAAACTATTATGGAACGTCCATTGTCAAGTCATCGTATGTAGTGGTCTTGTAGTTTTTCTATGTTTCCCTGGGTAATCTAAACAAACTCAAAGTGGTATTTTTCAGGGCTCCTGATCGCTTTTATCGAATCGTCCAGCAGCGAAAGCTTTGCTGGCAGATCTACCAGTCCCAGAGCTATAGCCCTTTTGACCAGATCGATTAGACTGTTAGCGCCGAGTTTGCCCATCATATGAGCACGATGCACTTCAACAGTCCTGACAGAGAGGCTATCAATATCCATCATTGTTCTCCGACACTTCTCGAATTCCAAATTCTCTGAGTGTACAGTAAGCCGTTGATTTGGCAAGTGTTAAGGAATGTCAGCCATTGTATAGCTGATTTCTCGTATGAATAAGTACATCTTTCGGGCTACTCGTAGCCGCATAAAAATCAGTTAAGTTGGATTGATAGATAGATGTTTTTTCTCTTGTGAATTTCTCCGCCCTGCCTATAACTAATTCTCTTTCTTCCCTAACAAACTTGATATGTTGCAGTAATGCCCAAGCGCTGTTATTCCATTGCATCTGGAAACCTCTCTGGTGAGCCTCTTTTTCCATCGCAAGGCGCTTACTTTGGTTGAAGACTAAAAAATCCAGCGATCTGGCTATTTGTTCCACTGAAGCTTCCCCAGGATCGACCAAAATACCTCTGGCATATCTGCCGATGACAAGGCCACTCGGACAAGGTTTGTTTGAATGAATGAGCTCCAGAGCACAACTAAATTTGGTTGTTATTACAACTCTGCTGGAGCCTAAAGTGTCAGCTAATACACCGCTTGATGTCTGGAACATGTTGAGATAAGGAAGCACCATAACGTTGATTGCGCCATAAAGTTCCAAAAAAGTACTTTCTTCTAAAAAGGCGTCGAGAAAGACAACGTCGTGCTGCCTAAAGTTCACACCCCCGAGTTCCTTGGACTTGCACCATTTCAATTTGGACTCTTCCAGCGCTTTAGTCAAAGTGACTTGATATTCTCGGTATTTCGTCCCCCCATCCGCTCGTACAAAATCTGGATGGTACTGACCTGCAATTAAATACACTATTCTTTCCCTTTGGTTGTCCGTACAGGACTCTCTTAAAAACCTCCCATAGGCTCTAATGCTATACTGGATTCCTTTGTCAGGGGACAATAGCCCCAGCGTGGTAACGAGAAAAAACTCTTTCAGCCCATATTTTTCTTTCATTGCCAATCGGTCATATTCAGAAGGATGTTGCATCCTGATTCCGTGGTCAATGTGCTTGAGCTTTAAATAGTCGATTTTATAAGTTGATGATTTTAGTATTCCTATGGCACTTTCTGAGGTCAGAATAAGGCCGTCACTAAACTTAGCCAGTTCCTGTAACGTCCTTTTTTGATGGTCGTTCGGCTCGTTGAGTACAGTGTGAAGGTAAACCAAAGTAGTGAGCCCCTGACCACTAAACGCTTTTGCCATGTCTACAAAATTAGTGCCCTGGCCATCCTCTCCATTCGTATCCGGATCAAGACCGTATTCATGCTGCAATATAGTAATGGTAGGATTTGTACTTTCTTTTGCTCTGGTTATTATATCTTTAATGGCGAAACTCCAGGATTCAGGGTTGTACTGGTCAATAACAAGGTCCACAGGAACATTATATGGCCCATTACCGTTATCGATTGCTGCAACTCTTATGTGACCAACCTCACCTGTAAAATGTACGAGCGCACTAGCCAAGTCACGTGAAAACGTACCGATTCCGCACCTTCTTGGTGGATACGTAGTTACAATTCGGATATTATACGGCATACTTGACCGACCTTTACCTCTTATTCAACTCGCCACTAGTCAGGTGGCTGTATCTAATAACAGGCTATGATGCTGAGAAACAGACGTCAAGGCTTTTCTCCCATGTCAATGGGTTATATAGGGAACATCGTATCCCCCTCAAGAGGGTTGCTTTTTTCAGTAAATTTTGTAATATAAGGCAGCCAAATTGGTGAAACTAATAGTAAATGGGAAATAACAGATAAAACAAGCAGATTGCAGAGTAACTACTTATCCATTAAGAATATAACTCAAAAAGAGTTTATCAGCGGGCTATTAAAAAGTTACCAAAGATAGGCATAATTTTTTTGAGGCATTGATGAACATAATAACAGAAAGATATGAGTTTTCGTATATGTTGGGATTATGTTGTTAATGAGTGGTTCGACTTGGATATTAATAGGTGTGGCTGGTAGTAGAGTTTTGATTGCGACTTTGATTATAAACAAGATAGGGGATATAAAGGAGTCTTAATATGCTTTTAATGAACACTGCGAGTTGGATAATTTTGGGTGTGGCTATTGTGATTTTGGCTGTGTTTATTGGAAAGAAAATAAAAAATAAATATTTTTAGAAAGGAGGAGGTTTTCACTGGGTTTTTAGTTTGAAAATGTAAGGTAGAGTGCCTGCTTGTTTGGGTAACCTATTATTAGAATTTCCTTGTAAATGTAAAGGTAATGCGGTAGCATCTTCAGCAGGAGAATATCCTTTAGAAGCCCCATTTTCGTGAACAATATTCACAGCAGTAGTATCTTGAGTTAATCTAGCATACCCAAATCATTTGGGTAATATCAGTTTTAGCAGGTGCAGCTAACATAGCAAGAATAGCAACTGCTGGAATAGCCTTTCTTCCATAAATATATGTTCCTTTTCTATTTCGTCTTAGCCAGGTTTTTACCAATAGAATAAAAAATTTCCTCCTCCACGGGCAAATTTTTTTGTTGAAGCACATCTCCCAAGTATTTAAAATACAAAGAAAAAGCAGGTTCGATGGATGTGGGCTTGCTTATTAAAACATTTTTTTTTAACATGGAGGGCTAAAAAATGGCAAAGAAGTAGAGAAGTGAAAAGACACGTGTTCGAAATTAACAATTTAATGGGAGATACAGAAAATGTTGGCAGTAATAGATTGGGCAAATCTTATTGTTGATCCGATCCGCCAAATGTTGACCAGAATCATGGCCTATATTCCTATCCTGCTGGGCGCGTTAATAATTCTGATAGTAGGCTGGATTGTGGCCAAAATAATCAGATGGATAGTGAACGGGCTGCTTAAGGCGGTACGCTTTGATACGCTTGCTGATAAGGCGGGAGTATCAAAAATTCTAAGAAAAGGCGATTTGAAGATTACTGCCCGAAAGTTGATAAGCGGCCTTGTTTATTGGCTGGTTATTATTATGGTGCTTGTGATGGTAGCAAACGCATTGGGGCTGCCAAAGGCTTCGGACATTCTTTCAAACTTGTTTGCTTATGTCCCGAAGGTCATAGCAGCGTTGCTTGTACTTGTGGTAGCAATGTTTCTGGCAAGTTTTGTGTCAGGAATAGTGCGGACGGTAGCTGGTAATGCGAAATTACCTAAACCGGAGCTTCTGGCCGGCATAAGCCGATGGGCAATTATAATCTTCGCAGTAACTATTTCTTTAGAACAGCTTGGTATCGCCCCTCTTTTGGTAACTGCCACTTTCAATATTATCCTTGGCAGCGTTTGCCTTGCCTTTGCGCTTGCGTTCGGATTAGGCGGTAAAGATGCCGCGGCAAGGTATCTCGAAGAATTAAAGGAAAAACGCTCTCAGAAAAAAAACTGATGAAAAGTCAAGCTGCTTAGGCTTTGAAAAACTGTTTCACATCAGCATAAAAGATGGAGTTGTTGGTTTGGTACGTTAGACAGCGTGACTGTCTGCATCGGATACTAAGCCCCCAAAAGGAAAGGATAATAATTATGCTTTACACTATCGCTGTAATTCTGCTCATATTGTGGCTCTTGGGGTTAATAACTTCCCACACCATGAGCGGTTTTATTCACATTCTTCTGGTGATCGCCATCGTGGTCGTCCTGGTTAGAATCATTAGCGGACGAAAACCCCTGTGAATTTGAAGAAATGTCCCCAGCAAAAATTCCACAACTTTTTTCTTGCTTAACGGGGAGAAGTTCATTTAACCTAATGAAATATGAAGTCTTAGCAGTGTTGATTATTGGGGTATATGGGAAATCCCAAGTAATATGAAATTACGAACAATTCACAATTATTAAGGTTCAAATGGAGATTTAACATGAAATTCCGACAAATTTGCAACTTTGTCTTAGTAGTAGCTGCATCTGCCTTTTTGGCACTTATGGTTTTTATGAGCGGATGCGAGGGTAGTATTGGCAAGTAGTAGAGTGTCTCAGCGATCCATTTTCTACGTTGCAAAGACCACCCTCATAGCTGTAGTGCATTTTGAAATGGCACTATAGACATAATCTTGCACCTCACACACGACTGTCAGAGTTCCTGTGGTCTGTTACTGCGCGGGCACCAGAAGTGACGGCGGTATGTCGTGGGAGGTGAGGGATGTATGTGGTTTGTTTTGCGCGCAAGACTTTGCCGAGAATGTTTTGACACCCCAGATATGCTTTTGGGGATTAAAATAACAAATGACGGAAAGAGAAGGACTGCGAAAAAATGAGGAAAGCCAAGATTATCGTAATTCTGATTGTTTCATTGTTGTCGCTGATAGTATTTGTCCAGAACAGGCAGGCGGTGGATACTAAGCTGCTCTTTGTCACGATTACGATGCCGTTAGTCCTGCTGTTGATTCTTACTTTCATAATGGGCTCTATTCTGGGGCTTATCATAGCCAGCTACGTGCTGCGGAAGCCTCGCAAGCCCCGGTCGCCGGGCGAAAAGTAATAGTAAGGACTTGTGGCTGAACCGGGGGATAGAGTTTTATGATTATGCGACCATCAAGTATGATACCAGGGGTAATAAACTCTGGGTACGAAGATACAAAGGACCGGGAACCAAAACAAGGTATGGTCTGTTCAGTATCAGGAGATAAGTCATGTGCGCGTACCTGATAAATCCACGAGTAGTTTTAATAGGCCACCATCTATCTGGTTTATCAGCAATTACTGTTGTTTGTATCTTGCTTTTAATGGTTAGAGTCGGGAAAAGTTCCGACCCCAATAGTTTCACAGATAGCCGCGGCAGTAAATCTGTCACGGAAGGCAATAATGCCGCCAAAGATTCTAACGGTCCCACTATTATGTTGAGTTATAGCAAGGAGACGTTCAAAGAAAATCCTATTTCTTCTTTTATGTATTTTGTTCCGCTGATATCTCCGACACTTGTTGACAGGGAAACCAGTGCCAATAATGAGCAGCAGTTTGGTATTATCTCGTATGAAAGAAAGGTTACTTCAAAATCTTTCTATGTGACCTGTGAATTTGAAGTATTAAGAAAGGGCTTTCACAAAAACACATTTGACCCTGTAGGGATGATAGCGACACATACCGGTAAGTTAAAAAAAGGAAAGCCGCTGATAAATATGCTTGATTATATTAAACTTGAAGGAGAAGGGTTCGGCTGCATTAAGGTCAAAGGGAAGATAATTGGTTCTACAAAGACCGTTACCGAGGTAGATATACATTTCAAAGCAGGGGGCATAAAAAGCCCTGTAACCGTTGGTTTTTATAGTATTAAGCCTAAAAACGGACAATATAAGTACGAAAATAGATACGACGAGCTAATCGCGAGGGTGGACACGCTTACGTTCAAAAAGAGTGAAAAGAGCACCAAAATGGGAATAACAGTAGCATCTATCAATAAGGGAACCGAATCTGATAGTCTCTGGGGCCATATCAAGGCGGTAATAGCCAATTTGCTTATAAAGCCGGTGCAGGTGGATGAACTCGGCAATGATACAATGCTCAACTTTGGGTATGCCCTGTTGAAGAAAAAACCTGCCTTTACTTTTCCGAAAGCTAAAAATATAAAGGAAGACAGGACGGTGGTAACAGACCACAAATAAAACTGAAAAGCAGCAAGGAACCTTAGCGCTACAACTTTCAGTAAGATTGCTTTGCAATAATAGGGACAGTCACGTATAAAGAGTCAGGTAGGATGGACTTAAGCCCATGCCTGTTATTAAACCGTAGAAATTTCTGAAAACGGTTGTAAAATGGGGACAGTGCACGGAAAATGGTAATGTCCAAAATAATGTCAAGCAGCAGTGAGTACAAAGAATGAAAAAAGCAAACCCCGTTAGAAATTCTAAAGTGAATAACGCACCCACAAAGTGGGGGATTTCTAACGGGGCAAATCAATAGCAAGGAGTGAATGCACGGAATGCGACTATATCTAATCAATCCCTCAAACCCGCTTGTCAGCATCGTCAACGTCAAGCAGAGCCGGTGGAACCGCTACCGCGTGTGGAAACCGCTCAGCCTTATGGTTCTGGCTGGCCTGACCCCGCCGGAGTGGGAAACCGAAATCGTGGACGAGAACCTCGGCGTGCCAGACTATCAGGCCATGCCTCGGCCGGACCTGGTGGGCATTACCGCTTTCACCTCGCAGGCGAACCGCGCCTACGAATTGGCCACTTACTTCCGGTCTCTTGGCGTACCCGTTGTCATGGGCGGTATTCATGCGACCATGCGCATGGACGAGGGTCTAGAGCGCGCGGACTCGGTCGTCACGGGGGAAGCCGAAGGCATCTGGCCGCAGGTCCTGGAGGACGCCCGGCATGGCAGCTTGAAGCGCCGGTATGACGGAGGGCTTGCCGAGATAAACAATGTCCCGCTTGCCCGCCATGATTTGCTGAATGGCGGATATGCCTTCGGAGCCATTCAGACCACACGCGGCTGTCCATTGAACTGCAGCTTCTGCAGCGTTACAACGTTTAACGGGGCCAAGTACCGGCAGCGACCCATTGCCGATGTCGTGCGGGAGTTCCAGTTGATTCGTGAGAAACGCGTTCTGGTGGTTGACGACAACCTCATCGGCACGCGCCACGAACACATCGCCCGCGCCAAAGACATGTTCCGCGCTATGATACGGGCGAAGCTGCGAAAGGAATGGATTGCCCAGGCCACCATTAACTTCGCCGATGACGAAGAGCTTCTGGCGTTGGCTGCGAAGGCCGGGTGCGAAGGCGTCTTCATCGGCTTTGAGTCCCCCACGCCGGAAGGGCTTATGGAGGTCGGCAAGAAATTCAACCTTCTGAAAGGTCGGGACTTCCGCGCCTCCGTACGGCGCATACAACGGCACAAAATTCTGGTAGTGGGTTCATTTATCATCGGTTTGGACATAGACGAACCGGGCATCGGTAAACGTATCGCTGAGGTGGCCAGTCAGTACGGCGTGGACAATCTCAACGTACTGTTTTTGACTCCCCTGCCCGGCACGCGCCTGTGGGACCAGATGACATCGCAGGGCCGCATCGGCCTTGATACGTTCCCGGAAGACTGGAAATATTACACGCTGACCTTCCCGGTAGCTCGGTATAAGCACTTGTCTCTGGACGGCATCATCGAAGAAATGACCTCCTGCGACAGGGACTTCTATTCGATATCGCGCATTGCCCGCAGGATGTGGGGCAACTTGTGGCAATACCGCAAACCGCTAATTACCTTGGTGGGCAATCTCACATACAGGAGCAATCTCCGGTTGCACTGCAAGGCATACGCGGACTTCAAGCGTTACTGGGGTAATAGGCATAATTGTGTAAAAGAGTCTTGAAGGCAAAGGGATCGGCTGGATTGCGTGGGTGTATGACCCTCAGTGGCATCCTCAAATGTTGGAATCGTGGGATACTTATGAACTTACAGGAGGCGGCGAGTTTTTCAAACAGGCAATGCAAGGCGAAATAACAAAATAACGACTTGCAGATAAAACTTGATTAGAAAAAGCAGAAAAGGATTCCGGATGTAGCAATATTGTCATGTCGTACAACTTGTTTTATCAGCTTCTACCTTATGTCCTTGTGCACTTATGCTCTGGTGCACTTTTTTCTTGCCTTTCCCGACAATCCCGACAATAATATCACTGCTACTCTGCGAAGTAGTGATGCTTCTTCGCTACGTAGCACGAGCAGTAAGCGGGATTCACGCCGTTGATATTACATAAAAAAATTGGTAGGGTGTGCTCCGCACACCATAATTATTTGAATCCAAAATAAAAATGAGATACACTTCACGAGATACGAGCGACGAAAATTAAACCAGAGCCTACACTTGCTTAACTGCACCTGTGCCTGCGCGACCACAGGTGCAGGCAGGTATGAGTGGCTGCACTCGGACGCCGGTGAGTATTTCGTTAACAAGGAGGTGCATAAATGGACAAATATACCATCTTGGCAGCTTGGTGGGGTGCGATAATTGCTACTCTAATTCTCGCTTGGGATATCTTTAAGTGGAAAAGGTCTGGGCCCCTTGTTAGTGTATCAGCGTCCCCAAATATGCAAACCGTTGGTGGCATTCCAGATGCGCTTGAAGATAAGACATTTTTGTTTGTTACAGCAACAAATACAGGTAATCGACAGACAACGATTACCCATTTGGTTGGCCTTCATTACTCGTCTCTTCTTCAAAGGTTGCGGAAGAAGCGTAACAAAGCATTCTTTGTCGCGTCTCCAGCATTTGCACCGCGTCTACCTCATATCTTAGGCCCTGGAGAGCAATGGCTAGGTGGTATAGAACAAAATGCCGAATTAGAGGAGTTGAGCCGGAACGGCTTTCTGTATTGCGGAGTATACCACTCATCAAGCAGGAGGCCGGTTCTCCAAAGAGTTTTTATTCCAGAGGAAATTGCTAGATAACGTGTCGATTCAGTGGAACGATCGGGGCGAAGTCGGTGAGATTTGCATTATATGGAAACGATACAAACAATAGTTATCCGTCATATCAAGGAGGTATGTAATGAGCGGAAATGCAGAAGTGACATTAATGGGAAGAGGTCTCTGCGTAGTCGTTGAAGGACGTAAATGGTTCATTATGCTAAAACGTACCGACCTTTGTTCAGATGACCGGTTCTTTGAACTGAACAGCAGTAATGTCGGATCATCCATTGTCTCCCAGTTCCTGCCAAACTGGAAACAACTTCAGTGGGAGCATCCCAAGGTAGAGCATCTATCATCAGAATCTTTTGCCCAAGATGGTGAGTATAGAGTGAACCTCATCTACCCTGCAGATGGGACTATTTCTCCAGAGCAAGTTGAGCGTGAATTCTTGGAGTATATGTCAGCAACTGGATAACCAACCGCTTCAGTGAACCGGGTGGAACACACGGCCGCTGAGCTTTAGTAGTAGATTCGTTGACAAGAAGAGGAGCAAATCAGATGCTTTGGACTGAGATTGGTATGTTATGTACAACTGTTGTTTTGGTGTTCATTACAGTATCGGCCACCGTAATCAACTATCTCTTCTTCCGCTCACAAACTGATCCCGAAGTCATAGTCTACGCATCTCTGGATGAAAGACGTCCATCTGTTGTCATTCTCGTAATTGAGAACATCGGACGCGGTTTGGCAAAGAACATCACATTTGCCTCCTCAAAGCCAATTCCGCAGAAAGCCTTCGGATTAGGGGATGATGCTCCTACTCCAAGAACGATGGACTATGGGCCCATTATTAATGGAATTCCATCTCTTGGACCACATTCCAAAAGGATCATAACCTGGGGACAATATGGAGGCTTAAAGAAGGGTATCGGTGATGAAATAATAGACATCACTGTTACTTTCAGAAGTGACCGGATGTTCGGCTTAGGGCAGCACTCCCACAAGGTCGTCTGCCCAATAGACATAAAGTCGTTTGCCGGCACAGATGCCGCCGACTACAACTGGGATAAGAAGACCGCGGATCATTTAGAAAAGATAGCCAAGACCTTGGAAAACGTATCCTCTGGCTTTCGAAGCCTGAAAATTCAGTTAACACAAGAGAAGAAATCAATTGAGTAATACGGATACCTGCTTATTAATGGCTGGGGACAGTGCACAGAAAACAGTGACTTTCCGAACTAAGAAATCGTTGGCTAAGATTTTGGACCCTTAAATCTCATTCATCACTCATTCTTTTGTTTGGCCTTAATACGCCTGCGGCGTATTAACAATCAACCGAAAGAAAAAGCTCATACGTAAAGCGCGTACGCGCTTTACGTATATGATATGCGAACGCGGAAAAATGATTTATGCCAATCATAAATTAAAAAATTTGGGTGCGGTGCACACACTACAAACTGCCGGCACCACAGGCCCGTCCTGAGCTGGGTCGAAGGATGTGCTGGCTAAACGTATTCTGCCTTCTGTCTTCTGCCTCCTACCTTCTGTATTCTGAGTTCTGAATTCTGCCTTCAAAACCTGCTCAGATTTATTCGCCTGTGGCGAAAATGCTCACTTTCGGTACATTTTGGTACAAAACCGGCGCACTTTTGCTCATTTCTGGTACATTTTTGTTAATTTTTACCCTCATTTTCCGCTTAGAAATGCAATAGTCCTATAATATCACTATTATAAGTATCACCACTCACCCCACTTTCCAAAATTTCTTTCAAAAACCCTCAAAATCTGTTATTTCCCGACTTTTTTACTCTTCTATTCTTCTCTTTTTCCTTCTGTCTTCTTTTCGGGAGACAAAGCGCATTCTACGAAATTAGTGTTTCAACAGCAGATCCAGCAATTTCCGGTCGTGTTTATGGCCATGCCAGTCTTCATATTCGACATTTTCTCTGTGAGATTCAAGAATGCCAAAATCGCCACGAAAATTCCATAACGCATAGCCGATCCCATTTTCCGTTAATATGTCCAGAACGTCACTGAACCAAGCTAAAAAGACCTTATGCGGCGTTTTTATCCAGCAGCCACACTCTCCACAGTGTACACCGACACCCTTTCGAGCCAGTTCGATCCAGGGTGCGTAGTATTTTTCGAGTCGGCTGCGATCCCAGTGTTCATCCCCCATCTTGCCGGGCCAGACAGGCTCAGGTAGATTGTCGATGTTCTTGAACGCCCACGGTGCTTTATAATGGGATATGTATGCGGGCTTATAGCCTCGGCAGCTCTGAGCAATATTCAAATCTATAATTTCGGGTATCACTGAGTTACCAATATCATTGCCATCTGCAATTATCAGGTGGTTAGGATTAGCTTCTCGTATTGCTTTTGCCGCGGCTGTAGCCACTCGCCGATAGGTATCGCCCGGCACGGCACTGCGATTGGAATGCTGGTCATTCATATCTTCGCGCATGCTCGGCTCATTCACCAGATCAAAGCTGATTTTAGATGGCGGAATGTCTTTGTAGCGTTTCGCCCACATCGCCCAGTGGAAACAGAACGCATTTAGTGCCTCCTGATCTCGCCAAAGGTTGAACGGTTCCTGAAATCCCGCGTTCACACAGTATCCAGGTGCTCGATGAAAATTCAAACTTACATGCAAACCATATTTGTGGGCCATATCTACAAGAGAGTCGATAGATTCAACTGCGCTTTCCTTGATTTTGTACATATCATCTGTCTTTATGGGCTGTGAAGAATCAAAATCAATCCACCGAGGATAAGCCATAGGCAAACGAACAAAATCAAAGCCCCAATCGGACATCCAGCGGAAATCGTCTTCAGTAGTTCTGTTTCGACTGTCCCAGTGCGACGGTCTCGGAGAGAAAAAATCCAAAAGATTAAATCCTCTCCAGCGTGGAATAACCGTTTGAGCTAGCTTTGGTGCCTCTTCTGCCTTTATCGTAGGTCCTGTGAGCACCAGAGCCGCGGTGCTAATACCCGCAGTTTTTAGAAAATCTCTGCGATTGATCTTCAATGTATTCATACCTTAACCTCGTAATTACATTATTTCTGAGCCACGAAAGGCCTGCAAAACCCGCAGCTAACATTTAGCCGGTTTACTCGCTAATTTGGTCAAGCACTTTCCGAATAGTCTGCGCGGAAGCACGCAGATCTTGTAGCTCATCCTCAGTCAGCTCAGCGTCAATGAAACGCTCAACACCTTCAGCCCCAACCACGCACGGAACGCTGAGGCACACATCTTTTATGCCGTATTCTCCATTCAAAAGGCTCGATACGGTCAGTATGCTTTTCTCGTTTCTCAGAATCGCCTCGGTAATGCGAACGAGAGAAAGGCCAATTCCGTAGTAGGTCGAACCCTTATAGTCGATTATGTGATAGGCCGAGTCCCGCACCTGTTTGGCTATCATCCGATGATGCTCTTTATAGTTACAGGCTTTACATATCCTGCAGTATTCTCGCAGCACAACTCCCGCGATGTGTGTCATGCTCCAGGCTGCGACTTCACTGTCACCGTGCTCGCCGAGAATATATGCGTGAACGTTACGTGCATCAATCTTGCAATGCTGGCTCAGTAAAAACTTAAACCTGGCGCTATCCAGCACGGTGCCGGAGCCTATCACGCGCCCGCGAGGCCATTTTAGCTGCTTCATTGCCACATACGTCAGAGCATCAACCGGATTAGTTACCATTACCAGCACGCCTGAACAGTTCTGTTTCGATATCTGCTCGCAGATACCCCCAACTATCTGTGTATTTTGCTGTATCAATTCCAGGCGTGTCTGGCCCGGCTTCTGTTTGGCACCGGCTGTGACCACAATGACATCCGCGTCTGCACAATCTGAATAGTCGCCCTTTTTTATCGACACCGGCGGTATGAAAGGCAAGCCGTGCGATAGGTCCAGAACCTCTCCTTCGACACGCTTCTGATCTACGTCTATCAGAGCAATCTGCCCTGCTACTCCGCCGGGCAGCAGAGCATAAATGTAAGCCGTGCCAACCGAACCAGCTCCTATGACTACCACTTTCTTCTGTCCGTATTGCATTGCAGAGTCCTTTCTCCGATTGCTAAATACAAACCTATAACTCTGCCCTATTTTAAATACAATACAAAAAGTGGCGTGTTTTTCAAATTGTGGCCTGATACTACAAAACCGAAGTGTGCGTGTCGAGTTTGTAGGTATTTTTTGGCCTTTCGCACCAATTTTTCCGTAGGCGCGTACCCATCCCCAAGACTTCGGCGAGCTCAGTCGAGCCGCTACGCTTGAGGCTGCCACACGTCATTCATTATCTATCGTACTTGCCTCGTTTATGATGATAGGGTGGCAGCCTCATCTCTGAGAGATGGGGCTGGCTTTTTTTAAGATAAGCCTTTTTATCTGCAAAAATGACATGCACCCAAAACCGAACGACCGCCATTAGACCTGCTTGGCGAAGCAAGAATCTACAATGAAGCCTTCGATACGGGAGCGTATGAAGACCAAGGCTTCGTGTCAGAGCAACACTTTCGAGATAGTCTATAAAGTAATATTTGAAATAAGAAAGTCTTTTGTTTACACTATTTCTTCATCATATTGCTCTTTTTGTCTTGGCCAAATCGTTTTCCATAAGGAATTACACCAGCAAAAAGAACTTTGTGAACTATGAATTTGAGAAATGCGGCTTAGATAGTGATTCTTGAAGAGCTGTTTCAGATTGTAGTTTATCAACGGTGCATCAGATTTTGGGCAAAGGAATGCAGAAATTTTCTGTCAGAGCATTGGCCAAAATTATAAAAGCGGACATCGCACAAAGTGCAAGCCTTGAGCAGCAAGCCGCGAACAACTCGTTTGCCGGCGTTAGTATAGACTCGCGGACCACAAAAGCCGGCGATTGTTTCTTTGCCATCCGTGGTGAGAATTTTGATGGCCACGACTATGTAGCCGACGCCTTCGCCAAAGGGGCTGTTTGTGCGGTGGTCAGCAAGGATGCTTCGTCATGCGCTATGCGTAGTGTGTATAG
>Ga0315541_1002659_pt1 | contig 14542 bp, 17 predicted proteins | sample SalMarSW160190MG_FD_203095 | JGI IMG/M metagenome (GOLD analysis project Ga0315541, IMG submission 203095) | Salt marsh sediment microbial communities from the Plum Island Ecosystem LTER, Massachusetts, United States - Salt Marsh Sediment SW1601-190 ...
ATCTCTGAAGTGCAGCAAATCGAACATACGCCAAAGATTAATAATGGCACTTTTACTCTAAGCTACGGCGGATATACAACCGAAACAATTTCCTATGCCGCTATTACTTCAGAAATTCAAACTGCCCTTGAAGCATTGCCAAGTCTCAGTGCTGGCGATATAACTGTAAGCGGCGACCCTTTGAATGTTTCTGGTACTCTTTTCTTTACATTCAGCGATGAGTTAGGTGACGTCAGCAGCATTTTAATAGACTCCTCCAATCTCAGCAGTACTTTAGTGGTAACCGAACAAACAAAGGGCATTGATGCCTGGATCAGCAGAAGCTCCAATACAGTAGATGATGTTATTAGCGGCATAACTCTGAATTTGCACGATACTACTGATGCAAATGGAGAGCAAATAACTCTGACCAGAGATGTAGAATCAGTCAAAGAAAAACTGACATCTATGGTTAATGCCTATAATGCCGCTGTCGCGTATATCGACGAACAAACCGACTATAATGATACCCTCAAATCAGCCGGTGTACTTATGGGCGATTATGTCGTCTCGACCATAAGCTCTCAGCTTCGCACACCTCTTGTAGCACAAACAAACGGATTTATAACGGATATTAACGCCTTTCTAATGCCGGGACAAATCGGCCTTGAACTTGACAGAGACGGGTTATTGAGTCTGAATACCAGCGTTTTTGATGAAGCTATAGCCGAAAATTATATGGAGGTCTTAGCTCTGATTGGAGCGGACAAAACCGGAAGCAGCGATAGCAATACCATTGAATTTTACGGTGCCAGCAGTAATTACACCACCGCAGGCAGCTATGACGTTGAAGTAATTATTAGTGGCGGTGCTATTGCCAGTGCCAAAATCAAACTCTCAACCGAATCCACATATCGCGATGCAACATACAGCGGCAATATCGTTACCGGAGACAGCTCCTTCAATGACAACGGTGACCCCGTGAATCCTGAAAATGGCCTTCAGCTCAGCGTTGACTTAAGCCAAAACGACACTTTTACTGCTACTGTCAGCGTAAAGCAGGGTTTTGCAGGTGCGATTGAAGATACTTTAAATAGGGTATTAAAAATAACAAACGGCTCGCTTCAAATCGACCAGGAGCGCGTTGATGATATTATAGAGGGAATTCAACAAAGAATTGAATCCGAAGAATACCACCTGAGTAAAAGAGAGGCCAGATTAGTGGCCCGCTTTGCCCGGCTTGAGAGCACGTTGGCTTTGTTACAACAACAAATGTACGCTTTGGGCTTTGTATAAACTACAATAAGCTGTTATCTCTAATCTGTTACAATCCTTTGTTAACCACTCATACAATGTTATTTTCTATGCCGCAGTCGATAAATCAAAGCCAGCACTTCTGCCACCGCTACATATAAAGCTTCCGGTATCGTACCGCCTGGTTTTACCGTTGAATATATAGTCCTGGCTAATTCAGGTTTTGTTATGACAGGCACTCCATAAGCACGTGCAATTTCTCTAATCTTTTCCGCCAGGTAGCCCGCCCCTTTAGCCACCAGAATAGGTGCTTCCATTGTTTTGGCCTCATACTTAAGTGCAACGGCTACATGCGTAGGATTAACAAGAACCACAGTGGCTTTGGGAACTTCTGCTGAGATACGCCTCATGGCCATCTCAATTTGCACCCTGCGAATGCGGGTTTTCACCTCCGGCGAACCTTCCCAATCCTTGCGCTCCTGTTTTACCTCCTGCCTCGTCATCTTAAGGTCTTGAATATATTTCCATTTTTGATAAAAGGCATCCGCAGCACCTATTACTAACAGTGCAATGCCAATGCGTATCATCAAACCAAGAATTATCTTTGCGATAGCTACAAGCAATTGTGCAGACCAGGCCCATCGAAGGACAGCAAGAGATTCGAGCTTGTCCTGAAGATAATACCAGACAATTAAAGTAACAAAAAACAATTTTAATATGGATGTTAAGAGTTTTACCATAGAGCGGGCGTTTACCAGTTTCCCGAAACCTGTTACAGGATTTAACTGGTCAAATTTCAAGCTTATGGATTCCGGTGCATAATGCAGGCCGCTTATCGCTACGCAAGCCAATGCGGAGCTTACAAATAATGCTGCCATAATTGGACACACAAGAAGTATCAAATCCACAGTTTTTGCATTGATAAAGTTCGAAAATGATTGGCTGTTAGCAAAAACACCGGTATCACATCTGGTGAAGGTAGATTTAATTTGCATGATGAACCATTGAAGCAGATCCGGACCCAGCAGGGCTACTATACCTACCAACACTACAAGCGTCGCTACGGATGTCAGTTCCTGGCTTTGCGGCACCATCCCCTTTTTCCAGGCTTTCTCCAGCTTTTTTGGCGTTGGCTGTTCTGTCTTTTCTGCCGCAGGTTTTTCCGCCATACTTTGGACCTAAATCAAAAACAGGATAAAATAAACCTTCGTGCTTTAGAAAATGGATTTAAATTTTTAGCTTAATAAGGCAGCAGCTTGCCCATCAAGTCAGCAAATTCAGCAACAAAATCGTTTATAAACGGTAGAAATACCACTATCATTAGCAATCCCAGACCTACGCGCATCGGCAAGCTGATAAACAGAATATTCATTTCCGGAACCATACGTGCCAACACAGCTAATACTACCATCAACAACAAAAACGCTGCCAGAATAGGTGCAGCCAATTTCAAACTTGCTGTCAGCATTGCCGAGCCTGCTTTAATCACACCGCCCGCCAAAATCGGTATTGATGGTATGGTTCCTGCCGGAAATGCCTCATAACTTCTTGAGATAACCAGCAGAAATAAATGGTGGCCGTTAGCACTGAGAAACAGAATTATAAATATCATCTCCAGCAGCGTTCCAACCGGCTGAGACCTCTCGCCGGTCAATGGGTCCAAAATCTCGGCCATGGCCAATCCCATCTGCCTTTCAATAATTCGGCCGCCAAGCTTAACCGCTGAAAAAAGCAAAATAACAATCAATCCAAAGGCTAAACCATAAGTGGCTTCATTGGCTATCAGCAATATCGCCTCTATAATAGAAACTTCTTTGGGTTCGATAGCCAAAGGCGTTATCATTGAAAAGAAAATCGAAATCAGAATAACTAACGATGCTTTGACCCTGACCGGAATGCTCCGCCAGCTAAAGACCGGAAGGACCAGAAAAAAAGCCGATATCCGCGTCAGCACCATTATAAAGCCAAGCAGCTTTTCGAACATCAGCTCCATTTATCAGTGCCCGATATTTTGGATATGGCTAAAAACTTCGTTGGCAAAACGAAGGATAACCTGAAGCATCCAGCTACCGAAAATCAAGCTAATAAATCCAACAGCCAAAAGCTTGGGTACTATCGTTAAGGTCATATCGCGTATTGAAGTAACTGCCTGCAGCAGTGTTACTATTACGCCAACAGCCATACAGGTCAGCAAAATGGGCGCCGCCAAAAGCAAGGCCGTCTCGAGAGTATGCCTCCCCATGTAAAGAACAAAACTACTATCCATCTATTATACCTTTACTAAAAGCAAGTGCTTCAGTTGAAACTTAAGCTAAGACTCCTCGCTAATAATCCCCATCCGTCAACAAGGATAAACAGTATCAGCTTAAAAGGCAGTGAAATCATAACCGGCGGCAGCATCATCATACCCGCACTAAGCAAAACGCTGGCAATAACTATATCTATCAGCAAAAAGGGAATAAACAATAGACATCCGATTTCAAATGCGGTCCGGAATTCACTGATTATAAACGCCGGAATGACTATATGCATATCGATATCCATAAGACTGCCCGGCGGCTCTATCTTGGCCATTCGAACAAAAAGAGCCAGGTCAGACTGTCGACTTTGTCGGAGCATAAAATCCTTTATACAATCGCTTGCTTTGGCTGCCGCTGTCTTAAAATCAATCTCGTTTGCCAGATATGGCTGGACAGAATTCGTGTTAATTTTGGCAAATGTAGGTGCCATTGTATACAGCGTAAGAAACAAAGCCAGACCAATGATAGCAATAGTAGGCGGTATGGTTTGGGTAGTCAATGCACGGCGAACAAAGGCTAAAACAATTACTATCCTCGTAAAAGATGTCATCATTACTAACAAACTCGGCAAAATCGCCAAGCCGGCAAATATAATTACTAATTTGACAGGCGCCGACCAACCCTTGTCTCCAGCTTCATTGGTGGTTGCCTTGTCTACAATCGTCATTAAATCGCTAATGCTTGGAACCTCGTTAACAGGAAGCTTTGCTGCAGTAGTTTCACCAGGTTTTATTTCCAATCCTATCTGTCCAAACCTGTTTGCATCCTGACCAAAAGACAAAGCATTTAGCGACAGAATAACAGTTATCAAAAAAAACGTTTTAATAAGCTTATCAGTCATTTTATGTTCTTGAAATATTATCTGCCTCTTGTGCTGATAAATCCGCTAAAGAGCCCTCACTTTGCACAAACACATCAGTTACATCAGCCAATTTCGTGATATTTTCAGTAGTACTGCCTATAAGAAGACGTTGATTACCGATTTTCAGCAGATGAACCGCTTTACGCGGCCCAAGGTGGACTGTCTCGATAATTCCCATTTTTTTGCCCGGCAGATTAGTAATCCTTGGCAGAAGCTTTTTTGAAACGTAAATCGCTGCTATACCCAAGGCAACCACGAGCAGGATAGAAATCATCATCTTAAAGAACAACTCGCTCCTACCAAGATTATTGTCTGCTATCATGGAGAATTTAGGGTCATTTACAAACAAGGAATTGGCTTTTGATTCTGAATTTTCTAATTTCGGCTCATCACTTGCCAAGCAGAGCGAGACTGCTATAAGCGCAGTACTACTGACCGCGACTATCACTAACAACAAAACGATTTTTTTTCTATACTCTGACACGTTATAGAACACGTCCTATATACTCTCAGTCACTTTATTCTCATTTAGAGTGCAAATACCGTGCCTGAATCGACAAAACTCAATTTATCGAGATAAGAGCATCGTTAGCGGCAGTTTTATCACAAAATACAGTATGAAAAATGGCATGTTGTCGGAAAATTTGACAAACTACATTCTGCACCATTACCTCAAAACCGCTATTAAAATATGCGATTGTTGATAAATCGGGCTATCTCGTCCTACCCAATAACCGCCGGGGCCTGCACCCCAGGAATAAACGGCCGGTTTAGACGCCGAAGGCAAATTGTCTCGTATATAATCCGCTACCACTCGGGCTCGTCTTGCAGAAAGTATCCATTGCTGCCTCTCTGTCGCTACATCAGAAGCCAGACCAAGCACATAAAGCTTGACGGGTTTAGCACTAAGACTCTGCTGTAAATATAAACAAAATTCCCTTAAAAACTTCTTTGCTTTCTCATCCAAGGTCGCCTCCCCAGCGACGAAACGAATATTAGTTATTGAAAAATTAGTCTTTTGCGCGACTATCTGTGATTCTGTGATTGTTATATACTGAGCAAGTTTTGCCAAATTCCGGCGGTTTTCTTCTCCTTTTGCATCGATACTTCTGAGGTCGAATGTTTCATCCGGATTATTTACATAATGTCTTATTTTGATGTGGCCAAAATGTGGCATTTCTTTTCTTCCAAAAAATATCCCCAGTCCTATGTATCTAATCGATTCCAAAAAGCTGTCCCTGCCCTTATTGAAAAGTTCAGGATCCTGGACCTGGGAAAGACTTAGAAGCATCACAAAAAATGTCAAAAGCAGAGTCACCATATCCGAGTATGTGACAATATATGCCGGTACTTTAGCACCTCCTTGTTCAATTACTCTTCTCTGAAGTCTCAATTGCAAACACTCCGTTCCAACAAAATTATCTCAAGCATGCGATTTCCCTTCGGTTTTGAAACTAATGACTCTTCGCCCAGTGAATCATCGTGAGCCAAAGTACTTGTTTCTGAGATGCTGAATCTTTTTCTATCAAGGTTTTGTTTTGTTGTAAGATACTCCACCACTGCCCATGCTCGCGGCAAACCTAAGTATCCACTGTCTTTATCGTCCATTGGCCCATTTTCGCTTATGACCACCTGTTCTTGTTCTTTTTTTAAGAAAGAAGCCAAAATCGCCATAATCTTATGACCATCAGGTGAAATAGCGGTACCATTACCCCAGAAAATTCTTTTAGATGGAATCAAAAGTACCCTCCGATGTTGGATATCCATCGATTCGGTTTCCTTCCTCAAGCCATCTTCTAATCCTCTTTCCAGAGTTGGTTTCTCACTTCCCCTGTCAAGGTCCTCTGTATGTCTGAGTGCTATAGGAGGCATAAAAGCATCCCTATCGGTTCGTGCAATCAGAGAAATTCTCGGCAGCGCATTACAGTATATTATCTTCAAACTCCGAAAAACCTTGTCATCGAACGATGAGAAGCTTAGAAGAAGCACAAAAAAGGTCAACAGCAACGTCATACAATCACTAAAGGTCACCATCCATTCCGGTGCGCCGGCAGCTTCGTCAGGCTCTGGCTGTTTTTCTACACGTCCCATTTAGATATTAGCTTTAACCTCTAAACGTCTGCTTTGAGAAACAAATGCCTGCATTTTTTCTCGCACAGATGTTGGATTGTCACCTTTTGAAATCGCGCATACGCCTTCTGTAATCATCTCCATAGCGGTCGTCTCTGCTTTTGAGTATATCCCCAATTTGCCTGCCAATGGGATAAAAATCAAATTAGCGGATAAAGCTCCATAGAAAGTAGTCAGCAATGCTACGGCCATTCCTGAGCCTATCTGCTCCGGGGATTCCAAACTTCTGAGCATCTGGACCAGACCAATCAATGTCCCTATCATCCCGAAAGCAGGAGCAGCCGCTCCCATAAACTCTAAAATCTTCTTACCGGTTGCATGGCGGCCCTGAAGGTGTTGTATCTCCATAGACATAAGCTCTCGAACCTCTTCATAGTCGGTCCCATCGACCAGCATCTGCATTCCCTTGATAAAAAAAGGGTTGTCTAACTTTGGAATCTCCTGCTCTAACGCCAATGCACCGTCGCGCCTGTTGATAGCTGCGTAGTTTACCATTCTTTGAATTAGCTCTGAACCGGATGGCACTTTTGCCACAATGGTCTTCTTTACCACTGAAAATATCCCTAAAAACTGCGATAGTGAAAAATGTATAAGCGTGGCGCACAGCATCCCTCCTATAGTGATTGCCATTGATGGAAGATGGATAAACATGTGCCACCCCCCACCCGCAACAATGGCACCTATGATAACCATAAAGCCAAGAAGTATTCCTATTATCGTTGCAATATCCATACTGTTATTTGCCCTCGGTTATTTGCTTTAATCTTTGGCAAAGAAAAGCCGCAAGTTTTGGTTCGGTATTAACCAGCTCAGCCAATACTTTGGCTGTGGTCCTTTCAGTCATATAGTGTAGAATCTTCACTGCATCATCAAGACCACCCCCCTTAACCGTAGTTCCATCTTTTATTTGGTTTGTACACATACTGCTCAAGATTTTGCCGGCGCTGGCAGCATCCATTTTGTCGTAGGCAGCTGCTATGGACATCAAGTTTGCCTTTTCAGCCTGCTCAATCTCTACTCTGGTTTTAAGCAGCTTATCCCGCTCACTCTTAAGATTAGCAATGATTGATGCAAGTTCGACTCGCATGTTATTGAGGTTTTCGATATCTTTTTTTAATGTGTTGTGGGAAGTTTGTAATCTTTGCTCCCGAACCTCAAGTTCCTTTAGCTTGTTATTATACTGCTGTATCTTTTCCCGAACCTCATAGACAAGACTCTTTAGCTGTCGCTCTGTCATAATCTTTTTCGCCATTTTATCATCGACACCAATAGTTCCTGCCGCCCCTGCTGCCTGAGGTAGCTGTAACACTTCCTCAGACTCAGCAGTAGCAAATGCCGGCTGATTTGCATCAGCGCGATGGTCTATGATGGGGGCTTTTGTAGTAAACCAGGCGAAAACAAACATTCCAGCAAAACTTACTAATCCCCCCGCTGCCATAATTATCATTCGTTTCTTTTTCACAACAATCTCCCAGGTTTTTATTGTATATATAGTTTCCCGTTTATTGCAGAACGTATTACATATTTTGAGATATCATATTCCGAGCAAATGATACCGTCGCGATTTCATCGAGCTCTTTCTGTTCAAGTTTTTCTTGCTCTTGGATAAATCGCATCCACGCTTTGGCTCTAAGTTTTTCTAAACCTTCTTTGAATCTCTTAACCTTCAAAACCTCGGCAATTTTCTCTCTCTGTTGTAATTCCAGGTCATTTACTTGCTTTTTGAGCATTCTAATCAGCTCATCACTCGTTACTGAATATCGCAGGAAAAATTCCTGCTTGCTTAATCGCTGTTTTGGACTTTCTCCGGACATATCGGAGATTATATCCTCTAATATTCTTTGCTGTGTTATCAGTTCTGCACGCATCTGGGCCAGTTTTTCGGTCACATCCAGTAATTCTCCTCTCTTTTTTTCTTCTTCTCTTGTCTTTATCTCAAGAACTCGCTGCAAGCGCCAAACAAATTGCTTCATTTAATTTCCAATTTTTAATTATTAACACTTAACAATTCATCCCACGACTGGGTAATTGCAGTTAGTTTTTTGACGGTCTCCCGAAAACTTGTTTTCTCACGAACAGGTTGAATAAGAAAATTGTTTATCTTATCAATTAAGGATATAGCTCCGTCGATGCGACGATTACTCCCCGAAGAAAACGCCCCAATGTTTATTAAATCCTCCGCATCGTTATAGATGCTATATATTTCTTTTAGCTTCTTCGCAGCAAGTTTGTGTTCTTTATCTACTACAGCCAGCATTAATCGGCTGACGCTTTGCAAAATATCCACAGCAGGATAATGTCCCCTTTCTGCCAATTTTCTTGATAGAACTATATGCCCATCCAATAAACTCATGGCGCTGTCAGCCACAGGGTCTGTCAAATCATCGTTCTCAACCAGAACAGTCAGAATACCTGTAATGCTGCCCTTTTCGGCGCATCCTAAACGTTCGATAAGTCTCGGCATCAGTGAGAAAACACTCGGACAATATCCTTTTGTGGCCGGTGGTTCTCCAGCAGCAAGACCTATCTGACGCTGAGCCTGGGCAAAGCGGGTAAGTGAATCCATCATAAACAGGACATCTTTGCCTTTGTCCCTGAAATACTCAGCGATGGTGACAGCTACAAAAGCTGCCTTTACTCGTTGAATCGGCGGTGAATCAGACGAAGCAACAATAACTACACTGCGACCCAGGACCTCCACGCCGAGGTCTCCTTCGAGAAATTCTCGAACTTCTCGCCCACGCTCGCCTATCAGCGCAACAATATTAACTTCTGCCTCACTTGAATTAGCAATATCACCAAGTAGAACACTTTTACCCACTCCGCTACCGGAGAATATTCCTACTCTTTGACCTTTGCCGCAGGTTAATACTCCATCTATCGACCTTATTCCTAAAGACAAAGGTGTAGTAATCTTTTCCCGGCTCAAAGGTGGCGGGCTACTTGAATCCAGTGCTTTTTTGTCTGTCCCAACCAAGGGTCCTTTATTATCAATTGGTTCTCCCAAACCGTTTATTACCCTACCCAGAATATTTTCGCTTAGGTTAATATAACGCGGTGTGGTCCGCGCAGTCACCGCATCGCCTGGTGCAATACCCTCTATATGTTCTAATGGCAACAGAATAAGATGTTCCTTCCGAAAACCTACTACTTCAGCAAGCACACGTCGACCGTCGCGAATGTGAATACCACAAAGTTCACCTAATCCAACGCCCGGGCCGTTTGATTCAACTGTTAAACCGGAAACTTGTACTACTGAACCTTGGCAATCCAACAAATTCACTTCGCGAAGTGCCGTGTGAAATTTCTCAAAATTGATTAAGCAATCACTATTAATCGTTGCCATAAATTATTCCGCCTTTTCAAGTGCCTGGCCGATTTTCTCCAGCTGTTTATCGATTAATGAGTTGATAATGCCTTTGGGATTTTCAAGAATGCACTCTGCCCGTCCAACATTCGGGTCCGGAATAAACTTAATACCTGATAAGCTGCTATCCGGCTTTTCCTGCTGTGCCTTTTGGTATTGCTTGAGGTCCTCAGAATTCAAGTGCGCTACAATATCCTGATGTGTGGGCGTATTTTTAAGTGCTTCTTTGATGATAGATTCTATCTCGTAATCTCCATCCTGTACTTTTTGAACTAATATTTTTCTGGCTATTTCTACTGAAAGTTTTGCTATTTCCTCTCTGTGTTCAGCAAATATTTTGTCGCAAAACTCATCCAGCTTAGCTCTTAAGCCGTTGAGGGCCTGGCATACTTGGGAAAAAACGGCTTGTTGAGCTTCTATATCCTGCCTTAAATCTCGGTTGTCATCTGCTAACGAATTTGCCGTTCCCTCTGCTATCGATTTGGCTTCAGCACCATAATGGTCTAAAATTTCTACCTGTGTAATTGGTTTATCGAGTTTAGCTGTAACTGTGCCAGACATCGGATTACTCTTCCATGAAAGCAAGTTCGCCTTTTTCATTCATTTCACGAAGTGCTTGTACAATTTCATTTCTGGCATCTTCAATGTCTTGTTTCTTTGGAGCCGACATAAGCGATGTTTCCTCGTCTAACGTAGCAGCGGCCCGTTCGGAAATATTAGACTTAATCTTTTCAATAATTGTTTCGTCGGCCTTGACCAGCGCTAAAGCCAACTTTTTTGCATCGGTCCCTCTCAAGGCCTCTTGCAGTGACCTATCTGCCACTTGCGGGATATCTTCCCAGACTATCATTAAGTTGGCCACTGTTTCACCAGCCTTATCATCTTTCTCTCTTATAGCTCCGAGCAGGCCGTCTCTAAGTTCTTTGCCTAAGTTTCGCAAAATCACCGCCACTTTCCTTAGCGATTGCTCAGGGCGGGCTAAAGCAGCCCCCTCCCGGCTGGCAGCAACAGCCCCAAGACGTCTGCAAACTGTTTCCGCTATCCGTCTTTTTGCTTCGGCTGTTATTGCTTCACAACCGGTCATCCTGCTGACGACACTAACGCGGATACCTTCACCTAAAAGGCCAACAACCTCTGAGCTTTTCTTCACAGGCAATTCAGACAAAACCACCGCAGCGGCTTGAGGGTGTTCATTCCCCAGAGCAGATGCTATCGTTTGTGAATCTATGGAACGAATAGATATAAAAGGGTCCCGCTTCTGCAGCAAATCTTGTATCTGGGTCTGAATTTGAATCGCCTTATCCTCACCTACTGTACTTTTTAGCATCTGCTTTAGAAAGCTCTTAAAATGAAATCCCTGGTCGGTTTTCAGAGAGTTGCAGAACTGCCGAGCAACTTCGGTACTTTGTCTGCTGCTGATGCCGGATGCATCTAAATATGCCAGTTCAACCGCTAATTCCTGAACTACCTCAGGATTAAGACCTCTGAGCAGTTCGGCTGCGGTTGTCGGTTCCAAGCTCATCAACAGCATGGCAGCTTTTTGTTTACCTGTTGCCACAATACTATCCCTTTTCTTCAATCCAACTGGCAAATAGCTGCTTAACTTGTTCAGGGTTGCGTTGTAAGGCGTTGGCTATTTGCTTACGCACCACCAATGATTCAGATTTGCCCGCTCCGGCCGACAGAAGCCCAAAAGGCCCTTCAGCTGAAGACAACTGCTCTGCAGATGCTGCTGAGATTGCCTTTTTCCTGGCTCCACGGAATATCTTCAGAACAAGCAATGCACAAACGGCCATAATCCCTAAAGATGCATGCCTGACGATTGCAATATAACCAGATATGCTGGATGGCTCCTCGTCAATTATCGATTCGACCGGACGATAAAACTTGGCATGAACTACCTTCAGTGTATCTGTACTTTTAAGGCCGAGCGCATTCCTGATAATCTCTTCGACCTCCGATAATTCCATTATCATAGCTTGCTGTTCACCGGAACCTGCCTCATTTGAATCAGATACTGATAAGTCTACAAAAGCAGCCACTGACAATGTTTTTATTTCCCCTGGTAAGATGACTTCTTGTTTCACAGTTTTTCCGACCTGGTATTCGGTAATCACTGTTTCGTCTTTTTTTGTGCTACCCGGTACCGACGACTCACCTCCTGCTGAGGAACTGCTCGGGCCAACCTCAGAACCACTGGTAATCTCTTCTTTTAACGCCACTTTTGTGGTTGGGTCATAAGTTTCCGTAACTGTACTGATGCTATTCATATCGATAACAGCACTAACCCTCACTACTGCCCGGTCTGGTCCTAACACAGTAGTAAGCATATCCTCAACCTTCCGCGACAAGCTTTGCTCCACCCTCTCTCTATAATCAGCGACAGTACCTGCGCCATTGGCCAATGTTTGATCCGACGTGGAGGAAAGAAGACGGCCCTGGCTGTCAACGACCGTTATATTTCCAGATGTCAATCCCTCAACACTGCCGGCAACCAGATTAGTAATTGCCGCTATATTCAGGGCACTTATTCTATAGCCGGGTTTTAATCGAAGAACAACAGATGCCGTAGGCTTACTGGCTTCAGATGTAAAAATAGCCTGCTCAGAGCTTACTATATGAACTCTCGCGTGAACTACCCCATCTATCATCTGAATGCTCTTGGCCAGTTCTTCCTGCAGTGCTCGCTTAAGGTTGACGTTCTGGACAAATGGACTTATGCCGATTTTTTCTTTATCAAATATCTTATAACCACTCTGCTGGTCGGAAGGCAGCCCCTCTCTTGCCATATCAAGCCGAAGCTGGTAAACCTTTTCCTCCGGAACGAAGACACTTGTCCCGCCATTTCGTAATTCGTAAGCAATGCTCTTGTCACTGATTTTCTCAACAATCTTAGATGCCTCTTCGGGAGCAAGGCCCCGATAGAGCATTCTCATATCAGGTTTACGGGCCCAGTGAACAAGCAGCGCTGTGATAATAATAAATGCCAAAACAACAGCAAATAGCACGGCGCGCTGAATCAGACTTATCTTTTGCCAAATCACCCTTATACTCTGCAGAAAGCTCATTTAACCCCCTTGTTAATTGCTTGTTAATAAAAAAATACTAAACAGTAGATTACAAAGGCATATTCATAGTTTGTTTATATGCTTCGATTAACTTGTTTCTAACACCCACGAGAAGCTTAAAACTCATATCCGCTTTGGCAACAGCAGAAACCACCGAGATGATATCTTCGTTTTTACCTGCCAATAAATCCTTTATGGACATATCCGATGACTGCTGAAGTTCGTCAACCTTAGATATATACTTCCCAACAGTTTTTACAGTATCATCGAAGTCCAGCTTTTTTGCATCGTTACCTCCATTTTTTAATGCAGGTGTGCCGGAACTGATGTTAGGTAATACCGTGTTCACATTTGCATTTAGATTAATCATTGATTTATTCCTTGATTATCGAAGCAATTCCAATGTGGTTTCTACGATTTGCTGGTAGCGTTTAAGAACTGCGGCATTGGCTTGATATGTTCGTGTGGCGACAGTCAGGTTCATCATTTCTATCGGAAGGTTCACATTCGGCATAGCAACGTAACCCTGCTCATCTGCCTTAGGGTTATTAGGGTCGAAAATCCTGAAAAAATCGCCCATGTCAGGGAGAATCTCATCCAGGCTGACACCCCCAACATCGTCATCATTTGTCTTGAACGCAGCTTCGAGCCTGCGGTAGGGCTCACCATTGCCTGCATCACTGGTTCGGGCATTGGCGACATTTGAGGAAATCACTTCCATCTGTTTCCCCTGAGCCCGCAAACCGGAAATCGCTATATCTATTGGGCCGAATGTATTCACTTCCATCTAATATATTCCTTTCCCAGTTGTTCCCAAAACCTCGTTATAGTGGATGAATATTGTTTTTGAATTTTATCACCTCTGGCTATTTACACTTATTGCCATCTCAATTTGTCTATATTTCTTATTCAGCAAACGAATAAAAGCTTTATGACGTAGTGTGTTTTTGACCAGCTCCCCAACCTCAGTTTCCAGATTGACGTCGTTGCCGTTTGACTTTATCGGTGTCTTTTTGGGCTGAAAAATTTCAGGCTCAATCTCTTTAAGGTCAATCCCGCCGGACGAATTTAATGCCTTGGCAAGCAGCTCCTCGAACTTAACATCAATCCTGCGATATCCAGAGGTTTCAAGATTGGCAACATTGTTAGCGACCGCCCTTTGGCGTAAGCTCTCTGCTCTTAAACCTGCCTCAAGAAGCTCTACTATACTATTTGTCTTGGACATCTCTGCTTCCAACAACCTATGTTCAATTTGCTTCTGCTAAAAGAATTAGCAATAATCGTGCCAGACGCCTAAATCTGTTTAATTTCAGCCTATTAAACAGCTTTTTGCCCAAAAATCGCATTTAACTTAAAATAATCAACCTTATTAATCCGTCCAAAAACGTCAGGTTTTTATACAATCGGATGTGTTTTTTACAAGTCGGTCCCTTTGACATAAGACCTTTTTAAATAACGCTTTAGCCAACCCGGAAATTCCTTCCTAATCCTGTGGAATCTTTCTCCGCATACATTTAAAAAGAAAGAAGATTTTTCAGCTAACCAACTTTTTCTATACCCATAACCTCTGTCACATCAAATA
>Ga0315541_1002660_pt1 | contig 14533 bp, 11 predicted proteins | sample SalMarSW160190MG_FD_203095 | JGI IMG/M metagenome (GOLD analysis project Ga0315541, IMG submission 203095) | Salt marsh sediment microbial communities from the Plum Island Ecosystem LTER, Massachusetts, United States - Salt Marsh Sediment SW1601-190 ...
TGGCCAGCGGTGGTCCCGTAGACCAGGCCGGCAGGCGAAGGCCTGATGACGGGCACGTCGCCGACCGGCCAGCCGGGCCCCGTGTCGTCGTCGAAAGAAACCATCAGGAAATCCGGCGAGAAAACGCACGCCGACGTGAATAGGTCGGCAGGCAGCGGGTCCGGCAGCGGCCGATCGGGCGGGACCCATTGTTGCAGCGGGATGTCGACCTGGTCGTGGCCGTCCAGGTCGAAGTACTCATAGTAGTTCTGTGGCCCGCCCTCGCCCACCGGCACTCTTGTGGCCGGCGGCAGGAAGGGGTCCGGCGGGTCGGGCCACGGATCCCAGCCGAAGATGAACTGGTCATCCTTGAAGCCGTCGCGCCCGCCATGCACCTGCGGCGGGGTCACCGGGGGCCCCTGCCACTGGTACACGTCGCCCGGATCGAACCCCTCGTCGCCGTCGACGTTCGGATCGCTCAGCTCGGTGTCCGAGCCGATGTCGACGGAGAACTCGAAGAAGTAGGGGCTTTGCGCCGCCGCGGGGATTAGGTCGTCCAGCTCTGCACCGACGACCTGGGCGCTCAGCAGCAGCCGGGGCTCAAGAGGCTCAAGGGAAGGACAGACGTTCCAATCGGCAGGCTTGCGTCGGGCCATTGCAACGCTCCTTTGCTGAGATGTAGTTTACGTCCTCCGCTGCACCAAGCCCACGAGCACAAAGAGGTGCGTTCGCCGTACAGGCCGAATCGCCCACTTGGGCCGAGGCATTGTACCATCGATCCCCGTTTTGTAAAGCCTTAAATCGCTGGGAATCACTCAAGTGAAGCTATCGCAAATATTTCGGTGACACCATATTTTCCCCACCCAACCCGACCCAGGCCCGTGTGCCGCACGGGCTGCCCGGAAGCCCCGACCCCGAGCCGTGGCGAGGCGGACTTTCCTGGTGGTTCGACCCGGCAAGAGAGCCCGTCCGTGCCAGGAAAACGCGAATGCCCGCGGCGGGGGCAATTGCGGCCTCCGGGCTCGTCGCGGGCCTCCCCCGCCGGCGCCGTCACGCCTTCCGCTCGGCGAAGGCCTGCTTGGACGAGAAGATGCCGGGGATCTTTGCGCCGCAGAAGCCGCACTTCCCCTCGGCCGTGATGTGATTCTCGCGGACGAGGTAGCCGATCCGCTTGATCAGCAGCTTGCCGCATTTATGGCAGTTGGTATTGGCGGCCGGGTGGAAAGGCACGTTGCCGATGTAGACGTAGTGGATGCCGGCCGACTGGGCGATCTTGCGGGCACGCTCGAGGGTCTTGATCGGAGTGGGCGGCAGGTTCTTCAGGCGGTACATGGGCCTGAACCGCGAGAAGTGCATGGGCACGTCCGGGCCGAGGTTGTCCATGATCCACTTTGCCATGCCCTTTATCTCGGCGTCGCTGTCGTTGAGCGTGGGCACGACCAGCACCACGATCTCCAGGTGGATGCCGATCTTCCTGCACAGCTTGAGGGTGTCGAGCACCGGCTTGAGCCGCCCGCGGCAGACGTCGCGGTAGAACTTCTCGCTGTAGGCCTTGAAGTCGACCTTGACGGCGGTGAGGTGCTGGCAGAGCCGGCGCATCGGCTCGGCACGGATAAAGCCGTCGGAGATCATGGCGCTGCCGACCCCGGCCGCCCGGGCCAGCCGGGCCGAGTCGTGGGCGTATTCATAGAAGACGGTCGGCTCGTTGTAGGTGAACGCCAGCGTGGGGACTTTTCGGTCCTCGGCCAGGGCCACCAGCCGCTCCGGCGGCAGGTCCGCGCTGGGGATCTGCTCCGGGCGCACCTGCGAGATTTCCCAGTTCTGACAGAACTTGCACTCGAAGTTGCACCCGGCCGTGGCCACCGAGAAGGCGGTCGTCCCCGGCAGATAGTGATACAGCGGCTTCTTCTCGATGGGGTCGATGTGGGCCGAGCAGATCTTGCCGTAGACCAGCGTCTTGTAGGTGCCCTTCTGGTTTTCGCGGACGCCGCACCAGCCGCGCTCGCCGTCGGCGACGTCGCAGAGCCGCGGGCACAGGCGACAGCGAACCTTCCCCTCGGGCAGCTTGCCGTAGAACATGGCCTCGTGGTCGGACAGGTTGCCCTTGACCCCGCCCGGAAGGATGGTCATGCCGGTCGCCGCGTCCTGCGCCTGGGCGTAGGGGCACGGGCCCGTCAGCGCCAGCGGTCCGGCCGCACATGCCGCCCCGGCGGCGGCCGCTCGCACGAGGAATTGCCGCCGGGAGATGCCGTCGTCTGCTGTGAGAGTGTCGGACACGTCAGACCTCCAGGATTTGAATGCTTTTCAGGTCGGCCACGCCCAGCCCTTTCTTGGCCGCCGTCGCCACGTGACTCGCCGGCCGGCCGTCGGCGGCAACGTCCTTCAGGCCCTTGGACCGGCGGTGCGTCTCCAGCAGGTCCAGCGCCACGGCGTCGACGGCCACCGGGTCGGTCCCGACCAGCAGCGCCCCCATCGGCCAGACGCAATCGGCCCTCTCGGACGGGCCGCCGTGATACTGGGCGTAGGTGGCGTCCATGACGATCAGACGGAGTTTGCCGCGGATCCACCGATGGGCCGCCGCGTCGGCGATGTAGGGGTCGCAGTTGTGGTCGTGATACTTGTTGGGATTGTGAATGGCGCCGAAGAAGTTCTTCAGCCCGCCGGAGAGCCCCGCCAGAGAGTGGTCCTTCAGGACCGCCGCGCTGATGAGGGCGGTGGCCCAGCGGGAGACGATCGCGCTGAACCGGCTGCCGATGGCCCCGCTGGTGGCGACCTCGGCCTCGTATCCGAAACGCGTCCCCTCGGCGCGGATCGAGTCGGTGCCGAAACAGCGCGGCTTCCCGCCTTCGGTGACGATTTCAAAGCCCGCCTTGCGAAGCTCGGCCGTGCTGCGGTCCCAGATGAGAATGTTCTCGGCCGGCACGCCGCAGGCGAGCAGGCACTCGGCGACGGTCGCGGCCACAACCGGATGCGTGTGGTGGCCGAGCGTGTTCACCTTGATCGCGACACGATCTTTCGCGGCGAACAGCCCCGCCCAGGCGGCCTTTGCCGGGTTCTTGCCTGTCAGGTGAGTCACGGCCGAGTCGAGCATCCGCCGGATGAGGCGGGCGTCCAGCCCGCGCGGCGGCTTGAGGCACTTTCCCTCGCGGGCGATCACCACCCTGGCCGCGGCCGGCTTGGGAGTTCCACTTTGGGCTGCGTCGTCAGACATGGCTGGCACAAGTATTCGACGGCTACCGTGGCTGCGTCGTCGCCTCCCGTCCCCTCTCGTGCGGCTCGCCGAAGACCTGCGCGGTGAACCGGTAAATGCGCGTCCGCGGCGCCTTCCACGCATCGTCCGGCAGAGCGGCCTTGCGGCACAAGCCAACGAGGTATCGCTGAAGGTCCCACTTCTTCTGGACGGGAACCTGCGGCAGCAGCAGGCCCTGCCGCCGGCCGCTGCGGATGATCAGGCCGTCGCGCCCGACCTTGATCTCATCCACGCCGCCGATCTGCTTGAAACGGCTGAGGACCGAGATCTCAACGTGCAGCCTGGGCTCCTCGCCCGCCGTGACCGGGTCGCCCACGAACCGGGGGTCCTGGCAGGCGCTGACGGCGTTGTGCAGCACGGAGGCATACAGCGGCTCGACCGGCAGGATGTGCCCGATGCACCCGCGGAGCCGCCCGTCGCGCGTCAGCGTCACGAAGGCGGGGGCCTTCTTCTTCAGCCGCGGGGTCAGCTCGTATTTCTTTTCCACGTCGGCGAGCTGCTTTCCGCTGCGGAGGTGCTCGCGGACCTGATCGCGGGCGATCCGCAGCAGCACCTTCCGCTCGGCCCCGGTCAACGGGGCGGCCGCGCCGCGACAAAGAACAATGGCGGCGTAGCTGACCGAGTTGGTCCAGTCCTTGAGCATCGCCCCGCTGGTCGCGTAATCCAGGGCGACTCCCTCAACGTCCGCCCGGTGGGCGAAGGCCTCCAGCGCGACGGCGATCGCCCAGCGCCCGCAGATGGTCGCGCCCGTGCCCTCGACAAGATCGACGAAGCCGCGGCGGTCCACGGCCAGGATGCGATCGATGGCGGCGCCGTCCAGCCGGGCAATGTTGGCCTGGACGTCCCGCTTGAACGGCACGTAGCCGTAATTGGGCCCGTAGTGGACAAAGTCTGAGCTGACCACGATCAAGGTCTTCTCGTCGGCAACGCCGCCGATGGCCGCGGCCATCTTGGTCAAGGTCTTGGCGTCCACGCGCCCGATGACGATGGGCACGATGCCCTTGCCGAAGTCCTTCAGCACGCACTGGAGAAACGGCAGCTCGACCTCCAGGCAGTGCTCCGGGGCGTGGGGCCGGTCGGCGGCGACGAAGCCATCGGCGGCGATGAGTTTCCGGCAGGTTTCGGTATCGAGCGGCACGTTGCCCAGCGGCGTGGCGAAGTGGGTGACGGTCGGGATCGCGCCTCCCTGGTAGGCCGCGCCCATGTAATGGCTGGGCCCGAGCAGGATCACCCGTGCGTAGGACTTGCCTTGGACGGTCTTGAACGCGGCCGCGGCGCACGGGCCGGAAAAGCGATACCCGGCGTGCGGGGCGATCACGACGACCGGCTCGCCGGGCAGCTCCGGCTTCTTAGCGCGATCGAGGAATTGCTGGAGCCGCTTCTTCAGCGCCGCCGGCTCGCCGGGATAGAACCTTCCGGCCACCGCGGCCGGACGAGTGGTCGGGGCGCCTTCAGCCGCCCAGGCCGCCCACGTCCCCAGCGACCAGACGAGCCCGGCGGTCACGAAGCCCAGCAAGAAACGTTCCATGGCTGTCTCCACCCTGGACGCATAGTGTACCGCGCCGCGGCCGGCCAAACCAAACCGGCGGTGCTTCCAGGCTCCGGCCTCGGCCAGGGATTCCCGGCGGGCGCCTCAGCCGGCGCCGCTCCCGGCCGCCCCCTCGGCAAAGGCGTAGCAGATCAGATGAACGACGATGAGATGGGCGTCTTCGACGCGCCCGACGTGGTCGTCGGCGATCTTCAGAACGTGGTCGGCCAGCCCGGCCAGTCGCCCGCCGTCGGCGCCGGTCAGGGCCACGCTGGCCATCCCGGACGAGCGCGCGAACTCGACGGCCTTGACGACGTTGGGCGAGTTCCCGCTCGTGCTGAACGCCACCAGCACGTCGCCGGCCCGCCCCAGCGTGCGAAGCTGTTCGACGAACACCGCGTCATAGCCGACGTCGTTGCCCAGCGCCGTCAGCAGCGGCGCGTTGTCGCTCAAGGCCAGCGCCCGAAACGGCGCCGCCGGCGCGGAGGCCAGCTTGGTCAGATCCGTCGCGAAGTGCGAGGCCGTGGCGGCGCTGCCGCCGTTGCCCGCGGCGAAGACCGTCCTGCCCCGGCCGCGGGCATCCGCCAGAAGCTCCACAATTCGCGCCACGCCGTCGCGGTCCAGCCCGTCGAGCGCGGCCTTGCACCTGGCGGTGTAGTCAGCCAGCCAATTCCTCATCGCTGCTCCCGCTTTCACGGCTTTGGTTCCTCCGCGGCTTTGGCCGCGGGCACGGATTGGGAAGCGGCCCTCTCCGCGCCGGCGGCCCGAAGCGGCCACAACCCGATTGCGCGGGCATCGCCGCCCCACTGTTCGACGTACCGGCGGAACTGCTTGTCCGCCTCGCCTTGTGCCGATCGCGCCCGGAGGGACTCGAACCCCCAACCCTCGGTTCCGAAGACCGATGCTCTGTCCAATTGAGCTACGGGCGCAAGATCTCTGACCAATGGATCGGGAGGTCTCCGGATCGCCATGTGCCACCCCGATCAAGATCGGGAGCGGACTCCTTCCGGCCCATCTGAAAACGACCTCGTCTCCGGAATGTATCGGTCGCGGCGCCTGCGGTCAAGGCCATCTCCGCCCAGGCGGGCCCACGGGGAGAAAGCCGCGGCCAGGCGGCAATTGAGCGGCCAGGGGTAGTCTTTCCGGCGGGCTTCCGGCCGCTTCAGCGGGTGGGCGGACCGAGGAGGATGCCGACGATCTTCTCGGCGCTGGCGCCGTCGCCGTAGAGGTCGGCCGGGCGATCCGCGGGAAGCCGGGCGCCGTCCCGCTCGAAAGCCGCCACGGCCGACAGGATGCTCTCGGTGTCCGCGCCGACCAGCCGGTTGCCCCCGGCCGTCACCAGCTCCACCCACTCGGTCTCATCCCGCAGCGTCACGCAGGGCACGTCGAACCAGTACGCCTCCTTCTGCACGCCGCCGGAGTCGGTGAGGATCAGCCGGGCGCCGCGCTCCAGCATCAGCATGTCCAGATACGACACCGGCTCGATCACGCGGACCTGCCCGCCGATCTTCGCCAGGGGTGCGCCCAACACCTTCCGCGTGCGCGGATGCAGCGGCAGCACCACCGGCCTTCCGGCGCGCTCGAAGGCGGCGATGATGCCCGCCAGCCGCCCGGGTTGGTCGGTGTTCTCCGCGCGGTGCACGGTGGCGAGGTAGAACGACTTCGGCTCCAGTTGCAGCTCGTCCATCACCCGGCTGGATTTTTCGGCCAGGGCCGCGCGGAACAGCACCGAGTCGTACATCACGTCGCCGACTTTGTGGACGCCGCCCGTGATGCCCTCCCGGGCGAGGTTGCCCACGGCCGTGTCCGTCGAGCAGAACAGCAGCGTCGAGAGGCAATCCGCCACCACCCGGTTGATCTCCTCCGGCATGCGCCGGTTGAAGCTGCGCATTCCCGCCTCGACGTGCGCGACGGGAACGTGAAGCTTGGCCGCCGCGAGGGCCCCGGCCAGCGTGGAATTGGTGTCCCCGTACACCAGCACCCAGTCGGGCCTGCCTTCCAGCAGCACCTCCTCCAGGCGCTCGAGCATCGCCGCGGTCTGCCGGCCGTGCGGGCCCGACCCAACCTCCAGGTTCACGGCCGGGCGGGGAATTTGCAGCTCCTCGAAGAACACCTTCGACATGTTCTCGTCGTAATGCTGCCCGGTGTGAACGATCCGCTCCCGGACGCGGCGGTCGCCGCCGGCCGCGTTCAGCGCCGCGACCGCCCGGCTGACGGCGGCGGCCTTGATGAACTGCGGCCGGGCGCCAACGACGGTGACGATCTCAATGTCATTCATCCCGGCCGTGCGCCCCACATCGACTGCGCCTTTCCACGTGAAAGCCCGGCGGCGGCGGCAAGATGCGGATCGCCTTCGCCGCCGCGACAGCGCGGGCCTTCTGGTCGCCGAGAGCCTGCCTAACATGCTCCGGCGAGACGATCCTCTCAGGAAGTTATGGAAAATCCCAATCGAACGCAAGGCGGCGAATGCCTCGCCGACGGCCGGGCGTGGCCCGCCGGGCAATATAGCCCGTCCCCCACATTGATAAACCCCCGGCCACCTGCGAGAATTCCCCTGAGAGTCCGCAGCGAACTCCGCAGGCGCAGCAAGCAGGCAGGCAGGCCATGAGAATTCGCTGGAAGCTACTGATTCTGCTGTTGGCCATTTCCCTGGCGCCCTTGATCGTGAGCGCCGCTTTGCATCGCCTTTCGATGCTCGGCCTGGGCGATCACCTGGCCTCCGGCACGCGGAAGGTCCTCACGGAAACGGCGCGGCGGCACCTGCAGGTTCTGGTGGACGATTACGGCCGCATCCTGGATCGCGACAAGAACGTTCTGGAGCTGGTGCTGAACCTCCAGGCCCGCGAGGTGGAGCGCGGGCTCGCCGCCGCCCCGCCGCCCGCGCCGCGGGTGTTCTTCTCCAGGGATTATGACGAGGGCGTGAACCTGCCGGAGGGCATGGTGCTGCTGGAGGAGTACCGGCAGACCGCCCCGGACGGGAAGCTTATCCCCATGCCGGTCACCTACCAACAGCAGGTGTGCTTCCTGGTCCGGGGGCTGGACAGAAAGGACATCGCCGATGACCTGGCCCGCCTGTCGACGATGCCCGAGGTGTATCGGTTCCTTCAGCAGTCCAACCGGAAGCTGACGCACTGGCACTACACCAGCCTGGAATCGGGGCTGCACACCTCCTTCCCCGGGCATGGCCGCTACAAGCCCCACTATGACCCGCGCCAGCGCCCATGGTACCGCAGCGCCAAGCAGGCGGGCGCGCTGGTGTGGCTTCCTCCCACCGTCGACGTCACCACGGGGACGATCATGCTGTCCCTGGCGATGCCGGTGCACCGGCCGGACGGGTCCCTCGCCGGGGTCACCGGCATCGACGTGCCGTTCGCCGGCATCTTCAAGGAGCTGAAGCTGCCGGAGCAATGGTCCCGGCAGGCGACGACCCTGGTGGTCATGCCCGGCCAGCAGGGCAGCGCCGGCGAGGGAAGGCTGGTGATCGTCGTCCAGAAAAGCTACCAGGACCTGCGGCAGGATTGGCAGACGCCCGTGCGGCTGGAGTTCCTGGAGTCGGACGACGCGGCCCAGCTCGCAGGGCTGACGGCCGACGCCCTGGCGGGCAAGTCGGGCGTGCGCAGGATGCCCCGCCGCGGAAGGGACGCCATGTGGGCTCACGGCGCTTGCATTGACGGCCAGCGGTTTCCCGTCGTCATCGTCCCGCACGACCAGATCGTCGCCCAGGCCACCGAGGCCGGCCGGTACGTCCTGGCCAAGACGGTCGAGGGGCTGAAGATCGCCGGGGGCATCCTGCTGGGGGCGGTCGTGGTGGTCGCGATCGTCGCCTTCCTCAGCTCGCGCTCGGTGACCCGGCCGGTGCGGCAGCTCGCCCAGGCGGCACAGAAGCTCTCCAAGGGCGACTACGACACGCGAGTCGACATCCGCACCGGCGATGAGCTTCAGGAACTGGGCGAGATATTCAGCGAGGTGGGGCCCAAGCTGGCCGAGCGCGAACGGATGAAGCGGTCGCTGGAGCTGGCGATGGAGATCCAGCAGAACCTGCTGCCGCAGGAGCCGCCGAAGCTGGCCGGCTTCGACGTCGCCGGCAGGAGCGTGTACTGCGAAGAGACCGGCGGCGACTACTACGACTTCATCGACCTGATCGACGTCGGGGCGGGCAAGCTGGGCATCGCCGTCGGCGACGTCAGCGGGCACGGCATCGCCGCGGCCCTGCTGATGGCCTCGGCCAGGGGGGCGCTGCGCTCCCACGCCGGGCGCCACGGGGGGAATCTGGACGAGTTGCTCCGCGCCCTCAACCTGCACCTGGTCCGGGACACCGGCGAGGGGCAGTTCATGACGCTCTTCTACGGCATTCTCGATTCCCAGGATCGCTCGCTCCGCTGGACCTCGGCCGGGCACGACCCGGCCTTCTGGCTGCGGCGCCGCAGCGGGCAGATCGAGCAACTGCCCAACACGGGCATCCCCCTGGGCGTCATCGAGGAGGCCACCTTTGCCCAGGCCGGGCCGGTCCCGCTGGAAAGCGGCGACGTCGTCGTGATCGGCACCGACGGCATCTGGGAGGCCCGCAACGCCGCCAACGAGATGTTCGGCAAGCCGCGGCTGTGCGAGCTGCTCTCCGACCGCGCCGAAAGCTCCGCCCGGGACATCCACAACGCCGTCGTGTCGGCCGTCAACGACTTCCGCGCGGCCGGACCGCAGGAAGACGACATCACCCTGGTGGTCATCAAGGCGCTGTAGCCGCCGCCTCCCCAGCCGCGCCGGCCGCCTCCGAATCCGCGCCCGTACACGCCGAGTCCCCGAAGCAGTCGGGTTCGGCAGTCGTGGGCTGGACAGGAGAAGGATCAATGAAACTCAGGCTGCGCGAATTCGCCCATCGGGTACGCATCCTGGATGGTGCCTGGGGCACTGAGCTGCAGCGCCGTGGCCTGCCGGCGGTCCCCAATGTTATCTCGCTTGTTGTATCAGCGATCTATGACCGTCCCCACGGCGGAGACCCTTACCACGTTCTTGAACGTCTGGCTTGACGAAAACCGAGAAGGCCATGAGCAGGACGGCCAGTACCAGCAGTATCGCTGCAACAATGCGGCGGGCGAGACGGTTTGGGATCAACTTTCGAGAAATGCTGACAATCATCCCCCAGTGCAGAACGACATGAAGCACGAGCAGGGCAAGGAACACCAGACCCAGAACATAGTGGACCGCTCCCCATTCATGACGTTCCAAGCCCAAGAACCGCAAGTCTACGTTTCGGGCGTAGATCTCCCATTGCCGAAAACCAGGAACCAACACGTAATTGATCAGTAGACCAATACCGGCTATGGCCGCCACGTTCAAAAACAGCAGGCCGTCAATGACCAAATTAAGCTTTGCCTTGCTCATCATGTTCACGCTCCTGAGATGTAACTGAAATTTGCCATTTGACCTCTCAGCGGTGACCACAACAGACAGTCCTGCCACAAGTATACTCTTGGGCTCGGCACGAACCCATGCCCGGACAGCAGGTTTCGCCCGTGAACTGTAGTCCCAACCAGCGTTGTAGCTCGCATAATTCGAGTCATCTTCGGATTTCTATCCAAAGCTGCGACTTCTGGCGGCATAATAGCCATCGCAAGGCCGTCATGTCGAAGCAACTGCCTCCCATCGGACCGCCTGATCAATCCGATGCATGCAGGGAGGCAGTGGCTCTCTATTCGATGCCCAATCCGAACATATTCTCCAAGTCATGTTCGCTATACTGCCGAAAAGCGATCAGCCTTGTCGTGTCGATGATCCCTTCGACGGCAATCATGTCTTCGGTGACCAGCTTGGCCAGTTGCTCGTTTTCCGGGACACGGGCAACAGCGACTAGGTCGCAATCGCCAGCCACGCTGTAAACTTCAGTCACACCGTCTATGTCCAGAATTTCTTGCGAGGCATCATGGATTCTGTCACGCTTTACCTTGATCCGGGATTTCCCATATAGACTCGCGCCCACGACCAGCGTGGGCCCTTTCGATGATTCTATCACGATCCCCGCGATCGACGAGCATTTGTTCGGATCTCCGGCGGGGGCATCGGGTCCTTGCCGGGCGAATACTTCTGCGCCCTCGGACTGGACATCAAGAACCGCTCGCCCTTTGCCAAGACGGGCGTGGGCGAACTGAGCAACGACTACGTGGGCTACATCCCCGCCTCGCCCGCCTACGACCAGGGCGGCTACGAGCTGTTCAACGCCCGCAGCAGCAAGGTCGCGCGCGGCACCGGCGAGCGGATGGCGGATGAGCTGGTGCGGCTGCTGAACGAGCTGCACGGGTCAACGGACGATCGCCGGCCGGGCAGCCGGCGGAAGGGAGTCAGCCAATGAAGAAATGGCAGGTGGGCATCGTTGGTCTGCGGCGCGGGGAGGGCTTCGTGCGGGTTGTCGGCGCCCATCCCAGGATGGAGGTCGCGGCGTTGTGCGACGTCGACGAGCGGCGCCTGGCCGAGACCGGCTCGGCATTCGAGCTGCCGGACGACCGGTCGTTCACGGACTTTGACGAATTCCTGACCGCCCCGCTCGACGTCGTGATGATCGCCACCCCGATCGCCTTCCACGCCGAACAGACGATCCAGTCGCTGGAAAGCGGCCGGCACGTCCTGTGCGAGCAGACGGCCGCGTACACGATCGAAGATTGCGAAAGGATCGTCCAGGCCGTCAAGCGAACCGGCATGGCCTACATGATGGCCGAGAACTACTGCTATTTTCACTACATCCGCCAGTGGAAACAGCTCATCGACCAGGGAAAGCTCGGCGAGATCTTCCACGCCGAGGGCGAGTACGTTCACGAAATCGTCGACCTGCTGGTGGACGCCGAGACGGGCGAGTACTTCTGGCGGCACGAACGCCCGCCGATCTGGTACTGCGCCCATTGCATCGGGCCGCTGCTGATGCTCATGGACGACCGCATCGTGAAGGCCTGCGGCAGCCACGCCGGCTTCCACGTCGCTCCGGAGCAGAAGGACCATCCCGGCTTTCTGGACATGGAGGTGGGGCTGTTCCGCACGGCCAGGGGCGCCCTGATCAAGATCCTGCGGAGCCAGGTCGCCCGGCGCTACCCGCACATGGTCTGGTATTCGCTGTACGGCACGAAGGGCTACGTCGAGAACGGCCGGGCCGGCGGCGACGGCGTCCTGTTCGTCGAGGACGAAATGTCGCCGGAGGACGGCGCCCGCCCGATTCCCTGCCAGCTCGGCGACCCGGACGCCCCCGAACAGGCCGGCGCCGGCGGCCACGGGACCTCGGAGTACTACTTGATTCGCGATTTCCTGAACGCCCTTGAGAGCAACGCCCGGCCGCCCATCGACGTCATCCGCGCGATGGACTTCACCGTGCCCGGCATCGTCGCCCACGAATCGGCGATGTCCGACGGCAACTGGCGAGAGGTGCCGCTGTTCGACTGGTAAGCCTCGGGAGAATACCCGGGCCCGGGCCGGACCGCCCCCGAATCTCCGCCTGTGCCCGCCGGAAAGCTCCCTACGCCTTCACCAGCACCAGCACCCAGTCCTGGAGGGTCGGCTGGACGGGCACGGTCCAGGCGCCGTCGGCGTCGGCCCGGACCGGTCCCAGCGGGTGCTCCCGCCCGGTGCGGGGGTCGAAGTAGCAGGCCGTGTAACCGATGCCCGGCTCCATCCTCGTGACCTTTACCGCTTGCTCGGACCACGGGACCGTGGGTCGGTAGAGATAGATGAGTCGAACCTGGCCGGGGATTCCCGCGGCGTACGGGCCGAAGTAATCGTCCTCGCCCGCGGCCGGGGAGACCCACTCCTGGTGCGGCTCGAACCGCCACCACGGGTAGCGCTGGAGCAGGCGCTTGGCCAGGCCGAGCTGGGCCGAGCCCGGCAGGCGGTAGGCGTCCTCCCACGGCTGGTTGCCCCAGGTCGCCCCGTGCGGCGACGGGCCATACGCTTGCGCCCGCGTGTTGAGCTGCCAGATGCCGTTGGCGCCGTAGGTGTGCCCGGCCGCTCCGGAGAGCATGCACCCCCAGAACGCCAGGCGCTGAACCTCGTCATAGCTGCCGTGCAGGATGCCCTCGTAGCTGACCTCGCCCACCAGCACGGGCATGATCGGCTCCCGCCCGCGCTCGCTGATGAGCGTGCTCACGGTGTTGGGAATGCTGTCATAGCCGCCGTGGCCGGTCTGGAGCATGTTGAAGTCCAGCACGCTGTCGTCGGCCACCTGGTCGCGGGCCCGGTCGGTCGGGTGGATCGTCACCGGCCGGTGGTACGGATCGATCCGCCGGAGGTGCCGTCCCAGCTCGGTCCAGCCGGCGATCAGGTCGGCCCGGTCCCGGTCCTTGTTCTCCGAGAGGTAGAACGGCATGGCGGCCTCCCCGGCCAGGCACCACACGACCGGATACGCCCCCCAGCGGGCGAGGAGGTAGCGCCAATGCCGCTTCATCTTCTCCAGGCCCATCCAGGGCAGGTGGAACCCCCAGCAAGCCACGACGCAGGGCACAAGCCCGCAGCGGACCAGCCACTGCACGCGCAAGTCGGCCAGGTCGAAATACGCGGGGTTGACGCGGGCGTAGTCGGCCTCCCACGCCTGGCCGGCCTCGTTGGCGCCGCGCGGGTCGAAGGCGGGCATGTCCGGATACAGCCCGGCGACGATCTGGATGACGGTGAAGCCCTTGGCCAGGCGGTCGGCGGTAAGCAACTGGAAGTCTTCCGGCCAGCGGAGCCGGCGGGTGAAGCCCATCCACCAGGTATCGCCCAGCCAGAAGAAGGGCGCCCCGTCGGCGTGCTCGAAGCGGCGGCGGTCGTCGGATATTCGCAGCGGGCCGTGGGCCAGCAGCGGGTTCTCGCCGGCGTAGGCCGACGCCTCGAGGACTCCCTCTTGGCCGTGGAGGTCCGCGTCGGCCGGGTCCGAGCAGACGGTCTTGAACCGGTACGTCCCCGGCCGCGGCGGGGCGAAGCGGACGCGCCATTCGCTGCCGCCGGCCCAGAAGGCCGGCACGCGCCAGGAGCCGTCGCGCCCGGTGAAAACGACGTCCAGCTCGATCTCATTGAACGGGTCGGCGTAGGACCGCGCCGAAACGTAGGACCACTCCGCCGCCTGGTTAGCCACGGCATGCCTGACCTGTGCCATTTGCCTGCCTTTCTCTCACGCCGAGCCAACGGCCCGCCACGGCCGCGGCCCCTCGGCGATCCGACAGCCTTTTACCATCGGCGGTGAGGCAATGGCAATCAGGCGCTGCGGCGGATTCGGGCCGGCAACCCCCACCGTGATCAGAAGAAGGGCCGGGCCTTCCGGCCGAGCGACTTCGACCCCTGCCTGCCTTCGGCAGGTAGGCGTTCGTCCGGGCGCCGGGCGAGCTGATTGAAGTGAACCGGGAGAACATCGGCCTCCTGCGAGAGGCCTTTACGACTGGCAAAGAAGTGCAACCGTGAACGACACGAAGCCTGGGTACAAGACGACGGAGTTCTGGCTGAGCCTGTGCGCGACGCTGCTGGGGTTCCTGCTCGCCGCTCTGGTGGGCCTTTGACCCGAGGGCAATCGCCCTCGGGGCATCACGGCGTAGTCCCGACGGCATCGGGACGAAGCCGCATGGTTACGGAAAGGAGCCCGACATGAACCGAATCCGTGACTTCCTCAAGGGCAAGAAGAGCTACATCACAGCGGGCATCGGGCTGCTGGGCGCGGTGGCCGCATGGGCCGACGGGCAGATCGACGGCGTGGCGCTGCTGCCAGCGGCGTGGGCGGCGGCGCAGACCTGCTTTATCCGGGTAGGAATTGCAGACGAACTCACAAAGACAAAGCC